>WNFC01008607.1_pt1 | contig 18243 bp, 15 predicted proteins | sample 5400541 | NCBI WGS metagenome assembly WNFC01 (sample SAMN13153342, study PRJNA577476) | soil metagenome | isolation source: 120 cm saprolite under Douglas fir tree site 2 hole 2 replicate 1 | place: USA:California | collected 2015-04-18
TGACCTCCGTGTCGGGCTTCGGCCAGGAGGGGCCGTGGCGCGACTACGTTTCGTTCGCCGCCATCGGCGAGGCGCTCTCGGGAATTTCGGGGCTTAGCGGATACACCGGCGAGGGCGCGCTGATTCATGGCGTGGGCGTTTCCGACCCGTTCGCCGGCTACCTCGCGGCGTTCTGCACGCTCGCCGCCGTGCATCACGCGCGCGCCACGGGCGAGGGACAGCACGTCGACGTCTCGCAGCTCGAAGCGAGCATGCAGTACATCGCGGATGCTCTGGTCGAGTTTGAGTTCACCGGGCGCCCGCGCGCACGCGCGACCAGCGACGGCTCGGCGATGGCGCCGCACGGCGCGTTTCCCGCGCGCGGCGACGATGCGTGGGTGGCGATTAGCGTCGCGACCGAGCAGCAGTGGCGCGCGCTGCTCGCAGCTATGGACACTCCCGCATGGGCCTCCGATGAGCGTTTTGCGACGCCGCTCTTGCGCCGGCGTAATCGCGAGGCGCTCAACCAACTTGTCGCCGAGTGGACCACGCGCTTCGACCGCCATGAACTCGCGCGCGATCTCCAATCGCGCGGCATCCCTGCGGCTCCGGTGCTCGCGCCGTCAGACCTGCTCGAGGATCCTGCTCTCAAGGCGGCTGATTTCTTTCAGTACGTCGATCATCCCGTCGCCGGACGCCATCCGTACCCCTCTTTTCCAGCGCGAATCGACGGCGAGCATCCGCCGATCAGAAGAGTCGGCCCTATACTCGGCGCTGACAATCATTACGTCCTCTCGAAAATCCTCGGATTGAGCGACGCTGAGATCGCGCGGCTGGAAGCGGACAGGATCATCGGCACACGTCCGCTGTATTGACGCCACGCTCAGCCGCTGCAACGCATAGCGCAGCTAGCATCTAGGTGGCTATGCGTCACTTCCAAAGTTTAAACCATTTGTGACATAATGTACGGCGTTTATTGACGTTAAACGACCGTAGGGGGGATTTTATGGAGAGCAACGCTTTGGCCGGTGGCAGGGTGGTGGCAGTGGTGGTCGCGGTTTTGACCTTCTCGCTTTGCCGGCCAACGTGGGCGCAGTCCCTGTCATCTTCGACCCAGCGGATGAGCGCGGTGGCGGCGAGTGCGAAGCGGGCGCTCGGCCCGCGTATGCGCTACCTGTCCTCGGGATGGCAGAACGCGATCGGCGTCAACGAGCGTCTCGAGCGTCTGAAATCCCTTGGCGCGCCGATCGACTTGAGCGGGTTAGCCTCGCCTACCGCACCTTCGGCGCCGGTCCCTGTTTCCCGCTTCAGCGCCGTGTCAGGGCCGCCCGATCTGGTGACCGCGGGCACCCGATACTCCGGTTTCACGACCAATGAGACTTCGACCGCGTGGTGCAACAACAATGTAGTGGTCGGGTTCAACGATACCGGCAGCCTGGCAGAGAGCCTCGGCGAAAGCGTGGTCGGCTATTCCCAATCGGGCAATGCTGGAACCTCGTTCATCGATCAAGGCACTTTGCCCCCCTTCAGCGATCCCAACGCCATGTTGCTCGGCGACCCGGTTGCCGCGTGCAACAGCGCGACGAATTTTTTCTTCTCGTCGATCTGGACTAATTGCACGACACTCGATCCATTGCTCGGCGTGTGCGTCGCCGGCACGAATGGGGTGTCGGTCTCGAACTCGACCGACGGCGGAATGACGTTCGGTGCTCCAGCGCCGGTCGTGAGCGAGGACATCACCCAGCACATAGTCGATAAGGACTGGATGACCACCGATCCCAAGAACTCAACAAACCTCTTCGTAACCTATACCGACTTCGATATCTCCGGCACGAACGGGGGATGCATGAACCTTGGTGACATCCTGACCTCCATCCACGCGGTCGCCTTCAGCTCCGGCGGAACGCCCACTGCCACATTGCAGGTTACGCAGGGCGCGTGTAACGAGGTCGTGCAGGGTTCGCAGGTTGCGGCGGCGCCCGACGGCACGGTTTATTTCGCGTGGGAAAAGATCGGCGTCAACGGCGTCACACGTGAAATCGACGTCGCCAAATCGACTTACGCGGCGGGTGCGTTCAGCGCACCGGTCGTGCTCACTACTTTTCCCGTGAGTTGCGCCGGCGACTGCCTTCAGTTGCAGGGCATGATCCGTATCAACGAATTTCCCAGCCTCGCGGTCAACAAGGCGGGGAGGGTGTTCATCGCCTGGAACGATGGCGATAACCCGGTGCCCGACTTACTTGCCCCGTTAACCGGCGGGCTGGTGGCAACTTACGGCTTTACCGACATCAAGTTCTCGAAATCGACGGATGGCGGCACAACCTGGTCGTCGCCCGTCCAGGTCAACACCAATCCGGCACCTTCGGTCACCGATCATTTCGAGCCGGCGGTCGCGGTCGGCTCCGGCCGGGTCGCAATCTGTTTTTACGACCGCCGCAACGACTCGAGTAATTTTTTGATCGACCGTTACTGTGCGAATTCGACCACTGGCGGCGCAAGCTGGACCAACACCCGGATCACCACGCGGAGCTTCTCTTCCATGACCGCGCAGGATTTCGCGCTCGCTCCGACCTACATGGGCGACTACGACACGCTGACGACCGATATACTCGGGCTGCACACCGGCTTTATGGGCAGTTTTGCGACCAATCTGCCGGGCTTTCCCACGGTCAAGACGAACCCGTTCTAGCCGCGCGTGACGGCGCGCGCCGGAGGTTCGCAACGAACTGCGAAGGCGGCTCAACTGCGGTCGAGGAGGAGATCGAGCCTGAGTGCGCGGCCGCCGCTGCTCACGGCGTTGACCGTGGCCTTGACGCCCATCACGGCGACCGGATTCTTCGCCGCGATCGCGCGCGCCATCTCGCGCACCGCCGGGTATAGCTCTTCCTTCTTCACCACCCGATTCACCAGCCCCATCGGCAACAGTTCCTCGGCGGTATAGCGGCGGCAGGTGATGATGATCTCCTTGGCGATCGCGGGGCCACTCTGCGCCGCCAGCAGCGCGGTCGCATCCGGGCTGAGCGGCACGCCGAGATCGACTTCGGGAAACCAGAACTGCGCGCCGGCGACTGCGATTCGGATGTCGCAGCCGAGCGCGATACCCCATCCGCCGCCGATCGCATAGCCATTGATCGCGGCGATAGTCAGCACCTCGAGGTTGGCGAGCACGCCGAGCGCGCGGCCGATAAGGCGCGAGCGCCGCTTGGAGAGCGGAGCGAACAGGCGTTGCCGCTCGTCGGGGTCGGTCACTTCCTTGAGCGTCGAGAGATCGGCGCCGGCCGAGAAGGTGTTGCCGCTGCCGGTTACGATCAGCACGCGGATGTCGCGGTCGTCGCGCACCTGGTGCAGCAGCCCTTCGAATTCCAGCACGACCTCCTCGTTGAGCGGATTGCGCTTCTCGGGTCGGTTGAAAATCAGGGTTGCGACCCGGCCGTCTTTCTCGAGCAGGAAACTTGATGCCATGGCGCCCTCTCCTCTTTCGAAACCGACGTTCCGTCAACGCGAAACCGACGTTCCGTCAACGCGAAACCGACGCTCCGTCAACGCGAAACCGACGCTCCGTCAACGATGCCGAGACTGCCCTAAAGCGGTCAAACTTGACAACCCAAAACGCGCTTGTCTTAGTGCTAGCTGGAAGCCCCCGTGCGCCTCGCGTTGACGCGTTGCGCGCCCGCCTCGGACAACTGGATGAGCTCGAACCAACCGACCCACGTACTCGACGGCTATAAAGTCCTCGACTTCACCCAGTTCATCGCCGGCCCCACGGTCACCAGGATGATGGCGCAGATGGGCGCCGACGTCATCAAAGTGGAGATCGCGCCTGACGGCGATCGCACTCGCGTGCTGCCGTTTTACCGCGATCATCGCAGCGGCTACTTCGTCCAGCAGAACCTCGGCAAACGCAGCCTTTGTCTCGACGTCAAAAATCCGGCCGCGCTAGCGATTCTCAAGGAACTCGTCGCCAAGGTCGACGTGGTGGTGGAGAATTTCGCGCCCGGCGTGATCGCGCGGATGGGCCTGGACTACGAGACCGTGCGCGCGCTCAACCCACGCGTCGTGATGTGCTCGGTCTCGACCTTCGGTCAGGAGGGCCCGCTCGCGCATCTGCCCGGCTACGACTTTATCGCGCAGGCGTATTCCGGAATTACCTATATGATCGGCGAGGCCGATGGGCCGCCCTATTTTCCGACCGCGGCGCTCGGCGATGTGAGCACCGGCGTGCACGCGGCGCTGGCGGTAGTGGCTACGCTGCTGCATCGCGAGCGCACCGGCGCGGGCCAATACCTCGACATCGCATTGCTCGATGCCTACTTCCACTGCCATCACACGGCGATCCAGATGTACAGCCTAAGCGGCGGCGCGATTAAGCCGGAGCGCACCGGCCATCATCTCTCCTATGCCGCGCCGTGTGGGATGTTCAAAGGGCGCGAGCGCTACCTCATCATCGTCGCCGGCGTCGAGCATCAGTTCGCGCAGTTGTGCGACGCGATGGGGCGGCCGGAGTTAGCGAGCGACGAGCGCTTCAGGACTAATCCGCGCCGGCTCAAGAATCTCGCTGAGCTGATTCGCATCATCGAGGGATGGCTCGCCGCGATGCCGAGCGACGAAGCCGCGCTAGAGCGTCTGGCCGAGTATCGCGTGCCCGCCGCGCCCGTGCTCTCGCCCGACGAGGCGCTCAAGCTTCCGCATCTTCGCCAGCGCGGCACAGTCACCACCGTTAACGATCCGATCCTGGGAAGCTTCGACCTGCCCGGCTTTCCGCTCCACTTCTCGAGCTTCCCCGAGCCGGCCGGTGACGGCGCGCCGATGCTCGGGCAGCATAACGAGGAGATCCTTACCAGCTATCTCGACTATTCGCGCGAGCGGGTTGAAGAGCTCGAGAGCGCGGGCATCCTGCATCGCGAGCCGCGCTGATCAATCGCGAGCCGTGATGACGCCGCCCTGCGACCGCATCACCTCGCGATAGTGGCGCCAGATTCCGCGCTGCGTGGTCTCGTCGGTCTCATGGCCGGCGATCGTGCCGGCGCGCTCGCGCTGTTCGCGATGGAGCCCGCGGCGCAACACCAGCCATTCGTTGGTCCTCGCGCGGAAACCCTCCTGGTTGCGTTCGTAAGCCTCGAAATCGTCGGGCGCCACGCGTCCCGCCGGCCCGTGAATCAGGTAGGTCTCGGCGAGGCGGCGCTGGTTCATCTCGTCGGGCGCGCCCTTAAGCATGGTCGGATAGTAATAGACTACCGTCTCGTTGACGCTTACCGGCTGAATGATGCGGAACTGATTAAGGATGAAAATGATATTCGGGAATATGCAGAAGTGCGGTCCGCCAGTTTGTATTATCTCATGCGCGCGATCCGCACCGTAGCGCTGTTCCATCGCGCCCTGGTATTGCTGCCATGCCTCGGCGCTCCATCCGTGCGGCACGACCCGCCCGCCGCGCTCGCGATTGACCGCAGTGAGGTCGAGTTGCGCGCTGCCGTTTCCGAGATCGCGCGCGAGCGCGTCAGTGTGCTCGCCGAAGACCGACTCCATATCGACTTTGCGCCCCTTGGTGATCAGCATCATCGCCGCGTGATGCAGGATGTTCGGATGGTAGCCGTCGACCGAGTTCTCAAGCGCCATCTTCCAGTTGCCCTTAAACGAGTGCTTGAGCACGCCCGAGCGCAACACCACCTCGCCTTCGGGCGACAGATCGACAAATTGATCTATTAGCCCGGCGGCCTTGCCCAGCCGCTCTTTAAGACTCGGCCCCGACGCGCTCATGCTGCCGAAGATCAGTCCGCGATAGGTCTCCATCCGCGCCACCCGCGCGAGCGGATACTCCTCGCGCGAGAACGAGCCGTCATAGCCGGCGGCGTACGGGACACCGACCAGCGCGCCCCGGTTGTTGTAGGTCCATCCGTGATAGGCGCAGCGAAACGCGTGCGCATTGCCGCGTTCGCTCTGGCATACGGTGTTGCCGCGATGCATGCAGCGGTTGAGCAACAGGTGGACCGCGCGATCCTCGTCGCGCGAAACGATAACCGGCTGCAGGCCGATCCGGCGCGTTACGTAGTCGCCCGGCTCGGGAATCTCACTTTCATGCGCGACGTATATCCAGTCGCGATACCAGATCTTTTCCAGTTCTTCTTCGAAGACGGCGGGATCGTAGTAGACTCGCCCGCTCACGCGATCGTCCTGAACCAGGTCGTTGTAGTCGGTTTGCGTGGAAAGCATCGTAGCCATCAGTCGTTGCCCTCCAGTAACTCATCGCTCTTACGCCGCGCCTTGCGCGAGTTTGCGCGAATTCGATCGTACGGCCGGGACGTTTTTTCCGCAATCGCGATTCATCCCGCGGCGCGCCCCGAAACCGCATCGCCAGATTCGGCCAAAATCTCGTCCAGCCGCCGCTGGACGAGCGCCGCGGCGGGCAAATCGATTCCGAGTTCGCCGGCGAGTTCCAGCGCGAGCGCGAGATCTTTGTAGAAGAGTGTAGTGTTTTGCGGCGCCGGGCGCGCAACCGCCCATCGTTCCGCGACCCGGCTCTGCGCGGCGCCTGCGCGCACCGCCTCGCCCAGCGTGGCCGGGTCGAGTCCGGCGCGGCGCGCCAGTTGCGTCCCTTCGTGCGCGGCGAGCATGTTGAGGCACAGGATCACCTGATGCGCCAGCTTCGCCGTCATCCCCGCGCCCAGCGCGCCCATATGAACGATCGTGCCGGCCGAAGTCGCGAACACCCGACGGCATCGTTCGAGCGCATCCTTCTCGCCGCCGACCATGTAGCACATCGTGCGCTTCTGAGCGCCGCGCGGTCCTCCGCTCACCGGAGCGTCGAGCACGCCGACGCCTCTCGCGGCGGCCTGCTCGCCAATTTTTCTTACCGTCGCGGGACGCACGGTGCTGTGGATCGCTATCGTGCTGCCGGGGCGCGCGCCGGCTAGCACGCCGTCGCCGCCCAGCACGACCGCTTCGAGTTGCTCGTCGTTGACGACGATCACCTCGATGATGTCGCCGTGGGCGCCAACCTCGCGCGCCGAGCGCGCCGCACACGCGCCTTTGGATACCAGCTCGTCGACCGGCTCGAGTCTGAGGTCGTGCACCATCAGGCCGAAACCGCCTTGGGCGACATTGACCCGGGTCAATCATCTTGTTCATGTGCATCTTGCGACGCCGGGCCGCGCCTCTCGAACCGCGCGGGATCGAGAAACGGCAACAGGTCCTCGTGCCGCGTCGTGGCCAGCGCGGCAAGCTCGAGCGGATCGAGAAAGACGCAGTTCCCGCTCTGCGTGTCACGGATCATGAGCCGCGGGCCATTGCCGCGGTCGTCGCGTCGGACTTCGACCGCGGCGAATTCGCTAACCAGACGAAGTGTCGCACCGTTCGCAATGTTGTTGGCAGCCACGGCTAAATCAGAAACATCAGGTTGGGCATCGGTTCGTCATTATTGATCAGCACGACTTTCTTCGAGCGAATCCTGAAACTGCCGCCGGACGGGATCAGCGTGTGAATCGAGGTGCCCGCCCACAGGTACTGATTGTGTCGATGCAGTTGGGCGAGGATGAAGTTGGAGCTGACCGTCACTTCGGCGGGAGTCTCGTCCCCGACTTCGCCGGCTTCGATGACCTCGACATTCGAGATCACGCGTCTGAGGCGCGGGGCCTGCTCGCGCAGCCACAGCGTTTCGCGCAGCCGCGTGATCCGGTTACGCAACTGCGTGCGGGTGTCGTAAATGATCGAGACGTTGACCTTGGGATCGAGGTCGTCGTCGTTACACGGCACCCAGTACGTCACCGGGCCGTCTTCGGCCCACAAGGCATGCCAGTCGTCGTACCGATGGTTATCCATGAGGCGCGCCTCGTGGTAGAGAAATCGCTCGATCGCGCTTCGCTCAACGCCCATTGTGCCCAGCTCTGATCCGTCCGGCGCCGCAGCCGCCGTCGTTTTTCTACAGCCCCATGTCGTAGAGGCGGTTGGCGTTCTCGAACACGATCCGGTTGGTTATCGCGGCCGGCACGCCGGCGAAATTCTCGCGGATCACCTTCTGCGAGTTGGGAAAGGTCGAGTCCGAGTGGGGGAAGTCGGAAGCCCACATGTAGTTCTCGGCGCCGAAGAATTCCCAGTTCTTCGGCCCCATCGGATCGTCCTGGAAGGTCGCCCAGACGTTGCGCCGCACGTACTCGCTCGGCCGCAGCGGCAGGTTCTCGGCATTGGCGACCTTGGAGAAGACGTGGTCGAGCCGATGCACCCAGTTGGGAATCCATCCGACGTCGTTTTCCGCCGAGACGATCTTGAGCCTCGCAAAGCGCTCGAGCACGCCGCCGTAAACCAGGCGCGTGATGCACTGTTCGACCACGTGAATCACGTGTATCTGCAGGTCCGCCCACGTGGGCATCGCCGGCGTAAGCGGCATCCCCGAGATCAGCGGCTTGTGCAGCGAAAGCGGCAAGCCGGCTTCTGAGCACGCGCGCCACAGCGGATCGAACGCCGGAGCGCTGTAGGGAGTATCGGTCGCGTCGGAAGCGAGGATCAGGATTCCGCGCAGCCCCATCTTCGCGCAGCGCTCGACCTCGGAAATGTCGGGCAGCGATTTCAGCGAGTAGAGCCCGACGCCGATGAGGCGTTTGCGATCATGCGCGCAGAACTCCGCCAGCCAGTCGTTGTAGACGCGGATACAAGCCTGCTGCAGCGCGACGTCGGGCATGTTGAAGACCGCGATCCCGAGTGTCGAGTAGAGGACCTCGGCCTTTACGCCGTCGAGGTCCTGATCCTTGAGGCGCTCGACCGGATCCCATCCGCTGGGCCGCGCGGCCTCGTAACCATGCTTCATGTGTTCGCGCAGATCGCTACCGCCCTTGCCGGCGGCGAACGCCGCGGCAACGGCGAGCGGATGAATTCCGGGGCCGACGAATATGTAGGCGGGGCCGTTGGGCTTCGGATTTTTGATCACGCGTGGCGCATCGTCGCGATATTTTTTGTCCAGCCGCTCGACCCACAAGCCGCCCGGCTCGGTCATGTGCGAGTCGGCTGATACCACTTTCAACGATTCCATCGCTTGAAACCCTCCAGGACCGCATAGACGCTACAGAATTGTGCGTAGGCCCGGCAGGCGATAAAAGTCAAGCCGATAAAACACAAGCGAGTCCATAGAGGCCGCGGGCGTGGCGGTCCAAAATGTGTTCATCCGCATGGGTCGCGGAGCTTGAAACTGAACGCCACTATGCTCAAATCTTTCCATACGTAGTCTTGCGCGGCGGCCAGAAGCCTGGCCGCGAGTTTTTACGGAGCGCCGTTTTGAACGCCACGTTGTATCTGCTCGAGAAGGTCGCGAACGCGACTGTCGGTATCCATTCGGTGGTGCCGGCCTCGCATCCATCGGCCAGCATCGGGCTTGGCACGGATCGCAACGGCACCGGCACGCTGGTCAGCGCCGACGGCCTCATCATCACCGTTAACTACATGCTGATGGGCGCGCAGAGCGTGTCGGTCACGCTCAACAGCGGGCAGGAACTCCCGGCGGCGATCGTGGCGCAAGACTTCACGACCAACATCGCGCTGCTCAAGGTCGACGCTAACGGGCTCCCGTTCCTGCAAGCAATCTCGTCGCTGACCTGTTCGCCCGGCCAGGAAGTCTTCATGGTCTCGAGCCTGGGGGGCGAAAAGCGATGCGCCGACGTTGGGCACATCACGTATCTCGGCCCATTCGACGCGGCGTGGGAGTTCGTGCTCGAGCGATGCATCTGCGTGACCGCTTCCGCGCTCAACATCGGGCTCAATGGCGGACCGATCTGCAACTCGCGTGGACAGGTCATCGGGATCTCGTATTTGAATTTCGCCGACTTGAGCCGCGCGATCCTCGCCATCCCGGGCGAGTGTTTCATCCTGAGCCGCGACGAGCTTGTGCGCCACGGCCGGCGCGTCAGCGTGCCGTCGCGGCTGTGGTTAGGCGTGCTGTCGTACACGCTGCGCGAGCACGTGGTGATCGCGGGTGTGATGCCGGGAAGCCCGGGCGAGAAGGCCGGGCTCAAGCAGGGCGATGTGGTGCTGGCCGCCGACGAGCAGGAGATTCACGACCGCCGCACGCTCTACGAGACGATCAACAGCCATCACGCGGGCGAGATCGTCAAGCTCAAGATTTTGCGCGACAACCGGGTCCGCCAGATTCCCGTCACCGCGATTCGCGTCGAAGACTATCTCGGCTAGCAGCGGCCGCGCGTCACGAGAAAAAATTCCGCACGAAGTATGCGCGGCGACGCTACACGTCCTTGAAGGCGCGCTTGGTGCGGCGCTCCTCGATCGCGGCCTGGGCGGCGGCCAGCCGCGCGATCGGAACTCTAAACGGCGAGCATGAGACGTAGTCGAGCCCGAGGCGATGGCAGAGCTTGACGCTCTCGGGATCACCGCCATGCTCGCCGCAGATGCCGAGCTTGAGCTTGGGGTTGGCCTTGCGCCCGCGCTCGATCGCGATTCGCATCAGGCCGCCGACGCCGTCGGGATCGAGTTGCGCGAACGGGTCGGTCTTGTAGATGCCACGCTCGATATAGTCGCCGAGGAATTTGCCCGAGTCGTCGCGCGAGAGCCCATAGGCCATCTGCGTGAGGTCGTTGGTGCCGAAGGAAAAGAACTCGGCGACCGCGCCAATCTCGCCTGCCTCGAGACAGGCGCGCGGGACCTCGATCATCGTGCCGATCGAATACTTGACGCGCGTTCCAATCTCTGCGGCGACCTCGCGAATCTCGGAGGCCAGCACCTCGTACTCGCGGCGCTCACCGATGAGCGGCAGCATGATTTCGGGAATCACACGCACGCCCTCGGCCTGTAACTGGGCGGCGGCCTCGAGGATCGCGCGGACTTGCGCCTTGTAGATCTCGGGATAGCTGATGCCCAGGCGCGAGCCGCGATGGCCCAGCATCGGGTTGAACTCGAACAGGCTGTCGCGCACCTGCTTGAGATGATCCGGGGTGACACCGATCTTTGCCGCGAGGTCGCGAATCTCCGAGTCTTCCTTGGGCAGGAACTCATGCAGCGGCGGATCGAGCAAGCGAATCGTCACCGGCAGCCCCTTCATCTCGCGCAGGATGCCGACGAAGTCCTCGCGCTGCATCGGCAGAATCTTTGCCAGCGCGCGGGCGCGCTGCTCGCCGTTCTCGGCCAGGATCATCTCGCGCACCGCTTCGATTCGCTCCGGCGCGAAGAACATGTGCTCCGTGCGGCAGAGGCCGATGCCCTCGGCGCCGAACTCGCGCGCAGTCGTCGCGTCGTGCGGCGTGTCGGCATTGGCGCGTACCCCGAGCCGCCGCTCGGCGTCGGCCCATCCGAGAAATTTCTTGAAGAACGGCGACATCACCGGCTCGACGGTCGGCACGCGTCCCTCTATTACCTCGCCGGCGGTACCGTCGAGCGTCAGGTATTCGCCGCGATGAATCACTTTTCCGGCGGCGCTGAGCGTGCCGGCCGCGTAGTTGATCTCGATCTCCGAGCATCCCGCGACGCAGCACTTGCCCATCCCGCGCGCCACCACCGCGGCATGGCTGGTCATCCCGCCGCGCGCGGTCAGGATTCCCTCCGCCACCTGCATCCCGTGAATGTCCTCGGGCGAGGTCTCGATGCGCACCAGGATCACCTTGCGCCCAGCCTTGGTCACCGCGACCGCCTCGTCGGCGCTGAACACGACTTCGCCGGCCACGGCGCCCGGCGAGGCGGGCAATCCGCGCGCCAGCACCTTTTTGGGCGCGCGCGGATCGAGCCGTGGATGTAGCAGTTGTTCGAGCTGCACCGGCTCGACGCGCAGCATCGCCGTGCCGCGATCGATCAGCTTCTCCTGCGCCATCTCGACCGCGGCACGAACCGCGGCCTCTGCCGTGCGCTTGCCGTTGCGAGTCTGGAGCATGAAGAGCTTGCCGCGCTCGATAGTGAATTCGAGATCCTGCATGTCGCGGAAATGGCGCTCCAGCCGCGCCGCGACTTTCAACAGATCGCGATAGGCCGCGGGAAAGCTCCCCTGCAGCGTGGCGTGCTTGGCGCGGCGCTCTTCCTCGCTGATGTTGTTACGCTTGGCCCACTCGCGCCCGGCGGCGAGGCTGATCTGGCGCGGCGTGCGGATGCCCGCGACCACGTCCTCGCCTTGGGCGTTGGGCAGAAACTCGCCGTAGATGCCTTTCTCGCCAGTGGAGGGATTGCGCGTGAAGGCGACGCCGGTTGCGCAATCGGGACCGAGGTTGCCGAAGACCATCGATTGCACGGTGACCGCAGTACCCCAGTCGCCCGGGATGTTGTTGATCTTGCGGTAGGTCACGGCGCGATCGTTGTTCCACGACTCGAACACCGCGCCGATCGCCGCCCACAACTGCTGCCACGGATCCTGCGGCACGTCCTGTCCGGTGCGAGCGCGGATAAGATCGCGGAATTCGCCGACCAGCTCCTTCAAATCGTCGGCGGTAAGATCGACGTCCTGGATAACGCCGCGCAGCGCCTTCTTTCGATCGATCAGCTCCTCGAATGGATCGGGATCATTTTTATTCTCGGGCTTCAGCTTCAGTACGACGTCGCCGTACATCTGGCAGAAGCGCCGGTACGAGTCCCATGCGAAACGCGCGTTGTTGCTCGCCGTCTCGAGTCCCTTGACGGTCTCGTCGGTGAGTCCGAGGTTGAGCACCGTGTCCATCATCCCGGGCATCGAAACGCGCGCGCCTGAGCGCACCGAGACCAGCAGCGGGCTCGTCGCATCGCCGAACCGCCGGCCCATCGCCTTTTCGATTCGCGCGACGCTCTTGGCGACGCCCTCCTTGAGCCCGGCCGGGTACTTGCCGCCGTGCGTGTAGAAATAGGTGCACACGCGCGTCGTGATAGTGAAGCCGGGCGGCACCGGCAGCTTGAGCGAGGCCATCTCATGCAGGCCCGCGCCCTTGCCGCCCAGAAGCTCGCGCATGGACGCGCGGCCCTCGGCCACGCCCGCGCCAAAGAAATATATTTCAGGATGAACACGCGCCATCGTCGGAAATGATTCTCCCCTCCCCACGCGCCGCGCGGGGATCGTCAAAGACAAAAAGTCGCATCGCAGAGTGACTTGCAGATGCGGCGGAGTTACTAGCGATCAGTCCTATCGATCAGTTCTGTCGATCCTGGCGATGCCAGCCGATGCGCTCGGTCAACTCGTCGGGCAGCGCCGCGATTTTGAATCGCACCTGCTCGGTCGAGTCGCGATCGCGCAGCGTTACCGTGTCGTCTTCCATCGTCTGATGATCGATCGTGATACCGAACGGCGTGCCCACTTCGTCCTGGCGGCGATAACGCCGTCCGATCGAACCGGCTTGATCGTAGGCGGCCGTGAAATGCCGCTTGAGCATCCGCAACACCTCTTGCGCCTTCTCAGGCTGCCCGCCCTTACGCAGCAGCGGATAGACCGCGGCCTTGATCGGCGCGAGGCGCGGATCGAGACGGAGCACGATCCGTTCTTCGTTCTCGACCACGTCTTCGTCGTACGCGTCGAGCATAAACGCGAGCATCGCGCGATCTACGCCGGCGGCCGGCTCGATCACCCACGGGCGGTAGCGCGTTTTGGCTTCCTCGTCGAAGTAGGTCAGGTCCTTGCCGCTATATTGCGCGTGCTGATCGAGATCGAAACTGCCGCGCTTGGCGATACCTTCCAGCTCGCCCCATCCAAACGGATAAAGATATTCGACGTCGGTGGTGCCGCGCGAGTAATGCGAAAGTTCGTCCTTCTCATGCGGCCGCAGCTTCAAATGCTCGCGCCGCACGCCATAATTCACGTACCAGTTAAAGCGCTCCTCGACCCAGTAGTCGAACCATCGCGCCTCCTCGGCCGGATCGGGCTTGACGAAAAACTCCATCTCCATCTGCTCGAACTCGCGGGTGCGAAAGATGAAGTTGCCGGGTGTGATCTCGTTGCGGAACGACTTGCCGGTTTGTGCGACCCCGAACGGCAGCTTGACCCGCTGCGTGTCTACGATGTTGGCGAAGTTCAGAAAGATGCCCTGCGCCGTCTCGGGACGTAGGTAAACCACGTTCGCGCTGTCCTCCACCGGACCCATGAAGGTCTTGAACATCAGGTTGAAGCTGCGCGCCTCGGTGAGCTCGCCGCCGCACTCGGGGCATTGGTTGCCCTGAACGTGGTCGGCGCGGAAGCGTTGCTTGCAGCTTTTGCAATCGACCAGCGGGTCGGTGAAGTTCTGCAGATGGCCCGAGGCCTCCCAGGTGCGCGGATGCTGCAGGATGGCGCTGTCGAGGCCGACGACATCGCTGCGCGTCGTGACCATCGCGCGCCACCACGCCTCCTTGACGTTGCGCTTGAGCTCGATGCCAAGCGGGCCGTAGTCCCAGGTCGAACCGAGGCCGCCGTAAATCTCGCTGGCGGGAAAGACGATCCCGCGGCGCTTGCAGAGATTGACCAGCTTCTCCATCGTGACCGCGCGCTTGGCGCCCGCGGCTGATGCTTCCTCGGCCTTTTGTACGGACAACGAAACCCTCCTGCGCGCGGCGGCGCCGATCCGCGGCCACTTCGCCGACGATCGGACACGCTCCGCCGGCACACTTCACCGGCGCATTGCGCCGAAGCTAAGATAAAACGGCGCGCGAGCCTAAAAACGTACCATTCAGTGGCGGCTCCGGCAAATTTTGCGCGGGCCGTTCGCATGCGGCGTACGGCGTGGCATCATCGCGCTGAAAGCCTGTAATATCGTCAATCCCGTAACCGGGCCTGTAATATGGTGCCCGCAATGTTGTCGAAGATATCTTGAGGCACGGCAGCGAAGCCGTGCACCGGAGGCCGACATACTATGCGTAACCCGAGAGCGAAACTTCACGTCGGTAAGCGATCCTGCCTAACGCTCGCGGCGATCGCGATCGCAATCGTGGCCGCCGGATGCAGCCATCGCGTGGTCGCCAGCCCCGGCGAGCATACGGTCAAGGTCTATCCCGATCAGGCGACCTACGACAAAGTCGTGAAGATGAAATCGCAAGGCGGCGCGATGGGGATGCTGGGTGGAATCGGTGCGAACCTGGCGGCCAAAGAGGTGGACGACCAGACACCGGTGCGGATCGTAACCAGCAACGACGAAGGCAGCGTGGTCGAGGTGACCGACGGGCCGTTCAAGGGCGTCACGGGCTTCGTCCCCCGGCAGAACGTCGACTGACGATACGCGCGGGGAGGGCGCTACGGCGCACCGGGTTAAAGCGCCGCCGAGCCGCGCTCGCCGGTGCGAATCCGCACCACTTCTTCCATCGGCATGACGAAGATTTTGCCATCGCCGATCCGGCCCGTACGCGCGGCGCGCTCTATCGTCTCGACCACCTGCGCCGTCAGTTCGTCCGAGACGATTATCTCCAGCTTCACCTTGGGCAGAAAATCGACCACGTACTCCGCGCCGCGGTAAAGTTCAGTATGGCCCTTCTGGCGGCCGAAACCCTTCACTTCGCTGACCGTTAGCCCCTGCACCCCGATGCTCGAGAGTGCCTCTTTGACCTCGTCGAGCTTGAACGGCTTGATGATTGCCTCGACCTTCTTCATATGACTCCTCCCGGCACGCAGCCGGACGGACCCTCCTTCCCCTTTTCGGCCCAGCTTATCTGTTCCAGATAAGCGCCGGGCCGCGCAAGCCCCCGGCTCGGCGCGACGTGGTAGGTTCCCGGTCGGCATCGGGGAGTCCATGAGCAATCTTCGCGCCTTACGTGCCGCCGGCGCTTGGGCGCAATCATCAAGTGGAGCAACGGGGAAGGTACCGGGGGATACAACGGGCGGCGCACCACGTGCTGCCTTAAGCGGCAGCCGCGTGTCTATCCTGATGTCGCCTGATCTCGGTTTTTGAAACTGGCCAACGGCCCAGGTTGGATTCGCCAGCGGGCGGGCGGCTAAACGCCTGCCGCGCCTCCGCCAGTGTCTTTGCGGACGATCGGCCGTTCCTCGCCTCGAATCAAACGAGCGATATTCTCGTGATGGCGCAGCAGCACCAGCGCCGTCATGATAATCGCCAGGCCGACGTAGGGCCGCGGTAAACCCATCATCGCGGCTGCCGGCGGCAGCACAATCGCAGCGCAAATCGAGGCCAGGGAGACGATTCTGGCCAGCGCGAACACCATAATGAACACTCCAAGTGCGATCAAGACTGGCAGCGGCGAGATCCCGAGCCAGATTCCGAGCGACGCCGAAACACCCTTGCCGCCCTGGAACCACAGGAATACTGAGCAGATCGCGCCGATAAAGGTGCCGAGGCCCACGATTGCGACGACTGCAGGCGGCCACCCCGCCATCCGCGCCACCAGCACGGGAATCAGCCCTTTGAGCAGGTCGCCCACGAAGGTGATCGCGCCGGCGCCCTTACCGCCTGCCCGCGTCACATTGGTCATCCCAATATTGCCCGAGCCGACGCCGCGCGGATCGAAGCCGAAGGCGCGGCCGACCAACACGCCCACGGGGATCGATCCGAACAGGTAGGAGGCGATGAAGGGGAGCGCGATGCTCAGCAAGTGCGGCCTTTCGCGCGAAAGGAAAAGTGGTCGGGGTGACTGGATTTGAACCAGCGACTTCTGCGTCCCGAACGCAGCGCTCTAGCCAGGCTGAGCTACACCCCGTACGCCAAGGTTTCCGAGCCGGGTCCCATTTATAGCATCGGCGCGCGCGACATTGCGAGCGTCGTTTCGGCGAGCCGCGTATCGTCAGTCGCGGGCCGCCCGCTCGCGCATATCGGCGATTATCGTGCGGTAGTTCTCATGGCCGAAAATTCCCGACCCGGAGACGAACACGTTGGCGCCTGCCTCAGCCGCTGCGCGGATATTGTCGATTTTGATCCCGCCGTCGACCTCGACGTCGACCTTGAGCCCGCGCCGTTCGATCTCGCGCCGCACCGCGCGCAGCTTTTCCAGGCTCTCGGCGATGAAGCTCTGCCCGCCGAAGCCCGGATGCACGCTCATCACCAGGATCATGTCGAGATGCTCGGCCACGGCGAGCACCCGCTCCACCGGCGTCTCCGGATTGATCGCGACCGAGGCGCGCGCACCGAATTCGCGGATGCGCGCGGCGATTCCCGGCAAATCGTCGCAGACCTCCGCGTGCACCGAGATCGAATTGGCGCCTGCCTCGACGAAGGTCCGCACGTAGCGCGCGGGCTCCGAGATCATCAGATGCGCGTCGAGCGGAAGCCGCGTTATCTTGCGGAGCGATTTCAGCACCGGCACGCCGATCGAGAGATTCGGCACGAAATGGCCATCCATCACGTCGAAATGAATCAGGTCGGCGCCGGCCTCCTCGACCCGGCGAACCTCCTCGCCAAGGCGCGCGAAGTCAGCCGACAGGATCGAGGGCGCAATTTTGTGCTCGAGTCCCATGGGCAAAGACTACCGACTCGGCCGCCGCGCGGCAAAAGGCGCGCTCATCGCCGGCGCATCCGGGCGGCGAAAAAGCCGTCGAGGCCGCCGCGCTCGGGACTGGTCGACATCGTCCCGTCGCTTTGAAGCCAAGGAGCGAGTTGCGCCGTCTGCGGCCGCTCGATCGCAAACTCGGGATGCTCCGCGAGAAAGCCACGAACCACTCCCGGCCCTTCCTGGGGCGCCACGCTGCAAACGGCGTACACGATCACTCCGCCCAGCCGAACCAGCGCGGCAGCGTTCTCGAGCATCGCGCGCTGCAACTCAGCCATCCGGCGAAAGTCGTCCGCCACCACGCGCCATCGTATCTCCGGATGCTCGCGCAGCGTGCCCGTGCCGGTACACGGCGCGTCGAGCAACACGAAACCGGCGGATTCGATATGCAGCGGCGGTGCCGCGGCGAGGTCCGCGGTCGCGAATACGATATTGCGATGGCCGAGGCGGCGGGCGAGGTCGCGCGCGGCCTTGAGCCCGTGCAAATTCAGATCGAGCGCTACGACGCGTCCGCGCGCGTCGGCCAGTTCCGCAAGATGGGTCGTCTTGCCGCCCGGCGCGGCGGCGCAATCGACGACGGTCGCGCCCGCAGACGGCGCCAGCATCCGCGCGACCAGTTGCGAAGCCTCGGATTGCGGATGGAACAATCCGGCGCGATATGAATCCGAGTCGTAATCCGCCGCGCTCTCGAGCAAGGCGGTCTCGGGTAGATAGTCGCCGGGGCGTATCCCGATTCCTTCGGCAGTCATCCGCGCAACGATCTCTTCGCGCGTGCCGCGCGCCAGGTTAAGCCGCATCACGTTCGGCGCGGCCTCGTTGTTGGCCGCCATCAACGCCTCGGCCCGCGCCACGCCAAACCATTCGATGAAGCACGCCACCAGCCATCGTGGATGCGAGCAGGCAACGGCGAGATATCCGACCTCG
>WNFC01005080.1_pt1 | contig 18240 bp, 13 predicted proteins | sample 5400541 | NCBI WGS metagenome assembly WNFC01 (sample SAMN13153342, study PRJNA577476) | soil metagenome | isolation source: 120 cm saprolite under Douglas fir tree site 2 hole 2 replicate 1 | place: USA:California | collected 2015-04-18
TCAGGCCGAGCGAGCCGAAACCCTGGGCCACCATATCCGATTCCACGTCGCCGTCGTAGTTCTTGGTCGCCCAGACGATCCCGCCCTCCCACTTGAGCAGCTGGGCGACGATGTCGTCGATGAGCCGGTGCTCGTAGGTGATCCCGGCCGCCTCGAAGTCGGCCTTGAACTCGGCCTCGAAGATCTCGGCGAACAGGTCCTTGAACCGCCCGTCGTAGGCCTTGAGGATCGTGTTCTTGGTGGACAGGTAGAGCGGGAACTTGCGGTCCAGCGCGTAGCGCATGGTGGCCCGGGCGAAGTCGCGGATCGAGTCGTCGAAGTTGTACATGGCCATCGCGACGCCGCCGCCGGTGAACCTGGCCACCTCCATCTCGATGGGCTGCCCTGCTTGGCCAGCACCGCTGTCGCCCTCGGGGACGTAGGTGATGGTCACGGTGCCGGGGCCCGGGACCACGAAGTCGCTGGCCTTGTACTGGTCGCCGTGCGCGTGGCGGCCGATGATGATCGGCTTGGTCCAGCTCGGCACCAGCCGGGGGATGTTGGAGATCACGATCGGCTCGCGGAAGATGACGCCGCCGAGGATGTTGCGGATGGTGCCGTTCGGGCTCCGCCACATCTTCTTCAGGCCGAACTCGGCGACCCTGGCCTCGTCCGGGGTGATCGTGGCGCACTTCACGCCCACGCCGTGCCGCTGGATGGCGTGCGCCGCGTCGATCGTCACCTGGTCGTCGGTCGCGTCGCGGTGCTCGATGCCCAGGTCGTAGTACTCGAGCTCGATGTCCAGGTAGGGCAGGATCAGCTGGTCCTTGATGTACTGCCAGATGATGCGCGTCATCTCATCCCCGTCGAGTTCGACGACGGGGTTCGCCACCTTGATCTTGGCCATGGTTCTATCCGGTTCCCTTCGGAGTATCTGCTGCTCAGGGCAGCGACAGCGCGACGCCGACGATCGCGGCGCCGAGCACCGCGAAGGTCAGGACGTCGAAGGCTTTTCGGCGGGACGACAGCACGGCCGCGTACCGCGGCGGCAGGACCAGCCGGGCCAGCGCCGCCACGAGCAGCGAGGCGCCGAGCAGGCCGGTGCCGCGGCCCGCGTACTTCGACCCGTACCAGGCGAGCAGCATCCCGGCGACGGCGCCCGCCAGCACGATCAGGTACGGCACCCAGGCCAGGGTGCCTTCGCGGTCCCTGGACGCGAGGCGGCGGGCGGTGCGGTGCCCGACGGCGGCGGCCTCTGGCCCGGCCGCGGGGTTGGCGCGGGGGGCGCTGGCCGGCCTATTCGCCATGCATGTGCCTCCTATACTTTCCGCTCGGAAGTTTACGGTGCCGGGCCGGGGCGTTACCACGGCGTGCCCTGTATCGACAGGTATTCTCACGGTACGAGGCGTGACACGGGGGGTAACCCGGTGGTAAGACCTTAGTCACGACCGCGACAGAAAGGAGGACCGCAGTGGACACACCGTTCCTCCGCATCGAGGAGACCGGCGAAGTATTTCCGCTGCGCGACGTGGTGACGACCGTTGGCCGCGGGCGGGGCGTCGACATCCGCCTGGACGATCCGAGCGTGTCCCGGCTGCACGCCGAGCTCGTCCGCCGCGGGCCCTACGTCTACGTCGTGGACCTCGGTTTATCACGGAACGGAACGAGGGTTAACGGGCGCCCGGTCGCCCGCAGGGTGCTCGACGAGGGGGACGTGCTGAGCTTCGGCGCGGCCCGCGGCCGGATCGGCGGGCTCGAGCAGGAAGAGATCACCGCCGAGGCCGAGCTGCGCCGTTCGGCCGTGCCCGAGCTCACCCGGCGCGAGCTGGACGTGCTGACCTCGCTGTGCCGGCCCGCGCTCTCCGACGAGGCCTTCGCCACTCCCGCCACGGCGCACGAGATCGCCGCCGACCTGGTGGTCACCGAGGCCGCGGTCAAGCAGCACCTGCTCAGGCTGTACCAGAAGTTCCGGATCCCCGAGGGGCCGAACCGGCGCACCAGGCTGGCCAACGAGGTCGTCGCGCTCGGCCTGGTCAAGCCGATGCCGCTCAGGCCCACGCCGCCGGCCGAGCCTGGCGCCCCCGGCACCTCTGGCGCTCCTGGCGCCCTCGGCGCCCTCGGCGAGCAGTTAAAGGTGGGTGTGCGCGAGCAGCCAGTGCGAGGCCGACGTGACCAGGTTGTGCACGCCGGGTAGATGAGGGGCGACCGTCGGCCAGTAGTACGGGGTCTGCGACGAGGCGAACAGGACAGCGGCGACGGCGAGCGCCCAGACGGCGAGCGCGGTGACCGCGGCGGAGGTTCGGGTCCGCGCCACGGCTCCTGCCATCCGGTTCAGCTGCCGCCGCGGCCGGCCCGAGCCCGGGCCGAGGCCGTACCAGGCCACGACGGCCGCGGCCGCGTAGGCCCCGGCCCGCGGCATGTTCATGCTGTGCGTGAACACGACCGCCAGGCCGTAGGCGGCCGCGCCGGCGATGACCGCGAGCGGGGCCATGAAGACCTCGGTGAGCAGCGCCCGGGCCACGGTCAGCGGCGCCGTGACCAGCACGACCAGCAGGTCGCTGGCCCGCGGCCCGCGCACAGACCTGCGCACCGCCAGCTTGCTCTGCGCCCGGTCGGCCGCGCGGAGCAGGGTGATGACGGCCAGCGAGGCGGCCAGCCCGGCTACCGGCAGCACCACGGTGAGCGCGACGGCCGCGACCATGAGGGCGAGGCCGGCGGTGGTGTTCGGCCGGGACTGTTGGCGCGGGGGCGGCGCGGCGGGCCTGGGGCCCTCGGGCCCCCAAGGGCCTGCCTGGCCGCTGTAGCCGGCCTGGCCGTTGCTGCCCGGTGGCGGCTGTTTCTGGACGGGGGCGTACTTGACCGGCGGCAGCAGGTCGGCGACAGCCCTGGCGGCTTGCTTGGGTGCCTGGGGTGCCTGGGGGGCGGCCGACGGGGTGAACGTCACCTGCCGGACGGGGGCCGGGGCCGCGGGGAACGGCGGGGCGGCGTAGGTGGACGTCGCGATCGCGGCCGCCGCCGACAGGTCGAGTGTGCTGGCCTGGGCGCTGAGCCAGCCCGCCGACGGGCGGTGCGAGGGATCCCGGGCCAGCGCGGCGGAGATCAGCGGCACCAGCGGCGCGGGGACGCCGGTCAGGTCGGCCCGCCCGGAGACGATGCGGTAGAAGATCGTCTCATACGAGCCGCCGCCGAACGGCAGGTGTCCGGTGGCCGCGAACGCCATCGTCGAGCCCCACGAGTGCACGTCGGAGGCGGGGCTGCTGGGCTGGCCCTCGATCACCTCGGGAGCGAGGTAGCCGGGCGTGCCCATCACCAGCCCGGTCTGGGTCAGCCGGGTCGCGTCGCCGGCCTGGGCGATGCCGAAGTCGATCACGACGGGCCGGTCGTCGGTCAGCATGACGTTGCTGGGCTTCAGGTCGCGGTGCACCACGCCCGCCGCGTGGATCGCGGCCAGGGCCTCGGCCATGCCATGGGCGAGCCGGCGCAGGCCCTGACCGGACAGCGGCCCGCGCTCGCGCACCATCTGGTCCAGCGTCGGCCCGGTCACGAACCGCGTGACGATGTAGGGATAATCGCCGGTCACGTCGGCGTCGAGGACCTCGGCGACGTACGGGCTGCGGACCCGGCGCATGGTCTCGACCTCGCGGGCCAGCCGACGGCGGGCGTTGGCGCCCTCGGTGCCGAGCGGATGGAGCACCTTGACCGCCACCGGGCGGCCCTCCGGATCGCGGGCGAGGTGAACCACCCCCATACCGCCTTCCCCAAGGCGGTCCTGAAGGCGATACGGGCCGAGGGTCCTCGGCAGTCGTTCCGTCGCAGGCATCGCGGATTCCAGAGTACGAAACAGATCGCCTGTTGTGGTGCGAACAAAATGTTGCCTATCTGTAACGGCTCGGCTGTCCTAGGCTCGGCAGGGGCCGATCCGGCGCCGGCCGCCCCGGTCGCATTAGAATCACGACCATCTGGACACCTGTTGGGGCTGATCGATGACTGAGCATGATGACGCGCTCTCGCTGGACATGGTTACCGCCGCGCTGCGCGCCGACAGCACGGACGTGGCGATCTACGCTCGCGTCCTGGCCCAGTCCCTGGGTGAGGCGCTGCCCGGCGACTGGGTCTCGGTGGAGCGCGACCGGACTATGTCCGACCGGATGCGCGGTCGCCCCGGCGAGATCTCCAAGGTCGTGGCCAAGCTCGGCGAACTGCAGATGACACTGGCCGTGCGCAACGGCCAGCCGGTCGCCGAGATCTGCCGTGCGGTGCGTGGCGTGGTGCTGTCCCGGCAGACGGTGCCGATCGGGGAGTGGGCCGCGACGCTGGCCGGCGCGCTGGTCAGCTACGCCGAACAGAACGCCCAGGCCGCCCAGGCCCTGCGCAAGCTCGTCGCCGGCAGCTGAGCCCGGGCGCCGGGTCGCCGGGCTGGCCTTAGCGGCCGGTGAAGGTGGCTTTGCCGGGGCCGTTTTCTAGGAAGCTGCGCATGCCGGCTCGCTGGTCCTCGGTGCCGAACAGCGCGGCGAACTGCACCCGCTCGATCTCCAGGCCGGTGGCCAGGTCCACGTCGAGGCCGTGGTCGATGGCCTGTTTGGCCGCGAGGAGCGCCAGGGCGGGACCGGCCGCGTACCGCTTCACCATGTCCCGCGCCGCCTGGTACACCGAGTCGTCGGGCGCCACCAGGTCGAGCAGGCCGATAGCGTGCGCCTCCGCGGCCTTGAGCATCCGGCCGGTGAACACGATGTCCTTGGCCTTGGCCGGGCCGACCAGGCGGGGCAGCCGCTGCGTCCCGCCGGCCCCGGGGATGACGCCGAGCAGGATCTCGGGCTGGCCGAGTCGGGCGCTCTCGCCCGCGACCCGGAAGTCGGCGGCGAGCGCCAGCTCCAGCCCGCCGCCGAGGGCGTATCCGGTGATCGCGGCGACGACCGGCTTGCCGATGGCGGCGACCAGCGACAGGGCCGACTGCAGCCCGCTCGCCCTGGTCGCCATGTCGGCGTAGCTGGCCTCGGCCATCTCCTTGATGTCGGCGCCCGCGGCGAAGACCTTCTCGCCGCCGTAGATGATCACCGCGCGGACCTCGTCCGAGCTGGCGGCCGAGCGCGCGGCGTCCGCGAGCTCGGCGGTCAGCTGGTCGTTCAGCGCGTTGACCGGCGGCCGGTCCAGGCGGATGGTGCCGATGCCGTCCGCGACCTCCAGCCTGACAAGCTCACCCATGAGGACCCCTTCCCAGCGCAGGTTCTAGCGCAGGTCGCCGTTGGTCATGCCGGCCGGCGCCTGCGGGTAGGTCACCAGCCCGAGCTCGGCGCGGCTGTCGAGCAGCGGGTGGTTCGGCAGCACTCGCACCGTGTACCCGAATGGTCCTGGCTGGTCGAGCGACACCTCGCCGGAGTACCGCACCAGCCCGTTAGCCCCGGGGGGTACGGGGGGGCGGGTTCCCCCCGCAGGGGGGCCGGGGGGGCGGGTTCCCCCCGCAGGGGGGCCGGGGGGGCCTGGGGGGGAAGGTTCTCCCCCAGGAGCGGGGGGTTCCGGGGGGTCGTCCCCCCGGGCTAGCACTGCGTACGAAGGCGAGACGATCTCGTCGGCCTCGTCGGGGCGCCCGTACACCACTTCCACCGTCACGTCGTCCTGGGTGAGCTCGCCGAGCGCCACCAAGACCCGCACGGTCAGCGCCGAACCCAGGGCCGGCCCGTCGGCCTCCGCCTCCACGTGCTCGATCCGCACCTGCGGCCAGGCCTGCATCACGCGGGCCTTCCAGGCGGCCAGTTCCCTGGCCGGCCCGAACCCTGAATCGTCGGCCAGGGCCCGGGAGGCGACCGCGGCCGGCACGTACAGGGTCGACACGTACTCCCTGACCATCCGTTCGGCCTGGACCTTCGGCCCGAGCGAGCGGAACGTGTGCCTGATCCGCTCCACCCAGCCCAGCGGCACCCCGTCCGTGTCCCGGTCGTAGAACAGGGGGGTCACCGACTTGCCCAGCAGCTCGTACAGCGCCGTGGCCTCGAGCTTGTCGCGCCGGGCGGGATCGGCCACGCCGTCGGCCGACGGTATCTCCCAGCCGTTCCCGCCGTCATACCACTCGTCCCACCAGCCGTCCCGCACCGAGACGTTGAGCCCGCCGTTCAGCGCGGCCTTCATGCCCGAAGTCCCGCAGGCCTCGAGCGGGCGCAGCGGGTTGTTCAGCCACACGTCGCAGCCCTGCACCAGGGCGTGCGCCATGGCCATGTCGTAGTCGGGCAGGAACACGATCCTGCGCCGCACGTCCGCCGAATCGCTGTACTGGACCATCTGCTGGATCAGGCCCTTGCCGCCCTCGTCGGCGGGGTGCGCCTTGCCCGCGACGACGATCTGCAGCGGCCGGGCGGGGTCGTTCAGCAGCTGGCTGAGCTGCGCGGGATCGTTCAGCATGAGCGTCAGCCGCTTGTAGGAGGGAACCCGCCGGGCGAACCCGATCGTGAGCACGTGCTCGTCGAGCACGTCGTCGATCCAGGTCAGCTCGGCCTCGGACGCGCCGCGCTGCCGCCAGGAGGCGCGGAGCCTGCGCCGGGTCTCCGCCACCAGCCGGGCGCGCAGCATGTGCCTGGCCTCCCACAGCACCGCGGGCGGGGCGGCGGCGGCCCGCTCCCAGTTCCCCAGGGGGGTCTGGGGGGATGGCATCTCTCCCAAGGGGGGTCCGGGGGGATGGGTCCCCCCGGGAAGAAGAGCGGGGGGGTCCGGGGGGTCGTCCCCCCGGGTCAACACAGCGATCTCCGGCGCCACCCAGGTGGGGGTGTGCACGCCGTTGGTGACCGAGCCGATGGGCACCTCACGGGTGTCGAACCCCGGCCACAGGCCGGCGAACATCTCCCGGCTCACCTGGCCGTGCAGCCGCGAGACGCCGTTGACCCGCTGGGCCAGGCGCATGCCCATCACGGCCATGTTGAAAATCTCCGGGTCGCCGCCCGGGTAGGTCTCCGCGCCGAGCGCGAGCACCTTGTCGACCGGCAGCAGCGGATGGTCGGCGAAGTGCTCCCGGATCAGGCTGCCTTCGAACCTGTCGATGCCCGCGGCGACCGGGGTGTGGGTGGTGAACACCGTGCCCGCCCGGCAGACCTGGAGGGCCTCGTCGAAGCTCAGCCCCTGCTCGGCGTACTCGCGGATCCGCTCCAGGCCGAGGAACCCGGCGTGCCCCTCGTTGGTGTGGAACACCTCGGGCGAGGGGTGCCCGCGCAGCGCGCAGAACGCGCGGACCGCGCGGACCCCGCCGACGCCGAGCAGCAGTTCCTGCCTGAGCCGGTGCTCGCTGCCGCCGCCGTACAGCCGGTCGGTGACCTCGTGCAGGTCGGCCTCGTTCTCCTCCACGTAGGAGTCGAGCAGCAGCAGCGGGATCCGGCCCACCTGGGCCACCCAGACCTGGGCGGACAGTTGCCTGCCCGCGGTCAGGCCGACCGTGACGCGCACCGCGGCCCCGGCCGCGTCACGGAGCAGTTCGAGGGGCAGCCCGTTCGGGTCGCCGGCCGGGTAGCGCTCGGCCTGCCAGCCATCGGCGGACAACGACTGGGTGAAGTAACCGTGCCGGTACAGCAGCCCGACCCCGATCAGCGGCACGCCGAGGTCGCTCGCCGACTTCAGGTGGTCACCGGCCAGGATGCCCAGGCCGCCCGAATACTGCGGCAGCGCGGCGGTGATGCCGTATTCGGGCGAGAAGTACGCGATCGCGGCCGGGCCTGGCCCGCGGCGGCCACCGGGCCCGGCCGGGCTCTCCGGGGCGACCGACGCGTACCAGCGGGGCTCGGACATGTACTGGCGCAGGTCCCGCTCGGCCGCGCCGAGCCTGCCGAGGAATTCCTCGTCGGCGGCGAGCGCGGCGATCCTGGCCGACGGCAGCGCGCTGAGCATCGCGACCGGGTCGCCGCCCGACGCTTCCCAGGCGGCCGGGTCGATCGACGCGAAAAGGTCAGCGGTCGGGCCGTGCCAGGACCAGCGGAGGTTCAGCATCAGGCCCTGCAATGCGGCCAGCGGCTGAGGCAGGCTGACGCGGACGGTGAACCGGCGAATCGCTCTCACGGGCAGACCATAGTGGGTTCGCGCCCGCAACGCCGAACCATCGGCCGGCTACGGGTCCCGGACTAATGGGGCAGGACAGGAAAATCAATTCAAATTATCCCGAACGAACTGCGGTAACACTTCATCTGAAAGTTCAACGAGAGACTCAGTCACGCCACGGGATCCAAAGCGGTACCCACGCTGGCATGAACTAACCCACGCTCGGTAGCGTAACTGGCGTGATTGGACGAATCCCGATCCTTGATGTCGAGCCAGCGGTGGAGTGCGGGCGCCGCCCGGCGAGGGCGGTGACCGGCGAGACCTTCCAGGTCAGTGCCACGGTATTCCGCGAAGGGCACGGCATCATCGGCGCCGGCGCGGTGCTGAGAGACCCCGAACGCAAGGCGAGCCCGATCGCGGTCATGCGCGAGCTCGCACCAGGCACCGACCGCTACGGCGCCGACGTGACCGTGACCGGCGAGGGCCTGTGGCGCTTCCACGTGGAGGCCTGGGCCGACCCGATCGCCAGCTGGCACCACGACGCGGCCATCAAGATACCGGCCGGCCAGGACGTGGAGCTGGTGCTCACCCAGGGCGCGCTCCTGTTCGAGCGCGCCGCGCGCAAGATTCCTCAGCCACCCGGGGCGAGCCGTCCGGCGGCGGCCCGCACGGCGCTGCGCGCGCTGGTCGCCCGGATGCGCGACCGCGGGCTGACCCCGTGGGACCGGCTGGCGGCGGCCGAGGATCCCGCCATCGCCGCCATCCTGGCTCGCTGGCCGCTGCGCGACCTCGTCACGCGGTCCAGGCCGCTGACCGTGCACGTGGACCGGGAACGGGCGCTGTACGGGTCGTGGTATGAGTTCTTCCCGCGCTCTGAAGGGGTTCAGATTGACCCAATGGGCCGCCGGGCGCCGACCTCGGGCACGCTGCGCACCGCGGCCAAGCGGCTCGACGCGATCGCCGCCATGGAGTTCGACGTGGTGTACCTGCCGCCGGTGCATCCCATCGGAACCACGCATCGGAAGGGCAGGAACAACACGCTGACCCCGGTCGAAGGCGATCCGGGCTCGCCGTGGGCGATCGGGTCCCCGGACGGCGGGCATGACGCGCTCCACCCGGACCTGGGCACGATGGACGATTTCGACGCCTTCGTCGGCCGGACCCGTGAGCTGGGCATGGAAATCGCCCTCGACCTGGCGCTGCAGGCCTCGCCGGATCACCCGTGGGTGAAGGAGCACCCGGAATGGTTCACCACGCGGGCGGACGGCTCCATCGCCTACGCCGAGAACCCGCCCAAGAAGTACCAGGACATCTACCCGATGAACTTCGACAACGACCCCGAGGGCATCTACGCGGAGATCCGGCGCATCGTCCGGCTCTGGATGGACCACGGCGTGCGGATCTTCCGCGTCGACAACCCGCACACCAAGCCGCTGCGGTTCTGGGAACGCCTGCTCACCGAGATCCGCGGCACCGACCCCGACGTGCTGTTCCTGGCCGAGGCGTTCACCCGCCCGGCCATAATGCACACCCTGGCCAAGATCGGCTTCCACCAGTCCTATACGTACTTCACCTGGCGAAACGGCGTCGGGGAGCTGACCGAGTACATGCGCGAGCTCTCCGGTGCCGCGGCCGCGTACATGCGGCCCAACCTCTTTACCAACACCCCGGACATCCTGAACGAGTACCTGCAGCACGGCGGGGTTCCCGCGTTCAAGATCCGGGCCGTCCTCGCGGCGATGCTTTCGCCGACCTGGGGCATCTACTCTGGGTACGAACTATGCGAAAACGTACCGCTCCGGCCCGGCAGCGAGGAATACATGGATTCGGAGAAGTACCAGTACCGACCGCGCGACTGGGAGGCAGCCGCCAGGGACGGTTTCGGCATCGCGGATTACATCACCGAACTCAACCGGATCAGGCGAGCCCACCCAGCCCTGCACAGGCTGCGTAACCTGCGCTTCCACGGCGTTGACCAGCCGGAACTAATGTGCTTCTCCAAGCGCGTTGATAAGGTTCCGGGGACGGCGGGGAGCGATACCGTACTGGTAATCGTGAACCTCGACCCGCACCAGAGGCGGGATGCGACGGTCTGGCTTGATATGCCCGCACTGGGCGTGGACCGCGAGTTCATCGTGACGGACGAGCTAACCGGCGAGTCCTATCAGTGGGGGCATGCCAACTACGTCCGCCTCGACCCGGCGACCAGGCCTGCGCACGTCTTCACCGTCACGCCCAGCTTGTAAGTCCGCAGCTTGTAACACGCAGCACAATCCAGTAAGACCCAGGAGATCTTGCCGTGACAGAACATCACGAGGCGATAGCTGACTCGTTTTCTTTCGAAGCGCCACGGGACCCGGAGTGGTACCGGCGCGCGGTGTTCTATGAGGTCCTGGTCCGCGGCTTCCAGGATTCGACCGGGGACGGCACCGGCGACCTGCGCGGGCTGATCTCCCGGCTCGATTACCTGGAGTGGCTCGGCATCGACTGCATCTGGCTGCTGCCGATCTACGCCTCGCCGCTGCGCGACGGCGGGTACGACATCTCCGACTTCACGGCCGTGCTCGGCGAGTACGGGAACATCGGCGATTTCGTCGCGCTCGTCGACGAGGCGCACAAGCGGGGCATCCGGGTCATCGCCGACCTGGTCATGAACCACACCAGCGACCAGCACCCGTGGTTCCAGGCGTCGCGGAGCGATCCGGACGGCCCGTTCGGCGATTTCTACGTGTGGTCGGACACCGACGACAAGTACTCGGGGGCCCGGGTCATCTTCGTCGACACCGAGCAGTCCAACTGGACGTTCGACCCGGTCCGCGGGCAGTACTTCTGGCACCGGTTCTTCTCCCACCAGCCGGACCTGAACTTCGAGAATCCCAACGTCCAGGACGCGATGATCGAGGTGCTGCGGTTCTGGCTCGACCTCGGCATCGACGGCTTCCGGCTGGATGCCGTGCCCTACCTGTACGAGCGGGAGGGCACGAACTGCGAGAACCTGAAGGAGACGCACGAGTACCTGAAGCGGATCAGGGCCGAGATAGACGAGCTCTACCCGGACCGCGTGCTGCTGGCCGAGGCGAACCAGTGGCCCGCCGACGTGATCGAGTACTTCGGTGACGCCGAGACCGGCGGCGACGAGTGCCACATGGCGTTCCACTTCCCGCTGATGCCGCGCATCTTCATGGCCGTCCGCCGGGAGCAGCGCTACCCGATCTCGGAGATCCTGGCCCAGACGCCGCCCATCCCGGCTAGCTGCCAGTGGGGCATCTTCCTGCGGAACCACGACGAGCTGACGCTGGAGATGGTCACCGACGACGAGCGCGACTACATGTACTCCGAGTACGCCAAGGATCCCCGGATGAAGGCGAACATCGGGATCAGGCGGCGGCTGGCCCCGCTGCTCGACGGGGACCGGAACCAGCTCGAGCTGTTCACCGCCCTGCTGCTGTCGCTGCCCGGCTCACCCGTGCTGTACTACGGCGACGAGATCGGCATGGGCGACAACATCTGGCTCGGTGACCGGGACGGCGTCCGGACGCCGATGCAGTGGACGCCCGACCGCAACGGCGGCTTCTCCCGGTGCGACCCGCAGCGGCTCTACCTGCCGCCGATCATGGACGCGATATACGGCTACCAGGCGCTCAACGTCGAGGCCCAGCAGCGCAACGCCGGCTCGCTGCTGCAGTGGACCAGGCGGATGATCGAGATCCGCAAGCGGCACCCGGTCTTCGGCACTGGCGCGTACCAGGAACTGACCTCCTCCAACCCGAGCGTGCTCGCCTTCGTCCGGCTGCCGCACGAGTCGGCCGATAGTGACTCGGACGGCTCGGACCGCATCTTGTGCGTCAACAACCTGTCCAGGTTCCCGCAGCCGGTCGAGCTCGACCTGCGCCGGTTCATGGGCGTCACGCCGGTGGAGTGCATGGGCGGCGTGACCTTCCCCAAGATCGGTGAGCTCAGCTACCTGCTGACGCTGCCCGGCCACGGCTTCTACTGGTTCCAGCTGCCCGCGCCCCGGGAAAGCCACCAGCAGTGACGCCGCCTCTCATCCCCGGCCAGTTGCTGAAATAAGTCAACATGAAGCCCGTAAATCGGCCGGAGCGTGTTTGCCGGGACGAGCCATGGGGATGGGGTAAGCGCTCATGACTTTCGAAGACACACTGGCAACGTGGCTGGTCAAGCAGCGATGGTTCGCAGGCAAGGGGCGAACCGTCCATGACCTCGCGGTCGTGGCCGACACCGAGATCATCCCTGGTGACCCGGGCCTGCGGCACCTGATGGTCACGGTCTCGCACGGCGCGACCTCCGACTGCTACCAGCTCTTCGTCGGCTCGCGCGCGCGGCTTCCGGCCCGGTTGCGGCACGCGCGGATCGGGACGCACGCCGGCCTGCAGATTTATGACGGCCTGCACGACACCGCGCTGACCCGGACGCTGCTCGACGCGATCCTGACCGACCGGACCATCGGCATGCTGCGGTTCTGCCGGATCCCCGAGGCCGAGATTCCGTGGGATTCTGCGGGTTCCGGGGATGAGCCCGGGCTTGACAGCCTGGTGCTCACCGGCGAGCAGAGCAACACCAGCCTGGTGTTCGGCGAGTCCGCCATCTTCAAGGTGTTCCGCCGGGTCTCCCCCGGGCCGAACCCCGACCTGGAGGTGGCCGCGGCCCTGGCCAAGCTCGGCTCGTCGCACATCGCGGAGCCCTACGGCTGGATCGAGACCAGGATGGACGGCGCCACCGCCGTGCTCGCCATCTTGTCCCGCTACCTTCGCGCGGCCTCGGACGGCTGGTCGCTGGCCGCGACCAGCGTGCGCGACCTGTACGCCACCGAGGGCACCCGTGCGGCCGAGGCCGGCGGCGACTTCGCGGGCGAGGCCGAGCGGCTTGGCGTGGCCACCGCGCAGGTCCACCAGGACCTGGCCGAGGCGTTCGGCCGCTCCGAGCTCGAGCCCGAGGCCATCCGCGAGCTGGCCGAGCAGATGTACCGGCGGCTCGACATCGCCACCGCGGCCGTGCCCGAGCTGGCCAGGCACGCCGACAAGATCGGCGACGCGTACTCCAACCTGGCCAAGCTGATCGAGCCGGTGCCGGCCCAGCGCGTGCACGGCGATTACCACCTGGGCCAGGTCATGCGGACGCAGACCGGCTGGGTCGTCCTCGACTTCGAGGGCGAGCCCGCCAGCCCGCTGGCCCAGCGCCGGGCCCGGTCCTCCCCGCTGCGGGACGTGGCCGGCATGCTCCGCTCGTTCGACTACGCGGCCCGGCACCAGCTGCTCACCCATCCGGACGCGGCCAGCCTCGCGCCGAAGGCGACCGACTGGGTCCAGCGCAATAGCGACGCGTTCTGCGCCGGCTACGCCGCGGCCGGCGGCCTGGATCCGGCCGAGAACTCGGTGCTGCTCCGTGCCATGCTGCTAGACAAGGCGGTGTACGAGGTCATCTACGAGGCCAGGAACCGCCCGACCTGGATCCCCATTCCGCTAGAGTCCATTGCCGAGTTGTAGCCCTCACAGATCGAGTTGCCGTCATGACAGAACCTGAACTCAGCCTGGGCGAGATCGAGCGGGTGGTCGCCGGGCATTATCATGACCCGCACTCGGTGCTCGGCGCGCACCCCGGGCCGGACGGCGTGATCATCCGCGCGCTTCGCCCGCTGGCCACGTCGGTGACGCTCGTCCTCGACGACGGCCGCAGGCTGCCCATGACGCACGTGCACCAGGGCGTCTTCGCGGTCACGGTGCCGGACGAGAAGGTGCCGGGTTACCGGATCGCCGCCACGTACCCCGGATCCAGGGGCGAGGAGGTGCGCGACGATCCGTACCGTTACCTGCCCACGCTGGGCGAGTTCGACCTGTACCTGATCGGCGAGGGCAGGCACGAGGAACTGTGGAACGTGCTCGGCGCGCACGTCCGCGAGGTCGGCCAGGCTACCGGGACCGCCTTCGCCGTCTGGGCCCCGAACGCCCACGGTGTCCGCGTCACCGGTGACTTCAACTACTGGGACGGCAGCGCGTACCCGATGCGCTCGCTCGGCGGTTCTGGCGTGTGGGAGCTCTTCATACCGGGCGTGACCGAGGGCGCTAGGTACAAGTACGCGATATGCGGCCCGGACGAAGTGTGGCGGGACAAGGCCGACCCGCTGGCGAACGCCACCGAGCAGCCGCCCGCCACCGCCTCGGTGGTCTACACCTCGCGGTACACCTGGAACGACGCCGACTGGGTGACGGCGCGCGCCGAGCGCGCGCCGGTGCGCGAGCCGATGAGCATCTACGAGGTGCACCTCGGCTCGTGGCGGCCGGGGCTGTCCTACCGGGAGCTGGCCACCGAGCTCGTCGACTACGTCACCGACCTCGGCTTCACGCACGTGGAGTTCATGCCCGTCGCCGAGCACCCGTTCCACCTCGTATTATGCGCCCACCTCGCGGTTCGGTAACCCCGATGACTTCCGCTTCCTGGTCGACGCGCTGCACCAGGCCGGCATCGGCGTGCTGGTTGACTGGGTGCCCGCGCACTTCCCGAAGGACGACTGGGCGCTGGCGCGGTTCGACGGCACCCCGCTGTACGAGCACGCCGACCCGCGCCGCGGCGAGCAGCCCGACTGGGGCACGCTCATCTTCAACTTCGGCCGGACCGAGGTGCGCAATTTCCTGGTCGCCAACGCCGTCTACTGGCTGGAGGACGGACTGCGCGTCGATGCGGTGGCCTCCATGCTGTACCTGGACTACTCGCGCAAGGAGGGCGAGTGGGTCCCGAACCAGTACGGCGGCCGGGAAAACCTGGACGCGATCTCATTCCTGCAAGAGGTCAACGCCACCGCTTACAAGCGCGTCCCCGGCATCACGATGATCGCCGAGGAGTCGACCGCCTGGCCCGGGGTGTCCCGGCCGGTGCACCTGGGCGGGCTCGGGTTCGGCTTCAAGTGGAACATGGGCTGGATGCACGACACGCTCTCCTACCTGAGCCAGGACCCCATCTACCGCCAGTACCACCACAACGAGATAACGTTCTCGCTGATCTACGCGTTCTCGGAGAACTTCATCCTGCCGCTGTCGCACGACGAGGTGGTGCACGGGAAGGGCTCGCTGCTCGGCAAGGTGCCCGGCGACGAATGGCGCCGGTTCGCCGGGCTGCGCTCGCTGCTCGCGTATATGTGGGCGCACCCCGGCAAGCAGCTGCTGTTCATGGGGTCGGAGTTCGGCCAGGGCAACGAGTGGGACGCGGACAAGGGGCTCGACTGGTGGGTGCTCGACTTCGACTTCCACCAGGGCGTGCAGCGGCTGTCCCGCGACCTGAACGCGATCTACCGGCAGACCCCCGCGCTGTGGAAGCTCGACGCCTCACCGGAAGGGTTCAGCTGGATCGACTCCAACGACGCCCAGGGCAACACGCTGTCCTTCCTGCGGATGTCCGATCCGCCCGGTCCAGCCGCTGACAGGACCGCTGATGGAGCCGCTGACCGGGACGAGCCCGGCGTGATCGCCTGCATCGCCAACTTCTCCGCGCTGCCCCACCTGGAATACCGGGTGGGCCTGCCCCGGGCGGGCCGCTGGCGCGAGGTCCTCAACACCGACGCGGTGATCTACGGCGGCAGTGGCGTCGGAAACCTGGGCGGCATCGAGGCCTTGCCCGAACCCTGGCACGGCAAGCCGGCCTCGGCCACGATCACCGTGCCGCCGCTCGGCGTGCTCTGGCTCACCCCCGAGCCCTGAGCAGGCTGATCCGGGCACCCTCAGCGGGCGGCCCAGATCCCGCCGTCCACCGGGATGACGGCGCCGGTCACGTACGCCGCCCCGCGCCCGCTCAGGTAGACCGCGACGCCGGCCATGTCGTCCGGGCGCCCGATGCGCCCGAGCGGGGAGGCGGCCGCGATCTCCGTACGGCTCTCGGCCAGAGGCACCGCCATCATCTTCGTCTCGAACGGGCCCGGGGCCACCGCGTTGACGGTGATGTGCCGCGGCCCGAGCTCACGGGCCAGCACGCGGGTGAGCTGGTGCAGGCCGGCCTTGCTGGCCGCGTAGGAGTAGGTGTGGAACTCCGGCACGCGCAGCCCGTCGATGCTGCCGACGTTGATCACCCGGGCCGGGTCGTCCGCGGTTCCCGCCGCCTCGAGCAGCGGCAGGAACGCCCGGGTAACGTAAAACGGCGTCTTGAGGTTGAGGTCAACGACCTTGTCCCAGCCCACGGCCGGGAACTCTTCCAGGGCCGCGCCCCAGTTGGTGCCGGCGTTGTTGACCAGGATGTGCACGCACTCCTCGGACCGGCCGACCTCGGCGGCCAGCCGCACGCACTCCTCCTCGCGGGCCAGGTCGGCGGGCACTGACAGTACGACACCGTACGTGGAGAGTTCGGCGACCGCGGCCTCGCCCGCCTCGGGCTTGCGCGAGCTGATGTAGACCGACGCGCCGGCCTGCAGCAGGCCGCGCGCCATCATCAGGCCGATCCCGCGGGTCCCGCCGGTCACGACGGCCACCTTGCCGGTGAGATCGAACAGGTACACGGGGCCTCCGAGTCAGTCAGCTGAACAGACACCGGCGCAGGCAGCGCGGCTGTCCGACCCGAATTCGGTCAGTCGCGGGCGTCCTTCGAGGCATTGTAGGCCTCCCAGGAGCTGCGGTACCCGCAGAACTCCGCGTCCTTCTGCGCTGGTTCAGCCTGGCGAGCTTCAGCCTGGCGAGCTTCAGCCTGGCGAGCTTCAGCCTCGCGAGCGAACGTAACCCCGGGCCACCGTCCGGGCCAGGATCCCGAGTGTGGCCCGCAGCGCCGCTTCGGAGATGACCGGGAAGATCCCGGCCTCCCGCCAGTGCGGGTCGATGGCTGACCAGTCGTAGTACGAGGTGACCAGCGTGCCCTCGTCCCCGGCGGGATCGAGCCGGTACCCGTAGACATGACCGATCTGCGGCCGGATCCGGCCGGTGACCTTCCAGGCGATCTCCCGGTCGGGAACCAGCGCGGTGATGGTGACGGTCACGTCGTAGCGGCCGAGCGGGTAGTCGTTCAGCGCCTCGCGGTCCATGTGGACCACGAAGGTGTCCCCGGCAGCGGTCGCCGGTTCCCCGGTCGCGTCCATCAGCATGCCCGAGCTGTCGATCGCCACGTGTCCCTGCGGATCGCACAGCACCCGGAAGATCGTTGCCGGCTCGGCTCCGATCATCCGCTGGACTTCCAGCCGCTCGCCTGTCATGTCCTCATCGTCCCACCCGCCCAGTGGGTCGGCAGGGTCATCTCGGGCGGGACCAGGGCGGCGGGGTTCACCCGGCGGACGATCTCGTTCATGACGATGCGGACGTAGGGCTCCCCGACCCATAGGTGCTTCGCGCGGTTGACGCCAATCACCTCGGCCGCGGGCACTCGCGCGAACCGGTGCCGCGCCTCGTCGGGGCGCAGGTAGTCGTCGAGTTCGGGGATCAGGGCGATCAGAGGCCGGCCCGAGGCGGCCCACCGGTCAAGGTCGGCGTCGCTGGTCCGGTGCAGCGGCGGCGACACCAGGATGGCGCCCTCGATCCCGCAGTTAGCCGCGCCGGGCCCGCCGGCCACCGCGCCGGGGCCGCTGACCGCTGCGCCGGGCCCGCCGGCCGCCGCGCCGATCCCGCCGGACGCGCCGGGACCGCTGGCCGCCGCGCCAGTCCCGCCGGCTGCGGCGTCTGCGGCGTGCAGGCCCCATCTCAGCGCTAGTTCGGTGCCGAACGACCAGCCGAGCAGCCAGCGGGCGGGCAGGCCGGCGTCGGCGGCAAAGGAGAGGGCGGCGGCCACGTCGTGCCGTTCGTCCTCGCCCGCGCCGAACGAACCCTCGCTGGTCCCCTGCTCCGAGGACGTGCCGCGGGTGTTGAACCGCAGCACGGCCAGGTTCGCCAGGGCCGGCAGGCGGAACGCCGCCTTCTTGAGCAGGTGGCTGTCCATCATGCCGCCGTGCGTGGGCAGCGGGTGCAGGCAGATCAGCGTGGCCACAGGGTCGGCGTCCGCGGGCAGCGCCAGCTCGCCGACCAGCCGCAGCCGGTCGGAGGTGGGCAAGGTGACCGGCGTGCGCTTGCCCGCAAGCACGGTGGCGGCCCTGATCTCACTCACGGGTTTCCCCTCTTCCGCGTGCGTCTCCTGGGCTCGTGCGGGCCGCGGCGCAGCCGGAACTGCCAGCACGCCGTGTGCCAGTGCCTGCGTTCCCCGACGCCGACACCACCGCCCATACGAGCCTCATCAGCAGGCCAGGCGACCACGTGCGGGGTGCCGGGCACGATCTCCTGGTCACATCCGGGACAA
>WNFC01002982.1_pt1 | contig 18238 bp, 26 predicted proteins | sample 5400541 | NCBI WGS metagenome assembly WNFC01 (sample SAMN13153342, study PRJNA577476) | soil metagenome | isolation source: 120 cm saprolite under Douglas fir tree site 2 hole 2 replicate 1 | place: USA:California | collected 2015-04-18
TCGAACATGGAGCTGAAGTCAACGCAATATCCGCGGCCCACAATACCCCCCTGTGGCGCGCGTCGTTTTGCGGACATCTGGAGATTGTGAAGATGTTGCTTGAGCATGGAGCAGACGTGCACATCCGGGGAGAATCGAATATGACCCCATACCATGTGGCTGGACAGGTGGGACATACCAAAGTGGCTCAGCTGCTGTTAGAGCATAGTGCCAAAAAATACTAGGAAGACATGGTAAGCATACAATCACGGATACACTGTTCTACGCATTGTCTAGCATATCCCATCTTGTTTTTGTGATCGTTATTCAGTATCTTACAGGGGTACGTAGGATTACTTCGAAATCTAAACACCTACTGCGAATTCTTCACAACATTGCGGACCACAACAGAATACATCGGCTGAATTACCTTCAATTATTTTCCTCATGCACCAAACCTTCATTCTTCCTTCCACACTTCCTTTCCCTTGACCCATGTGCCAAGCACATTCCCGCTCCGATCAAGAATGACCAAGTCCGCATCCGCCCCCGGCCGGAGGGTTCCCTTCCGATTATCAATGCCAAGGCAGCGCGCTGGATTGAACGTCACACATTTAATCGCCTCACCCAAAGAACAACCCGTGAACCGCGAAAAGTTGCGGACGCAGCTGTCGAGGGTGACGACGCTGAGGCCCGCCAACAGTCAGACACCGATCGGATCGCGCCCAGGAAATGGCCGAGACGCACCTGCCGGCGAGGGTGTCGGTTCCCTCCAGATACAGTTTCGCGCCTTCCTTCACAAACCGCTTGCCGTCGCGCCACTCATGTACTCCATCTTTGAGATGCGGATCTAGGATTTTCATCGCTGCATCCGCGCTGTAATTAGATTGCGGATCTTAGGTATATCCGGGGAAATCACACCCACCATCTGTGATCAGAATGCACCCCTCGGGGTATGTATTGTAAGCTAACTGCGGCGACAATCAACCGGTTATCAGAATAGGATCAGAAGGAGTTGCGGATAAGGAATTACTCTAACGGAGTTTGGATGTGAGTGGATACCGTCAACGATTAGTCCGTAGAACGGCCTCTCAAACTCGAGGTCGGCTACTTGTCCCTTTTCAAGATGCAACCCGAGTCTTGGGACTTTGCCTTGGACGCATGTTGCAGCGAACGGTGGCGTCTGCGGTGGCGTTTCATGGTCGTCGAATGCCTCGCTTTGTGCTTTCGTCGTCGTGCGCAGTGACACTTGACTCGAGGTAGTGCCGGTAGGGGACGCTGGAGACGCGGGCGACGGAGGTGTCGTTGGAGAGCTAGCGATGGGCGAAGAGGGACCGTTGATGTGAGGTGAAGCACCGAGAAGACCGATAATGGATGGGTCGCGGTGATGGAGTTGGGGCATGGCGTTAAAGAGGTGAGTGATGAGGCGCGCACCACGCCTTACGGCCTCTGTTGCGAGGTCCGATGTCGCAATACTAGTTGCGTACACGCTTTAGCAAGCGAACAGGAGAGCTACAAGGAGCAGGCCAATTGACATACCTATGCCCAATAGAGAACACGATCCCGCGCTGATCGAGCTCGTGTACTGCGTCCAGTACACCAACAATCTCTGGGGCTGCAGTTATGATGCGCACGCCGAGGGGAGCCTCTTGATCCATGAGCCAATCTTCCTTGATGGCAAGGTTCTGTGCCCCATACATTTCCTCGAACGAGGCAAATCCTTTCGGAGGAGATCGGATGAGTAGAGGCGCATGCGCTCCCCGCTTCGCCATTTGTATAAAAGGGCCTTCTGCGTGCCATCCCAGAAGTGTTGCGCCTTTAGGATTGGCCCGGGGCCGAAGGAGAGAAAGCAAAGTTGGATAGAGCGATTTCTCCTGAGTCTATAAGTGGTTTCCTCAGAAAAATCACGACGGCAGGCACAAATGCATACGATAATTGTAGGAACAAGTCTACGTAGGATGTCGATCAATTCAGGACCAAAACTGCAGCGAGAAAAGGAGATACATACGACGTCACTCCTGTCTCTACGATCTTCTCCGCGACAGTATTGAGGCCACGTCGATAAGCGTCCGAGTCGCCGTCATAAACGGAAAAGTCAAAGCCATAAGCGCCATTGATTTGAGTCTCTATGAATCCCGGGCTAACAATATTCCCTCCCATATTTATGACTCTGTCGGGCCGCTGCTTTGTTGAGAAGAACGTTTTCTATATGAAAGGAAAGGTCTTTGTACGGATTACCAGGCGGGTCATCCTTCACGCACTTGAGAGTCGAGCACGATGCCTCTCCGCTCGTCTATCCAGAGATCCTTCTCGACAAGACTACCACCCTCTTGTGGGAGCAGGCAGTTGGTAAAGCATATTAGGCCGTTTGGCGAGGTCATCCTAATGTGGTAGGTAGGTGAGGGAAATGGAGATGGGCGCTACGCTGGCATAAAGGAGGGGCGTCATAATATCAGAGGGCTAAACCAAGAGCCGTCCGAGTTGTGACCGTGTCAGACTATCCCATGGCCCATCCTCGTCATCCGCACCACCGCTCCGAGCCGAGTCCGAGTCCGAGTCTTACGCAAAGTGCGCCGGACCGGCACCTCCGCATTACTAAGCACGCGGTCACTGGTGAAATGTCAACGGCCCGGGGAATTTGGCTCAAGGTCACATCGTCGCTCTCCAGTCGTACAAGATTATCCCGTTCTCACCCTATTGAACTCGCATTTGTGTATTTGATTACTGAACGGTGGGACACTCCGCTTAATTAGGAACCTAGAACCAGGCCAATCTGGAATGGCATTGCAGTGGGTATCTTAGGCCGTGTCCTTGAGACCACTGCAGCAGACAGGGCACATAGCACGGTTTCGTGGACACGTGGGCCCATCTAGCGACGCCTATCTTCACCGCTGTAGAATATGCCACGCAGCATGCATCGCTCAGAATTAGCAAGCCTTGGTGACCGCACTCAATTGTGGCGGCGCAGAAACATCTCAACGATGAGGATAGACAGTCGATGACAATTACAATGCATGCAGGGCAGGACACATGGAAAAACAAATGCGCAGATATACAGGCACAGGCAGAAGCGTTGGGTGTTGGGTCAAGACCACGGGCTAGTCATTGTCGTCAAAGTAAGCCACGTGTTAATCAAGAACAAGCACAGGGATACGACTTACATTTTCTTGAACGAGTGAGTGCAACGCGAACCCCTGTAGAGGCATCGCCAGAATGGTTGGCCGAAACCACTCCAACAACACACCCACATGAGCGCTGTGTTACAAAGATGTAAGATCCCAGAAGCTCCGGCCGCTGCAGTGAGGACAACAACGTACCGATACTTGCAGATGAAAACAGGCGAATCCAACTTCCCCCCCAGCGCCGTCGCGACAAGACAACCAGTTGCCAGTCCGGCCGAGGACCAACCTCTGGTCACAGGTCACTTTGGATGCAACCATCAGAGCTGGCCGGGGTTTAGAACCCAAACGGACTCACCGATACCAAAAGCGCCGGATGCTGCGCGACCCGCCCGGAAGAAGGCAAACCCACGCTCCCGGCCGAAAGGAACGCAAGCAAGCACTTCGCCCAAGACTTCGCGCCTGGCGGGCCAGTCAGCACGATAAAACTAAAGGGTGCAAAGCGGCTTTCATACCTATCACACGACCAAAAAAAATCCACTTGGTAGTCCAACCCGACGGAACCTGTGAAAAAAACGAGAAAAGACAGTGATGGGAGCATCCGATGCAAAACAGTTGGGAAAAGAGTCCATAGGCTCAGCTAGAGTCCGTAACCAAAGCTTCGAAACGAGAGAGCGTGAAACCGATTGGCGAACAAGCTCGAGGTCCGACTCGGAACGTCTAGAGTGACATTCTGCGGTCAGTAACACCCGGGCTGTACTCACCTAGGACACCGTGCTGCTCGGCATAGCCGAACGGCCCCTCGAATTCTGTGTCCACAGCCAGTCGGGGAAGTGTCAAGACGCTCCGAGTCGAGGGCCGGATAGTTTCGGTATCGCTCGTGTCGTCTTGATCTTCTTCATACTCGGTCTCTGGGCCGGGGGAGCCCGCACCCTCATCTGCTTCGATAATAGGGGAGAGACGGTGTGGATGGGGAAATGACGTGACAGGAATGATGATCGCTTCCTCGCCATCGTCATCGTCTTCGCCCGGAGGGGAGTCGGAGCGGGTATTCCTGAAGGTGACCTCAACCACGGACGACGAGATGAGCTGTACCGTTTTGATGACATGCACGGAGGAAGGCAAAGTCTCGGGCTCCGAAGGTCGAAGCTGGCTGGGCGAGCCAGCAGCAGTAGGCTTAATAGGCGGGGGCGACGACTGCGGAGACGTATCGGCACTGGACGTCCCCTCATCTGCTCGTACGTCCACGTTCTCCGAATCCGAGCCCGAGCCCGAGCCCGAGTCGGAAACGTCATCCTCGTCCCGCGGCGCAAACGGATTGACAAAGTCGAACGCATCCCACGAATCCGAGACGGAGGCGAGGGACGACGTGCTCGCGGGATGATGGCACGGCACCTCGTAGAACCCCGCGTCTTCGGTCGCAAACCAGTCCTGAATGGCGACGTTGGTCAGGATCTCAGACGCGGACGCGGTCGACGGGACAAAGTAAGGCCGGGGGTCCGCCACGGCCCCTTCCGCGGCGCTGAGCTGCTCGACCGCCGGGCTGATGGCCGACGGATGGCACCCGATGCGCGATAGATGCCGACGGCGCGCGCAGTCGGGGTTAGGCGACGGGAAAGCGGGCGCCCGCACGTCATCAAATGATGGGAGGTCGCAGGAGCAGGAGGAGGCTTCTGGCCGTTTCGAAGCGCGACCTGTGACGAAACGGACCGCCCCACCTTTTGAATGTGTCATGTCAACGGCCGCTTCTGGTGAATTTAGGCACGGACGTAGAATGATATTGGACGAACCTGTGGCGCACGACGCGCAGAAACGCCTGAGGCGTGCCAATCCGTTGCCACGCACGGACCTGTAGAAGCTCTTTGAATTGCGCACTGAACCCTCCTGAGATGCGATCGTCGCGGATGGTCTCCTGGGACGCAATGATGTGACCAGCACAGAGAGAATGGAGAACATTCGTGGAGTAGTTGGATATTAACGTGTCAAGGATGTAAAAGTGAGAAATTGCAAGTGGGGCAGAAAAGGGAACAGGCAGAGCGCCAATTTGACATCATAAGCATTCCAGTCTTGCCTGGGGATTGCTGTATGACTGATGGGCCATATCTGCTACGAGCTCTACCTTGTCTGGTCCTGTAGCAAATCAGACGCCACAAGTGATACATTTACGACCACTGGACGACGAGCAACAAATTCAGGTTGATGGACATCCACCAAATAAGGAAATGGACTTCGCAAGGGTGGCGAACAGGAAAGGTATTCAGCATTGACAGGTAGTATTCGAGCAGCAGATCAGCCCAGAAAGGTTGTTGACCTTCACGAGTGATTCGTCGTCATCCCGCCCAAAATAAACACGCATGTGATAACGGACGTTGATTTCCATGAATATGGAGACAAAAGAGATTGGCACTTGTATGACGACACAAATAAAAAGTTGGAGACGAGAGATCTAGACGAGATGGGTCCGAATGAAAGCACAGAGACACGCAAGGACAGACGAGAATGCGAAGGGCTTTTGTATAATACAGGAGAAGCCGATAATCAGAGACGGTAACGAGCGTAACCCACACAGGGTGTCAAGGAAGATGTTTTCGTTTTCGGTGGGAAGATATTGGGTGACCGGGTTAGGGATGACGAGAGAATCAAACACCTGACGATGCAGGGAAGGGGGTGTTAATGTCAGTAAATCGCCTGTTGGGAGCGTCGGATTGAGACATACCAGTTGGTTCTGGCGTTGCGATAGGTACCGACGAGGGCGAGGACGGGTTCGCAGGTGGCACCGCGAAAGCCGCAGATGGATTACTGCTGCCAACCATGCCTTTGAGAACGGTGAGCAACGCTGTAATGCCGTCAATTAACGCGGGAGCGCCACTTGAATCCGTTGATGGGGTGGACTATACAGTCCATACTTTGTCAGTCCATCACACACTTGGTGAGACGCCAGTCCATACTCACCGCATTGGAGAACCTGCAACCAGCATACAAGCAGTCCCGCTTACTTGTCGCTCCTTCAGAGGCAATAGGTGCAGCATACGCCAGAGCTACCAAAGGCGTTAGTAAGAATGTCAGCCCGGACATGAGAGACGTAACGCACTGGAAAAGAGAGCGAAGAGGGCGAAGAAAAGAGCGGTCAAAGAGGTGAAACGCATTGTGTGAAGGATTGGATGGAGGTACGAGGCACAAAAGATGTAAGGATGGTTGCCTGGAGCTTTGGATGTCAAGCCGATAGCTGTGTGAGTCTGTTCGACGTTCACTGGCGGAAATTCTTGGAAATTCGAGGAGTTTATATAACCGCGCGCCGCAAGTCACATTACAGGGCAACTTCTAGTGCGGTGAGCCGGAGTCTAGAGTGTGAGGAGAAACAGACAAGCATCATTCTAGATCAAGTCAAACTCAGGGTGCAACCAAGGGGAAAAAATGGCGGTTCGGAAAAGCATTAGGACGCGGAACGGCAATCAGTCCTTACGGGAGTGGGGCGCAAAAGTTTATCTATACCGAGGCGTCTACCTTCATCCCCGTTTGGGCACTGGTTTGGACATACTTTTCACGTAGGCGCCCTGAGAACAAGTCGAAATGGAAAGTTGAAGGACTGCGGTGGGCCGTGCAGCCGTCAGCTACCCGAGAGGAGGACGGACAAGGATTTCCATCCCAGGGATTCATGGGAGCCTCGCGACGGTTACGTTGCCATTTACAGCACAAGAGCTTTGAGGTGACACTCATCCGTAAGCAATTCCCACGTCCCGTCCACGATCACGTTACCTGAAAATTCGCGCTACCAACCGACGCGCCATCACTGTGCCATCGCTAGAGGACCATCACGTTAAAAATAGAATCATTCCCTTGCCTGATCCGCTTTTTTCTGATGGAACACACTGAATGTGCATGACAGTTCCTTGTGAGAGACCCTGGGTTTCCCGTCCGAGGCCCGGGCTGTGAGGGCTGCAACTCAAAAAAAAAAGTAATTTTCTGTCCGGTAGTCTGCATGGTCGCAGCATGAAGCACGAATCCAAGAAAAACCATTCTGATCCAGATTGGCGTCTAACTAGAGATACATTGATGGTTGAACTAGTTTTACACTTGCATAAATAGTGAGCAGGAATAGGCTTGCCAAAAGTGAGAATAGATATGTATAGGGAGCAAGTCCCCGTCGGTAGGAAAGGTATCCAAAAGAATGTGGGCTCGTTGAAGTGCGAATGAGATCGGAACGGTCTAGCCAAATGAGTGGAAAAGTCCAGTACAAGCCAAATCCAAGGAAAGACGATAAGGAACGGACTGAGAAACGGGTAGCGCTAGCTGTTTCAAATTTTAGAGTGGGTAGATAGATGGCGGCTAAAAGGCGTCGATAGTGTCCGCCGTACACCTAGAGCGCGTGACCAGCGAGTTCAATGGTGTCTACGGTGGGCGAACCATCCGTTGTTGTTGTGTCGTCGACTTTAGGGTCTGTCGGAGTAGCCAAGTCTGTGGAAACAGTAGGATTCGATGATGAATTTTGATTGCGGTACTCTTCGAGCGCGGAGATGAGTGTGTCAACCAAGTCAAGGACAGGGGATTGGGGCGTAGTGGCAGTGTCTGAAGTTGAAGACTGACGCAAAATGCGTAAGAATATGAAAATACCGGTAACGGAAAGCTCTTACAACTTCTGCTATCCTGCATCCTGCGTACCAACACCCACGCTTTTCCCCAACTGAGTTAACTCGAGACGGAACTGGTGCAGCGTAAGCTGCTGGTGATTCTGGTTAACCAAACTTGTCAGCTTAATACATCGGCAAAAAAAAAAAGTTGTCTCCTCACGAGAGAGCAGAGCCAGACCGGCGGCGAGAAGCGAAAAGAGAGTGGTAGAGCGCATAGCCGAAAGCACGCAAGTGGTTAGGGGGTGTGGGTGATGATAGCTCACAGGCACAAGACGGAGTAGTCTGTGGAGAAATCTCCACCGATGCTAGCCTTTACCTTTATAGTGCATTTCTTTACGGCGCGGCTTCGCAAGCCAGTAAACTAGCGACTCGATTTGGAAGGTAGAAGGAGACCGTGCTTATGCCGTTGCATCGCCGAGGGATGTAATCTGCGAATACGAATCGTGTGTCCGCATCCCAAGATCTGGTAGAGAAGAAACGCGCAATTGCAGGTGTCAACAGTGCCAAAAAAGGGAGTCCCTTTATTCGGGCGTGATGTATACAGCATCGATGATGGCCTGGAAATGACACCACTGATCCTGAGAAGAATGCACGTTTACAATGCCTTCCTTTTCGATCCAAAAAATACAGCGGCCCGGGTGCTCCGCCGGCACTAATTGCCACGTAAGCGCCCGATTTGCCCGACACTTTAGAGCGCTGACTATACTTTGCTCTTCGCCAGCACCTAGTATCGCAATGACCCTTCACGCTGGCTATCACATCAATTGGTAAGGACACTGCGATGAAAAGCTGACACCATTGCAAGCTCACTACCGTGGGACGTCTTGCATGTTGAACCTTTACTTTAGCTTAAGTGCTGTATCCGCTGATATACATATGGTACCTTAACCCCCCCCGGGAGGAGCCGAGCTGCTAGGCGACGCAAGTGTGTCGGCATCATGAGAAAAGCAACCAACTTGCCACAGATTCCTCCCCCTTTTCTGTCGAATGTCAGTGTCCGTCTTAGACCAACGGTGCGTGGCTTCCATCTGCATCTGCCATCCCATCCTAGCGAACGTCGCTAGACATGTCATCGAATCCCTACCAGTGAATCGACACCATAACTTCTCAATTGCGCTCTCCGCTCTTCTCGGCGCGATAATACATTTCGCTATAATAGTCCCTATCCCCGAAATTTCTTGCGACCGGCAGCACTCCGGCAGCTATTTCGGTCTGCCCTCTCACGGTCAACGCATCCCATCCCGCAGCTCTGACGTACATACATATATTGGGCACCAGGCACAAATGTTTTTGGAGGCCCAGCCCGGGACTTGAGTGCAGAACCGCACCTTACCTGGCAGCACTCAACCCACAAGGCACTCATCCAGGGCCTCTGTGGCTCATCGTACCACTATCGTACTCGCCACGCGGCCCCTTGTTTGAGGGGTCGAGCTCTCCAATCCTTTCGCGCAGAGCCATCATCGCCGCTTTCTTGGAAGTGTTCAAAGCCGCCTCGCGGGGCCCGCTTTGGTTAATTAGACGTCTCTGCCCACATGCTACGCTTTTCTGACATTCTAAATAAGCAACATGCTAGCGCGTGTTTCCCGTGTCTGGAAATAGGCGGCTCCGACTCGTCGGACGGGCGTGGGAGTGCTCTTGACCAGGGCAGTGGCATCCAGTAACAGGGTTCACGTCACTGGCGTCCAGAAAGTCAGATGTCATGCAGGACCCCCTTGGAGGTTCCAGCACCTTGGTGCCCGGTAGGGGTAGGGCACTGGTAGGGGCCTGCTCGTCATGCATGTCCGATAGGCGTCCCCCTGTGAAAGCCCTGGGCACCAGCGCTGTTTACGCACGTCAAAGCCGGAAAAACTCTTAGAGCACGCACCCCTGGCTACCAATACATGAGAATCCATGGGGTAAACGGCCTCAGTAGATGGAGACACCATGGAGTGGTTGGTCGCAAATTGCTTTTTCCATTGGCTAATAAATAAATGGCGTTACATGAAAATTTGCTACGGTCAGCGTCATTGGCAATTTGTGAGGTGGCCACGCGTCGAAGAGTGGATCAGGTCACGTGTTTGTTGACTTTCCCTGTCGTGCTCATGACGTGATGTATAAGTGCCCATGGTACTTACGACTACGCATCATTGTCACCCATTGTACAACACGCTAGGTGTGGCCGATATGATACGGCTTGGACCACCAGTTGTCAAAGATGGAATTTTTTGACAATTAAGCCGACTGACCACCCTTGTAAGTCCGGCGTAAAATGGTGTAAATGATGTACGCCCCCCATGCGCGGTCATGCGCTCGCAAGATCCGTTTGTTAGCGCTAGTTAGTTGCACAGCACCACAGCAGTCAATGCCCACCGGGTTCTGATGGAGAAAAAGACTGACAAATGATGGGGGAGTAATCGACAGGATGATTGACCCTATCTTGCTCCGAGTCCCTACTAAATTCGGCTCGACGGTCAGCCCGTCGCAAAATCGCAATCACCCGACCCCATTACCCAGCTTCGTCCATCCTTTCCTTCGTCGCAATCCACCGCCATGTCCGCCTCGTCGCCAGAGGGCAACGGCACTTCCAGCCCTCGCTTCAACGCGCCGCCGAATTACGCCTTTCCGCACCACCGCCTCAACCTGCTGCAGCGCCACCCAGAGAGGCAGCCCATCGTACTTGTCGCATGCGGATCTTTCAGCCCGGTCACCTACCTCCATCTGCGAATGTTCGAGATGGCAGTCGATTACGCCCGCCAAAACACAGATTTCGAAGTGATGGGTGGATACATGAGCCCCGTCTCAGACCAGTATAAGAAACCTGGATTGCTTAGCGCCCGTCATCGGTGAGTCATCATGTTTCGCTCTGCCCAGTGTTCTGCGTCGTTATCGCCTCCGACCTGAGGCTGCCAGTGCGCCTGTCGGTCGGGGTGTCGCCGTTTGCGTCATGAGTGTCTCTTAATGGCAAGTCGAAGTATGTCACCGTGCATCTTCGGACCATCTGCCCGGTACATCCTCGGAACTCAGTATCTCCGTTCTTTCTTTCATATCCAGCTCTCGTCCGTTGAGGTAACTGCGGATGTAACTGGTGTTCTTCGACGGCACCACTTACGAACGTAACACCTAATCCATATCGGCCTGGGAGTGTGGTCGCTCTCCTATACTCGCATCGCATCGCATCGCATCGCCTCATTTCCCGGATTGGCTGACCATCACTTCCCAGCGTTAACATGTGCACCCTGGCCACCGAACAGACTTCACAATGGCTCATGGTAGATCCATGGGAAGCCTTCCAGTCTTATCAGCGTACCGCTGTAGTGCTCGACCATGTTGACCATGAGATCAATACGGTGCTAGGCGGCGCGCAGCTACCCTTGTCCGACGAAAGGCGACACATCCGCGTGATGCTCCTTGCTGGCTCCGACCTCATCAGCACGATGTCGGAGCCCGGCGTATGGTCCGAGAAGGATGTGAGTTCCAGTTGGTGTGTTCCCCAGCTGGACGATCCTCCTCACCTGCATCGCTAGTTGGATCACATCCTCGGAAAGTACGGCACGTTCATCATAGAGCGCGCCGGCTCAGACATGGATCACGCAACGGAGGCGCTTGCGCGATGGCGTCACAATATCTTCCTCGTGTCGCAGCTCATCCAAAACGATGTGTCGTCGACCAAAGTCCGCCTGTTCCTTCGTCGTGGACTCTCAGTGCGCTACCTTCTGCCGGCTCCCGTCGTCGAATATATCGAAGAACACAACCTATACGCAGACGACGCGTCCAGCCATGACAAGAAGGACAAAGATAAAGACAGAGTAAAGGACGACCCCTGGAGGCGAGCAGGCGCGAGCACGCCATCATCCTCGGCACCATGACATCCTAAGGGAGTATTAATCCTGATTGTTGATGTCTTCCAAGTAGAGCCATTGATTTGCAATTATCATTCTCCTGCAGGTGGTTTGCTGTGATGTAACTTAGTAATCTACATACAGTACAGTCGATTGAAAGCTGTCGTATCATTGCATTTCTCATGTGTACATGGACGTCGATGATCTACTATTGTACTTTACACCGCGATTCTTGTCACCAGCGATTATCGATGGGCCTCCCCTGCCGTGATTTTCTACTCAAGCCCAAGCTTCAAGGGACAGATCGGAGCCAGGTTGACGGGACGGCCGCAGCGTGCCAATTGTGCCAATTGGCACATTTCTGACATAAGCAGATGAACATGTGAACGTGTGAACCGCAGCGCCCGGGACAGCAACAACCTGAGCCCCATACGGGCAATCAGCCTCACACTTGATGGGAATCATTAGAAGATTCGGAAAGCTGTGCTTGCGACTTGGGCGTTGCCCCACTTCCCTACACGTCTTCTACGCATTCCCATCGGACCTCCCTCGGAAAAGGAGGGCTAGCAGTGCTCTGCTTTCCAGTGCGCGCCGGTTCCTAAAGCTCCTAGCATCGAGAAACGACTGACGTACCCACCCTCTGGTCGCGGGGTGCCGAGGTACCTACTAGTGGCTGTCTTGGTGGCGTTCCTATACCAGGTGGACATCACGCCTCCGCTCGGTCTATAGTTTTGCTCCGAGTAGAGATCAACTCCCTACTATATGGAGAAAGTTGATACGAGGGATCATCTTGTCCACACGTTCCTTATCCCCAGCCTTCTTTTCCTGCGCGCCGAGCGCACTGCCTCCCGCATCAGATCTTGACGGCGTACTTCCCAAAGTCACCCGCACGAGGTTCGGACGTACACAGCCTGAAGATGGGGATACGATCAACGCACCAGACATCTACCGGGATCGTTCCAATGTTCCAGTGACCTTCTAACGTGCGGGCCCAGTATCCCCTGCGCCGAACGCCGACGGGACCTCTTCCTGGGCGCTACGCGCGAGGGCTGTTCGTGCACAGCAGTTTAGCGGACGCGGTCAAAAATCCGAAGAATAAAAAAATAAAAAAGTGGCAGGGCTGCGACGGATATTGGAAGGAGGACAACTGAAAACACGCCGGAGAGCTGATCGGTATAATAGTAAAGAGCTAGGTATCGTGAAAAGGCGCCCCTCCGAGTCTGCGGTCGAGAATAACACTATATGCTAACCCCCCCCTTCCAGATGGCTCAAGGGCTGCTTGCGTCGATGACGCTGCTCTACGCTGTATATCAGCAAGCCGGGACAAGCAAGCCGGGACAGTCGTGATACCAGAGGGTGGGGGAGCTTGCTGAAACATGTGAGAGACGAGATGACCACAAACTAAAAGAGTAGAAGTCAATCCAACTGACCGTACGAAAAGAGAAGCGACACTCATTGTGCCTTGAAGTACCAGTGGTGTGGGACCACACACTGGCAGCCGTATGGGAGGTGTATTATCTTCCATCCTACGGTCCGTCGCATTTAGATACGTACTAGGTAAGCGATAGGTCTCGCAGCATGCCATAGTGACAAATTCGAGAGTGGGGATCTATCCTTATCGTGGATCATGTCGTGAGAGGTCGTCGCTCCACCTGTAACCCGGAGGCATCGCTGTAGGTTAAGTTGGGGTAAACACCACGTAGCGTTGATTACAGGTCAAAAGCGTCGTCACGGGGGCAATGTCGTCATGACCATAGACTTTCCTCGGTCAACGTTGTGAGATTCCCTCTCATGTTGCTGAGCAGTTGACGGTTGCAAGTGTCACGGTGTAGTGGCTTCAGTCGGGGTGCCAACAAAGTTCTCGTTGCCGTCAAAGTTCCCCGATCAGTCCTCGACTGGTCCAAAAACAGGCAGTGTATGTACGGTCACAGTTTGGGTCAGTAAGAAATCCAGAAATGTAACTCCTGGAACTTTGGCCGGGTGCTACTATAAAAGTAATGTGACCCACCACCAGCCTGCATGCTTCGAATTTCCAGGATGTATGGTTCCTGACCAGCAGGTATGGAGCCTGGACCCATAGACTAGTCTCGGAGCTGGGCCGCCAGAGAGGCCACGATTTCCGGAATGTGAGTAAAGCGGCGGAGATTCCTGGTGCCACGAGAGTGCAGTGCAGCGTATGAAAAACGTTTTCTTTTTCGTTTCCTCATCATTCCGAAGTCATTGCACTGGCCCGGCGCCCGGGCTTTCAAAGTTCGTTTCATCGAACGTTCATCCATCACGAATTCGCCACCCACCGGTCACGAAAAGGAGACTCGCGGATGCAAAAAACAAAACAAAACAATCCCTGACCACAGATCAGATCGCCTCTGCGCCAGCCCATCGACAACCAACCCGAGTTGTGATCGGAACAAAGCGAAGTCTTGGTTGCAAAGGGGGGCAGAGGGCTCCGTGGCACTGGCACTGGCAAGTGTCCGGGGTCAGCAGAAGATCCGAGTCGTCGTTGTGCATCCCAGGCCCTCCCTTGTAGACGACGAAGTACAGGCTTCTAGAGGCGCAGGGCCTTGACAAGTGATTCCAGCGTGAGAGCCTGCCGGTGTGGCCGATTCAGACATATCCAAGTCCAGCAGTCCGACGTTGTTTTGGCCACTTTCTCTCGCACAGTACACATAGCATTCATCCATGGAGTCTGCAATCATGATCCGCCCTGGGCTTTGAGCGAAGTGCGATAAAAAAAGACGTACTCCGTATTCTCTCACGCTGCTACACCAGAGAAAATTAAAGTAAAAAAAAACAAACTCAGCCTACGGAAGATTATGTAAGTATAACTTGATAGCATAGTTTTTGTGGCAGGGACTTGGGTGGTCGCAATTAATCTAATGGGACTTTGATGGACATTTCTGCAGTGCTACCAGGGGTGATCCTGTTCAGGACAGGGCCTGTCGAGGTACCTCACGATTATCCAGGAGGTGGCTATCAAAAAACAGTGCATTGATTGATCATCGACCATCACGTAGCGAAAATAGGGCTCTATTGAGAAACGACCAATCGAGCAATAGATATAAGAATACAATGCCGTGGTTAAAACGTGAGAAGGAACAAAACAAAAAACAAGCGACATACAATGTCTATCGAGTACCGCGACGCGGTCTGCGACGACGCAGGATCAGCGAGAAGGGGGAAAATTTTAATGCCTCAACGGCACAGATCCAACCAAAGGCCCCAGGTCTATAAACACGCTAAAGGGGAATAGGAATACAAACAAAAATGAAGTGTGATGCATGTATGGTATGATTTTACCGTGATTAGTGAGTGCAGTGTATGAAACGTGAACGATGCGGGGCATCTATGCGACCAGCGTAAATGTGGTGCACGTTACACGCATTTAAGGCGTGAATAGATAGAGGTTGAGTGGGGATTAGAAAGAGATCAACAGACCTCAACCTCCCATTCCCCGGCGGAGCCATCAACACTTGGTGGGCTCTTGAGGGCAATCCGTACACGCCGCCTGCCACGCAAAGTGTCTACCTCAGACTGTATGGGGCCACCGTTGAATAACAACGCAGGATCAAAGTTGAACCCGAGCTCTTGGTTTGACAAGCCGATGCCAATGAAAGGATCAGCATCAAGCTGAGCGGCGGGTAGCAGAGGGACTGGGGGGGAAGCTGATGACAGAGGAGAAGGGGCAACGCTCCATGTAGGTATGTCATCAAAATTGAACGCGGGAGGTGAGGGGGAAAAGGAATTCGAACTTGAGGTAGGGGAAGGGCACGCCGAAGTGGGGTTGTGTATGCGCACACGGATCTTCCCATTGGTTGATGGTTCGGCATCAAAAGTGATATCAAGGTTGCCGAGACCAAGAGCATCAGCGTCAACAAACTCGAGCCTTCGTGGAGTGAGGGGCGGTACGCGATGGTTCAAATCAAGGTCCATGGTACTAGGGGTACGCCAATCGCAATCGCGTGGGACAAATGAGCGAAAGTCCATCTTGGACGCTACTGCAGAGTTGACGTTGTGCACAGTGTTTGATAGAGGAAAATGACCAGACATGGGTATCGGGGACTGGGAGGGCGTCGAAACCGAAAATATGGAGGGAAGTGCGCATAACAGGACCTATGGAGGCACAAAAAGAGATGAGTCGACATACAGCATCATTCCGATAAAGGGGAGATACTCACGAGAAGGCCGAGACTGGCACTCGTCTTATCCGATGACTTGAATTGAGCGGGAAAGGCCGGATGCCGCACGGGGGAAGTCGGTAGGCGAGGCTCCATTAGCTCCGTTTTGACTGCCATTGGGCGCTTGGAAAGTTGAGAACTAAGCTCGCGTTCTCTTTGCTCAGCAGCTGCCAGTCGCGCACGGAGCTGTTCAACCTCTGACATGAGTTCACGTGAGTCCCCATCATGTGAAGCGGACTTTTGCGCGAGTGCTTGTAGGCGTGCGTTTTCCTGTTCGAGCTCAGCAACGCGGCTGCAAACGATAGTGCTTGGTTTAGCGATCGAAAAAGGGGGAGAAGCAGCTGCCAAACTCACATTTCCATATTCTCGAACTCTTCACGTTTGCGTTGCCTGCTGAGAAAGGCGGCGGCCCTGTTTTTCACGAGACGCGCCTCACGCTTGCTCAGCCCCGTCACGTCCGGAGGTATGAAATCCTTGGTGTTAATCCGGTCGCCTGAGGCACGCGGCTTTTTTGTGGCGGTCATCGGGTGATGTTCTGTGCTACTGGGACGCTTGACCGCAGGTGACGCAGGACTGAGAGCCAGATGGTGATAGTCGGGCGACGTTGGCGAGACGGGTGATGGGGGGGTATGTGGTGCGAGAGGGAGCTCGAAGACCTGGTGGGTGGGGAGGCAGAGTTGGTCCTTTTCGGAGGCAAAGTCTGGGCTCATGCGCATACCGAGAGCGCAGTTGGTAGCTTGGGGAGAGGTACTACCGACCGAGCCGACGGAGTATGGGGGGGAAGGAGGATGGGCGTAGTGGGGATAATTAATGGTGAAGGACTCAATGTTCGAAGTGGGGGAAAAGAGAGGTTGATCCCAAGAGGAGTCAGAGATGGGAGAAGTGAGAGAGTCAGTGGAAATGATCTGAGACATTGTAAGGGAGAGGAGGCGACGCTCTGGAGAGAGGAGCATTATGTCTAATTTATATAGTAATGTTGTACGTCTAAGAAGGGAGAAGATAGAAACGTCAGGCCGCGGCAGGATGTAGGGAGACGAGGAACGGGACGGGGTCTGGTGATGGGTAGAGGCAGAAAAAAGTGAGCGAGAGCGGAAATATGTCGCTTAACCTAACGGCTAACGGACGGCTGGGGTGCTCAAAACGGCAGCAGTGACCCGCGACCCGCGTACCGCATTCCCTCTTTGGGGATATCATAATCAGTTCACCGCCGGCCACTGGCGACACTTTCCTCGTCTCTATTCCGAGTGTCCTCGCCCTCTTCCAAATCCATATCTGCGATCAATGCGCCCGCTTCCGAGCCACCATCACGGTCCTCCACAGTCCATAATCTGCCACCGTCCCTCTCGCCCTCTCTATCTGCCCCCACGGGACATGTAGCTCACTCATCCATGTAACCCATGTATCTTCCATCTGTCGCGCTGCTGTCCGGGCTACCCACCCTTGTGCGCCACTTTTTGGCGGCCATATCCTCATATAACTCAGTGCTCTTATCTGATTGATACCTTTTTACCTTTCCGAACACTCGATCGCATTGTTCCAAGCCAAGCGCATGTACATGCATGCGCAGAACCGGGGGTTGTTCGGGGAATGGTGGCGCTCCACCACCGCCGGGAGCACGGGTCACTGTAGTCTTGCTTGGGCGGTGCACACAACACACAATCCATCGGTGTGGGTGCACGATGTACCATTTGAAACTTCCCTCGCGCAGACGATCGGTCACCTTCTTGTTCTTCCCCAAATATAGCAGCGACGAAGTGCAGCGTGAATGAGTCATGCCCCTGCTACCAGAAGGTAGTAGATCTCTTCTTGCATATCCATGGAACTGGCCCGGTTTTCATTGGGTCGATAAACCTTTGTTTTTTTCCTTCTTGATATCAGCCCTCTCCGCCTCGCGATAGACTTCGAATAAGGGGGCCATAGCATTAATTGAACACTCTTCTCCACCTTCGTTTTCCCAGCCTACGAGCGATCCACAGCGCCATAGCACTTCATCAGACTTGCTACATCAAGCGCGCATCGAGACACCATCACGGCAGCTGGTCCGCGGCCCGGTACCCGGCTTTCATGGGCGGATGGACCTCCATCCGACTATCTTCTTCCTGGGGCGACACTCGGAGAAACTACTGGGAATCTGTCCCGCCGATCAATAGAGGCCGTGTATACCCCAAGTATCCCAAGTCGGCCATCATTTTGTGCCTACAAAAATATGTCGTGCGTTCGCGGAAATATGATGTCTCCATCGGCTATTGTGCTCTCAAAGTGCTGTGTTCAGCAGAATCCAAGTGTACGGTACGTTGTCATGCCGCATGACGTCGAACGCAACCCCTACTGTGCGATCCTCGGGAGCGTGCGCTAAGATGCCTCGCCTGCAGCTGGGTCACCGTTGCGACCAGGGGCTGATCGATTGTGGCGTAGAATGCATTAACACCTTCTGCATTAACACCTTCTGACCTTCTGAGCTTATTGGTGCTCCGCACCGGATTCTATCATGCAGATGGAAAACGTAGACAGGGTCTCGG
>WNFC01007981.1_pt1 | contig 18237 bp, 22 predicted proteins | sample 5400541 | NCBI WGS metagenome assembly WNFC01 (sample SAMN13153342, study PRJNA577476) | soil metagenome | isolation source: 120 cm saprolite under Douglas fir tree site 2 hole 2 replicate 1 | place: USA:California | collected 2015-04-18
CAGTGCGTCGAACCGTCGCGCGGCTTCCGGCGCGTCCATTCCAAAATCTTGGCTTCCATTTTCGGCGTCCGCTTTTCCACTGCGCGACCGGGGTGACGCGCGTACAAACCGGACAGACGGTCCTGCAGAAAGCGCTGCTTCCATCGCACAATAAAGGTCGCGTCGCAAGGCAGCTCTGCCTGGATCACCTGGTAGGATTTTCCTTCAGCCAACATCAGCATCAAACGTGCCCGTCGCACCTCGCCTGCCGGCAACGTGCGGGATCGAGCCCGGACACGAAGTTCATCTTCTTCGGAGGCAGTCAATCGAATTGTTTCGCTGGACATGCCTCATGATACTATATCGCACTAGCGTATTCAATGTTACAGTCCACTAGTTAACGAGGTTCAGAAATATTATGGCGATGGTGCAAGTTCGCAATGTAAGTAAACGTTTTGCGCGTGACGGGTTTGAGGTGGTCGCGCTCGATCATGTCAACCTCGATATTCAGCAAGGAGACTTTCTGGCGTTGATGGGACCAAGCGGCTCCGGGAAATCTACGCTGCTAAATCTGCTCGCCGGAATCGATCGCTGCACTGAAGGCGAAGTGGATGTGTTGGGAACCGACCTTGCCAAACTGAGCGAAAGCCAGCTTGCGGGTTGGCGCAATAGCCACATCGGTTACATTTTTCAAACCTTCAATCTCGTGCCCGTGCTAACGGCTTTTGAGAATGTCGAGTTGCCGTTGCTCTTAACGAAGTTGTCGAAGGCCGAGCGGCGCAAGAATGTGAACACCGCTTTGGAGTTAGTCGGACTCACCGAACGTAGTCACCATCAACCACGCCAGTTATCAGGAGGACAAGAACAACGCGTGGCGATCGCCCGAGCGATTGTGACTGATCCTGACTTGCTCCTCGCCGACGAGCCGACCGGCAATCTGGATGCGCGTTCCGGCGAAGAGATTCTTAACATCCTGGCCACGCTCAATCGAGAATTGAAAAAGACTATCATCATGGTCACCCACGATCCACATGCCGCGGCTTATGCGACTCATGAGCGCCACCTGGAGAAAGGTGTTTTGCTCGATGGTGCTTCGGCTGCAGCAGACTGAGGCACTGCAAAAACGTATTTGAGAGACGCCCGATTCTAAGCAACGATTACGGTCGGGTGGCTTTACGCGTTCAACTTGCCAGGCGATCAACGTGGCTTAACTGTTAGATCTTTGGAAATTAGGTGGGCGAACACCTGTCACGCTTAAAACCCGCCAAAGGATTCTAATACTAACCAGACTCTCAAGGCCCTCTTCAGACTCATAAAAGCGATCATGGTGAGGTTACTAACTCGATCGCGGGCGGTTCGCCCTCTTTGATTTGGACGGCTTCCATTATCGATTCAACATCTTTCTTCTCAAAATCATTATAGTAGACTAGCTTCAGCACGTCATCGAGATCGGGCGAAAGCCAGACCTCTCCCTTTTCTGTCGGTTGAATAACAACCCGACACAGGCCACGGTCATCGTTGCCGGATGTTTGCCACGGTTTCGGACGGCACCGGCCACTGCTGAGAATGCTGTTGCACATTGACGCCAAACGGCCTTTGAGAATGTCGAGTTGCCGTTGCTCTTGACCAAGTTGTCGAAAGCGGAGCGGCGCAAGAATGTGAACACCGCTTTGGAGTTAGTCGGACTCACCGAAGGCAGCCACCATCAGACCCGCCAATTATCAGGAGGACAGGAGCAACGCGTGGCGATCGCCCGTGCGATTGTGACTGATCCTGACTTGCTCCTCGCCGACGAACCAACCGGTAATTTGGATGCGCGTTCTGGCGAAGAGATTCTTAACATACTGGCCACACTGAATCGAGAATTGAAAAAGACGATCATCATGGTCACGCACGATCCGCATGCCGCGGCTTATGCCACTCATGAGCGCCATCTCGATAAGGGTGTTTTGCTCGACGGTGCTTCGGCTGCAGCAGACTGAAGCTTCGCAGGTTTTATCCAGGAGCGTTTTTGAGCAATGATCACAGTGAGATGTCTTTAGATTTTCCTCGCCACATCACCAACTCGAATGACGCCAGGTTGAATGACCCTCGCATTGATGCCCCGAAGGTGGAGTTCTTTTCCTACCGGTGAATTGACAAACTTCATAGCATCCAGTCCAAACCGCTCCACAAATTTCCTGCAGCCTGTGTGAGGTTCAGCGGTAACTACGATTACTGCTGAGCCCAGCGCCAACTGGGTGCCAGCAGGCATGTTTTCTGCGCTCAAGTCTATGTTGATGTAGAGCTGATCACCGGCCAACTGCCAACGATCTTTATCCTGCGCCACAAGGGTAGCCACGCGAGCGTTCATCACATTAAGCTGCATGTCTGGATGTGACGACCCGTCGGACGTGCTCGAACTACCACGGATTTTCCAACTATCGCCTACGAGACCGTCTATGATATGAAGTTCGCCCTCTTCCAGAACTTCTCGCTCACCTATTCGCGGCCGTCTTACAATCAACTCCAACACACCTTCATCCTTAGGTGACTCGCGAATCTCGTCTAACGCTGCCTCAAGCTCGTCCATCGTCAAGTGTTTCATCAGGGGTTCATCATCCGCAGGGATTGTTACTACTACTGCCGAAGGATTATAAACCGTGGACAAGCGATATGTAGATTGGTAAGTGGGCCAGCTTGCATGGGACCGCGGCATGAGTGACTGCGAGCGAGACCCACCCGCTACCGAGACTGTGCGAAAAGTCAGTCGAGTGAGGAAGGACACCAACATGATCGCCAACTCAATACAGTACCGCGAGCGAAGCGACCGGATGCCGGCACTCAACCGCCGTTTTAAAGAGTTCTTGCGATTATCGAGTGCCGGCATCCGGTCGCTTCGCTCGCGGTACTGTATTGGGTGGCGACACCAATCGCATAATTCATGCTCAATCGCCAAGTTTCTATCCACTGTGCGGTAGCGGGTGGGTCCTACTCGCAATTGACAGTGTGCAGAGGACGAATCTAGAAAAGTTGCAGAGCGATATCAGATAACTAGCGTCAAAATAGCGCTTCATACAGAACCGCGAGCGTAGCGACCGGATGTCGCCACTCAACTCTCGCGTTGCTCTAATTACATCGGTTTGAGGTTGAATGGCCGCATCCGGTCGCTACGCTCGCGGTTCTGTAGTGAGTGCTTTGATCATGATCAATTTGAGTTCTCACACAGTCTTTACCGCAGGCAGGTACGTTAGCTCGACCTACGGTATCGGTGCTTCGATCTGGATGCTCGGGTCGTACTCGTATATCTTCGAGGTCTTGACTTTCATGCCGGCCTCTTCGCCGTTGCTCTCTTCTTTGTGAAACAGACCATCCGACTTGCCAATCCAAAACTTCGTAGTGGTCACGATCGAGCCGACACCTTGCACCTGTGTGTCCATGTGGGCGTGCATTTCATAGACCGCCGTGGGGATTCCGTCCAGCATCTCGTCACCGAGCGATTTGTAATCAGCTGTTAGACCCTTTGTCGCCTCCGTCTTCTCCACCGCACTCATCTCTTGGACTCGTTCCTTCATCTTCTCTTGCATGTCGCTCATTTGAGTTCCCATGTTCTGCCAATTGTCACCCTTTTTAACGTACATGGTCTTGCCGATGATGATTACCTCTCGCCCCTCTTCAATGTTATGCATGCGATCCGGAGCCACGAATTCCCTAACGCTCGTCCTGGCCTGGCCGCCACTGATCGACACTAGCGAAGTACTCCGAATACGGTAAGACTTCTGGTTGGTCAATGACTGCCTGGCATTGGTGACAACTGCCTGCGGGTCGCCGCTGGCCAGTAGAGCCGACGAAGCGGTAGTAGAAGTATCACCTGCCTTTGAATTGGAGGTGGCTGTCCTGTCGCTGACAGTAGCTGGTGAACCTGGGGTTTGCCCACAGGCAGCAAGCCCCATTGCCAGCAGAAATAGAATGGTTAGTTTCTTGATGTTAGTTGCACTGCTCATTGTGTTCCCTTTTTGCGTACAACCACCTGTGAGCTTTCTGTGCCCGGTGGTCCTATGCCTATCCGACTATCTTTGCCCATGCTCGTCGAGTGCTACAGCACCACTGACGCGCACGCGATAGGTTCCCTTGCCATATTTGAATGGCGTCAGGTGCAGAATGACTGTTTGCCGTTCGCCGAGCTTGATGCTCTTAATGTCGCGTCCGGTCGTCCCTGTGCTGTCAGCCTGTGCACCCTCACAGCAAATGAGCACCTTGTTGGCATCACTGTCCAACAACTCAAAGGCGGTACCCGTCGTTCCATCTGACGATTTCACGTCCAATGTGATCGTGACCTCTCCGGGTCCAGCGGTGAAGGAGAAGAAATATTCGATTTCGTCCCCGTTTAACTCGCCTCTGATTTCATCGGATCTAAGCCGAGTCGGATGGTCGCGGTTCGTGGACTGTGCGAAGGCGGTACCGGTCGCGCCGACAATCAGTAGTACAGTGAAAATTAATAACAAGCTTCTCTTCATTTTGAATCTCCTTCTTTTTTGGAAAAGCGCCTCGTTCTTCACAGCGCAAGTGGGTAACGAATGGTTAAGGCAGCGAAATTCATGGTGGTTAATTGCGATCATTAACAGAAAAACCAGAGCGCATGTTTTGTTCGATCATTTAATCATCTCAGCGTTGGCAAGCCTTGAGACAGCGAGTATGATCATCGTCACATCCTCCCGCAAATCCCTGGCCAAGAGGGCCTGATAGGCAAGCGGTTAATGCCTTATCGCAACGCTTCCGGCATGGTGAGGGCGCCTTTGTCGCTGAACTTCCCGCGGGTGGATGCGACTTTGTTTTCGTTTTTGATTGATCGCTATTGTCAACTCGAGTCGCAGTCGGAACGGCGAGGGACGGCATATCCAGGAAACCCAGCGCAGCAATTGCGATCACTAAGAGAAAGATCAGGGACCGCATGTTTCGTTTCATGATTTTGATCATCGAAGTTCCCCGTATTTGAGCTGGCGCGCTGAAGTGTCGATCAGAGCGCAATGGAAAGTAACGGAAGGGTCAACATGTAGCGTGCCCGTGCAGGTTGAGTGGGTTAACCTCAAAAGCCCGAGAAGCAAACGCTCTACGATCATCTGTTTTTATTGCACCGACCTTTACAGGAGCGCGCGCCCAAACCACACCTTGTTTCACCTGTCTCCCTATCCCTGCCCTTTGCTACCCAAGCGGCAACGCACTTGTCATACTTTTCCTCGCAAGTCTGCTTGCACGCGATAGCGGAAGAGGTACGACGATCACTTGACGTAGCTTCGGCTGACCGATTGTCACGCCGATGAGACGGACTTCTCGTTGCTCGTTGCTGATTACTGTCCGCTTGACCTGTAGCCAAAACGGTGGCCGGGTAGTCGGGCAAATGCGCTTGCAACAACGACTGCAATCAGGAGAAGAAAAGCCGGCGAGCGAAGTTTCATACGTTTCATAGTCTGTAACATCCAAGGTCCTCTTCTGGGGAAGGCGGTGAAATGTAGGGCGACCTTTTGTCAACCAGTTGTTTCAGGTTAGCGTTGTTTGCCGGGCGGTATGGGTTGCGGATTCAAGGCTCCGTTCACCTTTTTCGCCTGCCTTGGATTAGAGCTCCTAGCCGTAGCCTTACGGCCCTTCTTGCCGCCAACAAATATTATTGTGCGCTGGCCGGGTTTGCTGCCTTCCTTACTCGCGACATGCCGCCTTCTTGACGTGTTATGCGGATTCCTCTTGGCCTCGGTCCTTGATTGATTGTTGTCGTCTTGCCCCGCACGCGGGGCTGCGAGTGACCGCGCGCCGAAGGCGCTAGCGGTTGTAAGAAGAAAAGCCAGCGAGCAAGTGCTTATTCGTAGAATCATCTGTTCTCCTTGCCTTAAAAGGCCAACGTCACTGGGATTCATGCCTGAAAGAATTGCCTCTACTGTTAACGCAAGAATTTGCGCTGAAAACCCGCACGGCAGTCCACAATTTCGCTTTGCCTGACTCGGGGAGTAAGATTCTCAGGTCGAAGCACAGGGAGTGATCAATTTCACATGTCGGCCTTCACAGGTGTTACTCAGCTCCTTGTCAACTGGAGCAATGGAGATAAGGCAGCGCTCGACGAGATGGTGCCGTTGGTCTACCAGGAGCTGCGCCGTATCGCTGTTAATCGCCTGCGTCAAGAGCGGCCCAATCACACTCTTCAACCTACAGCGCTCGTTAATGAGGCGTATCTACGGCTCATAGACCAGAAGAACGTAAGCTGGCAAAACCGCGCACAATTCTTCGGCCTGGCCGCGGAAATGATGCGACGTATCCTGGTCAATCACGCGTTACACCGGCAGGCAGCAAAACGAGGAGGCGGTGCACTTCGCGTATCTCTCGAAGTGGCAGTCAACTCTTTTGAACAGAAGGACGTAAATCTGGTGGCGCTGGACGACGCGTTGAAAAGCCTCGCCAACATCGATCCACGCAAGAGTCAGATTGTTGAGCTAAAGTTTTTTGGAGGCTTAACTGTCGAAGAAATAGCAGAGGTCCTGCACGTGTCGTCCGACACAGTCGAACGCGAGTGGAAGATGGCCCGCGCATGGCTGCACCTTGAGATTGGTAAGGGTAACTAAACATGACTCCTGAACGATGGCAGCGAATCAACGACATGTTTCATGCCGCTCTTGCTCTTGATTACGGACAGAGATTCGCTTTTCTTGATAAGGAGTGCGATGGGGATGACGCGTTGCGAGCAAAAGTGGAAGCGCTCTTGAATTCACATCAAGAGATGGAAGGATTCATTGCGGGGTCAGTTTTCGCAGATGCAGCACAGATACTCGTGGAAGATGAAGCCCAGGCAATGATCGGGCAGCGCATTGGGCTCTATAAGATCAGCAAAGAAATCGGGCACGGCGGGATGGGCACGGTTTATCTGGCGACCCGCGACGATGATCAATATCAGAAACAGGTGGCCATCAAGGTGGTCAAGCGTGGCATGGATACGGACCTCGTGGTCGATCGATTTCGCAACGAACGGCAGATTCTCGCCAGTTTCGATCATCCAAACATTGCGCGTCTGCTGGATGGCGGTTCCACAGAGACTGGTCTGCCCTACTTCATAATGGAATATATTGAAGGCCAGGCCATCGATGAGTACTGTGACGACCGCCGACTCTCAACTGTAGCGCGGCTCGAACTGTTTCGCACAGTCTGCTCAGCAGTTCAGTATGCGCACCAGCACCTCGTGATCCATCGAGATATTAAGCCCAGTAATATTCTGGTGGCTGCCGACAGCGTGCCTAAATTGCTCGACTTTGGAATTGCCAAGCTGCTTCAGACCGAAACAAATCAACCAAGGGCAACAACGGCGATGATGCTCCGCGTGATGACTCCGGAGTATGCCAGCCCGGAGCAGATACGAGGCGACCAGGTCACAACCGTGAGTGATGTCTACAGCCTTGGTGTTCTCCTTTACGAGTTGCTGAGTGGCCATTCTCCTTATCACTTTAAGACTCTATTGCCCGAAGTGGTTGCGCAGGTCATTAGGGATAGCGAACCGGAGAAACCCAGCGCTGTTGTCTATCGTGTTGAAGAAATAGCGACTGGAGGGCGGAAGGGTAGGACACTCACGCCAGAATCAGTCAGCGAAACCCGCGAAGGCCGCCCCGAAAAATTGCGTCGCAGGCTGGCTGGCGATCTGGACAACATCGTGTTGATGGCAATGCGTAAAGACCCGCGACGCAGATACTCTTCAGTCGGACAGTTCGCTGAGGATATCCGGCGACACCTGGAGGGCTTGCCGGTCGTTGCGCGCAAGGATACTGTCCGATACCGGAGTGCGAAGTTTATCGAGCGAAACACGGTAGCAGTTGCCGCTGCGGCAATCATTGCTCTGATCGTGATTGCAGGTGTCGTTGCGACCGGATGGGAGATTCACGTCGCTCGAGCCGAACGCGCTCGTGCTGAAGCTTCAGGCGCACGCGCGGAACGGCGATTCAATGAGGCGCGGCGGTTGGCGAACTCATTAATGTTTGAGATACATGATGCAATCGTGGACTTGCCTGGCTCGACATTGGCTCGGGAACTGCTCGTCAAACGCGCGCTGGAATATTTAGATAACCTCGCTCAAGAAGCAAAGGACGATCCGTCGCTTCAGCGTGAACTCGCTGGCGCTTATGAAAAGGTTGGCGATGTACAAGGCAAAACGTTGCGCGCCAACCTCGGCGACACCTCTGGTGCTAAGGAGAGCTATCGCAAGGCATTGAGAATACGTGAAGCGTTGGTGGTCGCCAATCCGAAAGACTCGTCATCCCGCGGCGATCTGGCTGACAGCTATCGGGAGTTTGGCAGGTTACTTTGGACGGCTTCCGATACGGCTGGCGGATTGGAGAATGCAAGCAAAGAGGTCGTGCTGCGCGAAGCGTTAGCGGCAGAGGATCCAACGAACATGCAGGCTCGCTTTACATTGGGCGTAAGTCATGCCGATGTCGGAGAAATGCTCTTGGAACAAGGTGTCACGACGGGCGCAGCGGAAAGTCTCCGGCGAGCATTGGCTAGTTTTGAAAAGCTGTCGGCAGCCGGGCCTATCAATGAGAAATACCGGGCTGCCATTCCTTTCGTTTATCAAAAGAGCAGCGAGGTCATGTTATGGCAGGGTGACGCAGGTGGCGCCTTAGAGGCGAGTCGTAAAGCGCTAGCGCTGGACGCGAAATTATCGGGTGCTTATCCAATGAATGCGCACTATCGCGAAGAGCTAGGAATTGATTATGAAAAAGTCGGTAATGCCCTCGAGAATCTCGGCGATGTCAACGGCGCACTGGAGAGTTACCACAAGGAGCTACGGATCTTTGAAGAGCAGTCAGTTAGTGATCCGGCGAACGCACAATTCCGCAGCGATCTTTCATCCGGGCTTTTCCAGGTTGCTAGCGTGTTGGCCCGAATCGGCGAAGGTGCAGCTGCTTTGGCGAATTCTCGCAAAGCGCTGGAAATTCGTCGGGAGTTGTCAACCGCAGACCCGATCAACTTATGGAAGCGTTGGGACGTGATACAAAGCTATGCCACGACCTGTAATCTATTGGCGCAAACTGGAGACAGAAGCGCTGCGTTAGAGGATTATCGCGAAACAGAAACTCTGTTAGCGAACACCATCGATGACCCGACCAATATCCTGCTCCATAGCTACCGGGCAAACGCATACTCTGAAGTTGGTGAGTCGCTCAAGACAATCGCCCTTGACAAGAAAACGACCGTGGGCCAAAAGCGGGAGCTGTTGCTCGAAGCACGAAGCTTGTACCAGCGCAGTTTGGATGTTCTGCAAGACATGCAGAACAAGTCGAGCCTTAGCCGCGCCAGCTCCAGCAAACTCGATCAGGTCGTCCGCGAAATCGCAGAATGTAACCACGCTCTGGAAGTACGAACCGATCACCGATAAGACTGCTTCGGTCGATTGTCCTAGTTTGAAAATCTAGCGTTCTCTCAGTCTTTGGGGTGGATTTGCGCGTAAAAGAAATTCACTGCAGAGTCGCCGAGAACGCTGAGGAGGCGCAGAGAGTTGAAATTAGTAGGACACCTCGCTCGCTTGGGTGGGGTGGCCATCTGTTAAGATCGTCCACCAGTTGAATCCGTTTCGCTGCGGCCATCGTGAAGATACGTCCGGTCGAACTACCTGTGAAATCGCGCGGGGCAAGCTACTTCACCACGAAGCTGTGTGCATAAGCGCCGTAATCGCTGGACTTCACGCTGTTGTGCAATGTGCCTTGATAGGATGATCGCCCCGGCCGCAATTCTATTGTCACGGTGCCGCCGCTTTCAAATTTGATCACGCCAACATGGACCGCCGCCGTGCAGACTGAGGAATCTGCCGTGTAGACATCAGTACCCCAGATTGTGCTCTCTTTGCCTCCTGCCGGACACTTGAACTTGTAAGGCTTGCCATTCTCGTAGGTCAGCATTGACGCTGCAGTACTCCACAGGATGGGGGTTACATAATCGGCTTCTGTTTCTGCCCTCGAGTTTGCTTCTGACTTGAAGACAAAACTGCGACTGAATCCACCGTAGACGTTGGTGGTGACGCCGTTTCTTTGGCTCGTACCGTAGACCTCTCGACCAGGTCTCAATTCTATTGTCACCGTGCCGCCACGCTCAATCGTGATCAACCCTGCGTGGACGGCTGCCGTGCAGATTGATGAATCTGCAGTATAGATGTCACTCCCCCAGACGGAATGCAAAGAACCACTGGCTGGACATACAAGCGTGAAAGCTGTTCCCGCATCGCCGGTCACCCCCTGGGCAGTAGTCTCCCAAGCGGTGCTAGTCCCCGCGACAGTTGTTTCATTCGAGTTAGCGCGATTTGCTTCCGCCGGGCTCGCGTTCGCCTCAGGCTGGTTAGTGCCGTAGGTCCCACCCTTTGGCGACACATCGCTCGTGTGTTCGTTAGTCGTTCTTGCGTTACGCCAGCGGTAGAAAGCGTAACCGCCACCGACAACTATCGAGCCGAGCAACAGCACCGCGCAACAACCAACAACCCATGGCAGAGCATGAGACTCTCGCTTCTGCGGAGTCCCTAACGGAGTTTGGTCTTGTGGTGTCATTGGCAGATCCTCCTGTCAAGATTAGAACTGCTGAATGCGGTGCCCGAAGCGGGAGTATAACAAGGCAGCTATTGTCAGGTTAATGTCGGAAGCTGTAATAAGACTGTTCATGGGGCATACTCTGCTGATGCGCCCCTCCGTCTTGGGCGGCTCGGGAAAAAAGACTCGAGCCTTTGAAGGCAAGCTCGCACCAAAGGGATACTGATGGAAGAGGAAGGCGCTGCACAACTATGTGTTGAATAAGGTCGAAGTTAGTCGTCACAAGGAAATTCAACCTTGGAGGTCTAGGAATGCCAAACCGGCGATCATTTATTAAGAAGGGATCTCATCTTTGCGCTGGCGCGATGATTGGAAGCACGATGGGGACGGCAGCCGGATCGGCTGACGATACTGCAAAAAGCCAAAAGTTTCTCTTGATTGGTCTGGTAGGTTCAGAAAATCCGACACGAGCAAACTTCCCATTCGTGTGGGCAGCGGCGTTACGAGAAGCGGGACATGAGGTCCGCATCGAACTTGCAGGGGATGCGACTGTACTCATGCGCACGGCTGTCTCGAACAGTGTCACGCCAGTTGGTTGGCCTCCTTTCAGTCAAGCTCTTGCCAAGATAGTAGAACTAAGGATTCCCATCTTCGTCTGAAAAGCGTGTGCTACTGCCCGTGGGGTGGTCGAAGAAGATTTCCGTGGTAAGAATGCGCAATTCACTAACCCGAAACTGACTGCTGAGACGATGGGGTGGGCGACGAAAATACTTGTGGTCTGAGGTTTATTATCACCCTTTGTTTGAGCAACCACGGCAGACGGTAAGCAGCAGAGGAGTAGCATCACGACAGTGCGCTTCATGTGTAGGTCACCCCTTCGGTTGATTTGATGACGCCTTTAGGAAATGAACTGTAGCGACTACCTTGTATAGATGGAGAGATATCGAGGAGTCAGGCCGACGAACGTTCGCTGTCTTTGCCTCCCTCCCTTGGTTTTATCAAACGATTCCGGCGCTGCGATTCACCAGGCGCCGGCTTTCTCTACGTTAGAGGAATAATAAAGTCTGTTAAAATTGCTAAAGGAACTAAATGGAAATGGGCAACCCTCCGGCTGCCCACTTTGTCATTTTTTTGTTAGGAAATCTGGCTCCCCACAGTGGACACTCTTCGCAACCTGTTCTACGCGCCTACGATGGAGTTGAAGATAACTTTTGAACTTCTGAGGCAAGGTAGGCTAGTGGCTTCGACCGGCTAATTCTTGAGGGCGTCTAATTTCTCCATGATGGCGTCGTGTTCTGCCAGGTACTCGTAGTGAGCCTGCACGTCAGCCAAGTTATCATTGTCAATCTGTAGCGCCTCAGTCGAGTACTTCTCATTCGCCTTCCCAATAGCTTTGCTGATGCTCTTCCCCCTACGAATCCAGCGTATGACTTCGCGGTCATATTTCTCTTCGTACTCGCACTACTCGCTTCTGGCGACGGTGGAGGCGATCTTCAACCTTGGAACCCTGGGCAGGAACGACACTTCTGCGGCCCCGATGTCGGACATGTTCAGGGGTGAGATTCCCTAGAATGCTCACTTGCGTTTCGTGGACTTCTTTCCGCCAGAAGTATTAAGAGCGACGGCCGCGCGGATGAGCGCCTTGAACGCATTCGCGTCAATCTCCTCACCCTCGTGGATGTCGATGGCGCGCCTGACATTCCCGTCGAGGCTGGAGTTGAATAGACCTGAAGGGTCCCTCAACGCAGCTCCCTTGGGAAATGTCATCTTGACGACGTTCTTGTACGTCTCTCCCGTGCAGACGATGCCGCCGTGGGACCAGATGGGAGTCCCCATCCACTTCCACTCTTCGACGATCTCGGGGTCTGCCTCGTGTATGATTTCGCGCACTTTCGCGAGCGTCTTCCCACGCCAGTCCCCAAGTTCCTTGATCTTCTCGTCGATTAATGCAGAGGCAGATTCCACCGGGACGGGCCTTTTCATGTACAACTCCAACTCTCGCACCGCGGCGACACCTTATGTTGCGGTGCTTCATCGGCGACCGATTCCAGATCGCCACCATGACTGGCCACCCACAATTTCTCTTCTGCAGACGAGCCCATGATGAAATTGCCCGCCCGAATCACCACCATCTCGGGGATTCCGGGCAATCGCGAAACACCTCATCCGCTCCACCTTTCTAATTCGCAGCCACCTGCGCGTTTAGCTGATTGCTCTGGGAGTAAACTTCGCGAATGGCGTTGATCACAGTCGCCGGGTCATCGAACTGGATGTATTCCGAGCTGTTGCGGGCGAATATCTGTTTGGCGTTCGAGGAGAGCGTGAGCCAGCGCGCCTGCGCCAGGGTCGTCTCCTGCTGGTATTTGATACGCTCCGGGGTGTCCGCAGGCTTCCTCTCCAGATGACCTACTCCATGATTGCCGGAGGTGACCACTCGAATGGGCCGCGCACCGAATGAGCGGCGGTGCTGCTGCAAGTAGGCTTCGTCCCACGGCATCTGTTCCATTTCCGAGGCGTAAGCGTCGTACATCGCCACCTTCGTTTGCGCGATCTCCAGCAGCCTCGCGTTCAATTCCTGAGACCACTCCGCTTCGGGTAAACCGCGGAAAAACTGTTGGGCGCACGTGCGCTGCGCTTGGCCGGGACGTGACGTTAACGCCGGCAACGGCTTATGTTGGGCAATCATGTTCCGACAATCGCGCAACTGAGAAATGATTGCCACATTGCCGCGATGTGCCTCTTCCTGCATCTCCTTCGGTTCCACGTCGTTGGGATCGGCATCAAGCAGTACCAGTCCCGCAACCTCGCTCATGTACAGGTCCGCAAACGTACCGCGGGCTGCACCTTTGACCACGAGGGTGCCCAGTCCTCCCATCCGGAATCGAAAATCACGCTGGGTGAGCCGCTCCCAAGGCAGTAAAGGTTTAACCGGAATCCATTCACGGAGACGAGCTGGCCGGGTTGCGTGTAGAGCATGTCCGCAGGAACGCTGCTTGGCTGTTGAGAAGCTTGCGCACGAGACACGTTTGTCGTCACGCAGAAAATCAGAAGCGAAACGGCCATGAGCCAATTCGCCGCCATCAAGAATGAACCTCTATGCTTTAGCATGGGTGCTCCTTAAGGTGTTCGGGGAGTATTCAGGCGGACCCTCAATTCTTTCCTAAAGGCGCCGAGCGCAGGATCTTCCCGCGCCAGTCACCAAGTTCCTTGATCTTCTCGTCGATTAATGCAGAGGCAGATTCCACCGGGACGGGCCTTTTCATGTGCAGCTCCAACTCTCGCACCTAATTTAGCTGCGCTCAGCGTAACCTGCAACCTCCGCAAGTGGAGGAGGCCAGGTGCCGCATTCTAAGTTTCACGCTCTTTGTCTTTGCGGCGGAAAGACTCTGTCCACGGTTGGAACTTCCGCACTCAAGGCAAAATCTGGATTGAATGGGCCACACGTCCGCCATTTTGGATGTTTACTGAATGGGTATTACACAGTACATAATGTCCCCCCCCGATTCCCGCTAAGCTGTTCTAATTAAAGTACTTAACTCCATCATCTACATGAATAAGGACTTAGATGGGGTTTCTGCAGTTTGGCGTGCACTTTTCGGGGTGCGCGTCGCCGCTTCTAACCGCTTATTGTCCACTTATCGTGCACTTGTCAAAGAGCCGCCGAAGATGGTTTTGCGGCGGATTTTGGGTCCGTCTCTGGAGACGGGCGCAGTTCTTGATGCTGTACTGTCGGTGAATTATTGCGCGAATTGCGATTGTGTGTCTGTGAGGGCCGTACGAGAAAAATGTGATGAAAGAGGCTTGCCTTGAAATGTCTTCTATGTGGAGTATACTGTGGAGTAGGTTCAACATATGGAAATCGTTCAAATCGTGCTGGATAAAAAGCTGTTACACGCCGCCGACCAAGCCGCGAAGCGCACGAAGCGAAACCGGTCCGCTCTGGTGCGCGACGCCCTGCGGGAACATCTCCGCCGGTTGGAACTGCGAGCCAGTGAAGAACGCGACCGCCAGGGCTACTCGCGACAGTCTGCGGCTCTACCAGTTTGCTGCCCCCGACAAAAAACGACCAGCCCTCGTGCTCACCCGCAACAGCGCCATCGCGTATTTATCCACGGTCACGGTTGCGCCTGTCACTTCCACGATTCGCGGTGTGCCATCGGAAGTCGTGCTCAATGAGGAAGACGGCATGAAGTCCCCTTGCGCGGTAAACCTGCACAACGCCGTCACCGTATCTCAACAGCGATTAGGAAGACGCGTGGCCCAGCTCAGTGCCGCACGGATGAATGAAGTGTGTGCTGCCCTCCGGTTCTCTTTGGGGTGTGATTAAACTAGTTCCTGGGAACGTTCCGTCCGAGTGAACGACCGATGATGATTGCAGCTTTTTCCAATTCAGTCCCGGCTTGTCCTGAAGGTCCAATAGCCATAAAACTCCTTCGCTCAAATAAATTCCCTTGGGTTCGGTTACAAGATGCGACGCACAGCCTGGGAGGGTCGGCCGAACTAATCGCAAACTGGGCTGGAAAGTACGTCACAATTCTACTACTTGGAATCAGAATTGCAACCGGTCGTTGAATGCAACGGATACGTTTACCCGGCCAAGCCTGACCCAAGCAAATTAATTGCGCGGTGGGTGGCCCATCCTAGCCGGGTACCGGCACCATCGGGAGGTCGCGAGTTTATGCTCACAGCTGTCGATCGGTACGTAACGAGTTATCATCGAACTGTTGTCATGATCCGCGTGGGTACCATCCGACCGCAGCGCCCACACATTCGCACAGAACGCGAATGTGTGGGGCACCCTCTATAACGGTGTCGGCTCTGTCAAGGGACACGTCGACGGTCCGAGATGAGGCCGTTGATTCCGGCGACACCTCGAGGTTTTGACTTTCCCTTCGTAGAGCTGTTGGTGTTGCTTTCGCTGTTTGCTCATTCCACCCAAGGCTCGCTTTCAGAATCCCGCGGTGGAAGTTTTGGTTCCACCAACCATCTATCCGATCACTGACTCCCGACCATGATTCGTTGTTCAGACTCCCCGACTTTCTCGGAGAGGCAAGGCGCCCAATCAGGCCAACGATGTCTTACGGGCCCACCAGGGTGCCCCTCGGGCTGCCTTGCATGCGAACCAGCTGCGCATAACTGGCCGGGCTGCGCAGCATCCAGTACATCCGTACCGCCAACTTCCGGGCCATGGCGACCTTCGCCACTCCGCTCCCGCGACGCAACTTCAGCCGCTGATAGTCTTGCCGTAACTCGGCGTCCAGACGGGCCGCCGTGTGTCCGGCCTCGACCAACAGCGAACGCATCATGGGATTGCCTTGCTTCGAGATCGCTCCCAGCCGCTGCCGCCCTCCGGAAGAGTGCTCGCGCGGATTCAGTCCCAGGTAACTCACCACTTGCTTACTCCGCTCGAAGCGCTCCACCGCTCCCAGAGTAAGTACGAACGCCAATGATGTTACTGGTCCCACTCCGGGATGCGTCATCAAGAGCGTTGCCGACTGGTTCTGTTCCGCTTGCTCGGCCACGGCCTGGTCCAGCTCTTTCATCGAGGCGTCCAGTTGGTCCAGCATCGTCAGCAGTTCCTGCCGGCGATGACTCGCCCACCGACCCAGCTTCAGGCCTTCCAGCTCCACCCGGCCCTTCTTCGTGAACAGCTTCTTCTTCCGGCATACGCCCTCGCCCATGGCGAGCGCGTGCAGTTGGTTCCCGACCGCATTGCGCATCCACACCAGCTTTTGCCGATGCCACACCAGCTGCCGCAGATCGCGCTCCTCTAGGCTCGGTCGCCAGATCCGGGGAAAGCGATCGCTCCGCAGCAGCTCCAGCAGGTGCGCCGCGTCGCGCGCATCCGTCTTCTGTTTGCGCACCATCGACGCCCGAATCTGAGCCGCATCTCCGATCCACAACTCGTGCCCGAGTTCTCCCAGCATCCGCTCGAACCAGCGCGTATGTCCGGTGGCTTCGATCCCCACCCGCACCGGCCCGGCCAAGCCCGCGTAGAACGCTCGTGCTTCTCCGCTCTCGTGCTCCAGGCGACGCTCCACCAACTCGCCCGTCTCCGCATCCAGCATCGCAATCTGCTGGTAGCGCGTATGCAAATCACACCCTACAATCTTCATGTGCTCGGCTCCTTTCCTCCGAGCCTTGGTTTCGTGAGCGTTACCAAGTTTACTCGGCGGTTTAGGAGCCGACACCGTTATCTAATCAGGCATCGCTGGCACGCCTGCCACCAGAGTGAACGGGGCCGCTGGTAGTGCTTTCGATGGCATGCATTTCGTGGCCAATTCGAACTGTGGAGGAACCTGCGATGCGGGCGGATCGCTCTTTGGAACAGCGACGCAGTTCCAATCTTTGTTGAGGAGCGGGAACCTTGTGGGGCCAAACCCCGGACTTGATGCAATCGATCCCTTCCATCCGAACACAGTCCAGTATCGGGGCGGCAACACCGATGGGCCAGATGCACACCTTAGTTATCAGAATTCCGAAGATCCCTATCAACAAGACCCATTCCACATCGACAGTCGCTATCCGTATGGAAGTGTTGGCGGCTTCCTCGAACACACAGGTGGTGTGATTCATACAATCTGGAATTCTGCGACAGGGAATCAGGGCCCCCCACTGCCACAGGACATCCCAAGTGCTGGTGTACCGCACTAGAGTGAGGTGCCATGTCAAGAACCTTTTCGGGTATCGCAGTTGTGATCGCGTTATTTGCAACGAGCTGGGCATCTTGGCCCCAGTCAGCCAAGCCCAGCAAGACGATAGTGCTAGATCACGCGGAGTTGAAGCTGACGCCTGCGGCTCTTGTCTTCGATAAGAAAGGGCTGCTTTACGTAGGGTACCGCGATAGCGGTTCTGACAAAAAATCATCAGTTATCTGGATTCGGGTGTTCGACCCTGCAAACGGCAAGGAACTCCGAAACGCGCAGCTTCAAACCACGGCAGTTACTTTGCCCAACGGAGCCGACCAGTTCATGCTCTCGCCGGACAACTCGCTGCTCATGCACTCTCAGTTCCACGGAGGCACGCTCATAACCTTCCTCAATGCCGCGACCCTGCAAAAAGTGAGTGATGCAACGAGTCTCCCTGAGGGGGTTGACCGCCAGTTTCCGCGAGTGATCGGCATCGGCCCGAACGACAACTCGGTTCTTATCGCGGCACAGATAACGAACCACCTGAATGGTACCGATGCCCGGTTGATTAAGCTGGACGCCCATGATCTCTCCCGCGTGTTGGCAGACACAACCCTTACCAATCCAATCCCGGAGAGCGGCTTTGCAGTGGGCAGCGATGGAACGGTGCGGATAATTAGAGCCGCCATGCTCTACAGCTATGACCCAGACACGAAGAAAGCAGCTCTGGAGCTTTCGCTTCACAATCAGGATGACATCCGAAATGCTCTCTTTCTGAATGACCATTCGTTGCTTCTTTGGTCCGGTCAAAACGAGTTCGGATACCTCTATCGCTTCAAACAAAGCGGCTCAACACCAGAGGGAAGTCAGCGCATCGAGAAAAGCGGCGTGGTGAAGGTTCTCGTAAGCCCCGACCAGCTTTATGGAGTGGCATTGTGTGAACATCAAAACCTCACCGAGGTGCATTTCGGGGCCATCACGTCGCGCACTGCAGTCGTATTCGATACGAAGACGCTGAAAATCCTCAACGAAGTACCCATTGAAAAGGACTTATACCCGGAACTCGCCATCTGGCACGGAGATGGAAAGATCGTCCTAGTAACGCA
>WNFC01004159.1_pt1 | contig 18235 bp, 17 predicted proteins | sample 5400541 | NCBI WGS metagenome assembly WNFC01 (sample SAMN13153342, study PRJNA577476) | soil metagenome | isolation source: 120 cm saprolite under Douglas fir tree site 2 hole 2 replicate 1 | place: USA:California | collected 2015-04-18
CACATGACCACTTCGGCGACCTTGGCTATAACTCCCCAAACCCTGCGCAGCCACGGGCTGACAACGGATGAATACGACCGAATGAAGTCCCTGCTTGGAGGTCGCGAGCCGTCACTCACTGAGCTCGGAATTTTTGGTGTGATGTGGAGCGAGCACTGCTCTTACAAATCTTCGCGCGTACACCTGAAGCGGCTGCCGACGCACAGCCGACGCGTGCTTCAGGGGCCGGGAGAGAATGCCGGGATCATCGATATAGGCGATGGCTGGGCTTGCGCGTTCAAGATCGAGTCACACAACCATCCGTCATTCATTGAGCCATTTCAGGGAGCGACCACGGGAGTCGGCGGCATCCTACGCGATATTTTCACCATGGGCGCGCGGCCTGTGGCGGTGATGGATTCACTGAGGTTTGGACCAATTGAAAAGTCAAAGGCGTCGGACAGGAGTGTCCGATCCACACAGGCTGAGGTCACGCAGACTGATCTCCGCCGCAACCATTCCATCCTGGAAGGAGTAGTCAGCGGCATCGCTTCTTACGGAAACTGCTTCGGCGTCCCCAACGTCGGCGGGGAGACAAAGTTCGAGCCTTGCTACTCTGGCAATCCTCTGGTGAACGCGTTCGCGCTCGGGCTGGTGCGCAAGGACCAAGTCTTTTACGCGAAGGCGTCTGGCGAAGGCAATCCGGTTATTTATGTAGGGGCGAAGACGGGGCGCGACGGCATTCATGGCGCGACCATGGCCAGCGAGGAGTTCAGCGAAGAATCGGAAGCCAAGCGGCCTAACGTCCAAGTGGGCGATCCATTTCTGGAGAAGCTCCTGCTCGAAGCGTGCCTCGAGGCGATGCAGACCGGCGCGATCATTGGCATTCAGGACATGGGCGCGGCGGGACTGACATGCTCCACTTGCGAGATGGGTGCGCGCGGCGGCGTTGGTATTGAGATTGAAATGGACCGGGTGCCGCAGCGCGAGACTGGCATGAGTGCGTACGAGATTTTGCTCAGTGAATCCCAGGAACGCATGTTGCTGGTCGCGCAGAAGGGCCGCGAGGAAGAAGTCTATCGCGTGTTCCGTAAGTGGGGACTCGATGCGGTGGAGGTCGGCCGCGTGATCAGCGAGCCTCGCATGCGGGTGATCGAGCATGGTGAAGTTGTCGCGGATATTCCTAATACCGCGCTCACGGATGATGCCCCCGTTTATCGTCGCCCGCTGGAACGTTGGGAGCCTGCGATCGCGCGTGAGAAACCCGAACATGTAACGCTCGGCCAACGCACCGACCTAACCGGCGACCTGAAGCGCCTACTCGCCAGTCCGAACATCTGCAGCAAGCGCTGGATCTACCAACAATACGATTCCATGGTGCAGACCAACACGGTTGAAGGTCCGGGCGCGGGCGATGGTGGCATGATCCGGGTGAAAGGTTCGCAGCGGGCGTTGTCCATGGCGCTCGATGGCAATAGCCGCTGGTGCTATCTCGATCCGAAGCTCGGCGCCATGCACGCGGTCGCTGAAGCCGCACGCAACGTGGCATGCTCGGGAGCGACTCCCGTAGGCGCGACCAATTGCCTGAACTTCGGCAATCCCGAAAAACCGCACATCATGTGGCAGTTTTCGCAGACCATTGATGGCATCACCAAAGCTTGCGAGGAACTCGAGATTCCCATCACCGGTGGCAACGTCAGCTTTTACAACGAAACTTTGGGCGAGGGCATTTATCCGACACCGGTTCTCGGAGTGGTTGGGATTCTTGAGGACGTCAACAAGGCTATGTTCCCGCATTTCCGCGAAGCTGGATGCGCTGTGGTGCTCTTATGCGGATCCGATCCGGGAGATGCCACAGATGCTGAAGTCGAGTTTGGATCGTCCGAGTACGCGAAAGAGATTTTGGGGGAGCTCTGGGGATTTCCGCCCGCGCTAGAACTCGAAAGAGAAGCCGCACTGCAGAAGGCGACGGTTGAACTGATCGCTGAGGGCTTACTCGAATCGGCTCACGACTGCTCCGAAGGCGGGCTGGCTGTGGCACTGGCGGAGGCGTCTTTCTCGGCAGGGATTGGCTGCAACGTTGAGTTAGCGCGGCTGGAACTGCCTGTGGAATGTGTGCTCTTCGGGGAAGATGCAAGCCGGATTGTGATCTCCTGCGACCGGTCGAGGCTGGCACGAATCAAAGAAGTAGCGGCAAAACACGGCGTTTCGGCAGACGCGTTAGGGGAAACAGTTCTCGGGACGATAGAAATAAAAGTGGATGGCCAGGTGGCCGTGTCGGCTAAAATCGCCGAGTTGCGGGATGAGTTTGAAGGCGCGCTGGAACGAGCTTTGCGAAGTGAGCCAGTGGCGGTCGCTGCGGATTAATTTGGACATGTAGGCCGAGACGCCCTCGTCTGGGAGGACGAGTACAGAATCGAGGTCGTCCGCAGGTAGGTGAGGGCACCTGCCTCTACATGAGCGGAGTCGTGGTTTGGCTGAGGGCTAAATTGATTCCTTCTGACAAATTTCGTGATGAGTGTGGGGTGGTCGCAATCTACTCGCATCCCGAGGCGGAGACCCTTGCCTATCTCGGCCTGCATGCGCTGCAGCACCGCGGACAGGAATCCGCGGGCATCGTGACCTCGGACGGTTTGTCGCTGCACATTCACAAGTCCATGGGGCTGGTCGCAGACATTTTCACGGAAAAGAAGCTCTCCAGGCTGCGTGGGACGCTAGCCATCGGTCACACGCGCTACTCCACTACCGGCGACTCTGCCTTGTTGAACGCCCAGCCGATCATGGTGCAATCGAACAAGGGAATGATGGCGCTGGAGAAGCAATCGCCGATGCGCTTCGCTGTGTGGAAGGAGCATTCTCGCTGGTGATGATCAGTCCGGACCGCATCTTCGCGGCCCGCGATCCGCGCGGCTTCCGTCCGTTGGCCATGGGACGCATTCCTGCGCAACTGGATCAGCTACAGGACACCATCGTCTTTGCCTCAGAAACCTGCGCCTTCGACCTGGTTGGCGCGAATTACGAGCGAGAGGTCAAGCCTGGCGAGCTGGTCATAGTCGGCCCGGAGGGAACGGCGTCGCTCTTCTACGCTCCCGCGCTGGCACAATCGAGCTGCATCTTTGAGCACGTGTACTTCTCGCGTCCCGACAGTCGCGTCTTCGGACGCCCGGTGCAAGAGAGCCGCGAACAACTCGGCCGCCAGCTCGCCATCGAAGCTCCCGCCGACGCTGACCTAGTCGTACCTGTTCCCGATTCCGGTGTGACTGCCGCCATGGGTTACGCCGCCGAGAGCGGAATCCCACTGCGCTTCGGGCTGATCCGCAACCACTACGTTGGGCGGACGTTCATTGAGCCGCAGCAGTCAGTCCGTGACTTTGGCGTAAAACTCAAACTGAACCCCGTCCGCAGCTTGCTCGAAGGCAGGCGTGTCGTGCTGATTGACGATTCTATTGTGCGGGGTACTACGAGCAGAAAAATTGTGCGAATGGTTCGTGGCGCAGGAGCGAAAGAAGTCCACATGCGGATTTCGTGTCCGCCGACGATTTCTCCCTGCTTCTATGGCGTTGACACTCCGCGGAAAAAAGAGCTCATCGCCGCAAACAACAGCGTGGAAGAAATCCGCAAATATATTGGCGCTGACTCGCTCTCCTATCTTTCGCTCGAGGGGATGAAAAAAGCGTGCCACGACGGCGAGAAGACCACGTACTGCACCGCCTGCTACACCGGAAAATATCCGACCAACCTCGTTGATGTCGAGGAGATCCTGCCCGCGACTGTGGAAAAACCGTAACGCTTCCCGGAAAATACCCGCCCTGTCTCTCCACAATCCGGAGAGACAAAGACGGGGCACGCTAGAGGAAACTTGGGGTCAGACAGAATCGGGTGCCCCATCCTTCTCGCGTTCTTTGCGAGAGGGTGGGCATTCTGTTTAAGGCTTTTGCGCCGAAGCAACTCGCGGAATCCCCTGAAGATCATTCGTGATCTGAACGTTCTCCCATCCTGCAAGCAATTCTCGGACTTGTTTCGCAATCGTGCCGCTGATCTCCATCACCAACCATCCGCCAGGCTTCAGCGCCGCGCCCGCCTGCGGAATCAATCTTTCAATTACTTCTGTGCCCGTCGGACCAGCAAACACCGCGCCACGCGGCTCGAACTTCCTCACTTCAAGCTGAACTGAGTCTTCCTCCGATTTGCCGACGTAAGGAGGATTGGAGACAACAAAGTCAAAGTATTCATGTGGAAGGCCCTTGAGCAGATCGGTGTCGTGAAATTGGATGCGGCTGGTCATCTGATGCCGCGCGGCGTTGGCTTCTGCAATTTCCAGCGCCTCGGGGGAAATGTCGTTTGCGTGGATTTCTGCTTGCGGCAGTTCTTTTGCGAGCGCTAGTGCAATGCAGCCTGAACCGGCGCCGACGTCAACTATATGCATTGATTTGTCGGACAGGAGTGTCCGACCCACACCAGCCTGCCCCACACGGGCCAGCACCGTCTCAATCACATGCTCTGTCTCTGGCCGCGGAATCAGCACTGCCGGAGAGACAATCAAATCCATTCCCCAGAATTCCTGATGGCCGGTGATGTACTGCGCGGGAATTCCTTGCGACCGCTGAGCCAGAGCATCGTCATAGCGGGATTGCGCTTCGTCAGTCAGTTCGCGCTCAGGATGTCCATAGAGGTACACGCGGTCACATCCCAGCGTGAACATGAGCAGCGTTTCGGCGTTCATCCGAGGGGACGGAACATGAGCGGCAGTCAGGCGCTGGACGGCGGAGTTCAGGGTTTCGCGGAGGAGCACAAAGCTATTTCACCACAGAGGCACAGAGGGCACCGGGAAGGCAGAGACTTCAAACGTAGCCTGAGTCTCTCACATCACCATTCCGCCTTCTCCCTTCAACCGCTCCGCCTGATAGTGTGCCCCCAGTGCTTCGATGAGAGGCTGGAGCTTCCCATCCATCACCTCCGGCAGCTGATGAATGGTGAGCCCGATGCGATGGTCGGTCACACGGTTCTGCGGGAAATTGTAAGTACGGATTTTCTCGCTACGGTCGCCGCTGCCGACCATGGATTTGCGCTCTTTCGCCAGGGCGTCCTGTTGCTTTTGCATTTCGATTTCATACAGGCGTGAACGCAGCACCCGCATGGCTTTCTCGCGGTTCTTAATCTGCGACTTCTCGTCCTGGCAACTGACCACGGTGTTTGTCGGGATGTGGGTGATTCGCACCGCCGAATATGTCGTGTTCACCGATTGTCCGCCTGGGCCGGACGAGCAGAAGGTGTCTATGCGAAGATCTTTGGCCTGAATTTTGACGTCCACTTCTTCGGCTTCGGGCAGCACCGCGACGGTTACGGCAGAAGTATGCACGCGTCCTTGCTGCTCGGTGTCGGGAACTCGTTGGACGCGATGCACTCCGCTTTCGTACTTCAGCCGGGAGTACACACGATTGCCTTCGATCAACGCAATAACTTCTTTCAGCCCGCCGACTCCAGACTCGGATGTAGAAAGGACCTCGACTTTCCAGCGTTGAGTCTCGGCGTAACGGTTATACATGCGGAACATTTCAGCTGCGAAGAGGGTGGCTTCATCTCCGCCAGTTCCAGCGCGGATTTCGACAATCACGTTCTTTTCGTCGTTCGGATCTTTCGGCAACAGCAACACCTTGAGCTGTTCTTCAATGCCCACAACTCGCGGCTCCAGTTTGTCCAGCTCTTCTTGCGCGTAGGCGCGCATTTCCGGGTCTTTCTCGTCGGCCAGCACTGCCTTGCTCTCGGCAATTCCCTTTTTCAGGTCCTTGTATTCGCGATACTTCTCGACAATGGCCGCGATCTCGCTGTGCGCCTTGGCAGTCTTCTGGTATTTCGCCGAATCGCTGGTGATCTCCGGCGAGGCCAGCGCCTGGGTCAGCTCTTCGTAACGCGCTTCGATTTGGTCAAGACGTTCAAACATGGTGGTCAATGGCCAGATGTCAGTGGCCAGCCTCTCTCATGGATTCTGTTTTAATTGGATTGGAAATGCGAGAGATTTTTGCGGCGGGGCCGCTACGCAATTACTAATTCGCCGCCACGCTGCTTCTCGAGCACCATGGCTTGATCGAGCGCATGAATCGCGCATTCGGCCTGGTCATCCGCTGGTTGCTGCGTCGTGATCCGCTGCAGCCACAACCCAGGCGCGGTCATTACGCCGAACAGCGACTTACGATGTTTCGCGGCATAGCGAATAATCTCGTACGAAATCCCAGTAATTACCGGAAGCAGGGCAATGCGAATTGCAAAACGGGCCCAGAATGTAGTGACCGGGACGAGCATGTAAACGAAGATCGAGATGATCATTACCGTCATCAGAAAACTGGTTCCGCAACGGGGATGAAAGGTCGAATACTTCTGTACGGTTGCGGTTTCGAGAGGATCACCATTCTCGAATGAAAACACTGTCTTGTGTTCCGCTCCGTGGTATTGATAGACACGGCGAATGTCGCTCAGCAGCGATGTTCCCCAGATGAACAGCAGAAACAGCGCCAGCCGGATCAAGCCATCCATCAGGTTGAACATGATCTGACCGCTCAACGCCGGATGCGACTTCTTCAATTCCGTCGTGGCCAGCAGCGGCAAGTATTTGTACATGAAGATGAAGAAGCCAACAGAAATCAGGATGTTCACCGTCGCAATCCATCCGCTGATCTCAAACTTCTTCTCTGGGGCTTTACCAGCTTCGTCGCGCTGCAGCTCATCCAATTGCACGTTGGCAGAAAATCGCAAGGCGCGGAAGCCGAGCGTCATCGCATGACCCAGCGTCATCACTCCACGCAGCACCGGCCACGCCATCCATTTATGCTTTTCCGAAAGCCGCTCCAGCGGCTCGCTATGTGTGGAAAGCACTCCCGAAGGTTTGCGGCAGGTAATTGCCCAGGCGTGCGGGCTGCGCATCATAACGCCTTCGAGCACGGCCTGGCCGCCAACCAGCGTCTCTTCGCCGCCTTCGAGCGCCGGTAAAAGCTGCACGGCCACGAGAAAGCGCCACAATGTTTGAAAAAACTGCATATCGATTAGATGATCTTCAGGCGAGTAATGTTCCAGCATTAGAGTACCACATGCCTGGGACACTTTCGGCGCAGGGAAGTAGAGTAGATCCAGCAACTTAGATGGATGAAATGCGCAGATTTGCTGAAACCTCAGAGCGGATTGCCGCAACCACCAAGAAGCTGGAGAAAACGGCACTGCTGGCAGAATACCTGAAATCCGCACAGGTGGGCGAAGCCTCAACTGCAGCCGTCTTCTTCTCCGGCCGGCCGTTTCCGGTATGGGAGGAAACTACGCTGCAAGTCGGCGGATCACTCCTTTGGCGAGTGGTTCAAGAGCTCTCTGGAAAAGATGAGCATGAGCTATCAGCCGCTTATCGCAAGTATGGCGACTTGGGCGCGGTCGCTGGGTCGGTGCTCCCGCACGAGCGCGACCCTCACAATAACGATCCGCATAGGGGCGGGTGCCCTCACCCGCCCAGCGAAATCTTGCGCCGCTTCCGCGAAATCGCAGTCGCGCGCGGCCCGGCAGCAAAGGGAGCCTTGGTTCGAGACTTGCTGCGCCAGGTCACTCCACTCGAAGCCAAGTACATCGTGAAGACCATGACTGGAGACCTGCGCATCGGTCTAAAAGAAAGCCTGGTCGAAGAAGCGATTGCCAAGGCTTACGGAAGTCTCGTGGGGGGCAATCTGAAAGATGTGCAACGCGCCAATATGCTTCTCGGAGATATCGGTGAAACCCTGCGCCTTGCGGCAGCAGGCCGCCTCGCTGAAGCCAGGATGCGGCTGTTTCATCCCATCGGTTTCATGCTCGCGAGCCCCGCTGAATCTACGGACGACGCGCTGAGTTATTTCCAAAATGCGCTGGTCGAAGACAAGTACGACGGCATCCGTGCCCAGGCGCACTGCTCAGGCGACACTATCCGGTTCTTCTCGCGCACGCGAGATGAAATCACGGAGTCCTTCCCCGAGCTTCCGGAATCGCTCGCCGGACTGCCGCAAGATGCGATCCTCGATGGCGAAATCGTGGCCTGGAGCTATCTGGTGGGGGAGCAAAACGAGTCGGGCCGCGCTTTACCCTTCAGCGCACTGCAGCAGCGGCTGGGACGCAAGAAGGTCAGCAAAAGTCTCATGCAACAAGTTCCAGTCGCCTATCTCGTGTTCGACGTAATCTATGCGGGCGACGAGTTGCTGATTGATCGGCCGCTGCGGGAACGAAGGCAACTCTTGGGTCAGCTCCTGACAGCGGAAAGAAAACCGATTCACCACGGAGACACCCTTCGACTGCGCTCAGGGCAGGCTCCGACGCGGAGAAAACCTCTTGATCAGGGTCAGCTGGCCTTAACTGGGCAATTAGATGAAGACAAAGGCGGTTTGCCGACGACCGACGACCGACAACCAACGACAGCCCGAGTAATTCGCGCCCCAGTTTTTCAAGCAGCCTCTCCTGAGGAACTCAATCAGCTCTTCGGCGCCGCACAGGCCCGCGGCAACGAAGGCTTGATGATCAAGGATCCCGAATCACCCTATACGCCGGGGCGTCGCGGCAAATCATGGCTGAAGCTGAAACGCGAACTGGCTACTCTCGACGCGGTCGTCACTGCCGCCGAGTACGGACATGGCAAGCGCATCGGCGTGCTGAGCGATTACACATTCGCGGTCCGCGATGGCGACCGCCTGCTGAATATCGGCAAAGCATATTCCGGATTGACCGACGCCGAAATCGCCGAGATGACGAAATGGTTCCTCGAGCACACGATTGAGGACCAGGGCTTCCGCCGCATCGTGGAGCCGAAGATCGTCCTCGAAGTCGCCTTCAACAACATCATGAAATCCGACCGCCACAACAGCGGCTACGCGCTGCGGTTTCCACGAATCGTCCGGCTGAGGCCAGACAAGCTGCCGGAGGAAGCGGATACGTTAGAGAAGGTAAAAAGGAGATTTATGCAAAGCAGAAACATTGACGGCGGGGCTGGCACGAACGGCCGCAGCGTCCCTGACTAGGCCAGAAACTGACCCAGTCTCTCCTTTACCTCCGGCCACTCCGCCGCTACGATCGAAAAGCGAACAGAGTCGCGGGCGGTGTAATCAGCGGCCATGCGGTGGGCACGGAGAATCCCTTCGAACTTTCCGCCGATGCGTTCGAGGGCGGCGCGGGAACGCTGGTTGCGGGCGTCGGTGTGAAAGCAGACACGCAGCACGTGCCACACCTCGAAAGCGTACGTCAGCATGAGCAGCTTGGCCTCGGTGTTGGAAGCGGTGCGGATTGCCGAGCGTGTCAGCCAGGTGTAGCCGATCTCGCAGGCGTCCGGAGCGATGCCCATTGCGCTGATGGCCCTGCGGCCACGCCCATCGCTCTAGGTTTCCAGAAACGCGTCGAACCGATCACGACACCGTCATCCAATCGCACAATCGCGAAAGGCACTGCGGTTCCGGCCTCGCGCCAGGCCAGAGCGGTTTCGACGTATTTTGTGGCCTCCACCTTGCCCTGCGGGACAGGACTCCACTGGTAGAGCGAAGGATCAACCGCCGCAGCCGCGCCCAAGCCATCGACGTGGCCGTGATCAAGTGGTTCGAGACGAATGTGCCTGCCTTGCAACACAAGCCCTTCTGTTCCCATGGCTCCCAGTATGCAATGAGACCGCTCTCTGCTGCGAACAGCGCTCCCCTGAAATTTCACGTGCATGATCTAGAATCTATGATTTGATTGGAGAGCACATATGCTAGCAATAAATCGTCGGTCGCTTCTACGAGGAGCCGTCTCTTTATCATGCGGCGCGCTACTGCACGACTGGGTTGTTCCGAGAGCGGCCGCCGCCGAAACCCATGCCGCTTCACAGGAGGAAGTGATCTCGCGTATGAAGTGGATGAACGATCCAGCCTCGTGGAGAGTCGCGAGCGGCCAAATCATCGTGCGTGCCCGGCCGAAGACCGATTTTTGGCGGAAGACGTTTTACGGCTACATCACCGACAACGGACATTTCTTCCATCTTCCAGCCGGCGGAGAATTCACATTCGAGGCATGCATTGGCGGTCAATACGCGGCGCTCTACGACCAGGCCGGGCTGATGGTGAGAGTGGATGCAGAGAACTGGGTCAAGTGCGGCACTGAGTTTGTGGATGGAGAACGCCACGCCAGTGTGGTCTTCACCCGCGACTTCTCCGACTGGTCCACCATGAAGGACTTGTCTGCCAGCGGCCCGGTTTGGTGGAGAGCAGTGCGCAGCAAGGACTCGCTCGAAACTTTGTGTTCGCTCGACGGAAAGACGTTCCAATCTGTCCGCCAGGGATACTTGGTTCCAGACCGTCTCGCTGAGGTTGGCATCATGTGCGCCGCGCCGGAGGGTGGTGGTTTTGAATGCGTGTTTGACGGACTCAAGCTAGTGGCGGGAGAGAAGTAACAATTTTGCCGGACGAGAATGTGTTACGCGACCAAAGAAGGGGGAGTCCGGTTCGACTTGGCAGCCGCATCGCCGTCTCAATGTTCGTGGCTATGTTCTTCCTGAACCGGAATCACACACCCGTGTGCCACTTCACAAACCACGTTCTCAAACTGAATAGTCGTGTGGTCAATACGGAAGTCGTGATGCAGGCACGCCTTCACATCACGCAGAATCCGTTCGCTGACGGAAGGCGGAATATCGGCGATGGAAATATGGCAAGAAAGCGCGCTGGTCTCTGAGCCGATGCTCCACACGTGCAAGTCGTGAACGTCGTTGACACCGTCAATTTTGCGGATTGCAGCTTCCACGCGCTCGAGTTTGACTCCGCGCGGCGTGCCTTCGAGGAGAATGTTGAGCGTTTCGCGCATGATGCCGAAGCTTGACCACAGGATCAGAGCGCCAATCCCGAATGAAAGCGCGGGATCGATCCAGTATTGTCCAGTCGCAAGAATAGCCCAGCCGCCTGCGATCACCGCAGCCGTCGAAAGCGTGTCGCCGATTTCGTGCACCAGAGCGCTGCGGACGTTCACATCGCGGCCGGTACGGTAGAGCATGAGCGCGATGGCGCCATTCATGATCACTCCGGCGGCAGCAACCCACATCATCAGGTGAGCCTGTACCGGTTGTGGATGCTGAATGCGACGGACGGCCTCGTAAAAAATCAGGAACGAAATCGCGACCAAGGTGGCCGAATTCACCAGCGCGGCCAAAACTCCGGCGCGGTGATAGCCATAAGTGTGGGTCGCACTGGGAGGACGCGAGTGGAAATACACGGCAATGAGAGACAGCAGCAGGGCAACGAAATCCGTCAGGTTGTGCCCGGCTTCCGAGAGCAGAGCCAGCGAGTGTGCACGGAGGCCGGCTACTACCAGCAGACCGATGTAAGCCGCCGTTACCAGCAGGGAAACCTGCAGGATTCGTGAGGTCCTGTCTCCTCCGCCCTGGCCCAAATGCATGTGCACGATACCAGTTTAAGGGGATGCGGAGAACGCTTCAAGAAGGGATCAGCCTCAGACGGAGACTTAAAATACAATGCCTCAGTTCAGGATTCGTCAATCCATGAGAACAGCGGACGTCGTCATCATTGGCGGAGGGATCGTTGGATCGAGCATCGCTTATCACCTGACCGCCGCGGGATGCAAAGACGTTCTGGTCATTGAGCGGGAGTCGTCTCAAGGTAAGGGGTCCACCGGCAAGAGCATGGGAGGGGTACGCGCCCAGTTCTCCACTCCAGTAAACATTCAGATGTCCCTCTACTCCATTCCCTTCTATGCCAGCTTCGAGGTCCAGCTTGGCTATCCGTGTGGTTATCGGCCTCAGGGATATCTGTTTTGCGCGACCACCGAAAACCACCTGGCCTACCTGGAGACGAACTATCAAAGGCAGATTGCTTTGGGATTGAAGGGTGTACGACTAATCGCCGTGGAGGAAATTCGCAGCATGTTCCCGCAACTTCGCTCGGATGATGTTGTGGGCGGTAGTTTCTGTTCGACCGACGGTTTTGTTGATCCTTACAGTGCCATGGTCGGATTTATGGCCTGGGCGAGCGATCACGGAGCCACGCTGTTGAAGAACACAGCGGTGACAGGAATGCAGCGCGAGGGTGGCCGCATCGCCGGTGCAGAAACCAGCAGAGGCCCAGTGAGTTCACGCACCATTGTGAACTGCGCCGGGCCATGGGCCGCTGAGATCGCAAGAATGGCCGGCGTTGATCTGCCAGTTGAGCCCCTTCGACGCATGCTGGTCCCAACCGAACCATTCGACCAGTTCCCCCATTCCGCGCCAATGATTGTCGATATGTCGAACGGATTCCACTTCCGGCCCGAGGGACTAGGATTTCTGCTGGCGTGGAACGATCCGAAAGAAACGCCGGGATACAAAACTGAAGTCGATCCCGAGTTCATCGAAAAAATTTTGACCCGAGCAGCAGACCGCGTGCCGGTATTCGAGAATCTGGCAGTCAATCCAAAACGGGCCTGGGCTGGCCTGTACGAGATGACGCCGGACCACCACCCCATCTTAGGCGAGGTGCGGGACGTGCCAGGATTCTTTCTGGCGAACGGCTTCAGCGGGCATGGAGTGATGCATGCTCCGGCAACGGGGAAAATCATGGCTGATCTGATTCTCCGAGGGACAAGCGACCTTGTGGATGCCTCACTGCTGGGTTTGTCACGTTTCGCTGAAGGGCGAATGATTGAAGAAACGGCGGTGTTGTAATGTTACTGTCTGAGCCCCATCCACTTTTCCGAAACCACGATGGAATTCCCCGGATTCTGTGGATCGTAGCGGACCGATGTTGGCACTCCGAGCCGGCAGGAGTGCAGGTTGATCCACTGTCGCAGGTAAGTTACATCTTGTGAAGCTTCATACGACACGCCGCCCACGTCATATTGGAAAATCAGCATGGTCGCAGCAGGATGCCCGTTGGGCACAAGTTCCTGAACATCGATCACGGTCCCATCCGTGATCCGGCCAATCTGGTTCAGCCAATCGCGGCGTTCGCGTTCAATTTCCGCTGGAGTTTTTTTCTTGCGGCCGAACATCAAATATGCGGCGAAGGCTGCGCTCAGCCCACCAGCAACCAGGGTATAAAGGCGAAACGGAAACATATTCTTGGGTAAGCCCAGGAGCAGGCCCTGTTCTTAAATAAAGAATAAGACGAGAACCGCGATCAGGGAAGATACTGATAGGGTTACGAAAGATCAGGAAACCCGTTGTTGGCTGTTGGTCGTTGGCTGTTGGTCGTTGGCTGTTGGTCGTTGGCTGTTGGCCTGGGGGCAAAGTCGCCAGCGACCATCTTTCCCGCAGTGGGACGCGTAAGCGATTTCTTTGTAATCTGGTGTCGGTTCCTGAATTACAGTTATTTTTCGCAGTCATCCATGAGTGAATCAGCCTTCAGCGACCTTCGTGTTTGGCGCAGCGCGATGGATCTTGCCATTGAAGTCTACCGGCAGACTGCATCCTTCCCACAACACAAAATGTATTCCTTGACCCAGCAGATGCGCCGAGCGGCAGTTTCAATCCCTAGCAACATTGCCGAGGGGAAAGGCCGGAGGTCAGCGAAAGAGTTCAGGCAATTTCTATTTCAGGCGCCCGGCTCACTCCTCGAGTTGCAGACGCAAGCCATGATCGCGAAAAGGTTGGACTATTTCTCGGAGCCGCAGGCCAAAGAGATCCTGGAGCAAGCAGGCCGGGTGGGAAGAAGTCTGAGCGGCTTAATCAACTCGCTGGCGGAGAGTGTGGCCTAGCTGCCGACGACCAACAACGTTCTCTCTAGCTTCCCGCCGCAAACCCGCCGACGTGCGCATAGGTTACGCGCAGATACTTGTGAGGATTGACTGGTACGTCATTGATCCGAACTTCATAGTGGAGATGAGGGCCGGTGCTTCGTCCGCTGGCGCCCACGTAGCCGATGGTATCGCCGCGATGCACGTGCTGCCCGGGGAAAACTGTAAAGCTCGCCAGATGTCCGTATCGAGTCGTAATTCCGCGACCGTGGTCAAGAATGATTGCGCGTCCGTAACCGCCCATGAAGTCCGCAAAGTCTACCATGCCGTCGGCCGGAGCAACGATCGATTGACCGTACGCAGATCCGATATCAATGCCAGAGTGAAATGCGCCCTCGCCGTTAAACGGATCAATGCGCTCACCGAACGATCCTGTAATTGGGCCTTCAACTGGCCAGAGGTTTGGGGCCGAATTGGCCCGTACCCAGTCGGCGGTTGTAACGTTGCGGATAAGCCCAAGTGTAATTCCAGCGGTCGTGGCCCCGCTCATAGCTGTGGTCTTGAGCGTATAAAGGCGGTCGAGCGAGGAACTGAGCTGCACATCCTGCACACTGTCCGAGGAAGCCGCCGAAACCAGCACCGGATCAGGTTTCAATCCGTAGAGCGATGAAACTTCGCTTGCCAAGGACCCCAGCGACGCCACTTGGATGTCGCGCTCCTTGGCAACCTCTTCGAGACGCGTGTAGCGATTCTTGAGCTCATCCTTCTGGGTGCGAAGCTCATCGTAGCGAGATACCTTCAGTAACATCCGGGCGTAGGAGCTGGCAATGCCGGTCAGCCCAAGCATTACAATCGCCGCCCCGGCTATCAGGACGTACATGTAGTGCATGGGAACGGGAATCTTGCGGAGCTGGCCATCTTCCCCGCGAGCTACAAAAAGAATGTAGAAGCGCTTGCGCAAAGTTTCCTTTCCTCTATTTCCAGGACCGGGTCAACCCCGGGGCACTCGCCGCGAGTGCCTAGCATCTGATATTGGCTCCCAGCCGCGTTTCCCTTGTGGGACAAGGCCGAAACACGTCTTCCTCCTACCGGAACCAAAGAGCGCCCAAAACTACCGTTGCTGCAATCCAAAGCATATGCAGCACTTAGCTCGGCCAAAGTGTTAGGAGACAGTATCGCAACGGTAACAAAGCTGGTTCCTCGTGTCAACGAGGTTAGCTGAATTTCTTTAGTTACAAAGGATGAGTAATCTCTCATGACCTAATGGCCGAATTACCGTTCCGGGACGAGGTGACTTTAGTACCGCAGGACTACGAGCCGGGGTGGATTCCTGGAGCTCTTGGAACCCAGGTCGCAAACCGTGTTTGTAGATGTGAACGACAGCCGCGAGGGTTGCTCTTGGCGCCTGCCTGCAATGCTAAAAATGGGCTGCTCTCTTTTTTGGCCCGAGCAGCCGTTCCCGCATATCATGTCTTCGCCTTGCCTTTACCAGAGCGAATTCTGATTTCCCATATACGCGCCCGCGGGTCTTCTCACCCTTCGCGCGGTTCTAAGGGTGGCGGAACCGGGGCTCAAATCGTCGCCGGAATCGGGGATGATTGTGCTGTTCTCCGCATTCCTGCACGGCACGATACGCTTGTAACTACGGACTTCAGTCTGGAAGGCGTGCATTTCCGGCGCGAGTGGCACCCGCCGGAGGTTGTCGGTCGCCGTTGTCTCACTCGCGGGTTGAGCGATATTGCGGCCATGGGGGGCGAACCGATTGCCGCGTTTCTTTCATTGGCGTTGCCGACCAGTTTGCCGCAGCAGTGGGTGGACGGATTTCTGAAAGGGTTGTTGAACTTAGCGGATGAGTTCAAGGTCACACTGGCTGGAGGCGACATTTCACAATCGCGGCAAGGCGTTCTCGCCGACATCATCGTCGTCGGATCAGTCCCGCGGGGCAAGGCTACCTTGCGGTCGGAAGCGCGGCCAGGGGACGGGATTTACGTGACCGGAGAACTCGGAGGCTCATCGGCGGCGCTAAGTCTGCTGTATTTGCGACCCAGGAAAAAGCTGAAGGCCCGAGACTTCCCAGCTCATTTTTTTCCTAATCCGCGGATTGAGACCGGGCGAATTCTGCGCGAAAAAGCCATTGCCTCTTCCATGATCGATATCAGCGACGGCCTTTCGACGGACCTCAGCCACATTTGCGAGGAGAGTGGAGTCGGCGCAGAGGTATGGCAGGAGGCAGTCCCGAGAGCGAGCATCGGCAGACCCGCCCGCGAAGTCAGTCTGGAAACCGCCCTGCACGGTGGCGAAGATTACGAACTGCTGTTTACGTCGTGCCGGCGGGTTCCTGGCAAAATCGCTGGAGTGACGATCACACCGATCGGCCGAATCACCCGAAAAAAGAAAGTCATGTTGGCTGACTCCCACGGGAGCTTGAAGGAATTTCTCCCCAAAGGTTGGGAACACTTCCGGTCATAGACTCCAGGTTGGCGGTCACCTCGCTAGTCTCTGTTCTTGACGAGGGCGGCGGACTAGAGTAACTACATGAAGTCGCGACTCGTCCTTACGTTAGCAGTTCTGTTCGTTGTGCTTCCGCTTGCCGCACAACAGCCGTCCACAACTCCCGACAACGACTTTGTTCAGAAGCGGTTCGGGAATTCCTGTTCCCTGGAACCACGATGGCCGCCATTGACTGCGGACCTGAACGGAGATGGAATCGAAGACATAGTCATCGTCGCCCGCTGCAAGAATCCGCTGATTGACCAGGACGAAAAGAATTACAAAGTCATCGATCCCTACGATGCGTTTTATGGCTACGGCAATCCGAAGATCACCACAAGCTTTGCGCCCGATGATCCCAAACTGCGTGGAGTTGCGCTGCTGGTCATCCATGGCGCTGGCACTGACGGTTGGCGCTCCGCAAGTCCTCAGGCGAAGTTCGTCATCATCAATCTTGCGGTGAAGACAATCACAGTGAAGAAGATGAAGGTCAGCCGCAAGAAATCAACCATGGCGATTTACGTGGAAGAAGCCGGCGCTGACCAGATGACCTCTGCCATTTTCTGGGATGGGAAGAAGTACCGCTACGAGCCGCTGGGTTCGAGCATGGAGTGAAACAGGCGGGCTGGGGCGCCCGCCCCACACTTTACATTTCGAAGTGGAACACATCCAGCACGAAGAACGTCTTGCGGTTCACCAGCGCGATGTGACCTCCGATGACGGTGTGCATATAGCCCACCGGTGGAGGCGGTAGATAGCTCTCTACTTCTACCGGGCAAGGATGCATGCGGCTTCTCAGACCCGGGGGCAACGTACCTCGCACCACCAACTGACGCTCCAGTCCCGAAGGCAGCTCGTCCCGCTTCGCCAGTCCCGGCGGCAGGTGGTCGCGATGTCCTTGGTACCACTCGTGCAACTCGCGATCGTGGTCGCGATAGTAGTGCCGATCTTCCTTAGCCTCACGCTTGTCGCCCCGTTTGTCATCCCGTCTATCCTCGTCGCGATCGTGCTTGTCTTTGTCGTGGCCGTAGCCGTGACCCTGTCCCTGCGCCAGCGCCATATTTGTGCTCAGTGAGAGCAGCGCTGCGGCCGCCAGGTAAAGCCATTTGTTTGAAGACATACCTTCTCCTATGTTGAGGTGAGAAACCCCAGCTTAGGGGCGGCGTTATGCAACGGCAAGTGACCAGAGTACCTGGAGGGCGTTGGTCCTACGTCGCGAACGTTTTTCGTGTAGGCCCAGACGCCCTCGTCTGGGTGGGCGAGCATGCCTCGCCATTTGGCGGAGCGAAGCTCCGGGGAAGGTGAGGGCATCCGCTCCTATACTCAATCGCCAACGACGGTTCTTCTATAATCCCCTGCCATGGACCTTGAGCAAAAGCTGCTTGAACTGAAGCGCCGCGACCGGCTGACTGACGAAGGCGGCGGAAAAGAGCGCCGCGAACGCCAGCACAAAGAAGGCAAAATGTCGGCGCGCGAGCGCATCGAGTTTCTTCTCGATGACGGCACGTTTGAAGAGACTGACCGTTTCGTCACCCATCGCGCCAATGAGTTCGGCATGTCCGAGCGCAAGTATTACGGAGACGGGTTCATCACCGGCTACGGTCGAATCGAAGGACGCCTGGTTTTCGTCTTCGCGCAGGACTTCACAGTCTTCGGCGGAACGCTCTCGGAATCCAATGCAGGCAAGATCGTCAAGATTATGGATATGGCCGCCCGGGTCGGCGCGCCTTTAATCGGCTTGAACGATTCCGGCGGCGCCCGCATTCAGGAAGGAGTGGTCTCGCTGGCGGGCTATGCGGACATCTTTCTGCGCAACACTCTGTATAGCGGAGTCATCCCGCAACTCTCAGCCATCATGGGCCCGTGCGCTGGCGGCGCGGTTTATTCTCCGGCCATCACCGACTTTATAGCGATGGTCAACAACACTTCGTACATGTTTATTACTGGACCGGACGTCATCAAGACGGTCATGCACGAGGAGGTCACTAAAGAGCAGCTCGGCGGCGCGGTCACTCACAATGAGACCTCCGGCGTCGCCCACTTGCTCGCCCATGACGACGCCGAATGCCTCTCTATGCTGCGCGAG
>WNFC01002983.1_pt1 | contig 18233 bp, 16 predicted proteins | sample 5400541 | NCBI WGS metagenome assembly WNFC01 (sample SAMN13153342, study PRJNA577476) | soil metagenome | isolation source: 120 cm saprolite under Douglas fir tree site 2 hole 2 replicate 1 | place: USA:California | collected 2015-04-18
AGCTGGATCACGAAGGTGTGGTCATCCGGAGCCGACAGGCCCAGCCCGTTCAGGAAGGCGTCGACAGCGCCGGCGCTGGAGACGTCCACGTTGCCGTAGCCGCTGCCGCCCTTGATCGTCTGGTCGAAGAACGGGTCGACGTAGCCCGCGGCGAGCGCGGGGTTCAGGAAGTGCTTCCAGCCGTAGACCCAGTCACTGGCGACCACCGGCTTGCCATCGCTCCACTTCTCGTTCGTCCGGAGGTGGAAAGTGTAGGTCAGGCCGTCCGATGAAACGTCGAAGCTGGTCGCACCGACCGGTTCGACGTCGCTGCCGTCAGCCTTCGCCCGAAACAGGCTGTCGAACGTCTGCACGCCAGCCGCGCGTTCATACGTATACGTCTGCTGAGTGGGGTCGAAGCTGTTCGGCTCCACCCCGTTGTTCGCACGCAGGATCTGTTTGTCGGCCGACGCCAAATCCGCGCTGGTGGTGCCCCCGCCGCCACAGGCGGCGATCAGGCACACTCCCAGGGTCGCCAGGGCGACCGCTCGTAGGCGAGTAATCAACTGCATTCGTGCCACAACTCCAGATGACTCGCTACCTGCTGTCTTCTTCCCGGAAACGAGCGTCCACCCCGGGGCGAGAGTGCGCCGACAGTAGGCCTTACTCAAGGACGTCCCTCTAATGCGCGCTTAAGACAACAATGACTCACGAGTGATACCATCACAAGGGCCACTTTGGGGAGATCCGCAGGTACCACTTCTTGGCTCACGACCTTCAAGGCCGGCAGTGCACTCCCGCTTCACCGCCAGCTTTACGAGTCGATTCGGGATGGCATATTGCAAGGGCAGCTCAGCGGCGGCACGCGCCTTCCCTCCTCGCGGACGCTGCAGAGAGATCTGGGCGTTTCTCGCAATACAGTGCTTTCCGCGCTTGAGCAGCTGGCCGCCGAAGGCTACCTGATTGGACGCCGTGGCTCGGGAGTGTTTGTAGCGGCCACGTTGCCAGACCAACTCTTGAATGCGCCACGCGCAGCGCTCGGCCACCAGGTCCGGGATGGGTTGGCGGCACCACGCACAGCCGTCGCCCGTGAGTTGGTGCGTTTCCCAGCAGGGCCTTCCCCGCTCAAGCCGTTCAACTTCTGGGCGGCTGCGGTCGACCATTTTCCGATTCGAACTTGGTCGAGGCTGATGAAGCGGCATCTAAACCATCCCGACCGCTCACTGATGGCCTACGGCCGGGCGGCTGGACTCACATCATTGCGAGAAGCAGTCGCCGCCCATCTGACCAGCAGCCGTGCAGTCAACTGCGACGCCCGCCAGGTGCTGATCACGGCCGGCGCGCAGCAAGGCCTGACCGCTTCCTTTCGGCGACTGAGGATCTCATCGACGATTACACGAGGAGTCAGCGCAGCCGAATCGAGCCAAAGGCCAACCCGAGGCATGGCTCCAATGCCGTCTTCTATGTACTCCTCGAAGTCATTTGATCCGGTCCCCCGCTCGCCTTCTCGGCGGCGGAGAACATTTACCGCCGAACGCAGCATCACGAAATGGATCGTGCGCCCAGACAAGTGGTCGACCAACTCTTCGTAACGGCTTCCGGCGATGATATCGGTAAGAATCGCTGTTATTCCGGCGTCGACGAACGACCCCGGCAACAAACAGCCATTGCGGAGCCGAAGACGCAATTGACGCCCAGCCTCCCCGACCAAGTGGCCTGTCGCGAAGTCGACATCGTCGCGACTTTGCGGCCAGCGACGGCCGGAGACGATAAAACGCTGTACGTGGTCCCCATCGATGTGGGCAGCGACCGGGAACCGTTTTGCCAGGAGTTCGCCCACGGTAGACTTGCCGGCGCCCTGGTTCCCGGAAATGACGAATAGTTCTGCTTTGGTCTGTTCCGTGCTCTCGTCCACCGACTCGAATGCTATGAGACCAGGGCGTTCCGTGCCGTCACGGCCATCGTCACGGCGCGTCCTCCCCTCAGCGGGGTTGACCTCCACGCCTTACTTCCTCAGTCCGACTCGACTAACAACGTACCGGCAAGCCTTTCCTGCCGCACTTGCTGCCTCGTTCGCAGGTATCGCCGCATTTACAAATCGATTCGACGCCTCGATAGCTGGCTGGCTCCCCAAGCCCAGACCCTCGACCACGCGTCCTTGAGGACCAACGCTGCGCGGTTGTACTCGTGACGCGACTCTCAGGAATCATCCGAGACATTGACCCCCCCGCCATGATGCGTGATCGCTTTTGGTCGACGTTCGTTGATGATGTTCAGATGGGGGATTCACTACCGACCGCATCGTTGAGGATGAGTGACCCCGGGCCGATAAAGCGGCATGAGCGAAGCCTTGCGCGCCAGGTGCAAGCCGGCTACCCCTTCAAGGGAGGAATCGACTCAGCCGACGCCCATGTGGCAAGGAACGCCATCTTCAACCAGCACCGAACATCGAGCTCTCGACGGGTAGTCGGTGCTGGCGACATGCGCGCCGCAGCCTGTCACAGCAGCTCCAGGATGTGACCGGAGCTCTCCAGGGCATCAGGGTCGACCTCCGCGTAGGGATCCGGGGACAGGGAAAGGATCACGTGATCGGCGCCTGCGTCCGCGTAGTCGTGAATCATCCGCGCCAGATCGCGGGCCGACCCCACCGCCACCTCAGGCTCGCGAAAGCCGCCGGAAACCTCCCGCCATCGGTCCAGCACGCACGCGATCGACGCGCTCGTCTCCACCTCGGAGCGATCTCTTCCTGCCCGGTCGATTGCTGCGTGCAGGCCCGCCAACGCAGTGCGAAACCGGCCTGTGTCCTCGGCGCCCCAGTACGCGTGGTTCCACCCCTCGCATCGAGCGGCAATCGCGAGCATGCGTGGTCCTTCCGCGGCGATCCAGATCGGCGGCGGCGCCGCGGTCACGGCGATCGAGGCGCGGCTGAGCCGCGTCGAGGGCGACTCGCTCGAGACCTCTTCGCCTAGCAGCAGCCGCCGCAGTGGATCGACGCCGGCTTCCATCCGGCTCACGAGGTGGTCGAACGGCAGGCCGAGCGCGTCAAACTCCGGACGATGCCATCCGGTGCCGAGACCAAGAACGAACCTGCCGCTGCTCGAATCGGCCAGCGCCGCCGCCTCGCGCGCCAGCTGCACCACGTGGCGAAACGCATAGCTGAGGACGAGGGAGCCGATGGCGACGCGTGACGTCGCCGCGGCGATGTGCGCCAGCGCGAGCAATGGATCGTGCGCTTGGACGCGTCCCGAAGGCCGCTGGATGAAGACGTGGTCCATGACCCACACCGAGTCGAAGCCGATCGCCTCCGCGCGCTGCGCCTGGCCGGCCAGCTCCGATAGCGACTTCGGCTGGTAGGTGTAGTAGTCGTACATCTTCAAGGTCACGCCGACCTTGACCCGGCCGCCGCGACTGGTGCTATTTCGCCGCGGCAGCGGCCAGTGAGCGCTTTGCGTTGTCTCGCCCGACCCGGCGCAGGTGTGTCTGCAGCTGTCCCGCGGCGGGGTTCCAGATTCCGCGCAGGACCATGTCCGAGTAGATGTCGGCGATCTCCTCGAGCGACAGGCGGCCGCGCGGCGAGTACCACGACGAAACCCACGTGGTCATGGCGAGGATGCCGTAGGCGGTGACCTGGACGTCGACTGGGAGAAACTTGCCCTGCCGAATGCCGTCCTCGAGCTCCTTCTGGAACATCCCTTCATACTCGTTGCGCAGCGAGACGATGCGTGCACGCTGCTGCCGGTTCAGGCTGCGCAGCTCGCTGTTGCCGATGAACACCTCTTTGGCTCGCTCGCCGTGGAACCTCACGTGGTGATAGACGAGGAGGCGCATCCGCTCGACGACGTCCGGCTCCTGCGCTTGCTGGCGCTGGTCCTCGAGAAGGTCCAGCATCACCGTCTCCATGATGTCGTAGAGCAGCTCGCCTTTCGCGGTGATGTGGTTGTAGAGGCTGCCGACCTGGATGCCGACGCGCGACGCGATGTCGCGAAGAGTGGTCGCCTGGAAGCCGTGCTTGTAGAACTGGTCGAGGGCCACGGAGCGGATCTCCTCCGCGGTGCTTTCACCGGCCGCCCTGCCGCGGCGCCGGGTTACGGCCACAGGGTGTGCCCAGTCCCCATCAGCATGGTGAACCCGAGCACGTGGTGACCTTAGAGGTATGACGCGTCGCTGTCAACTGTGCACAAGAGCAATCGCTAGTTTGTCTATTCTGGCGGCGTCACCTTGTTAACGATTCCGGACGTGCTGCGCCGCAACCATGGACGCCGCCCACTCGCACCCGCGGCCATCGACGACGTGCGCCGGCTGAACCACCGCGAGCTGGCCGAGCGCTCGTGGGCGGTCGCGAGCGGGCTGGCGCGCCTGGGAACCCGCCCCGGCGACACCGTTGCGGTTCTCTGCGGCAACGGCGTCTTCAGCGCCGAGGCCATCCTCGGCGCGATGGCCGTCGAGGCAATCGCGGTGCCTCTGAACTGGCGCTGGTCCGAGGCCGAGCTGGAGCACGGCCTGCGGGACAGCCGGGCGAGGACGGTGCTCGCGGACCGCGAGTTCGGCGACAGGGTGCGCGCCCTGGTCGAGGCACGCAGGGCTCCGTCAGTTGAGAACGTGATCGTCGAAGGCCCCGACTTCGAAGCGTTCCTCGGCCCCACATCGGAGCCCGACGTCCACGTCCGACCGGATGCTCCAGCGGTCATCCTCTACACGGGCGGCACGACCGGAGCCGCGAAGGGTGTCGTTCTGTCGCACACGAACGTCATGGCGAACGCGATCAACGAGATCGTCGACACGGACATGGAACCGGACGACGTCACCCTTCTGATCGCGCCGATGTATCACTCCGCGTCCCTGCTCTGCTGGTTCCTTCCCCACCTCGTGGTGGGCGCGTGCAGCGTGTTCATGCGTCACTTCGACGAGGAGCAGGCCGCCAAGCTGATCGAGACGGAGAGGATCACCAACGGATTTTTCATCCCGAACATGGTGCGGCGGATGCTTGGCAGCGGCGCGTGGGAGCGCCACCTGACGGATTCGTTTCGCCGCCTCTACGTCGGCGGCGCGACCTTCCGGCTTCCAGACAAGGAGGCAGTGCGGGACGTCCTGCCACAGGCGCGCATCTACTATCAGTACGGCCTCACTGAGGCCGGTCCGATCGTCACGCGGCTGAGGCCGGAGGACATGTTCAGGCCGGAGCTGGACGGGTCGATCGGCCAGGAGATGCTGCTCAACGACGTCTCGATTCGCGACGAGTCAGGCGTCGAGGTCGGGGATGGAATCGCGGGCGAGATCTGGGTGCGCGGACCGAACGTGATGGTTGGCTACTTCAACCGGCCTGACGCGACCGCCGCGGCCCTGCAAGACGGTTGGCTGAGAACCGGCGACGTGGCGTCGCGGCACGGCGGCTACTTCATGTTCCACGACCGGCTGAAGGACATGATCAAAAGTGGGGGCGAGAACGTGTACTCGGCCGAGGTCGAGCAAGCCCTCTACTCGCATGCCGGCGTGGCCGAGGCGGCGGTCCTTGGCGTGCCGAGCGAGCGGTGGGACGAGGAGGTTCGCGCCGTGGTCGCGTTGAAACCCGGATCGGCCGCGACCGAGCACGACCTGCAGAACCACTGCAGGCTCACGCTCGCCGGGTACAAGGTGCCGAAGCGAATCCTGTTCGTCCCGCTCGAGAAGATCCCAGTGAATCCAAGCGGCAAGATCATGAAACGCGAGCTTCGCCAGCAGGACTTGTGGCCCGACCTGGTCAAGAGATGAAGACTGTCCGCGAGCCGGACTCGATCACCGCCGAAGACGTGCTGGCGGCGCGCGAACGGATCGCCGGCGTCGTCGAGCGCACGCCGCTCATCCCGTTCGAGGGCGTCGACGGCATCCACCTGAAGCTGGAAACGCTGCAGCCGATCCGCAGCTTCAAGGTTCGTGGCGCAGCCAACGCCCTGGGCATGCTGTCGCCCAACGAGCTTGCCGCCGGCGTCTACACCGCCAGCGCGGGCAACATGGCCCAGGGGCTTGCATGGGCGGCGCGCAAGCATGGCGTCCCGTGCTCGGTCGTCGTCCCAGACGGTGCGCCGCAGACCAAGCTCGCCGCGGTGCGCCGCCTAGGCGCCGAGATAGTCTCGCTGGCCTACGACGAGTGGTGGAACGTGCTCGCCACACATCGCTACGCGCCTCTCGAGCCGGCGCGGTTCATCCATCCTGTCTCGGACGTCGGCGTCATGGCCGGCAACGGGACCATCGGACTCGAGGTCCTCGAGGACGCTCCGGACGTTGAAGCGGTGCTGGTTCCGTTCGGAGGCGGCGGGCTCAGCTGCGGCATCGCGGCCGCGATCCGCGCCGCCAGACCCGAGGTGCGCGTGTACGGATGCGAAGTGGAGACCGCCGCGCCGCTGCGGGCGGCGTTCGACGCGGGCCATCCGGTGGAGTCGCCGCGCACGCCGACGTTCGTCGACGGCATCGGGGCGCCGATCGTGCTCGCGGAGATGTGGCCGGCGGCCAGGCGACTGCTCGCCGGGTCGCTCGTGGTCAGCCTGGCAGAGGTCCAGGCGGCGATTCGCATGCTGGTCGAGCGGGCCGCGGTGGTCGCCGAGGGGGCCGGCGGCGCGTCAGTGGCGGCCGGCATGAAGAGGCTCGGTGGCGACGGCCGCGTGGTGTGCGTCGTCTCCGGCGGCAACATCGACCCGGCGGTCCTGTCCGGCATCCTGTCCGGCGGCGCGGCGTAGGCCGGCCCACTCCATCGCCCCCAGGACGGCGACGAGCCCGGCTCCGGCTGTGACCGCGACGGCGACGCTGTTGAACACCGCGATCACGCCCAACGTCTGGGCGATCGCGCCGAGCACGAGCGGGCCAAAAAGCTCGCCGACGCTGCCGGCCATCCAGAACATGCCCACCGCGGCGCCCCGGTTGTCGGCCCCTGAAGCCGCGGCGACGCCAGACTGACCCGAGACCAGGAAGATGCCGAAGCCGATTCCCTCGAGGATAAGGAGAGCCGTGAGCGCAGACGCCGAGGTGGTGTGAGCGATCGTCACGTCGATCGCCGCCTCGAGGAGAAGAACCCCCGGCAGCGTCCAGCGGACCGGGAGTCGCGTCGACAGCGACCCCATTGGTATGCGCCCCGAAGCGGATGCGATGGACCGCCAGGCGAACACCGAACCGATCGTCACGGTGCTGATCCCGGCCGCCCTGGCGTAGACGGGGAAGTACGTGAAGATGGCGCCGGTCATGGACAGCGTCATCGCGATGTTGGCGACGCAGGCCATCAACATCGCGGGGTGCCGGCCCAGGGTCCGCAAGGCGCGCACGTCGATAAGGCTCGTGCCGATAGACGAGCGGCCGCCACTCGACTTGGTGTTGATCAGGCGCAGCGCACCGAACGCCGCGCCGGCGACCGCGATGAGGGCGCCGGCGAGGTACGCGGCGGGATAGCCCACGTTGGCGCCGACCCAGCTGCCGATGAGCGGACCGACAGCAAAGCCCGAGCCCATCGCCGCCGTGTAGACGCCAATCGCGGCGCCACGGTCCCTGGACTCGACCACGTCGCCGATGTACGCGACGCCGAGCGGGAACGTGGCGACCATCGCGACCGCCTGCAGAAGTCGGGGGACGACCAGCCAGCCCGCGGATGGCGATGCCGCGAAGGCGACGAACGCGACCCCGAACATGAGCATCCCGCCCACCAGCACCGATTTGCGGTTGATGCGGTCGGACAGCATGCCAATGGGCAGCGCGGAGAGGAGCCTGCCCAACCCGAGCATCGATGTAATGACTCCAAGCAGGCCCAGCGATGCGCCCAGGCTCGTCGCGTACAGGGGAAAGATCGGAGTCGGCACGCCGGTGACGATGTCGGCGATGAAGATGAGGCCGCAGATGTCGAGGACCTCGCGCCGGAAGAGCCGGCGGTAGGTTGGAGGCACACGCGACACGCTTCGAGATTAGAGTACTTTGACGAACGAACGTGCGTTTTCGAATTGGTTTCGCGGCGCCGCTATCTACGCCCCAGTCGATCGTCGGCCTGCCCATGCTGCGGACGGTGGAGATGGCCGCCGACGACGCGCGTGAGCGCGGCCTCGACATCGAGGTGAAGGCGGTCGACGACCTCGAAAACGAAGCCGCGGCGGTCGAGGTGGCAAAGGAGCTCGTCGCCGATGCCTCGGTGATCGCCCTCGTGGGGCACAAGAACAGCGGCCCCAGCAAGGCGGCCGGTCCCGTGTACGCAGAGGCGGGATTGGCGCAGGTGACGCAGTGCTCGACCGACAACGCGCTCAGCCGCTCCGGCTGGCGGACCTTCTTTCGCATGTGCGCGGCGAACGAGCGCCAGGCGGAGGTCGCCGCGCAGTTCGCGCACCGGCGCGGGCCGCGGGCCCGCGTTTTCGCGGTGCACGACAGCACCGACTACGGCAAGCCCCTGGTCGAGGCCTTCGCCCGCACTCTAGAGGCCATGGGCGGTGCGCCGGTCCGGATCCTTGCGATGCACGTCGGTCAGGAGGACTTCAGTGAGATCGTCGACGCGATCAGAGCCGGCGAGGCCGACATCGTCGACCTCGGCGCCACGGAGATCGAGAGCAGCAAGCTGATGAAGGCCCTGCATGCGGCCCGCGTGCGGCCGCTCGTGATCAGCTCGGAAGGCGGCCCGGACAATCCGATCCTGCGGCTGGCCGGCGGCGCGGGCGAGGGCAGCGTGCACGTGTACGCGGGGACCGATCCCGGTTCGACGCCGGCTGCGCGAGAGCTCGTGCGTCGCTGCCACGCGGCCATCGGGGAGACGCCCTCATACGTGGTCGAGTGCTACGACGCGGTGAGCGTGATCGCGTCCGCGCTGGAGCGCGGCGCGTCAACCCGTGCCGAGGTGCGGGACGCGATCGCCGGCACCGACCTCGAGGGGATTGGGGGGCGAGTCCGGTTCGACAAGTACGGGGACAGGATCGACGCGCCCGTCAGCCTGTGGACGATCCACGGAGGGGAGATGGTGCCCCTCACGCAAGCCCCTCCGGCGCTTCGCGCCGCCTCCCCATAAAGGGGGAGGAGCTTCAATTCCTAGACGGCGGCCGTCTGCTTCAGCAGGTCGCGGATCTGCCCGAGCAGCCTGATCGCCATGGAAACCCGCTCGTGCGGAACTCCCGGGTACTTGACCCGAAACATCACGTGCAGCCGCTCGCCCGCGATGTCGCGCAGCCGGCGCAGGTTGGCCGCGATCTCCTCCGGCGAGCCCAGCATGATCTCACTCCGCCGCCCAGCGATCGCCTGCTCGCTCATGCGGTCCGGGTACCACTCGGCGTAGTCCGCCGGCGGCAGGCCGTACCAGGACCCATAAGTCCTGCGGGTCAGCATGTACGCGCCCTTCACCTGGTCCCAGGCGTCGTCGGGGCCGTGCTCGGAAACGAAGCCGCCGAGCGTCATTGCGAACTCCATGTCCTCGTACCGCTTCCCGTGCCTGGCGAGCGCCGCCTTGTAGCGCTCGACCATGTCCCCCACGCGCCAGTAGATGTCGCGGTTGTAGCCGCTCGCGCCGAACGACTTCGAGTCGGTGCCGCCGTCCATGATGAAGCCGTCGCCGAGCCTCGCCGCCCTGTCGACCGAGGCGTCGACGTAGCCGGCGATCCACACGGGCGGCCCGCCCGGCTGCTGAGGCTTGGGGTGGACGTCGACGCCCTCGAAGGTCCAGTGCCTGCCGTGGAACGTGACCGGCTCTTGCTGCCACGCCTGCTTCATCACCCGGACCAGCTCTTCTGTCATTGGCGCGCGCACGGCTCGGCGGACGTTGAACCCCGCGTATTCGATGTCGCGATAGCCGAGCCCGACGCCGATGACGAGGCGTCCGTTGGACAGCAGGTCGACCATCGCCGCGTCCTCGGCGAGCTTGATCGGGTTGTGCAGTGGGCCGAGAACGACGGAGGGACCCAGCGTGATTCGTGATGTGACCGCGGCTACCGCCGAGCACATGCCCATGACGTTGGGGTTCCAGTTGAGGAAGTGGTGCTCGGTGTACCAGATGGAGTCGAGACCGACCCGCTCGGCGAGCTTTGCCTGCTCGAGGTCGTTGGCGTAGACCTGGTGATGGCTGATGCCTTCGGATGGGATCCACTCGGCGCTGTACACGCCGAGGCCGAGCTTCACCTCTTGACGGCTCGGGTTTCGACCATGGTCATCTTCATCTGCACCTGGTCGCGGGGCACGAGCGTCGGCCAAAGCGAAACCGACGGACGCGGCTGGGCCGGCGACAGGTAGCCCGTCCCGATCCCGCCCAGCGTCCAGAGGTGCGTCGATTCACGCTTGACCGCGTCCGCGTCCTCTTTCGTGCGTGTGCGTGCGGCGACGCGCAGCCCAACCTCGTTCATGTCCGCGGGCTCCGGCGCCGCCGGCCCGTGCAGGGCGTTGACGCCCAGGTAGTCGAAGTGCAGCTCGAGCGGCTCCACGCCCAGGAGCTTCAGCCGCTCGCGGATGATGCGCTCGCCGCGCCTGGCCTTCTCGTACGCGTCGGGCCAGCTGAACATCAAAGAGCCCTCGCCCTCCCAGCCGTCGCGGTAGCCGATGCACACCTTGAGCTTGTCGGGCAGACCCTTACCGCTCATGTTCGACAGCCTCACGCGCTCCGGCGCGATCTCCTCAACCTTCAACGTGGTGAAGTCGGCGATTCCGTCGGGCATGTAGTAGTTGTTGGGGTCTCCGATCTCGTAGACGAGCTGCTCCTTCACGGTCCACTCGTTGAGGATGCCGCCCGACCCCTCGACCTTCGAGATGACGGCGGTCGCGTCCTCGCTCACCTCGGCGATCGGATAGCCGGGGCGCCATGGGTCCTTGGCCTGGCGCCACAGGTTGGACACAGCGCCTGTGGCAAGCGCCGCGCACTCGACCGTGTGCCCGATGGTGATCGCCGCGCCCATCTTGTCCTTGTCCTTCGGGTCGTACGTCCACCCGAACTCGTGCATCATGGGGCCGATGAACAGAGCCGTGTCGGACACTCGCCCGCACACGACGACGTCCGCGCCTGCCGCCAGCCCGCGCGCGATGTAGTCGCCGCCGACGTAGGCGTTGGCGGCCACGATGTCCTGGCGGATGCGGTCGATGTCGGGCTCACCCGTGTCGAGGTTCGGAAACTTGATCCCCAGCGAGCGCATCTCGTCGAGATCGGGAAAGATGTCGTCGCCCGTGACGACGGCGATCTTCACGTCATCGATACCGAGCCGCTCCGCGACCTCGATGACCTTGCGCGCGGCGGCCGCCGGATTGGCGCCTCCCGCGTTGGTCACCAGCTTGAAGCCCTGCCTGCGCGCCTGGGGCAGCGTCGCCTCCATCCACGGCTCGATGTCGTGGATGTAGCCCTCGTTGGGATCCTTGGCCTTCTGGCGCTGCAGGACCGCCAGCGTCAGCTCGGAGAGGTGATCGAAGCACAGATAGTCCAGCTCGCCCTTGTCCGCGAGCTCCACCGCGGGCTCCAGAAGGTCGCCCCAGTACGCGCTGCCGGCGCCGAGCCGGATCTTCTTCATACCGGGATCACTCCGTTGCGGCGGTTCGGCGGTGGCACGTCTTTGCGCGAATAGACCGCGTAGCGGCGGATCAGCTCGTCCCGCAGCTCGTCGCTGGGGACGACCGCCTCGATCGAGAAATCGGAAGCGACCTCGTACACGTCGATGTCCTCCTCGTATTCGCGCCGCTTCTGCTCGATGAAGGCCGCGCGCTCCTCCTCGGGCAGCTCGTTGATCTTGTTGAGGTAGATGGCGTTGATCGCGCTCTCCGGTCCCATCAGCGCGGGCTTGGCGGTGGGCAGCGCGAGCACCGCGTCGGGGTTCATGGGCGAGCCGCTCATCGCGAGGTAGCCGCCGCCGTAGGCCTTGCGCACGAGCACGGCGATGCGCGGTACACGGGCCTCGGCGACCGCGTACAGCATCTTGGCGCCGTGGCGGATGATGCCAGCGCGCTCGACCTGGCTGCCCACCATGAAACCGGGGATGTCCTGGAGGAAGAGCAGCGGGATGTTGAACGCGTTGCACGTCCAGATGAACCTCGCCGCCTTGTCGGACGAGTCCGGGAAGAGCACGCCGCCTTTGTGGCGCGACTGGTTGGCGACCACGCCGACCGGCCTGCCGCCGAGCCGCGCGTAGCCGGTCACAAGTTCGCGCGCCCACAGCTTCTTGACCTCCAGCCAGCTGCCCTCGTCGACCAGCGCCTTGATCAGGTCGACGATGTTGAAGGCGACTCGCTGGCTCGCGGGCACGATCTCGGCGATCGACTTTCCCGGCGCGGGTGGACGCGATTCCTGAAGCGGAGGCTTCTCCGTCCAGTGGCCGGGAAAGTAGGAGAGGTACTGCCTCGCCACCTCGAGCGCCTCTTCTTCGTTCGCGCACAAGAAATCGCCGAGGCCGCTGACGCGGTTGTGCATCTCCGCGCCGCCCATCTCCTCCATGGTCACCTTCTCGCCGGTCGCCATCTCCGACATTCGCGGCGAGCCGATGTAGGCGGTCGCGTTGCCCTCGACCATGATGCAGACGTCGCACAGGGCCGGCTGGTAGGCGGTGCCCGCGGGCGACGGTCCCAGCAGGACGCACACCTGCGGCACCACGCCGGAGAGCTGGATCTGGTTGTAGAAGATGTTTCCCCATGCCTTGCGCCCGGCGTAGCTCATGCGCTGCTCGTCGATGCGCGCGCCGGCGGAGTCGACCAGGTAGAGGAGCGCGCTCCTGGTCTTGCCCGCAAGCTCCTGCATGGCGGTGATCTTCTGGAACGTCCGGTAGCCCCACGTCCCGGCTTTGACCGTGATGTCGTTGGCGATCACGCACACTGGCCTGCCCCCGATGTGGCCGACCACGGTCACCACGGCGTCGGCAGGCAGGTTGCCGTCGACGTGCCGGGCCAGCAAACCGTCCTCGAACGACCAGCCTGGATCCATGATCCGGTCGAGACGCTCGCGGACGAAGAGCTTGTTCTGCTCCTTCAGCTTGGCGTGGTAGCGCTTGTCGCCGCCGGCGCGGGCGATGTCGAGCCGCCGGCGCAGGTCCTCGTCGGGGTTCGGCGCCGGAGTCGCGGGCTCGGGATCGGCGCTCACTCGGGCAGCTCCATGCGGAGCAGGGCCGTGCTGAACGCCTTGCCGGTGACGTCGTAGCGCAGCGTCCTGGTCGCGCCGCCGCCGAGGGCGTTGTGGAGCAGGACGTTGAAGCCGTTTATGTTCGGCATCGGGAAGACCTCGACCTCGCCGCGTACCCAGTCGCCGAAGTGTCCCTTCAATCGCTCGGGAGTCAGCGCCTCCACGAGACGCTTGTAGGCGGAGTCGTCCAGGGCAAGAACGCCGACGTTGACGACGTCGCCCTTGTCGCCGGACCGCGCGTAGGCGATGTCTTTCACCTGCACGCCGGACACCTCAAAACGAACGAACGAACGTTCACTTTTGTCCCCGTGGAGTGTAGCGTATGCTGCCCCGAGTTCCCGCCGTCGGTCGAGCTCATCGGAGGAATGCAGCGCATGGCCACCATCCCCCTCCCGGCAATCGCGTCGGGTCCGGCTGAGGCCGCCCACTCGGGCATCCGCGAGGTCGTGAACCTGGCCCTGGCCACGCCCGGCTGCATCCGCCTCGAGGTCGGCGAGCCGAACTTTTCAACTCCCTCGCATATTGTCGAGGCTGCCATCGAGTTCGCGCGCAAGGGCCAGGTCAAGTACACGGCCACGGCGGGTTTGATAAGCCTGCGGGAGGGGCTGATGGCGAAGCTCGACCGCGTCAACGGGATCAAGGCCGGCGTGATGAACATCAACTGCACTGTCGGCGGCGTCGGCGGCATCGCCGGCGCGATCGCCGCCGTGCTCGAGCCTGGCGACGAGGTGCTGATCCCCGACCCGGCCTGGCCCAACTACCGCCTCATGCTCTCGTGGGCCCACGGCGTGCTCGTACCGTATCCGTGCCCGCCGCAGAACCAGTTCCTCCCCGAGCCGCGCGAAATCGAGAAGCTGATCACGCCGCGGACCAGGCTGCTGATCATCAACAGCCCGTGCAACCCGACCGGCGCGGTCTTTCCGCGCAGGTTGATGGAGGCGCTCGTCGAGGTGGCCGTGCGCCACAACCTCTACCTGCTGTCCGACGAGTGCTACGACCAGGTCATCCTGGACGGCGAGCACGTGAGCCCGGCGTCATTCTGCACGGACGGCCGCGTCATCTCGGCGTTCACGTTCTCAAAGACGTACGCGATGACGGGCTGGCGCGTCGGCTACGTCGTCGCCAACGACAAGATCTCGGACAGCATCACGAAGATCCTCGAGTCGAACTCCTCGTGCATCCCGACCGTGTGCCAGAAGGCCGCGGAGGCGGCCCTCGACGGCCCGCGCGAGCCCGTCCAGGCGATGATCAAGGCGTATCGGGAGCGGCGCGACCTGTGCGTGGGCCTGTTGGAGGAGGCGGAGATGCTTATCAGCCGTCCGCAGGGGGCGTTCTACATCATGGCCGACGTGGGTCGGTCGGGCCTCGACTCGCGTGAGTTCGCGTTCGACCTGGTCAAGAGCAAGCAGGTCGCGGTCGCGCCAGGGACCGCGTTCGGGACGTCGGCGCGGAAGGCAGTGCGCATCAGCCTGGCGAGCTCACCCGAGGACCTGTCGGTCGGCATCGGCCGGACGATAGAGAGGATCGACGAGCTAGCGGAGCAGTAATCCGCCGTCGACCACCAGCGCAGCGCCGGTGATGTATGACGCCTCGTCGCTGGCGAGGAAGAGGACGGCCTTGGCGACCTCCTCATACGTGCCCTGCCGCCCCAGCGGCACCCGGGCGGCCGCGCCCTCCGCCCGCGCCCGCTGCTGCTCCTCGGTCAAGTCGCGCCGCCGGTCGGTCATGACCATCTCCATGAACCCGGGGCACACGCAGTTCGCGCGGATCCCGTCCTTCGCGAAGTCGAGCGCGAGGGTGCCTGTGAGCGAAACCATGGCCGCCTTGGAGACGGAGTAGGCCGCCTCGTCGCCCGCCGGCTTCAACCCCGCGATCGAGGCCGTGTTGACGATCGCGCCGCCGCCGCCCTCGCGCATGAGGGGGATCGCCGCGCGCGACATCAAGAAGGCAGACCTCACGTTGACGTCGAGCACCCGGTCCCAGTCCTCGGTCTCGGTCTCCGCGACGGACCTCGCCCTCAGGGGATCGATGCCCGCGTTGTTGAACAGCACGTCGAGGCGGCCGAACTCCGAACGGACCATTGCCACCCCCGCGTTCGCGACGCTTTCCACGGACACGTCACCGTGCAGGACCAGGGCGCCGATCGACCCGCGTGCCGCGTCGAGACCGGCCTCGTCCCAGTCGACCAGGACCAGGCGTGCTCCTTCGGCCGCCATCTGCCGCGCCACAGCGAGCCCCAGGCCCGACGCTCCGCCCGTGATGAGGGCGACTCTGTCCTCGAACCGCCTCACGCGCCGACGATCGGGCCGAGGCCGGGCAGAAACGTGTCCGGCGTGTGCAGACCGCTGTAGAGGTAGTCGAGATAAGCATCTCGGCGCTGCTTCGGGACGCGGCGGTCCGCCTCTTCGACCAGCTTCCGGCCGAGGATGTACGTGTACTGGTACGGACCCCACAGCGGGTGCTTGATCAGGCGCAGCTGAAATGCTGCCCTGACCGGATCCATGAATCCGTCGTTCCGCAGGCCGGCGAGCACCTCTTGCTCGGGACGCTTCTCGATGGCCAGCGCGAGCGCCCCCGCAAACGTTGCCAGTCGCCGCAGCCACTCGAGCTTGCAGGCGAGCACCTGCGGGGGTGAAGGGTCGTCGAACAGGCGAAGGAGCGCCGTCTCCTCGATGCCCTCGCTGATCACGCTCTCGGGCGCGTTCTTGAGCTTGATCGAGGCGGCCACGTGCCCCCGCTTCATGTACGAGTGCTGGTGCAGCACCGCGAGGTGCAGGTAATCGCCGGGATAGATGTTGTGGGCGACCTCGAACGCGACGGTCTCGGGGGTCCTGGGCGTGGCCACGTTGACCTGGAAGGTCATCCGGCGCGGCGGATACCAGTTGAGGTTGACCGACCATAGCTCGTCCGTGATCCGGACCAGCTCCAGGTCTTCCTCGACGGGCAGGGCGAAATCGCTGAACGCGTAGCGCCGTCCGGCGATGTATGTCTGGAGCGCGGCGTCCCACTTCGCTTCGCCGGTGACCAGGCGCGAGCTCTCCCAGCCGTGGAGGTCGCCGCCGGCGAGCTCGAGCACCTCGTCTCGAAGGCGCGCCATCTCCGTCTCGTCGACTGGAGCCAGCGAGACGCCGAGCAGCGCGGCCACCATCTCGTCGTAGGGCAGCACGCGGCCTTCCCTGACCTCGAGCTGGACCGCCACCGATCGTGCCTGGCCTGCGACGTAGGGATCTCCAGCCGCCGCCGCGCGGGAGGCGAGTTCGTATGCATCGGACGCGAGCCGCGCCGGCTCGCCGGGATCGCGCTGCGCTTCCTCGAGCCACTCGGGCGGTCCCATGTACACGGCAGTGAGGATCGGGTGGTGCTCCGCGGCGCGGAGCGCGAGGCGAACGAGCTCCGACTCCAGCCCTGTCGATGTCGGAGTCGCGATCACCGCCCTGTTCACAGGATCGCCCTCAGAAACGCGCGCGTGCGCTCGTTCTTCGGGTTGGCGATCACGTCGCGAGCCCCTCCTTCCTCCACGATCACGCCTTCGTCCATGAAGATCAGGCGGTCGCCGACCTCACGCGCAAAGCCCATCTCGTGCGTGACGACGATCATGGTCATGCCCTCCAGGGCGAGCTTCTTCATCTCCTCGAGGATGCCTCCGATCAGCTCAGGGTCGAGCGCGGACGTGACCTCGTCGAACAGCATCAGCTGCGGCTTCATGGCCAGCGCGCGGGCGATCGCGACCCTCTGCTTCTGGCCGCCCGACAGCTGGCTCGGATAGCTCCTGGCCTTGGCGCCCAGCCCGACTCGCTCAAGCTGCGCCATTGCGCGCTCGCGAGCCTGCTTACCCGGGACCTGCAGGGCTCGCGTGAGGCCGAGGGTCACGTTCTGGAGGGCGGTCATATGTGGGAAGAGGTTGAAGTGCTGGAAGACCATGCCGATGTGCGTGCGGAGGACGTTCAGCTCGCGCTCGTAGCGCATGCGCGCGATGGGGTTGATGGGCACGTTGTCCTTGGTCCACTTGCGGCCCAGGAAGACGACGGTGCCCGTCTCGGGCGGGGAGACGAAGTTGATGCAGCGCAGCAGGGTGCTCTTGCCCGAGCCCGAGGGTCCGATCACCACGAGGACCTCGCCGCGCGTGACGTCGAGGTTGATGTCCTTCAGGACGTGGGCGTTGCGGAGCGTCCCGCGGTGGTACCACTTGTTGACGCCTTCGAGGCGCAGGATCGTCTTGCCCTCGGCCGGGACGGGTGCAAGGTTGAGGCTGCGCTCCTCCATCCGCAGTCGAATTCTATCCCCGACCGGCCGGCAACTCGAACAAGCGTTAGTTCAGGCGAGCGCTAAGCTCTCGAGGAGTCAATGAACGCCATCGAGATGCTCATCCAGCAGCTGGACACCGTCAACATCCGGCTGCACCACTCCGCGGCCGACCTGGCTCCTGAGGAGCTGGTGGCACGGCCGCTGCCCGGGGTCAACCCGATCGGCTTCATCCTCTGGCACATGGCGCGCAGCCAGGACTGGGCCGTCAACACCGCGCTGCGCGACGAACCGGAGGTCATCAAAGACCCGCGCTGGCGTGACACCTCGCTCGCGGTGCCTGGGATCGGCACCGGCTTCGCGCCGGAGGAGGCTGGGGACGTCGCCGGCCGGGTCGACCTCCCGACGCTCCTGGCGTACGCGGACGCTGTGCATGGGGATGCCGTGGCTTGGCTCCGCGCGCACGACGACGCGATGCTCGACGAGATCCCCGACGCCGCGGCGCACGACGCGCCCCACCCCGAGTACCAGACCTCCGGGTTCAGGGCGGAGATGGACGGCGGGCCGGAGCACGACGACGCGGTCGGCCGCAAGGGCGGCCTGCCGGCGTGGGTCTATCTCACCTCGGTGGCGGTGACCCACCTGCACCGCCACCTGGGCGAGGTCGACCTGATCAAGGCGGTGCTGCGGGTCAGCTGACGGCGCCGGAAGCGGCCATGCGCCGGGCCTCGTCGAGGAAGTTCTCCGGGCGTGCAGGCAGTCTTCATGCGAGGTGCCGCTGCATTCGCTTTTCCAGCCGCGACGCGAGCTGGGCCACGATCACGACCATGACCAGGTAGATGACCGCCACCTCCGTGTAGAGCTCGAACGAGCGCTGGTAGAAGCTGTTGCGCTCGATCGTCTGGTACATCAGGTCCGGCGTGCCGATGGCGGCGACGATCGACGA
>WNFC01011155.1_pt1 | contig 18233 bp, 17 predicted proteins | sample 5400541 | NCBI WGS metagenome assembly WNFC01 (sample SAMN13153342, study PRJNA577476) | soil metagenome | isolation source: 120 cm saprolite under Douglas fir tree site 2 hole 2 replicate 1 | place: USA:California | collected 2015-04-18
GAGCATCAAGCCGATTGGGGCATGCGGATCATTTCTTCTCGTGCACCCAAGTACGATGCGGGCGGCTACCACTACGGATCGGTGTGGCCGCTGTTCACGGGCTGGGCTTGTGTGGGCGAATACCGCTACCATCGCGTCCTGCCGGCATATTCCAATCTTCTCGCGAATGCTCTGCTGGCGCTGGATGGATCGCTTGGCCACGTAACTGAGGTGCTTTCTGGCGATTATTACCAGCCGCTCTCAACCAGCTCGCCGCACCAGATGTGGTCCTCGGCGATGGTCATCAGTCCGTTGCTGCGCGGCCTTTTTGGGCTCGATACGGATGCTGCGGCAAACAGAGTTGTTTTCACTCCACACGTTCCTGCCGACTGGACTTCTTTCGCCATTCATCACGTACGTGCTGGAAACACGACACTCGATTTCCGTTATCGTAAAACTCTGGGCGAAATCACTTTGGAGATCGAGAGCAGCGGAAATATTGAACTCGAATTTGCCCCGGCCCTGAGCCCTCGCGCCCGGTCCATCAGTGCCGAAGTGAACGGTCATCGCGTCTTGCCCCGAATCGAAAAAAACGATCTCGATCAGCACGCAGCCGTGCGCACTTCTCTGACCAAGGGCAAAAGCACACTGCGGATACGGATGCAAGACGATTTCGGAATCAGTTACTCCAATTCTCTGCCGGCTCTCGGCAATCCGAGCCGCGGACTGCGCGTCATTTCGGAATCCTGGACGGCATCCCATGACGCGCTGACATTGGACGTTGCAGGCTTCGCGGGCGCACGTTACGAGCTGGCGATCTGGAACCCCGGTCAGATCGCATCCGTGGATGGAGCCGAGTTGAAACACGGGAATCTCTTCGTCCGAACTCCCGCAAATTCTTCTGAACTTTATCCGCGTGAGAAAATCACGATTTATTTTGCTGCCAAAAAGGGCAAGAGGCACTAACGCGGACCATGAGCAACCAACAACGATTTGCCCAGATGCCTATTTTTTGGTCAACGCCAAGTACTTGCAATCTTGACTTGTGCCTCAGCAAACGACAGGATTGTGTGGCAGGAGCGTCATGCTGAAGCAAATGGCAATCGCGGTTTTTTTGAGTATTGCGGTGTTCGCGCAGACTCACACTCCTGTAGTGCACTTTGAGCAGTTAGATGAGATTAGGACAATCAAGTGCAAAGGCCAAGTTCCGGAAACTTTTGGTTGCGCGATTCTTTACGACGTTGATTTTCCCTCTTCCGGCAGTATGATCGCCGGCGTGGTTGGCGGAGTCGTCCATCAGCTTTCACTGATCCTCGATAGCACGATGTACACCGTTGTTTACGATCCGCCGTTAAAACGAGATGACAAGTTTTCTGGGCTAACGAGAAACGTTCGCGTTCCCGCCCGAGTCGACGGTGACGACCTTATCGTTCAATGGCCGGACGGCACACAAGCGAAGGGAAGAATCGTTCGGCGTGAAAAACTTAATCCCAATCGGCCCCTACCTGCGTAACCCACATTCACAGGGCAGACTAAGAGGAGCGACCAAGCCGACTGTGGGTAGATTGCAAACAGCTGCGCAGGTGCGGTTCAGAGTTCGTCCCAACTAGGGCGTCAATATTTCCGCGGTCACTTCGTAGGGGTGATTCGAGATAGTAGCGTTCAGCCCGAGAACGTCCCCGGCGTCGGAAATCTTTGTGATCAAGGTTTTGCCTTCGCTGGAAGAAGTGGAAAGTTTCACCTTGCCGGCACAAAAACCCGCACTGCTGGCCTTCGATGAATAAAACTGCCGACTTGAGATAAACCGCTGTGGAGTGAATTTCATTCAGCTGCTACAAAGCGTTTACAGGCAAATTGCAGACCAGATGCTCCTCGCGCACCATAACAATGTCGGCTCCCAGGGCCTAGCATTGCCCGGCACTCTCCTAAGTGACAGCCGATTGATGGATCGGACAGGGTCAACAGAATAATAGATCGACGTTTCAAAGGAGACGACGCAACACGCACAAAGCCGAACCGCATCGAAGAGAAGTTGTAACTCAAGAAATACGATGAAGGCACCCCGGTTATTCCAAATATTCATCATTGCAGGGACTCTCGTAACTGCGGCGAGCGCAAGGGATGACCTGTTTTCTCCGGCGAATCCGACTGCCAGTCAAGGCCTTGTCGTAGGAACCGATACCCTCGAAGCCGACGCTGGAAGCGACGACTCAGGAAGCCAGCCAACGACGGTCTTAGACCGCCGTGACCGTATCTTTTATCCGGGGGACACCGAGCGGCCAAAACCGCTCATGAGAAAGCTGTTCCTGAACATTGTGTTCGATCAGAAAGACATTTTCACTAGCCCGTTTCACGTAAATCGGCACAATGCTTTGGAGTGGTTGGTGCCAATGGCTGCGACGGGAGCATTGATTGCGAGCGATACACACATCGCGAATGCTTTTGAAAACAGCCGTGGGCAGGTCCGCTGGGGCGGACAGATTTCTGATATCGGCGCGTCGTACACATTGCTCCCCATCGTTGCTGGCTCCTACGTCTACGGGGCCTGGCGGGACAATCCGAAAGGGCGAGAAATCGGAGTTCTGGGAACGGAGTCGCTGCTCGACAGCTTGATTGTGGTAGGAGTTTTGAAGGAGGTGTTTCGGCGTAATCGTCCTGACGAGAAAAATGCCGGCGATTTCTGGGGCGGAGGAAGTTCTTTCCCGTCCGGTCACGCAATTCAGGTATGGTCGATTGCCTCGTTGCTGGATCATGAGTACAAGCACCAGAAAATCGTCGGCATAACTGCGTACAGCCTGGCCGGGATAGTGAGCGCGGCACGAATCGCCGCGCAGAAACACTTTGCTTCAGATGTCGTCGCCGGCGGCACGATGGGCTGGTTCATAGGGCGCTACGTCTACGACACGCACATGAGCCATCTCGCGCACAAACACTCGTCATTGTTACCGATGATCGTGCCGCAGGTAGATCCGTTACAGCGGCGCTATGCCTTCGCGCTGCTGTTTCACCCCACTGCTGGAAGATGAGATGCGTGCCCGCTCTGGAACCTATCACCATGATAGTTGACGCAATCAAGGCGATTTGATTCCGGCACGGTCATCGGCCAGCGGCTGCATCCTTTCCAGGCTGCACTTGCCGCGTGATCTCGCCTGAATCTACCGTCTGACCGGTTCGCGAAATCGTCTGGAAGTCGAGTTTGTCTCCATCGATCTCTACCAGCATGAAGGTGCGGCCACGGTCGAAACTGGCTTCCACAACCTCCCGGTGATGGAAGTCATTCCGCACCAGCTTCCCCGAGTTGCCCTGAATGAAGTAGTAGATTCCGTCTTCGGGCTTAACGCGCTCGTACGCATGCTCGTGACCGGAGAAAACTGGGTTGATTCCATACAGTTTGAGCAAGGGAGCGAGTTGGTTCCGCAGGTCTAGGTCAGGACCGTGCGATTTGCCCTCGTCATACAGCGGATGGTGAAAATAGCAAATCTTCCGACGCGCATTTCATGATCTCAGATTTTGCTCCAGCCATGTCAACTGCTTCGTGTCCATGTAATTACTGTCGAGAGCAAAAAACTGGACGTCGCCTTTCTTAAATGTGTGATAGCGCTCGCCATGCATATTGAATTGCTTGTAGAGTCGCTCGATATTGGCCTCAGTGATCACCCAAAAGCGGCCATGTAAGGTCACTCGGCCATGTAAAGAGCGGTCCAGGACATTGACAGCGGTGGGAGGCAGAGTAGCCTTCCGCGGCATGGCGAATGTCTTGAACAACGAGAAGAAACAGCAAATATTAGCTCTGGGGCAACTGGGCTGGTCCCTGCGTCGCATCCAGGCGGCCACTCACGTTCGTCGAGAAACCATCAGCACCTACTTGAAGGCGGCAGGAGTGGGAGTGTGGCCGCCGGGAGGGTGGGGTCGGCAAACCGGTTCAAAACCGGCCATAGGGGTGACCACCGACTTTGGCGTGGAGTTGAGCGCTCCGCGACCCGAGATCCAGGGGGTGATTCCGGGTGAGTCGGCAAAACCGGCCATAGAGGTGACCACCGGGTTTGGCGTGGAGTTGAGAAGCCCGCGATCAGAAAACCGTGGTCGCAATCCATCGGCGAGCGCCTGCGAGCCCTTCCAGGAAGCCATTGACCTGGGGTTGAGTCGAGGCCGTAACGCCATGGCGATCTGGCAGGACCTGGTTTCTGAACACGGTTTTAGCAGCAGCTACCAAAGCGTCAAACGCTACATCCACAAGCGGCGCGGCTCTCAGCAGCCGCAAGCCACCGCCGTGATCCTGACCGCACCGGGAGAAGAGGCGCAGGTTGATTACGGCACGGGTCCGATGGTGCGAGATCCGCACAGCGGCAAGTACCGACGCACGCGATAGTTCGTGATGACGCTCGGTTATAGTCGCAAGTCGGTACGCCTACTCGTGTTTCACTCCAGTTCTCGCGTCTGGGCCGAACTTCACGAGAAAGCATTTCGCCGGCTGGGTGGGAGTACACGCGTCGTTGTGCTCGACAACTTACGCGAAGGCGTGCTTGTCCCCGATATTTACGATCCCGCTCTCAATCCTCTTTATCGCGACGTCCTCGCGCACCAGTCGTCACCGCATTGAACCTGCTGCTAAACGAGCGCAAAGTTCAAAAGGCGCCTTTGAATGGGTATTGGAAGTTGAATGCATAGGTCCCCAATCGTAGCTTGATTGACGGCCGGCCTATTCCGAGTAGCCGTCATCCTCTCGGTCGTCATCCTCGTGTCTTTTGTCGTCACCTTCGTCGCCCTCTTCTTCGTCTTCCTCGTCCGGCTCCTGCCGAAGGAGAATATCGGCAACTACCGACCGATCCAAAGGGTCTGAGTCGGGACATTGTAGACGTATTCTGCTCATGTCTAATGGTACGCCCCGACACCCTTTGCTCTATGCCGCGTTCTTTTTGTTTCCAGCCTGCTTGCGCACAAACGCCAGCCCGCGCTTTAGCTCTGTACCCAGGTCTGTTCCCTCTGTTGCAATCTGGACTGGTTCGCCGGCTGATTCGCGTCCAAGCCAGCCATTCAGTTCCTTACGGGAGGATTCGACATACCTTCCCTGCCGCTTGACGGGCATACCTTCGGTTGCCCAACGCTGCGCGACCGAGACTGGTTGTCCGAGGAAAGCCGCGATTTGTTGCCATCCTTTGAGTATGTCGGGTTCTGCTTCGGGCTTCTTGCGTTTCGGCATCGCGCAGTACGATGCTTGCTCGTGCTCTCGGGCTGCAAACGTGGTTAGCTATACTGGTTTCGTAATGGATGCTGAGCAGATTATTGGCGATATCGAGCGGCTTGAACGCATGTTTGCGGTACCAGACACTAGACCGCTGAGCGCAAGCGACATCTCTGCCGCCAATCGAAGGCACGATGAGATGCTAGCCCGGAGCCCGTGGTTTCGGTTGTGGCAGCAGTATGGCGTCTGTTGCCGACCCTAGTCTTCAATAATAGTGCGTCTACCGGGAATGGGGAGCTAAGTCTCCGAGGAAATTCGGATTGTCGGCATTAGCAGCCTCACCCTTATCCAGCCGCGCCGTAGCCGGCCTCATGGCTTTTCAACCAACTACACAGGTCGCGGTGCGACTGGCTGTAAAAGTCGACGTGCCCGCAGGTTTCGCAGACGCTTACGTGAAGCTTGGCCGAGTAGATTGAGCCTTCCTCGCCTGAACGCCGTGACAGATCACATTGGAATACACCTGATGCCCTGTGTGGATGAAGGCACCCTTGTCCTTCTGGCATGCTTTTCCCCTCGAATCAATTGGTTCCGTGCGGCACTACCTGTTGCACAAAAGCTGACGACAAGTTTCGTGCTGAGAACTACCCAAATAGACTACCGCGCAAGCGCGAGGAACCACCGGATTACGGTCTTATCGAATTTGGTGTTTATCTTGTGCCCTGTAAATACTTGAGATTCTGTATGGTGCGGGAAACGTTCACCGTGAAGCAACTAGGCGGCGGAAGCGACGCGTAATCTGCCTAACGATACTCGCCTTCAATCACCGGAGCCTTGTCGCGAGTGTCTTCAGTGACCGACTTCTGCTTCCATTTGCGATAGACGTTCGCAACCGCAAGCGTCCAGAACGGGACCAAGTCAACTCCCGGTACAAGCTCGATAGCGAATGCGGGTAGAAACTCCCAGTGCCATCCGACCAAACGAACCAACACGGCTGCGACCGCAAGGTCGAGCACGTCATCAGCGGGCGACAAAGCGCCTTCGGCAAACAAAGGGAAGACAAACATTTGGAGAGCATCAGCGGCGATCGCCAGAATCATGGCGGCGCGAAAACGCGAGCGTGGCGAGAGTGCTGTTGGATGCTCAGTTGTCGCAGCGTCAGCTTTCATAGTGTTGCTTCGAGTATTTCATGACTTATACCAGTCGGAATGCGGCGACCAGCGCGTACAAGAGAGGCACTGCGTTGAAGTCCAATGGTGCAGGCAGGCGGGGCACACCCCTCCCATGTCGAACGTATTCCACGAGTGGCCGCAAGTACTAGACCAGTGATCGTCCTTGCGGGGCGACCAACCGCAAAGCGGGCATCGAATGCGCGGGCCTGACGGGTCAAGGCTTCTCTCTTGATCGGCCCGTTTTGACCGGATGCACAAACTACCAGAGCAGCAACCATTTCGCCGGACACATCGGAGCTGACCTGCGTTACTACTTCTGGGGCCATGCCTTCATCCGGCCTGAAGCACACTATTATGCATCCACCATAATGTTGAATTCAACAACGTGAACGTCTCCCGCTTCGCAGTCTCCATCGGCTATTCGTTTATGCCTGGATTCTGAAGAGATCGAGCTTGATATAGTCTGCTGACAATGGATCTAGCGAAGATGGGTCTACCGAAAAGGTATCTGCTGAACCAGCGTCAGCCGGTCACGGGCACAGAGCCCACGCAGGCCCTGCCCCCGGCCGACGCTTCCCGCTTCTGCCCAAACTGTTCCACCCAGCTCGTGGACCATCGCTGCAAACTGAAATGCCCGCAGTGCGGGTTTTATTTGAGCTGTTCGGACTTCTACTGATTCCTAGCGCTCCAGCTGATTCTCAGCGCTCCAGCTTGGCGCTCATAGTGATGTTCGCATTCAGGACCTTCGAAACCGGGCATCCCGCTTTCGCGTCGGCGGCCGCCTTCTGAAAAGCTGCATCATCCGCTTTCGGGACGCGCGCGCTGACGTCCAGATGGATTGCGGTAATGGCCCAGCCCGAGTCAAGCTTCTCCATCTTCAGATTGGCAGTTGTATTGATGCTCTCCGGCGTAAGACTCGCGGCCCCAAGCTGCGCCGAGAGCGCCATTGAAAAACAAGCCGCATGCGCCGCCGCGATCAACTCCTCCGGATTGGTTCCAGGTGCATCCTCAAAACGGGTCTTGAACGAATAAGGTAGATCAGAAAAAACACCACTGGGCACCGAGAACTCGCCCTTGCCGTCCTTGAGACCACCTCTCCAAACCGCGCTTGCTTTACGTTCCATCTTTTTTTCTCCTTAGTAATGTTGGCTAGACGATTCTAGATGAAGAGGGGAATGATTGCGCTTTCCCGAGAGCCGTATTCCTCTGTGATGTTTTGAGTCCTCTGTGTCCTCTGTGCCCTCTGTGGTGATGCAGTTTTGCGTGGTGATGCAGTTTTGCGTGGTGATGCAGTTTTATGTGGTGATGCAGTTTTAGATATCACTCCCCACTCAATGCCCGCAGAGCCTTCCTCATCTCGCGGTTAATCCGCGCCGCTTCATTTGAAGATGTCTCGATCAGTTGCGCCCACCGCTTACTCTCGGGCTCCATCTTGCCTTGGCTCAGCAAGTAGCTCGCTTGCAGGATGGCTTCGAGCGAATTACTCAAATCGTGAGCCAGGGCGCGCAATTCAGTGACTCCATCGAGCACTTCGCGTTTCGATCTCACCGTGCGCTTGACCGTCATTCCCACTCCCTGTTTGCTCAATTCGGATTCTAGCTTCTTTGGATGCGCAGCGCCCGCAGGCGGACTTCACTCGTCCCTCTGGCGCTGCTGGTTTGACACCCAGTTCCGGACTTGTAGAATAGATATCGCACTCTCTTCCTTCAAGGCGGCAGTAAGGCCGCCCCGCAACAGAAGTCACTAGCCGAAGTGGCGGAATTGGCAGACGCGCATGGTTCAGGTCCATGTACCCGCAAGGGTGTGGGGGTTCGAGTCCCTTCTTCGGCACCATAGTTTTATTGAGCCTACCTACTATCGTTTACCAGTGTTCTAGCCCCATTGCACCCTGACTGCACATTTTCTGGAGACATAATCTCTCTGTCCAGTATTAGACATCAGGGGAGGACAGCAGAGTATGGCAAATCGAGCGAATCGCCGGGTTAGGATTCTGAGGACGGCAAAGATCGACGGCACGTGGAAATACTGCAAGGTGCCCTTTTCCAAGGCAGGATGCGGTCGTCGAGCTTCGTCGATGGTATGCTCCAGCGTGTCCGGGAAGGCGTGCAGGCCGTGAGCATTCGTCAGTACAAAGAAAGCCTACTTCTATAGCGATGATAGAATTCCTTGCTGTTTATTCCAATAGCCAAAGGTTGGGTATTCGAGAAGATGAGCGCAGGTTCCACAAGTCAGCCGATTCGCGTGTTGTCCGCTAGTACTGATCCCGGCCTGAACCGCACACGTGGGCTATTGCTTCGTCACTACGGATTCGATGTTACGACATCTGAATCCAAAGACCACGCCCGTGAACAGATCGAGCAGGTTCGATTTGATGTGCTGGTTTTCGGCAGCACTCTACCGCGCGACACATGCTGGGAGTTGGCAGGTGTTTTTCGACAACGAAATGTGGCAGGAAAGGTCATCGAAATTATTCCCACGCGGAGGGCGGCACCGAAGAATCAGCCCGACGCTACCATTGTTAGCAGCGATGAACCCACGAGACTCGCCGCTCTTATTCACGAATTTCTTGCATAATTCAACTAGGTCTTATGTGGCACGCGGCTCCTGCGGGAGCCGTTTGTGTTTTACAGGCTTGCACACTTCTGGACAGCAACCGAGCAACGGGAGCAGCTAGGGCCGCAATAGCCGAGGCAGGCCAGCAGCGCAGATGCTGTGAAATACAGCAGGGCTGTATTCTAGGGCCGCGCAGGGGCCGTTTCCCGTCTTCGGCACCAAAGCTAGAATCATCCGGTAAACGATCCCTTCGAATAGCCAGAAAAAGCGGCTGCCGTAGGAGGGTTCAATATTTTATGGAACCAAGTTTCGATGAGGCGTGACAACCATCATACAGCAGGAACTAGCAGGGAGGTCAAGACAAAGCTCTAGAAGCTGTGGCTGATCACAAGGACGCGATCAATTCACTGATTTATGCCTGCTTACGAGGGACATCGTCCCCCAATGCGTCGTCAGCGAGTTTGAGCCATCGCGTCTTGGTCTGAGGATCGGTCTGGTTGTCCGTGACACCTGGAATCGCATCTGTTGCGTTCGGAAACAGAACGATCTCAGCCAAAGGAGTGGTTTTCGATACCGACCTCGAGGATTCTGCTCTTCCGTTTGGCTCTGCTGGGGGGGCTTTTTCCTCTTTCGCTTGCTTGGTGGTGGCTCCGGCATTTTCAAGATCCTAGGCACCCGAAGTCTCCCTGGTGCCTTTAGAAGCCCTTAATCTATAAGAGGTTGTGCAGACGTTCGATACAGTACATTCTGTATTACGTCTTCGCTTCAGCTCTGCATCGAAGTGCTTCCGAGGGTTTCGGGAGCGAACTGGTCGTGAGGCACAGATGCCACGTCGGGTAAAAAAGAATACGGTCTTGGTCGCTTCTCGTAATCCAGCACTGACCCATGCGAGAAAACAGGTGCTGGAGGACGCAGGCTATCGCGTAATCGCGGTAGAGACCACTGAGGAGGTTGCGCGTAGCTGCGAGAGGCACCAGATTGACTTGGTGATCATCGGCTCATCGCTATCTCCCGCAGAAAAGCGAAAGTTCTGGGCCGAGTCTCGCAGCATCTGTAAAACCCCTATTCTGGAACTCTTCGGCAGCGGTCCGCCGGAGCTCATGGACGAGACTCATACCAATGTCCATCGGTCGCACACAGCAACCGACTTCCTGAACGCCGTTGAGCAGATCCTGAAAAACAATTAGAGACTCGCCACACAGGCCGTCATCTCTTCTCGCCAATCCGCCAAACTCCTACAGAAAATAAGAAAATAGAAGACAGCTTCTCACTCGTCCTGGTTCGCCTGCTTCCGGAACCGCTGTTCTTTCTCTTCCAGCAGTTCGTTAATCTCGCGGATTAACTCCAGTAGCCGCTGCGGATCTTGCTCCTCAGCCGCCAACGCACAAAGGTTTTGCCAACGTTCTCGCCGTTCCCCTTTCATATCAGAAATATATTTGAAAGATTTATAGCAGTGTGGAACCTTAGGAACCTTTGGTTAATTACGAGAGTCATGTGGCATTTCCGCTACCTGAGTCGTAATACCGAATCCCACTTAGCGAATACAGATTGTCTTGTATCGAACAGAGTGGGGATCTTTGGCACCCTGAGAATGGGACGCGCCAACATGCGCCACGTGTTTCAACCTGAGTTACTAGCAGCATTGAAGGATTCTCTTCACAATTTGGAGAACCTCAAGACACTCAGTCCAAACGACGTTGAAATCGTTCGCTTGAAGCGATTCCTTCGCCAGAAAATAGATGCCCTGGAAAAGGAATGTGGCGGCAGTGACGGCCACAAGATGGCAGCCGATTAAGAAGCGCCAAACGTCGCGCTGAACGGTCCATTTCAAGTTTAAGCTGTTTCCTAAGCGCCATAAATTCCGCAGTCAGTTCCGCCGCGGAACGCCGCAAGCACCGGTTTGGTACATTGCAGACCGTAGTTGCGCTAAGACACCGAAGAAAAGCTTACGTTGCTCTGACGATCTTCTTCCGCTGATTCCACGCCTGAAAACCGCAACTACCTGCTAACAGTGGGGTTCCCCAGAATTAGAAGGTTTGGCCCAATCTTTGCAAAATGGAAGGCGACAAAAGCAGGAGGCGGGAAATCATGGAGTCTGGCAGTTCTGAAATACGCGAATTGTGTAAAGCGGTTTCGCAAGAGGAGGATTCTGAGCGAATGAAGCTTCTTTTGGACGAACTGCTTCGCGTTTTGGACGAGCGGGAACTAGTTGCATCTTTGTTATAAGCACCAGCTTCCATTTCAGGCGGCCCCAGGGCCTCTTTGATGAAGTGCGACCTTCAGAAGCGGCTCTGCGACAGTGAGTCTTCCCATACATGATTCACTGTATCGAATCGAACAGTAAAACCTCTTAATATAGCCTGCATCTTACGCGGTGCTCGGGAGTTGTTCCGCGTGCGAAAACTGCTCAAAATGCCCAAGCGTCAGGACCACCGGAATGACACGAGCCGTGGCGAACGTGATTCGTCCTCCAAACCTCCTCCCGCAGAAATACTCCGCTTCCCAAATGCCCAAGATGAAGAGTCCTCGATAGCAATAGAGAGATGGCTTAGACTCGCCGATGAAGTGTTGGGAGCCGATGCCCGTAAGAAGGCATGAATCATGAAATCAAGTGGATCGGTGCGAAGCAGGAGTGGGTCTGCATCCGATCCGGTTGCGAGCGTACCTACAAACCAGGAAGCCCCGCAAGGCCACTGCGCCGTTTGCCATAGTTAAGAATTCAGGAGGCAACTCATGCTGGAATCCAAGAAAGTTTTAATCTTTGCCGTCGGTGCGCTTCTCCTGGCATCCGCTGCCATGCCGGATCAAGGCTTCGCACAAACCGTAAACGTGTGGTTGACCACCGACAATCAAAAAACGAAATTGAAGCAGCAGTCGCCAATTTCTTTCTCTGCAGGAAGCGGTAACGCACCGACTGTCTTCGTGGACGAAACGGAAGGTTATCAGTCCATTGAAGGCTTTGGCGCCTCGTTCACGGATTCCGCAGCTTTCCTGTTGAACGAGAAAGTCCCTCCTTCCCAGCTGAATTCAGTGATGACGAGCCTGTTCGACCACACCAACGGCATTGGAGTGAGCTTCGTTCGCAACCCGATGGGAGCGTCAGACCTGGCCCGGTTCATTTATTCCTACGACGATCTGCCCGCCGGCCAGACCGATCCGAATCTGACTAATTTTTCCATCTCCCATGATTTGGTCGATATTGTTCCGCTGGTGAAGCTGGCCAAACAGATCAATCCGCAACTGAAGATCATGGCCAATCCCTGGAGTCCTCCGGGCTGGATGAAAACCAGCGGTTCCATGATTGGAGGGTTTCTGCTTTCCTCCGATTACACCCCGTTCTCAAACTATTTCGTGAAATATATTCAGGACTATGCGGCCCAAGGAATTTCGATTGATTACATTTCGATGCAGAACGAGCCGCTGTTCCTGCCGTCGAACTATCCAGGCATGTGTATGCCGGCAGCAGTAAGCGACACTACATGCGGGACATCGCCGACTGACGAGACTACGGCGATTCAAAACGAACTATCGGCGCTTTCCGGCGCCGGTCTCAGTACCAAGATCCTGATCTACGACCACAATTGGGATCGGCCCGATTATCCGCGAACGGTGCTTTCTAATTCGCAAATCGCGGGTTCCAGCCAGATTGCAGGCATCGCTTGGCATGGGTATGGAGGTAACCCGGGAGCCATGAGTTCTCTGCACGATTCTTTTCCTAACTTAGGCAACTACGAGACCGAACACTCCGGCGGCACGTGGGTTTCTGATCAAGTGAAAGCGGATTTTGAGGAAATCACGCAGGTGATGCGGAACTGGGGAAAATCATACGTGAAGTGGAGCTTGGCCCTCGACCAGAACCGTGGCCCACACACCGGCGGATGCGGCACGTGCACTCCCTTGGTCACTGTGAGCGAGTCCTCGGGCGCGGTCACTTATCCCATCGACTATTACACCCTCGGCCAATACAGCAAGTTCGTGCTGCCTGGAGCCACTCGCGTTTACACCAGCAATGCTCCGAGTTTCGTAAGCGTGGCTTTCAAGAATCCGGACAGCTCCAAAGTGCTGGTGGTATACAACGAGGGCCGAGGTCCGCAGTCGTTCCAAGCCGTCTGGGGAACTCAGTCGTTCACTTACTCGCTTTCAGGTCTATCGGGCGCTACTTTCACGTGGAGCGGCACTCAAAACGGCGGATATGTCGTTGCTGCGACTTCGCAAATTCAGGCTTCCAGTTACAACGATGAGTTTGGGTTGGAGACGGAGACCACTTCAGATGCAGGCGGCGGCTATGACGTCGGCTTCGCCGACAATGGCGACTGGGCGCATTTTAAGAACGTTAATTTCGGCACCGGAGTCAGCAGCGTCAATCTCAGGACTGCCAGCGCCGGAAGCGGTGGGACTCTGGAATTTCACCTGGACAGTGTCACCGGCGGGCTCGTGGGTATGGCGACGATTCCCATCACCGGAGGATGGCAGACTTGGACAACAGTTTCCGCGCCTATTTCCGGGACGAGCGGCCTCCATGATCTGTATTTAGTCTTTAAAGGAACCACCAGCATAGGGAACGTGAATTGGTTTAAGTTTCAATAGAATCCTGGTCTGAGCTGGACACGCTTTTCCGCAAACGTCTACTGACGTCCTTGGGGTACAATACTCAGCAAACGTTTACCCACGCTGTGGGACGCTCTTGTGAGTACTGCGCTTTATGGACATTCGAGAAATTGCTAAACGAGCCAAGGTCTCTACGGCGACCGTTTCACGTGCCATCAATCGTATTCCCACGGTGGATCCACAACTTGCCAAGCGGGTTTGGAAGGTTGTGCAGGAACTCGGCTACTACCCGAACACTCAAGCCCGCGGCTTGGTCTCCGGCAAAACTCGCATCTTTGGATTGATCGTCTCCGAAATCACCAATCCTTTTTTCCCGGAGATTGTGCAGTCCTTCGAACACATCGCGGTGCAGCACAACTACGAGATCCTGCTCACCTCGACCGTGCACGATCCTAAGCGCATGGAGAGTTCCGTGCGGCGCATGATCGAGCGCCGGGTGGAGGGCGTCGCTGTTCTCACCTTCGGCATGGAAGACTCGCTGCTGGAGGACTTGCGTTTCCGCAAAGTGCCACTGGTATTTGTAGACGTTGGTCCTCCGGTCGCTCATGTCAGCAATATCAAGATCAACTACCAGCAAGGTATCCGGCAAGCAGTCCAACACCTCGCGGCCTTGCGGCACGAACACATCGCCTTTATCACTGGCCCGCTGAATCTTAAATCGGCCAAGGCCCGCAAGGATGCATTTGAGGAATCCATGCGAGAGATTGGCATGCGCGTGGAACCTGAGTTGGTGATTGAGGGAGACCACACTATGGAAGGGGGAATGAACGCTTTGGCGCATCTGGCCAGCTTGGGTTCCCGTCCGACTGCGATCATGTGCTCCAATGACATGACTGCCATTGGCGTTATGCGAGAGGCTTACGACTACGGCATCGCGATACCACATGAACTTTCAGTAGTTGGATTTGACGATGTGCGGCTGGCGCAATTCATGACTCCTCCCCTCACGACCGTGCAGATGTCGCAAACGGAGCTCGCAAAACTGGCCTTCAAGGCCCTGCTTACAGAAGTTGAGCGCGAAACGACATCTCCCACCGGAACCGAGTACGCTCTCGACACAGCTCTCATACTTCGCAAATCAACCGCTCTGGCGCCTGCCTCAGTCCCACGCGGGAAAGAAGGATCGTTCTTGCCAGAAAGACGAAAAGCGCGCTCTTCTGATGCTGAGTGACGCGTGTTACGCCGCCGGAGAAATTCCTGTTTGGAGAAGCGCTTGCTGTTGTATCTGCGCGTTGCAGAGAAGAACATGTAAGCCGCGCCAGGCGGCGTGTTGCTGCTGTTCCCACTGCACTACCTTGCGCAAAAGCGAACCTTCTTTGCGCAGATTGTAAAGAATGTCAATTTGTCGGCACGGACGTTTACAGAACATTAGCTCTGGCGTATCTTGCTGGAGGCCCTTTTTCGCCGGTTTTCGCGGAGATGTTTGATCAAAAAATGCTACTTCAAAGCTCGTTAGCTTGCCCGCACGTCTTTCGAGAATTTTCAGTCACCCCCAGCTATAAGGAGAGCTGTCTATGACCCATAGCAAATACGGGATTCACTTCACTGTAGTTTTAGCCGTAATTTTTTGCCTTAGCACGAATGCGACATTCGCTCAGAGCGCAAACAGCGCTGCCGTTGCGAACAACACTCCTGGATTTATCAAGCATGCCAAAGATCTCGGGCCGGCCGATCCTACGGCGGTAATTTCCGTGACTGCCTGGCTGAAGCTTCACAATGAGAGCAAGCTAGATCAACTTGTCCGGCAGCAGTACCAGAAGGGCTCTGCGAATTTTCACAGGTGGATCACTCAAGATCAATTCAACGCCAGCTTTGGCGCCACGCCACAGGAAGCGAACGCAGTTCAAAATTTCTTGACCGCCCACGGCCTTACCCTACTGGAGATTGCCGAGAACAACGCCTATGTGAAAGTCCAAGGCACAGTCGCTAATGTAGAAAAGGCGTTCCACGTTCAGATTCACAACTACAGCTTCAACGGGCAGACCTATCGCTCCAATAACGCAGACCCGTCTGTCAGCAGCACTGCAAGCGGGCAAATAGCGGCCATCACCGGCTTGGACGATTTCGGATTTCAGACTAACGTGGTCCAGGCGTCTAATCCCGACGGTACCCCGACCTCTTTTCGGCCTCTTGCAAAGAGCACGCCCGGCGGATTGTTCTTTGAAGGCCAGTGCTTCCGTGGCGTCGAGACTGACATATTCACCGGGGGCGGCAACACCGCGACCTATACCGGGAATCGTTACGGGTCGGACATTACCAGCGGCTTCGGGCATTTTCCTCCTTGCGGTTACGCGCCTTCTGAACTCCAGACTGCATATGACATGACGCCGCTTTATCAGGCCGGACTGGATGGAAGGGGAGAGACAGTCGTCATCACTGATGCTTACGGCTCCTCAACAATTGCGCAGGATGCCGAGGCATTCTCGCAAATCTATGGCCTTCCCGATCTGACCCCTGCTAACTTCCAGATCGTTAAGGCTAACGGTATTTCCAGCAATCCTCACGGCGTGCAACGCAATTGGGAGTTCGAGACCACGCTGGATGTGGAGTGGGTGCATGCGATGGCGCCAGGAGCAAAAATTGCGCTGGTTCTAGCAACCGATCGCTCCTCGCTCGATGAAGCCATCAACTATGCAGTCATCCACCATTTGGGCAATACCGTTTCCAACAGCTGGGGCCAGATCGAACTGTTTGGCAACCCCGCTCAGAAGATTCGAACCGAACGTATTCTCCAGATGGCAGCCGCGCAGGGTATCGACGTGAATTTCGCCAGCGGCGACTCTGGCGACTTCAGCACAGTCATCGGCATTCCAGCGGTCCTCTATCCCGCTAGTTCCCCCTTCGCGACAGGAATCGGCGGCACCAGCCTGGCCCTCAACCCGGACGATACCATCGCCTTCCAGACCGGCTGGGGCAACAACCTGACGAGAATCGCAGATACGATTGCGTTGGGCAGTCCCCCGGTCGTTCCACCATTGAATCTTGGTTTCCAGGGCGGAGCCGGCGGAGGGGTTAGTGCTGAATTTGCCAAGCCCTCCTTCCAGAGCGGGCTTCCTGGGAATGCGCGGCTAGTTCCTGATATCTCGATGCTGGCCGATTCGTTCACCGGCGTCGAGATCATCGAAACCATCAACGGCCAGTTGAGCGTGGCCGTGTTCGGAGGCACCAGCCTGGCTACTCCGATGTTCTCGGGAGTGCTGGCCATTGCGTCTCAGAAAGCCGGGCATGGCCTCGGCCAAGCGGCGCAGTTGGTTTACAATTTGCCAGCGGGCGCCGTGTCCGACGTTGTTGCAGTCAGCTCGCCGAACAACGTGACCGGCGTCATCAACGGCACAACCGTAGAGACCGCGGACGATCTCGCTGCACCTCTGGATGGAACGACGAGTTACTACAGCGCGCTGTATAACAGCCCGTTTTCAACCCGATGGTTCGTGATCACGTTTGGCGCTGATACTTCGCTGACCACTGGTCCCGGCTGGGACAACGTGACAGGTGTAGGCACACCAGACGGATTGAACTTCGTGACTGCGATCGCCCCGTGATCTATTCGAATTGACTCTAAGCGCGTCCAACTCATCGTGAGTTGGACGCGCTTTTTTGCCTACCTGAATGGCATGTACTTGACCTGCTCCGTGCGCCGGGCCGCTTGAAGGATCATCTCAGAAAAAGCGTGGTCCTGTGCGGTACCTGAATTTCAGTGAACAGCAGACAGCCGCCTGGCTTCTCGGACAATAGCGACATACTTTCGCGAAGCTTCCACAATCTCGTTGAGGTTTCCCGACTTGATGGCATCCGTAGACACCAGTTCGCTTCCGATCCCAAGAGCAGCTGCACCCGCATGAATAAAATCAGCTGCCGTGTTCAGGTTGACTCCTCCGGTCGGAATCAAGGGCACTTGGGGAAGGGGAGCTTTGAGTGCCTTAATATATTTCGCACCCCCAACGGCACCACAGGGAAAAATCTTCACGAAATCGCTGCCGGTTTTCCACGCAAGAATCACTTCGGTAGGCGTCAGCGCGCCGGCAATCATCAATTTTCCCAATCGCTTCACAAGAGTTACGGTCTCGAGATCGAACCCTGGACTCACGATAAATTCGGCGCCCGCGTCAACACAACGTTGCGCGGTTTCAGCATCGAGCACAGTTCCCGCTCCGATCAGCACCCCGGCACCGGCGCTCTTCACCAGGTGCGAAATCGCCTCAATCGCTCCCGGGACAGTCATTGTCATCTCGACAATCGGTATTCCTCCCCTGCAAACCGCCTCAGCAGCCTGGATTGCGTACTCAGCCGAAGACGCACGCACCACCGGGACAATTCCGATTTCCACGATTCGACTTGCCGCCTGCTCCTTAATCATCTTCATCGCCTACCGAGCAATGCGCGCGCCTACTCCCCGCATGGCCTGCATGACTTCCTTGAGGGTTACCATGGAGGTGTCCCCGGGCGTGGTCATCGCCAGCGCACCGTGCGCCGCACCGCATTCGACCGCCCACTGCGGCCCCTGTTCCGTCAAGAGTCCGTAGATCAAACCTGACGCGAATGAATCCCCGCCGCCGACCCGGTCAAATATTTCCAGCTTTTCACGGCCTTTCGCTTCATAGAACTGGCCATCCTGATAGCAGATTGCTCCCCAGTCGTTCAGGGTGGCCGTCTCCGCCTTGCGCAGAGTCGTGGCAATCAGCTTGAACGGAAATTCCTTTACCACTCTTTCGATCATCTTCTTGAACGCCTGGGTCTCAATA
>WNFC01029536.1_pt1 | contig 18232 bp, 23 predicted proteins | sample 5400541 | NCBI WGS metagenome assembly WNFC01 (sample SAMN13153342, study PRJNA577476) | soil metagenome | isolation source: 120 cm saprolite under Douglas fir tree site 2 hole 2 replicate 1 | place: USA:California | collected 2015-04-18
GCCTACGCCCTCCAGTAAGTTACTGTACTCGGTGCTCACCCGCACTTGAGGCGTTTGCTTGTGGAGTCGAATCCAACTGGATACGGGTCCTGCCTAATTCGCTTCCATCAGCCGCGTCCTCCCGTCGCCAGGGGACCGGGGTCTGGTTGAACCTTGTTCATGATGGGACGACCCACCTATTTCTACTTCTAGACGACTCACTGACAGTCGGCGCTGTATTTCGGCGAGATCGCGGTTAGGGACTGTGATCAATCCCCCATACTCTATGTGGTGCACCAGGCGAGACTACGGTCACGGTAACAGTTGTGTAGATTATAAACCTTGCTGCCCATCGGATTAGGGTCTGTCCACGTTCAACCTACCTCCATCCAGTGTTGCAGCCACGATACCTGCCTGGTACTTGTGGATGTTCCTTAACTTAATAATCCAGCAAGTAGCGCATTGCCGCAATTTAGCATCGAGGGTCCGATGAAGCACAAGTCGTGTTCGTGAGTGCTTGCAACCTACTAGAGATTACATTTGCATTATTTAGTCTCTTGGTTAGTCGGCGGCGCGCCGCCGCGAGAGGGACCTCCGAGTCGGGTAGGCTGATTCAGGTTCCTACCCCTGCCACCGTCTTGCATACCTCGACGGGTCTGCTGCCTTCGCCCCGGATGCGGTGACGGTTGGGGTGACGGAGGGCGATTACGCAGATCGAGGCGTAAAAGGGCATCAAGGTTTCCTCCCATACGGAGTCGCATCACCACACGCTGGCAATCTTCCCGAAAACGCACAATGATGTGGGGTCTGATGGGCCCAGCGAGATATAAGCATAGGGTGTGGGCTTGTCCCATTTACGAGGCAAGCATTACCTTCGTTCGAATAAAAGGGTCAGCCACGCAGAGGATGTCGAACTCCCATCGAGACGGTTGTGCATTATCATCCGCTTCCTGTGCCAACCCAAACACGCCTTCATCTTCTGCAGGGTCATGCTCGGTTTCGGAGCCGGCCTCGTTGAACTTATCCTCCGCCCTTCCGTCCTCATCCCTCTCTTCACCCATTATTGGTTGTCCATCAATACGAGTACCCGCGGCCTTAGAAGCCTGGTTTGCATGACCGGTCTGCCCTTCCAATACCTTAACGCCTGCCTCCAACAGAGCCTGTTTCTTGTCTTGCGTGCTCATTGGTGGAGACTTTCCTGCTGCGCCTTTCTCGCTCGAAGGCTGTCGGAAACCGCTAAATGGACCATCCCTCAGAGCTTCTGACTCCTTCCTGTCGCATGGAACTTCGCGAGGAACAACACCGCCCAGGCGCATATTAATCAAGTTGTTGCGATAATCATGCTCATGGCCCCAATACCTTGTGGTCTCAGTCAGACGGGCGCTTGGTAGTTAGAAATGCATGGCTCTGCCGTACTGAAACCAGTCTTGGAATGCCTGTTCAACCTCCACTACTGGAGGTATCCAATCAGGTGCTTTCTTCCATATCGCATCGCAGCGGATCCTTTCTTGGGTTTTCGTACGGAGCCAGAATGTCCCGCCTTCCGGAAGTACGGTACCTTCTTGCAAGTTTGGCAAAAGGCCCCTTGTCTAAGCGAAGTCAGTAAGTGATGAATGCTCATGGTAGCCACGCAAATGCACAGAACCTGTAGGAGCCCGATTGTCATTATCGTGAGTGTGTAGCTACTGAATGTGATTGGCGTCCCAGGAGCGCCTGCTGGGTTGTTGTAGCCAAGTGGACGTGCCCACCGCTTGATAGCAAGGAGCAGCGGCCGAAGTATTGGCAAGATGTCACAATAATGTTGGATAAGAGATGTATTGATACAGCCCAGCTGATCGTTTATGTTCAAATCACATTGAACACCGGTGTCAACATCTTTGAACTTCACTTCAAACGATGGTAGTCAGCCGAGACCGTATATAGTTGAGTTGTGGGGTGATACCTATAGGTACAGTCGCGGTGGGAATCTTCTTGAGGATCTTGAAGCCAGACCGTTGGAGGACACTGCTCACCTCGCTGAAGACACGGTAAGGCGAGGTCAATCGCCCTCGTTACATGCAACGTACCCAAGCTTGTAAATCCCTATTGCACGTCAGTAAAGAAAGCATTGTAGGATGAAGTGTGAAAAGGGCGTACTAGGTAGTGAATTGAGATCGACATCAGGGGTGAATCCCGTCATTCTGTCGGGATCCTGTACCAAGTTCACCCCCTCGGAGATGAGGCATCAAAGGAATGCCTACAATGACAACCATATCGAGATCGCTGGTTTGTCCATCGACACCATATCGCGTACTTCCAAATACCTCAACACGATACTCACGGCCGAAATGGTCCTGAATGGCACTCGCTACTTCTGCCACCGTTCGTTGGCGCATCTCACGAACCCGTTGACGTGGGACGGTCGTCTGGGCAGAGGCAACGTAGTTAGACGCACAAAGCTTCTGGTTTGTGACCGGGAAATACGGAACGCACATGATACATCTTCATCAGCTCTTCCCGCACGCGTGAATCCGAAAAATAGCGCAGACGCTCCATGTGGATTCCTGTCAGTGAACGAGTTAGGCCGAGTTGAATCGGGGATGGTGAAGGACTGCGATGGCGCTGTTTAGCAAGTATCTCTGGTCGGTAGTAAGGACCAAATATAGTATGCAGGGGACGAGCCGTTCGCAAAAGTGATGCACAGGTTTCCGCTAGCACGGAGAGGTAGTGCAGCGTGCTTCGGTGTACATTGAACGCGTGATTCTGGGTACCCGGTCAACCTTCAGAAATAACTGTAGAAGGAACACACATGGGTTGGAACAAACGGATCAGGGACGATGAGCTGGTGGTGAGACCACGGTACCTTGTCTCGTCGAAAGTCCTTAACTCGCCAGAAAACCTTCCATCAAGGATGTTTGGGTGGTTGATGCGAAGAATAGGCCATTTTTCGCCATCGCCTGTACATATGTGATGAAACTTTTTAGATACGATCCATCTTTGGCATCATTTATCAGTCAATCGTGACGATTACCTGCTGCTGCAAAATTTCCCCACCTTAGAAACCGTAGCAGGACCGGTGGGAAGTCACTAGTAGGGTATGAGGGCGGATATAAACCAAAAGAAACGTCAAGTAGAACAGGCTGGTTTGGACCTTCCCTGGCGTCGAATTGCATCCATACGGTGGTTGACCAGTACGCACTAGCTTGCGCTTGGGCCTGCTCGGTTGAGACAGAAGTCGAGCGTCCTGCGTCCACGAGCCTTGATACTTCCTCTTCCTGTCCTTCGGTCAGAGAAGCAGGAATTCGGGGAAGCAAAGGTGCACTGAACCTGGAAAAACCTGACGAGGAGAAGACACAGCGTCTGTGGGTTGATCTCTTCTATGTCCCATGAACGCATCCAGATATAAGTCAGGCTGATCATAAGACGTAGATGGGGATTTTTTCGACTGTATACGTTCAAGAGTCTGAGCGTATACCCGATTGTGGGACAAGGAAGAGATAATCGGAATTGTTCTGGAGTCGTCGCCTCGAGAACAGTAGGATAGACAATCTCTGGCTTGGGCGATCGCGTGCACCGCGGCCATCGAAACGCACCATCTTCTGCGTGAGGTGGAGGGTCACTGCGCTTCCCACTCCCTTTTATATTATCCCGCCGCTGGATGTCGGCAGAAGGGATGACGCCGTCAAAACCGTAGTCTTGCAAGAATGAAGCTAGACGACTATCGCACGTGAGCTATGGAGTGTCATGCGCACAATGGGAACAAGCAACCTGGGGTAATAAACATCGGGGAGATTGCTGAAGTTTGTACCAGGACGAAGGCCGGCGAAGCGACTGTCATCCTAACGAGGTGAGCGCGACGCCATAGTATGTCCGACATGAGATAAACGTGTGATGGCGCGCCGTTAGCAGACTGCAGTCCCAAAGTGAGAGGCGTAACAACACGTACTACGACCATTAGCTCCATGGGGGCAATGTCCAAATCCTCAGCGTAGTTCAGCATGCTAATATCCTTGATGTCAAAATCGTCTCCAATGTCAGATTGAATGATTTCACGAAGGCGTTCATGAAGAGCAAGGCGTGCTTGCAGTCTCTCCTCGGAGGGCGCAAGGGCCTGGGGAAGGCAAGTGAGAGGGCGGGCTGCACTGCACAGGACTCGGTTAACTCACCCGAACCAGAGATCGTGCGTCGTGATGCAGCTGGGGATGATATTTCGCCATCAGTGGTAGATTGAATTAGGTTGTGAGGGAAGGAGATATGTAGTCAGATAGATATCACCCGAGTGGAAGTGGCAACTTCGACAGGTTGTCAGAAAAGCAATCCGGGTCAAGCAGTTTCGTCGCGGTGCTGAACTTTGTTGGGGTTTAAATGATACCAGTATTCTCTTTCACGCCTCACGAGTGCCTCACCCATCAGACAATGCAGCCCTAACCGAAGATACACGGGCCGATCTCCCCGTGCTATATTTCAATTACGACTATCGACAGAACGGGCCCATTATCCAGATTTTTTACCTTTCCTCTTCTTCCGTGCACTCACAACAGTGCTACAGTCAGCTGGTTCCGTGCTGTCACGAGAGCGCTTCAATGGTCGTCCGTCTATCTGCTCCGGCGGTTCTGCCGTAACAGATACTGGAAGTACCGCCGCCGCAGTTGACTCTGCTTCTGGACGCCGTTCCCCTGACGGCTTAGTTTCCATGGAATCGCTGGCCCTCGCAGACTGAACACCTGTCGTGTCTGGCATAACCAGTTTCGGCTCTGAGAACACCGCACGATACGTTTTACGGGTTTCTGAGAATTCACCAAGTCGTAAAGAGCTTGCATAAAGCGCGAAGAGCGAATGTAGAGAGTTACTCTTATACTCCCGGTGAGCAGTGACACGGAGGCAGAGGACTGTACGCACAAGTTTCCGATGTCTTTGGGAGCACGTAGATCGGCGATGTCCATCCCACCACCTGTCACGATGACACCCTTTCCTTTTGTCACACGAACGACCTCGCGTGCCGTCGCCCACCAGTTGCGTTTTGCGGTGCTGTCAAGTGCGCTCGTATATGGGATCTCAAAGACGGCGCCGTTGCGTAATGCCGTGCGCACCATGGTGTGCTTCATACGAAATGGGAGACGAGGGACGTCAAGAGGCACCGAGATTACATGAGCCGAGAGTGGGGACGGCTGTGTATGTGTTAGGCACGCAAGCGAGAAGCTACCCTCGGTGGTTGGTGCAAGTGCGATGATGTCGTAAGGACTAAACAGGTTGGACTGCGCGTTTGTCTACAGCATCTTGTGTTAGCGATGCGAGTTGAATGATTGGGAAAGTGCGAGCGTACAAGCCCAAAACCTTTCTCGCTATCCTCGTCGAGAACAATCGTAAGTCGCTTCAGATATATGATCCCGGGTCGCTTCTTCATCTGGCGGAGCAACGGGTCGAGCGCATTAATGAAGGCTTTCGGTTCTACCTTTGTTTTTATTCGCTGATTGAAAGCAAGCACTGAGTAACCCACTGACCAGCCGATTAGTATGTTACTGGATATAATAGTTATAAAACGCGTACAATGCACGAGAAGATCTATACGTGCCTCGATAGCTGCGATTTGAGCCGGGGTAAACAGCAGCGAGTGGGAGGGTTTAGCCTGTTTTCCTTTTCTCTTGTTCGATTGGGCCGTTGAGTTTCCCGAAGGTAGCGGGACCGGTACGTTCAAATCGAAGTACATGGCTGCTAAAGGTGCCTAGGATGATGGGGGATAGGGATACATGAAGACAGGTCACGTGCTAGAGGTTACGTCATCCGAACTTGTACACCAGCGCAGACGACCGTTGCAGTACAGTGACCATCATACTGACACGAAAACGACAATGTCGTTGGCTAAGCTCACAGCTTTATCAACACAGACTCTGTCGCTTTTACTAGAGCGTCAGAGATTACAGTCACTATCAGCAGCCGTCACCGCAGATGGCACGAACAGCTCCCTACACCTTCCTCAGATCACCCGCAACCTCGCTCAGCTGCGGTCGGGGATTATGGAACTCGAGTCATTTGGGGATCACAGCGAAGCCGTTGTACTCCTACGAAATCAACATGCTCGTATGCGCGGTATGATAGGGTTGGATGCGGTCATCGAGCCCCTCCCCGAGCCAACCGTGACGCAGGAGGTCGGTCTTCCGGGTGAGGAGATGATCCAGAATACTCGGCCCGCTATCAGCAAGCAAGTTTTCACGCCTTACACGGATGATCCAGAGGCTGGAAGGGACCCTGTTTTTGTGCTGCAGGAGCAGCAACGCCTGATGGATGGTGCGTGTCGTGCCTATTTCTTGATGGGGGCATACCACTTCAACGAAGATGTGGATTACAGACCAGGACGTACATCTGGATTCGCTTTCACGTTCCATTACGCGCCAGCGTGACCTATCGGTGCAAATCAATGACGAGCTCGAAATACATACGGGCTTATTGGAGGAGTTGGACCATGATCTGGATAATACTGGAAATCGCATGGGCCGGGCTCGTCAACGACTCGGACGTGTTGCTAACGGCGCAAGGGAGCATGGTGAGTGAGGGGCCAGTCAAAAGCTGGATGCAGCTGATGGTCCAATGCAGGATCAGCATTAACTATTGCGCTCCTTATCTTCGTACTGTTGATACTGATTATCATCTTCAAGACATAACGATTTTTTTGTATTCTTTCTTTATCCTTACACGATCTAAAGGACGGGGTATCTTACGCTCCATCCTACATACACATTTGTACTATACTCTCACAATTCCGTCAAGGGGATACCTTATAATCAATGATGGAGTGACGGCTTACATAGCGAGGATTATGTCGTGTTTCAGTTGGTAAGCTGCTTATGCTGCTTACGATTGACCATGATACGCCCTTGACCTTGACCTTGAAGCAATCAGTGATGTGATGACCATCCTTTCTTGTGCTCACCATTAAATTGATTCACAACGGTACCCCTTCTCGCTTTTTCTCTCCTTCATTCTCATTTCCAGCAGAAACCTAAGTGGTCCATCCCTTTGACTCAGTCATGTCAACTCAAACGACCTACCTCGGAGGTACGGCCTCGAACGTCGCCGTGGGGAAGATTGGCGTGAGTCTCCCTTGGTCGTCCCCCGTCTCGGCATTGACCCCTGCCCGATGTCTATTATAGCATGGCTTGATGATGATGACGTGCGCACTTCTCTTCGCCGCATTCTGTCCCGCCATCGACGTGTCTTCACCAGTTGGCGTGATCCAGCAGTCTCTGACGAAGAAGCGTTCGCGTCTTTGAAGGCTGGTATGGATAGTCTCCCACCGGGTACAAAAATGTTCCTCAACAGTGGTGCGTATCCGAACGCTTCTGTTCCATTCGGCCACATCAACGACTCCATCATCACGAACAGGCGAGTTCTACGGGCTCAATCCCCCCAGCGCCAACCTCGAGCTTCTCGCCCGCTTCTTCGAGCGATACCCTGGCTACTCAGACAAGGCGTTCCTCTCCGTAAAGGTTAGCATTCCGCTTTGGAGTATGCGCAAGTGTCTTGATGTAGGAAACGGGCACAGTGTGGCATGTCATTCAATCCATATGGTGACCTGTGCGTTCCTCACTACCACTGGAATGAATGCGTGTTAAGACGTGAGCTGCAGAGAAGCAACGCTTGAACGCAAGGTCGATTTTATCCTTGCCAAGCTCCGTGGGACTAAGAAACTTGACCTGTTCGAGCCCGCGCGTATCATTCATGGCATGCCCCTCGACCAGAGTACCCGCATCATGGCCAAGTTTATTGCCCAAGGCAAATTTGATCATATTGGCCTTTCTGAAGTCCGTGCGGACCATGTCCGTCAGGCTCACAGTGTGAGTGAACACCCTTCTCTCGTTGAGAAGCTTTCATTGAATTTCACTGATCGTGTTTCCTAGGGTCATCCTATCACCGCAGTCGAAATCGAAGTTAGCCCATGGAGCTACACTCAGGAGACGAAAGACGGTTGGTAGAGATCTCGCCCGTCATCGACCCTTGGCCTCATCCATACTTCGCAGTTATATCGACGTGTGAAGAGCTCGGCATCGCTGTCATCGCATACTCGTGCGTACTCTGCCACCGACTCATTTGTCTCATACCTATTCTATCCCAGGCCTCTCGGTCATGGTTTCTTAACCGGAAAATGGAAGTCTTACAAGGACCTTGAACGTACGTGGTTTCCGCGGCGTCGCTTAGGAGGATGCTAACTCCACCCTAGCGGATAACTTGCTACGCCAGTTTAGTCGGTTCCAAAGAGATGTGAGTCGCAGCGAATGCTCGTGCGATTTTTTTACCAAATCTCCCTCGTAGAACTTCGATCACAATCTCGCGCTTGTTTCAGCACTCGAAGCCATCGCCTCCGACAAGGACATCACTGCAGCGCAACTTTGCATTGCTTGGGTGGCCTCTTTAGGGCCCAAGGTCATACCCATCCCAGGCAGCTCGTGAGTCCCCATGACGCACTGTGTCATTACATTTTTGACAAGTTTCTCTCCTATGTGTACACAGAAATGCCAAACGCACTCTCGAGAACTGTACGGCAGCTACTATCGAGCTGACAGCCGAGGATCTCGCAAACATCAGTCATGGCATGACTGTCAACACTGTTCGTGGCACCAGGTATTGAAGATAATGGTCAATGGTCTTGTATTATATGGAGAATATGCTAGCATCCAAAAAGACACCTCTTTGTTGATAGACTCGGCGGAAAAAGACGGCACACGGCTAACTGGGTTGTATTATGATACTTCAGAAGTAGATTCGCTCATGATCCTCTGGCCTCGCGACGGACGACGTATTGCGCAACTTGCTGTGATTGCACAACAGCCTTGAACATCCTCCGCCACGATATGGGATTGCCCTTCAAGGTTCACATCGCAATACGTCAGCACATGGTGCAGGTGCAGGTGCAGGTGCAGACGAATAGTTTGATTACCTGATCACGTTGCATCACACAGCCTGAGAAACGCACCCCGCTCCGAAATGCCGGTTCGACGACCACCCAACCTTTGAAGGGCACACGACGGTGGTCCGACCCGCCGATAAGGCAACGCAGTTCGCCATATAGCCCATTTGCTGCTCGCACGGCGCGGACATTTTGCGCTTCGAGAGCACTTTCGATGGCGGTCAATAGTTCTGGCGGCGCTATGGACGCCCAGAAGCGCGTCAGGTGTGGTGTGTAGCGCGTGCCGCCCTGAGTCTGCGACTACGGCATTGTGAGAGGGGAACAATTGTGGCCTGTTTCTCAAGGTGTAAGATGGACGAACGAAGAGCATGAGCGATTGGGTAAATTGAGAACCCCGAGTCGCCGAAAGCATGATCTCATCATCGTCCCGAGGTATGAGTGATTCTCTGTGGCACTCGGATTGAGACGCGCATACGACGTGTCTGGACGTGACAACATACGATTGGAGATCAATATCCACAAAGTCGAGATCGCCTGTATTACGGAGAGACTGGGTAAGTTTCTCCGCCAAGGCCACAGGACCTTGGGAAGCCAGTTGGCTTTGTCTGTGAACAAAAGATAAACACCAAGATGACCTCTGGTGGCACATTGCCGAACGTACGTGAGCGCCCAAGGGTGCTGAAATGCATCGGCAAGGGTCATGCGATCTTGTGGACTGATGGTGAGTAAGCCTGTGATCAAAGCTACCCAAGGGTGCGTGAGTGAGCTAAGAAAAGGCATCAGCGTAGACGACGAACAAAACGCGGGTGCAGTTATTCGGTTCCACGGAGCGTCATCGATGAATGAGCCTGCAACATAACGGCCGAACTCGTAGCTGCGTCCTGTTGGCTCATCCCAGGGAGTATCTTCGAGGTTGGATGAGACATCACTCCTTTTTGGCAGCGGAAGGTCCTACGCACTCCCAACAATCATGGTAAATAGGATGACACCGACACCCCAAGCATCAATAGGCTCTGCAGCATAAGGTTTGTCCGTGTTCAGCTGTATTCTTGGATAAGGGTTTAAGTATATAACAAGATTGTTGTAGAGACATACTTCTGGCGCGACGTATGGTAGACTACCACATCTTTCGGTGAGCATTCGTGTCCGACCCGACTCTTTCAGTTTGTATACCGAGCAAAGGCCAAAATCGGATATCTTGAGTGCCCCTGCGGCATCCAGGAGAAGGTTTTCGGGCTTGAGATCCCGGTGGCACACGCCCTCTGAGTGGATGTAGGCCTGGGTAGCGTTTCCGGGGCAGGTGTCAGCAATCGTCTTGGTGAGCGCAGAGAGAGTGGCGATTGAAACGTTACCAAGCCAGAGAGGAGTTGGAGAAAATAGAAGTGTGCTACTTCTTCGTCAACTCCAACATCAGGAGCTTTCGTGATTTGGGTCAGTCCATATCGTGCTAGACATAGGTCGAAGGCGAGCGCACCAATCTTGTCAAAGAGGTCGCCGCCGGCCGCGAACTCGAGGAGCATGTAGATCGCTGGGATGTAGGGCGACTCCGTGCCAGGCTCCACAATGACCGCAGTCAGGAACTCAAGGACATTCGCGTGCTTTAGGGCGGCGTGGACGCGCATCTCTTTGTCTAATGACTTGCGATCGCCTTGAGTAGTCTTTAGCGTCAACGTGACAACCTTGCAGGCGGCGACGCGTTGGTCCTGGGTATTGACGGCTTGAAATACCCTAGGACATAGAACATCATCGACCTTTGTCCCCCTGTTCGCCTTTGCAAACGAACGCACGTGGAGAAGCCACCACCACCGACTTTCTCTATCAGCCGATAGCCTTTAATATGACAAATGGAACCACAGTTAGCGGAGGGCACAGTCAGAAGTGTAGGGAGAATGTCTGGCACCGTTAACTTTTGGATAGCGAAGGTTTGACTGCATTGAGAACCGGATGCTAGAGAAAGAGCTACGATGAGCCCGAGTCTGCGCTGTGACTTAGGGCCTTTCGAGGATGGCAAGTCAGGAGTTGCAAGCCGTGAAAGGAAACCGAGAGATCGACCAACGCGTCCCGCGTGCCAGTGAGCGCGAGGGGTCACGCGGTTTACGTACGTCTACTTTTACTATTCCCCGTAACTACGGTCGTACTCGTACGCATGGTGCAACAAAGAATTTGTCGAACAACTGTCGTAGTACTATACATCGGAGAGGCCTCGGAACCTGAGGTGTGCTTGATCGAGCTTGAGTTTGATCCGCTGATCGTGTCGCATGCCCTTGCGACCGTGACAGGGCGTCGGAATATACACCTTTGGTCGTGACGCACTGCATAATGTAGGATTCACACGGCGCGTCGAAAAGCAAGAATGCGTCTTGTTGGGTCAAATGCTCCACAAATGTGGGCTCGATTTCTAGCTCCAACATACGAGTCCGAGATCACTGAACACTTAAATGTAGCGTGCATCACTCTGACTCAGATATAAATTTTAAACCGGCGTTTTGATCCCTGGTAGTATATCGGATTAGTACACGCGCCTGTCATTTCTCTGGCCGCGCGAGAGCGGGGTTCGACTCCCCGCCAGGGAGTAAATATAGAAGAAGTCTTTATCTTTTGTTCTTTGTCTCGGCTCCTACTGATCGTGCATAGCACAAGGGGGCGCGGCGCATGTATATGTTGCGACTGGATCCATAAGAGAGCCTCCATTTGTCGATTACTACAGAGACTGCTAAGGGCACAGAGACTGCTAGATAGACAGAAAACAATTCTACATAAAGAATAATCGAAATAATCACTATAACGTCCTGGTATAAATCAATCATCATCCGGTTACATGATGAAATGTAGGTCTTTATCCTGGGAAGATGGGGGGTGAGTGTCGCCAGAGAAACCAGTCTGTGACTTACAACTTTGTGTGTGGCTGATAGTTGTGGCCTTTGGCTGTACTTCTTCCTGAGGATTTCGCTATGCGAAACGGCTGGTGTGAACACGATACAGTGGGGTGCCAAAAACATTGACACGCACCGTATGCCGCGCAGTAGATCGATGTAGGTGATTTGAGGGTTGCGCTCTGCACAAAACTTAGTTATATGAAATGGTAGCAAAATTGGGCTACGCACTCAAAACCTTTAGAAAAGCCTATAGTAATCAAGAGTCAATGGCGTCGGACTCGATAATCTAGGCGGTCACTCACATAACTCATAGCACCTACGGCAACTCCACCTTGGACGACATCGGCACTCGTTTGAGAATCCTTACAGCCACTAAAACAGACCTAGAGGTTTTCTGTTTACGAACTTATCTTCTCAACCAGCCCAGCTCTGAGCGTACCACATATTAGAGTGGAACTGTAACCAGCTCAACATGAAGTGTATGCACCCAGCGTGGCAAACTGTACCTCAAAGACAAGATCTTCTCGGTGTCAGCCATAGTTCTGTTAACAGGTGGGAAATGCGTACCTAGAATCGACTCAGAATGGCAGGACTTCATACTGAATAAGTACTGTTTACGCTGATGCTAAGAGCGTTACGGCTTACATCAAATACAGCCTACGGGTATGGGTCAATTAGAGAAGATATGACGTGAGGATGACATACAGTTAATCGACAGCCTGGGGGTAGAGGCTTTATCTGTGAATGTGAGTGTTAAGGGTTGGATGATACAACGAAAATCTCCACGTACCAGGGCGTTATGTAAGAACTTGAAGGAGGCAGTGTCAATCACTGGTACATGGGACAGGAAGTAGGATACAGGAGATAATTACATCGTCGTTAATGATTCCCGTTGTCTGGTAGTCGACCGGGAAGATGACTATCGTCTGTTTTCAGTCTTGCGATTGGGATTTAAAGCCGAACTACGTCACCTTCAGACCATCCACTCACCTCATCCCCGGTCGTGTCACGCGTCCTTCCACCGTGTCCCGAATCTGCAGCGAAGTCAACGTCGGCGTTCAGCACACTCGGCGTTTCTGTCCGCTCACAATGAAAGAACAAAGCATCGTGGGGATGGGCATCCTCTACAAGCCACCGTATAGCGTCCAGGAGGTTCTTTTGAGTGGGTTGCGAGTGCGGATTTGAGTTGTCATCAGTGAGCACAATAATGTCGGAATGTGGATAGCGATGGTGTTCTATTCCTCGGCAATGTCAACCACACAACAGCATTAAATAGACATCAGACGAACCCATAAGAAACTGATATATGTTTCGCGCGTCATCCACGCATCCGTGTAGTGGATTCTTTTGTCCAACATAGTTGATCCCCACCTGTATCGTTGTTCAGCATTTATCAAATAAGCTCAATTATGTGCAGAGGCGCACGCAAAGTGCCTTTCGTCTCCCCGTGCAAAGTGAGCGCTGGAATAGTGGGTGGTGGACACGTGGATCACGACGTATGGGGTCCGGCGCGTCCACTTCTTGTGATATGAGCGGCTTTCGCGCGCGCGAGCGCGAGTTTTGTGGTACGTCAAGCGTGCGGGTCTGTACAGGTTGTTCGAATGGTGCGCCATTGGTGGGAGGATATTGTGGCGAAGCGGTAGGGTACGATGCTCCGGTTGGCCTGGGCGATAGAGCCCGCATAGGGTCGGATGCATCTGCAGGGGTATGTGTAGGCCCGAAGGCGGGCTGCGTTGCGTATGGTGGCTGGTAATCCGCACCAGGGTGGGAATATGTTGGCACGGATGCATAGGGCCCCGCTGGCTCCGAATTCTCTGTGCCCGCGTCAGACTCAGGCACACAAGAATCACGTAGGGGTACGCACGGGAACTTTGACGCGAATGGTGTTGATGTCCGTAGTGGTAATGATCGCCGGAGTGAGAATGTTGGTGACCGTGATCATAGTCATCGTGGTTCCCGTAGTCATTGTCGCTAGAGTACAGGTGCGAGCGAGAACGATGTCGGTGAGCGACGGACAATTGAAAAAGAGAACGTCAGCGGGCTAGTCCATGTATCGATAGGCAAACGCACTTAGGGATGTGGTTCGGTGACAGAAGTTGACCAGGCATCCTACAAGCGCGGTTAATTTCTAATAGAGCACTATTCTGACATATACGTACGATGCTGGTGACTGAATCAGACTCGGTGCATCCGACGGGGCTGTTCCAATCGGCTCCGCGGGGTGAGGTCGCCTTTTGGGAAGACAGGGGATACAAAACCACGACATTGTGAACAGATGGACGGCTGTGGTGTAGACTGTAAAGTCGTAAAGTCATGACTTACAGGAACCTAGCGCAGACGAATTAGGAAATAGGAAGACAGACGCTTGTTCCGGTACAGTCTATACTTACAGGATGGACATTGGAATCTAGCTTACTCAATTAGAATCGCTCAGTGCGTCTTTCACAGCCGTCGTGAGAGGGTGAGAAGGTGGCCGAAGGGGAAAACGAGTTTGAAATTGATGCGGGTCAGCACAGGCGGTCTTATATGTGAGGGGTGCGCATATGGTAGTATTACATTCATGGTGAGTATAAACGGCAGCAGAGCGCGCTCGATGAAGGGGCGGTAAGGGAGTTATTCTCAGCAGACGACTTGCCTCGGCAGCCTTCAAGCTCTAGCTGCAGTAAGCTCTCGCCCCACCTCGCCTCCAGGTTCCGGCATCGACCTTTCGTCGTCCGGTACAGATTCGGATTCTGAAGAACGGCACATCATATCGGATCATGAAACATTAATATTTGTTAGGCACTTCCGGACGCCGAATAACGCCGGCTGCCTACATTGGGTGTGCAGCAAGCACCGTGACTGCATCCGTCCTTCGCGATCACGTGATGGACGTGTTGTATGTGCGTATTTGACGTATTTGCATATGTCCAAATCGAGCAAGTTGCAAGTTGGACTTTTGTCGTTCGGTAGACAGCATCGTCTGCTCTTGCTCGCTCGCTCTCTTCTTGGTCTCCTCTCTCTTTGGGTTGCGCCGGTTTTCCTCCTGTGGTCTTCCCAACTAACGAGCCAGCCGACAACCAAGCTGGCCTGATCACACGCTCAATTACCTTTAACATATATCATTGCACTCCTCCCATCCCCTGACGCATTTCTTTTGCATCTCACTCACTCTTATCTGCAACGACTTTTTTTATTCTTGGATTACTCCTTTCCAAGGCAGCAGCATTCCAATCCCACGCTCACAGTTTTCCCACTTCGCCTGTGTGTTATTAACGAATATTCACGCCTCATCCATCACGTTTTATACGCAATCACCCCCTACCATTAGTATCTAAAGACATGCGCAGCACCATACCCTTACAAGCCCGTGCGCAATCACAAGATCAACTACGAACGCTGTCTCCGCCTTTTGGGACCCCACCCCAACTCGAGTCTGCGTCCACCATCCGTCTGATTTCTGCGATTCCCGCCGCCGCAGGCGCTGCACCAGGCTTAGGAGACCCTTTCATCGACACCTCTATCACCAACTCACCATTTATGTCCACCTCTCCACCGACACCTCTTGCTCCGAAAGAAGATACTCAAGCTCCCAGAAAGCGCCTTGTTCCGAAGAAATCAAAACTAGGGCTGCTTGTCACCGGGAAGCGCAGCAGGCCACCCGAGAAGAACGATCTCTCTGATGTAGTACGTCGTGTAGGGGGTAGCACCGCCACCGCTTCCGTTGCGAAAAGTGGCTTCGAAATCCATGTGGATCCCACCGTTCAATCTGATGTTGGCGAGGTACTCATGGTGAAGAAGAAGAAAAGTCGCGCCGCTCTGAGCGGGTTGAAATGGGGAACCTTGGCCGATGTGACAAACACCGCTCCTCCCAAAGACCCAACCCAGGCCGTCAGGCTGAAGAATGAAGAGAAGGAGAAATGGTGGAGCATTGGCCGAGGGCGCAAGGACTCCAAAGACATGAAGATAATCGAAAAGGAGAACCCGCGAATAAGCTGTATGTATATGCAGCATCACTGACGGCTGGGGTATTCACCTTTCAATGTTGTCCAGCTCCTGCAGCTCCCTCGGAAACTTTCGCATCCCGAGCACGCTTCAATTCTCTAGATTCACGTGTCATCTTTGGTCGCCCCTCTAAAACCCCAGAGCGCCCAGCGCAGGTTCGGTCCGCTTCGGCATCGGAGTCTCCTCTCCAAGACTCTGATTTTCTCAATGTTGCATCCCATGTCCCAACCGTGTCCTGTCCTGTACCAGAGGAGATGCCTAAGCCTCCCCTTCTGGCGCCTCCTAATACAACGACTGGTTCCATTGCCATACGTGCGATGCGCTCCATGCGTTCAGTAGCTCGATTGGCTAACTGGGCTAATGGAAAATCCACGGAGAAGGACGCCACGATCCCTATGCCACCGACGAAGAAGCACAAGCAACCTGCAAATACGAAAAAGAATAAGAAAGCAGAAAGACAGGAGTCGGACTTGGGTAGGGATCAGACGATCTCGCGGCTTTCTGGCAGCAGCCTAGTGGCGAGTGTGCCTACCAACACTAATACTCCCCCCATCCAGTCTTCCACGGTACGAAAGCACGGGGTCTTGGGTCTTGGACTCCCTTCTGGTTTCCGTTTTGGGACCATGCGCAGCTCATCGGCAGGATCATCTGGTAAAATCAGTGCTGGCTCTGACAATGCCCCCTCTCTTGATTATCGCGGCCGTTCCTCTTCAACAGCATCTACAGCTTCTTCCTTGAAACCTACGTCCACGAAGTCATCTTCAAGCTCAGCTCCTGTGAAGTGGGTGGAAGAACGTCTGGAAACCGTTAAAGTGGCCTGTCGTCGTGAACGCATTGCCGAACGAACCGGAGAAATACAGAGTAGTTCTAAGGAAGCACACGCTCGAGGTGCAATTGTAGACATGTTCCCGGAACATACGCCACGCGCAGTATCTTCGAAGTCAGCCTCGTCAGCTCCAAGATCTATCCTTACGGCCGAGGGCACCCCGGTAGATGGACACTTTACCCCAGGGAGCGAGCCGATGGCGACGCCACGCAGACAAACAAGAATCCGACCTGCATCCGATCAAATGATTGAGAAGGAACGGTTCGGGAGTATTCGGCACGATCCAGACGGTGCGTTACGAACGATGAACATTTAATAGTACTGGCCTGATCTTTGCACGACTTGTAGGCGTTCTTTCCGCTTTGGACGCGGCCACTAATGAACTTGCTTCGCTCATTAGTCGCCTTGACCTTGAGGCGACACCCAACACCCCCCATGGCACTCCACGTTTCTCACCTAGCTTCACTAACTTGCTGGGGGAATCCCCTCGTTCGAAGAGCAGTCCTTACAAACAGGGCTCATCGATTACCCGCCCGGCGCACCCGAATATGGCACCCCTGAGCTCTCTTAGGCCTTGTCCACAGTCTCGGAAGTGGGAAGATGTCCTCGATACCCAGCGCTACGGCCAGCAGATTGCCCCATGGCCGGTTTCACCACCATCCTTAGCCCAGGAGCGCCACACTACAAGATTTGAACCTTCCCTCGTATCCCGACCTCTCTGGCCAGCAAAATCGAAGAAAACCTCGCGGCCTGCTCCTGTGGCACCGATGCACCCTTCCCATGAGCGTCCTCCAACGTCGGCTACCACCCGTAGTGTACCAACGGACTCACCTTCAGCCAAGTTTAGGTCCATGTCCAAGAAGAAGAGCTTTGGCGTACTTGCGGATAGCCCGAATGAATCTACACTTAGCAGGACTTTCCGCAAGGTTATATCAACACTCTCCTTGAGTACCAACAAGGAAGCCGAGTTGAGTGTTAGTCTCGATCATACTGGAGTGCCAATGTCTAGGGAGGCACAGAAAGATTTAGGATTGGCTGGTACACTCGGAGGTTCAATGAGCTCGCGGAACCCTGACCCGTCGATGGATCTTGATGACCCCAACTCTGACATCCCCAACGAACTCCAGGTCATCCTCACCGGAGACACGCGGCATCTCGACGACCTCGATAGCACGCTCACATCTCTTCCTCCGTCCCTCGCACGTCGACCTCCTTCACCCGGTCTTCCGCCAGAAAGTCCCTTACCCACACCCATGATATCGCATACATCGTCCATGCATTCTAGTAGGCCCATGATTCCTGTACCTTGGATGGACGACGCCGTGCAACCAGAGGATCCCAATGAAAGTGATTCATCATCTCTAGAGGAAAACGATACGAAGAGATCGTTCGATTTCACTAGCGAGCTCAAGAGACTAAGTGAGTCCGCTGGATCCCACCGCCGCAGCTTCATGGAGCAGCTCGAGAATGCTTTTCGTACCCCCGCGAAGTACGATCTGGATGGGTTCGGCCAATTCGGGCCGTATGAGGATGTTCCTCCTATGCCGCCGATCCCCGGCGTCAGATCTAGGCGCCGCCTTTCAAACGAGTCCATTGATCCCAACGTGGTAGTTTCCACCCCTGTATCACCCCTTCTGCCCAGCCCAGAAATCGAACTATCCAAGAAACTGACGAGTGCTGCATCAT
>WNFC01002986.1_pt1 | contig 18231 bp, 17 predicted proteins | sample 5400541 | NCBI WGS metagenome assembly WNFC01 (sample SAMN13153342, study PRJNA577476) | soil metagenome | isolation source: 120 cm saprolite under Douglas fir tree site 2 hole 2 replicate 1 | place: USA:California | collected 2015-04-18
AACCCTCGAGATCCTGGAAGAGATCGAGCGCAACACCAAGGCGACGCTGCAGGTGCTCGACCACCTGAAGAAGCGACGCGACTCCAGGGGCGGCGCTCAGGCCTAGGCGGGCCGCCGGTACACTCAGCCCGTGCGGGTGATCCTCGTCACGGGCAAGGGCGGCGTGGGCAAGACATCGGTCGCGGCGGCCACGGCTGTCGAATGCGCGCGCGCGGGATACCGGACCGTGGTCATGAGCACCGACCCCGCTCACTCGCTGGGCGATTCATTCGACGTCGAGCTCGGAGCCGACATGACCCCGATCGCGGCCAACCTCTGGGCTCATGAGGTCTCCTCGCTGCACGAGATGCAGCGCCACTGGGAGAAGCTCCACGAGTACGCGGCCGAGGTGTTTGCCGCGCAGGGTCTTGACGAGGTCGTCGCCGACGAGGTGGCCAACCCGCCTGGGATGGATGAGATCGCGTCGCTGATGTGGATCAAGCATTACGCGCAGCGGGCCGAGCACGACGTCCTCATCGTCGACTGCGCGCCCACCGGCGAGACCCTGCAGCTGCTCACATTCCCCGATGCCGCCAAGTGGTGGCTCGACAAGATCTATCCATGGGAGCGGCGCGCGATGCGAGTGGCCCGCCCGGTCCTGCAGCCGATGATGGGAATACCCCTGCCCTCGGACGAGGTCTACGCGTCGCTGAAGGACCTGTTGCTGGATCTCGGCGGCATGCGCAAGCTGCTCACGGACCCGGCCACCACGACGGTCCGCATCGTCCTCAACCTGGAGAAGATGGTGGTCAAGGAGGCCAAGCGCGCCTTCAGCTACCTGAGCCTCTTCGGTTACGTCACCGACGCGGTCATCGTCAACCGCATCTTGCCCGACGAGCTGCATGACGAACTCTTCAAGAAGTGGCAGAAGATTCACAAGCGCTACGAGGTCGAGGTCGAGCAGTCGTTTGCGGGCATCCCCATCTTCAACGTGCCGCTTTTCGACCAGGAGGTCGTCGGCGTCAAGATGCTGCAGCGGATGGCAAAGGCGACCTACGGAACGCAGGATCCAGCCCAGCATTTCACCACGTCGAACCCGCAGCGGATCGACAAGGACGGAAACGATTACGTGCTGAGCCTCAAGGTCCCGTTTGTGGATCGCTCCGAAGTCGACCTGAGCCGGCACAACGGCGAGCTGTACGTGACCATCGGCAACTACAGGCGCGAGATCTCCTTGCCGCGGGTCCTGTCGAAGCGGGACACCGGCGGCGCCACCATCAAAGACGGGGAGCTGCGCGTGCGGTTCACACCGGCCGTCAAGACGTGAGTCGCGACGGCGAGCGGCTGATCGAGCTCATCAATGAGCTCGCGTCGCGGGTGAGCCATCTGCTTTCGGACATGGTTCCGCCCGCCGCGCAGGTGCACCTGCTCAACGCACAGCGTGAGCTGATCACGGCGCTGATGCTCATCTACGAGCATCGCGTCACGACGGCGCCGCCAGGCCGCGCTCGGCGCACTACCGCTGCGCCGCGACGCGCCTCTCAACGGCGGCGCACGCCGGCGCGCGCGGGCAAAATCCCGATCGAGTGAGAGCCCCACGAACTCAGAGGCTGCGCCGTGAGTTCGCGGGGACCCCGTTATGACAAATCTCGCGGCCTTCTTACTCTCCGCAGTGATGCTCGTGCCTGCCCTGTTGGTCGCGATCCCGGTGCACGAGATCGGGCACGCCGCGGCCGCGTACATACAGGGCGATCGGTCCGTCCGCTACTTCGGCTACTTCACCCTGAACCCGCGCCGCTTCCTCGAGCCGATCGGCGTCATCGCGGTCTTCGTAGCGCTGGTGGGATGGGGCAGGAAGGTGCCAGTGCAGCCGAACAGGATCAGCACGGTCCGCCAGCGCCTCATCCATGCCCTCGGTGGCCCCGCCGCCAACCTGCTGGTCGCTATCGCGTTCGGATTCGTCCTGAAAGCTCTAGGCGGCGCCGGCATCCACCCGTCGGCCACGCTCTCGACAGACCTGGTCGCGTATCTCGTTTACGCGATCGTTTTCCTCAACCTGTCGCTGTTCGCCTTCCAGCTACTGCCGATCCCGGGTCTTGACGGCTGGGACATCATCGAGACGATTTTTCGCTCGCGCAATCCGCGCTTCTTCTTCAACGCTTCCGTCCGCCGCAGAGAGATCTGGGTCGGCGCGGTGATCGTCATCTTTGTCGGTTCGCTGCTCGGCATCCCCGTGCTGAGCCTGGTGATGTCGCCCTTCTTTACGCCTGCCAGCCTAATCTCTGTAGGGCAATGCATCAGCTACGGGGTCCCCGGGTTCAACGCGCTGAATCCCTGCCTGCTGTAGGCAGGCTGGTCAACCAGCCGCCTTACGCGGCCCTGGTCGAGGAATTCGGCCGCGAGCGAGTCGTCGAGGCCATCCGCGAGCAGGTGGACGCCGAGCGCAATGGCAAGGTGGTCGACGACTCGGAACGGAGCCGCCGCGTCTCTGATCGGCTGCGCTCGGCCGCCGCCCCCCGTCTCCGGCGGGTGATCAACGCCAGCGGCGTGATCCTGCACACCAACCTCGGCCGGGCGCCACTGTCGCGAGCGGCGACAGAGGCCCTGGCGGTCGCAGGCGGCTACAGCAACCTCGAGCTCGACCTCGAGACCGGCCGCCGTGGCGAGCGGGCGGACCTTCTCACCGGATTGCTCAACAGGCTCTTCGACAGCCAGGCGGCGCTCGTCGTGAACAACAACGCCGCCGCGATCCTGCTCACGCTGACGGCCCTGTGCAAGGGCGGCGAGGTGATCGTTTCCCGAGGGCAGCTAGTGGAGATCGGCGGGTCGTTCCGCATGCCCGACGTCATGCGCCTGTCGGGCGCCCGCATGGTCGAGGTCGGGACCACCAACCGCACACGCGCGGCCGACTATGAGAATGCCATCACACCGAAGACCGCGGCGCTGCTGCGGGTGCACACGTCCAACTACCGCGTCACCGGGTTCACCGAATCCGTCTCGCTCGCGGACATGGAGGCGGTCGCGCGCCGCCACGACGTGCTTCTCATCGATGATCTCGGCAGCGGAGCGTCTGAACCGGTTGCGGACGAGCCCACCGTCGGCGAATCGCTCCGCCTAGCGGATGTGGTCACCTTCTCCGGCGACAAGCTGCTCGGCGGGCCACAGGCCGGCCTCATCCTCGCGCGGAGCGCCAAAGGCGTGGAGGCCGTGCGCAAGGTGTCGCGGCACCCGCTGGCGCGCGCGGTGCGGATCGACAAGCTCACGCTGGCTGCGCTCGAGGCCACGCTGCGCCAGCGCCTGACGGGGCATGTGGAGGACATCCCGGTCGAGCGCATGCTGCGGATGCAGATCGAAGAGATCCGAAGACGCGCCGGGATGTGGTCCGTGAAGCTGGAGGAACGAGGCGTGAACACCACCCTCGTCCCGGGGGAGTCGGCAGCCGGCGGCGGCTCCCTGCCAGGCCATGGCCTCCCGACCATGCTGATAGCGCTGGCCGGCCCCGCGTCACGGCTAGCGACCGCCCTGCGGCATGGCGAAACACCCGTCATCGCGCGCATCGAGAAGGACGCATGCTGTCTCGACCCGCGCACTGTTTTGCGAGGCGAGGACGAGCAGCTCCTCGATGCGGTGGAGGCGGCCGTCAAGAGCGTCCTGAAGTGATCCTCGGCACCGCGGGGCACATCGACCACGGCAAGTCCACGCTGGTGACCGCGCTGACCGGGATCGACCCGGACCGGCTCGCCGAGGAAAAGCGGCGCGGCATGACGATCGATCTCGGCTTCGCATACATGCGCTTGCCGAGCGGGCGGCAGATCGGCATCGTCGACGTGCCAGGGCACGCTCGGTTCATCCGCAACATGCTCGCGGGCGCCCACGGGATCGACGCCGTGATGCTGGTCGTCGCCGCCGACGAAGGCGTCATGCCGCAGACCCGGGAACACCTGGAGATCATCGACCTCCTGGACGTCCGGCACGGTCTGGTCGCCCTGACCAAGATCGACCTCGCCGACGAGGTCTGGCGCGAGCTCGTGGAGGGCGAGGTGCGGGATGCGCTCGCGACCACGACGCTGGCCGGTGTCACCATTCGTAGCGTTTCGGCGCTGACCGGTGAAGGGCTGGCCGAGCTCGTGTCCAGCCTCGACTCGGTCTTCGACGGTGTCGAGCCAAGGGCTGACCTGGGACGGCCGCGACTTCCGATCGATCGAGTCTTCACGATGAGCGGCTTTGGGACCGTGGTCACAGGCACGCTGGTTGACGGCGAAATCGCCGTCGGCGACGAGCTGCAGGTGCTCCCAGGCGGAGCCTCGGCGCGCGTGCGCGGGCTGCAGCAGCACAACGAGAAGGTCGAGCGGGCGGCGCCTGGCAACCGCGTCGCCGCGAACCTGATCGGGGTCGAGAAGGATCTCCTACAGCGCGGTGACGTCCTTGCGCGGCCAGGCGCGTTGGGGGCGACGAGGCGCGTGGACGCCCGCGTCCGCGTGCTGGCATCGGCGCCTCGTGGACTGCGGCATGGCGCGGAGCTCCAGCTCCACACGGGCACCGTGGAGGTCGGCTGCCGCGCGATCCTCCTCGAGGGCGACACGATCGAACCGGGTGCGCAGGGATGGGTCCAGCTCTACCTCGAGCGCCCGATTGCGGCTGCGAACGATGACCGGTTCATCCTTCGTATCCCGAGCCCCTCCTGGACGGTTGCAGGCGGCCAGATCAAGGACATCGCGCCGCGCAAGCATCCACGCCACGACGCGGCTGTCCGCGAGTCGCTCGAGCGTCGTGCCGCGGGCGATGTCCTGCAGGAGGAGCTGCGCAAGTACCCGCGGGGAGTCGCGGTCAGCGCGCTGCTCAGGGCCACTACGGCGACCGACGCAGACGTGTCGCGGCTAGACGCGCGCCGCCTCGGCGAGTGGCTCTTCGCGCAGGAGGCCTGGTCCGCCATCGGCGAGCGCACGGCGCGTGAGCTTGCCGCATACCACGGCGCACACCCGCTCCGTCAGGGAATGCCAAGAGAGGAGCTCAGGAGCAAGCTCGGCATACAGCCAGGCCTGTTTAATTCGGTTTTGAAAGTCCTCGCTGAGGAGGGACGCGTTGATGAGCGCGACGGCGAGGTCGCGGCGCCCACGCATGAGGTCGCCGACCAGGCGTCTGGAGGCCCTGCCGCGCGCTTGCTCGAGCTGCTCGGAGCGCAGCCATTTGCTCCACCTTCGCTCGCGGATGCGACGCGGACCGCGGGCGCGACGGCGGAGATTGTTCGCTCCCTCGCGCAGCGCGGCGACCTCGTCCGCCTGAGCGACGATATCGCGTTCACGCGTGACGCATACGAGCAATCCGTCGTTGCTGTACGAGAGCTGATCGCGAGCGCGGGGTCGGTGAGCGTCGCGCAGCTCCGTGATCGGCTCGGCGCCAGCCGCCGTCCGATGCTCGCGCTGCTAGAGCACCTCGACGCCGCCAAGGTGACGCGTCGCGTCGGGGACGCCAGGGTACTGCGCTAGAAATATGAGAAGGAAACCAGGCCGCCCTGGCGACGTGGCGAACCAGGATTGGTAGGCTTCGACCAGTGCACATCGCCGAACTGCTGGGTCGCGGCCGGCCGACCGTCTCGTTCGAGTTCATGGCTCCGCGCGATGAAAGCGAGGTCGATGTCCTCGAAAAGACGGTGGCCGCGCTGGCCGGCCATGCGCCGGACTGGGTGTCGGTGACCTATCGCCTCCGCACCGGCGAAAAAACCCTGGAGCTCGTGACGCGGATCAAGCGCCAGTACCACATCGAGGCGATGGCCCACCTCACATGCGCCAACTCGCGCGACGAGACGCGGCGAATCCTCAACTGGATGGAACGTGAAGGCATCGCCAACGTGCTGGCGTTGCGTGGCGACCCGCCCGGACCGGGCGAGCCTTTCCAGGCGGTGGATCGCGAACTGCAGCATGGCAGCGACCTGGTCGCATTCGTCCGCGGCAACGGCTACAGGCTGGGGATCGGCGCCGCTTGCAGCGCGGAGAAGCACCCCGAGAGCCCCGACCTCGAGCACGAGTTCCGCTACCTGCGACTGAAGGTCGAGGCCGGCGCGGATTTCCTCATCACCCAGCTGTTCTTCGACAACCGCTTCTACTTCGACCTTGTAGCGCGAGCTCGCGCAGCCGGTATCGAGGTTCCCATCGTTCCCGGTCTGATGCCCGTCCCGAGCCGCCGATCGCTGTCATTCGTGACCCAGATGTCGGGCGCCACAGTGCCCGAGAAGCTGCAGAGGGCGATCGATGAGGCGCCGGATGACGAGGCCATCCGCAAGCTCGGCGTCGACTACTGCATCAGGCAATGCGCGGAGCTGCTCGAGGCGGGCGTACCGGGTCTCCACTTCTATACGTTCAATCGCGCGCGGGCTCCGATCGAGATCCTCGGCGCCCTGCGCGGCCAGCAGCTCCTCGCGTCTTAAAACGCGCGAGCCGATAACCTAACCGAGCCATGTTGGCGGGAATCGACCTCGGCGGGACTCAGGTGCGTGTGGCACTGGCGCGCTCGGACGGAAACCTGATCACCAGCGTCAAGACCAAGACCCCGCTGCTCAAGACGCCACAGGGCCTGGTGGACTGGGCCGCCGCCGAGATTGAGCGCCTCCGCGGCAACCAGAAGGTGACCAGCATTGCCATCGGCGCTCCCGGCCCGATCGACCTCAAGCGCGGGGTCCTCGTCAACCCGCCCAACCTGCCGTGGAAGAACGTGCCCCTGGCGGCAATGCTCAATCGCGCTACCGGCGCCAAGGTGCACCTCGCGAACGACGCCGACATGGCCGGGCTCGGCGAGTTCCATCGCGGCGCGGGTCGTGGGACCCGCAACATGGTCTACATCACGTGGTCGACCGGCGTCGGCGGCGGTCTGATCATCGACGGCCGCCTCCACCGCGGCGGGCACGGCACCGCGGGCGAGATCGGGCACATGATCATCGACCCCAACGGCCCACTCGACAACTGCGGCCAGTACGGTTGCCTTGAGGTTTTCTGCGGAGGCGCCAACCTCGCCAAGGAGACCGGTCATCCCGCGTCCGAGCTGTTCGCAGCCGCCGCCCGCGGCGAGAGGCATGCGCGCATGGTGGTCGAGCGATCGGCTCGCTACATGGGCCTCGCGCTCATCAGCCTGACCAACGCGATCGACCCCGAGATGTTCGTTCTGGGTGGCGGTGTCACGCGCTCGTGGAAGCTGGTGGCCCCCACGATGCTGGAGACCCTTCGGTCCTCGCCATTCATCAAGCCCGCCCGCCGGCCTCAGGTCCGCCGAGCCCGGTTGGGCGACCGGGCCGGCCAGGTCGGGGCCGTGGAATGGGCGCGGATCAACCAGTAGCGGATCAACCAGTAACCGATGAGGGGATCCGCCGGCTCCTGAAGCAGGCCGCGTCCGAGCTGGGAGCACGCGCGTGGATCGTCGGCGGCTACGTGCGCGACACGCTGCTCGGCCGCCCGCACCCGGACCTGGACATCGTCGTCGAGGGCGGGCTGGGGTTCGAGTTGGCGCGCCGGTTCGCCGAGTTGGCGGGCGCCGCCGAGCCGGTGATCTTCGAACGGTTCGGCACCGCGCAGGTCACCTTGCCGGGGCACCTGGTCGAGTTCGTGTCGGCTCGTCGCGAGTCATACGGCCCCGATTCGCGGAAACCCCTGACTCAGGACGCCACGCTGGACGAGGACATCCGCCGCCGCGACTTCACGGTCAACACGCTGCTCATGGATTTCGACGGCAACATCCAGGACCCACTCGGCCGTGGCCTGGCCGACCTCGAAGCGCGCGTGCTGCAGACGCCTGCAGATCCGATGCAGACGTTCAATGACGATCCGCTGCGCATGCTGCGGGCGATCCGCTTAGCCGCCCAGCTCGAGTTCGAGCTCGCTCCCGCCCTGCTGCCCGCCATGCGCAAGCTGCGCGACCGCCTCGCATCCCCGGTGGTATCAGCCGAGCGCGTGGCCGATGAGCTCCTAAAGATGCTGCTCACCGAACGCCCCCAACTCGCGCTCGATCGTCTCGACCAGGGCGGATTGCTCGAGCTGATCCTGCCCGAGTTGGCAGCGTGCAAGGGTGTCCAACAGGGCGGGTACCACACCCACGACGTGTTCGGTCACACGCTGCTCACCGTGGCCGCCACGCCCCCGGAGCACGTCGTGCGGCTCGCGGCCCTATTCCACGATGTCGGCAAGCCGGCCACCGCCGGACCCGACGGTACGTTCGTTGGACACGAGGTCGTCGGCGCAGAGATGACGACGCACGCACTGGAACGATTGCGTTTTCCTCAGAAAGAGATCGAAGCGGTGGCGATGCTCGTGCGCCTGCATCTGCGGCCGGTGTTCTACGCCTCCGAGTGGACAGACGGCGCGGTGCGCCGCCTCGCCCGCGATGCGGGTGCGCTGCTGAAACCACTAATGGCATTGGCGCGCGCCGACATCCAGGCATCCGCCTATCCGCATCCCGAAAAGCTCGACGAGCTACAGGCGCGCCTCGACGCCGCGCTGTTGGAGCAGCCGTCCCGTATGGCGGCGCCCGTGGACGGACAGGACATCATGCGAGTGCGCCGGATCGGACCGGGGCCGGAGGTCGGCCGCATCAAGCAGCGACTGACCGAACTGGTCATGGACGGCGCCATCGATCCGACCCGCGACGCCGTGCTTGCCTATCTCGAGTCGCACCCCGTTCTATAAGTCAGCGCTCAATGCCGCGTTAGTCGCCGGGCGCGCGCAGGGCGCACTTCTTAACTAATCCCGTTATGCTGCGAGAGGAGTAGGAGCGGCGGGGAGGCTGGGGCTATGGGAGGCGCAATGACTGAGACGAGTATGGAGACGTTGGCGGCACCGGCGACCAACGGGGAACGTGAGGCGGCGATTGGCGCGGACGCCAAACCGACCGTGCTCGCCCGGGACGACACGTTCAACGGGCGGCTCTCGATCAAGGGCAGCGGCCAGATCCTGGGCAAATTCAACGGCCACGTCGAGTGCGATGGAGACCTGTTCATCGGGCCCGAGGCCCACGTCGAGGCGGACATCAAGAGCGCGAAGGTGACCATCGCCGGACTCGTGCGCGGGAACATCGTCGCCGTGAGCAGGCTCAAGATCACCAACACCGGACGGCTCGAGGGTGACGCGAGGGTCGGGGCGCTCGTGGTCCTCGAAGGCGGCGTGCACCTTGGCGTGATCAGGGTCCACCCAGAGGGCGTGCCTGAGGCCAAGGACACCGCCGTCGTCGAGTCCAACTCGCCATCAGCCCAGGTGGTGACTCTCAAGACGCTCCCGAACCCGGTGGGCCGGGTCAGGAAGTTCTGGGGTGAGTTCTTCTAGGCGGGGATCCGGGAAGGCGCGGTCCGTAAAGAAGCCTGGTCGGGCTGCTCCGAAGCGACCCGCACGGGCGACCGCGACCCGAAAGGCTCCCAGGCGGCCTTCTCGACCGGAGACTCTCGCGCCCCTGCCGCCGCCCCGACCGAAACCTTCCATCCGCCTTCCTGGACCGGGATCATCGAGGCTCACGATCAAGCCCGGACCTCCAGGCCTGATTCGGGCTCCGCTGGTGCTCTCCACCAAGGCAAGGCCTCCCGGCCCCCGCCGCCTGAGCGAGGTCGAGCTCGACGAGGACGAGGTCCTGATCGACAGCTTCAGCGCCACGCTGGACGGGGTGAGCGTCCGGATCACAGCCGTGCTGGAGCGCACGTGCGTTTATGTGGACCGGGATGGTGACCGCAGGCTCGCGCGCAAGAAGGATCTGTGGGTGGAGGCAGACAAACTGCCGATCCGGCGCCGGAGCATCGGCTAAGCTACCGGCCGCGATGGCGCTCAACCAGGTGCTTGACAGATGATCGAGCCGCGCACCAACCGCAACCTCGCGCTCGAACTACTGCGTGTCACGGAGGCAGGGGCCCTGGCCGCCGCCCCCCTGCAGGGCCGCGGCAACAAGGAGGCCGCCGACCGGCGCGCCGTGGAGGCGATCAGGAGCGCCATGGCGTCGGTCGACATGAAGGGCACCGTCGTCATCGGCGAGGGCGAGAAGGACGAGGCGCCGATGCTGTATTTCGGCGAGCAGATCGGCAACGGCCTCGAGCCCGAGGTGGACGTCGCGATCGATCCCATCGAGGGCACCAGCCTCACCGCGTCCGGTCTGCCCGGCGCGATCTCCGTGGTCGCGCTGGCCGAGCGCGGCTCGATGTTCACGACGCACGTGCACTACATGCAGAAGCTCGTCGTCGGCCGCAGGGCGCGAGGGGTCATCGACCTGGAGATGCCCGTGGAATGGAACCTCAGACGGATCGCCAAAGCTGAGGGCCTTCCCGTGCAGGAGCTAACGGTCGTCGTTCTCGAGCGCGATCGAAACCAGGAGATCGTGAGGCAGATTCGCGACGTCGGCGCGCGCATCAAGCTGATCACCGCAGGCGACGTCGCCGGCGCGCTCGAGGCGGCGCTCGAGACGAGGTCAGGGATCCACTGCATGATGGGCTCCGGCGGCGCCACCGAGGGGGTTCTCGCCGCCTGCGCGATCAAGACCATCGGCGGCGACATGCAGGCCAAGCTCTACTTCCGCGACGAAGCCGAGCGTGAGGTTGCGGTGAGCGAAGGGCACAAGCCGAACAAGGTCCTCCACCTCGACGACCTGTGCTCGGGCAACGACATCTTCTTCGCGGCCACGGGGATCACCACGGGCGAGCTGCTCAAGGGCGTCCGTTACGAGGATGTCTACGCGTACACGCAATCGATGGTTTTGCGCTCCGCATCGGGCACGATGCGCATCGTGGATGCGTATCACCCCATCGACAAGCTGAGAGCCAAGGGCCTGCTCCCCGAGCAGGTCGCGCTGCCCTGAGCGCCGGCGAGGCGGGGCAGTTCCTCGCCGCCGCGGTGAAGTCCTTGAGCAAGGCGCAGTGGGAGTGGATTGCGACGGCGCGCGTCGTGTCACGCCAGCGTCCTTCGACCGCCGAAGTCGAGCAGGTGCTGGAAAACATGCTGGCCGGCGCCGACCAGGCCATGGTCAACGCGCTGTCGGGCGGGTTCAGGGTGGCGCAGACCAAGATGGCGATCAGCAAGCTCGTGCCCGAAGTGGTCGCCGCGGTGGCGCTCGAGTCGGCGCAGATCGTGGCCCTGGCCATCCTGGTGCGCGAGCAGCTCGACCCGGCGGCGTTCGCGGCCCTGTACCGGCCTTTTGCCACGGTCCTGCCGGGCCCGAGCTACCAGCCGCCCGCCCCGGTGGACCGCCAGATCGCGGCCTTCCTGGCGCGCCTGCCGACGCTCTCCGGCCCAAGCGAGGCCGAGGCGGCCGCCGTGGCCAGGGTGCTGAGCGAGCCACCGAAGCCGGTGGCGCCGTCGGCGCCGGGCGCTCCTCCGTCCGCACTCGCGCCTGCGCGGGCCCTCGATCCCGCGGCGCACTACCAGGCGGCCTGGAAGTCGGTCATCGATTCCGCGAACAAGTCCGGGCGCACGATGGCTTTCCGCGCCGCCCAGGACGGAGCCGAGATGGCGGCGCCGCACGACGGCTCGGGGATCGTCGGCCACGCCGGCGTGGCCGCCGGCGGCATCTTCATGCGCGACCTGCTGCCGATCGAGCAGGTCTTGCTGCTGTACGAGCCGTTCGCAGCGGCCTTCCCCTACGAGAGCCTTCAGTAGGGGCCGCAGAGATCGGCACTGCTGGCGCCAAACACGCGTAATTCCCCGCGTCGAGACGCACGATCGGCGTCAAACGTGCCGAAACGCTGGGCTTAGGCGGTTCGGACTCCAGCCGCCTTTTCTAGGCCCAGCTCTTCGACGGCCGCCTCCCGCATCTTGAATTTCTGGACCTTCCCGGTCACTGTCATCGGGAACGAGTCCACGAACTTCCAATGTCGCGGGATCTTGTACGAGGCGATCTTGCCCTTGCACCACGCGGCCAGGTCGTCACCTGAGACCGCGCCGCCTTCGCGCAGCTTCACCCAGGCCATGACCTCCTCGCCGTATTTCTCAGAGGGCACGCCGATCACCTGCACGTCGGCGATGGCGGGGTGGCCGTAGAGAAACTCTTCGACCTCGCGGGGGTAGATGTTCTCGCCGCCCCTGATGATCATGTCCTTGATCCGGCCGACGATATTTACGTAGCCGAGCTCGTCCATCGTGGCCAGGTCGCCGGTGTGCATCCAGCGCGCGGCGTCGATCGCCTGGCGCGTGGCCTGTTCGTTGTTCCAGTAGCCGAGCATGACGATGTAGCCGCGGCTGCACAGCTCGCCGGATTCCCCGCGCGGAACGACCGCCCCGGTCGCGGGATCGACGACCTTGATCTCGACGTGGGGATGAACCCGGCCCACCGTCGAGACGCGCTTTACGAGCGGGTCGTCGGTCGCGCACTGCGTCGATACCGGCGAGGTTTCGGTCATGCCATACGCGATCGTCATCTCGGGGATGTGCATCACGGTCTGCACCTTCTTCATCACCTCGACGGGACACGGCGAGCCCGCCATGATGCCGGTGCGCAGCGAGCTGAAATCGAATTCATTGAATCTTGGATGCTCGAGCTCGCCGATGAACATCGTGGGCACGCCGTACAGAGACGTGCATCCCTCCTTCTGGACCGTCTCCATGACGGCCACCGGGTCGTATGCCTCGGCGGGGATCACCATCGTGGCGCCGTGCGTGGTGCAGGCGAGGTTGCCGAGCACCATGCCGAAGCAGTGATAGAAGGGCACGGGGATGCAGACGCGGTCCTGCGCGGTGTAGTGAAGCGTCTCCCCGATGAAGTAGCCGTTGTTGAGGATGTTGTGGTGCGTGAGGGTTGCGCCCTTTGGAAACCCTGTGGTGCCGGACGTGTACTGGATGTTGATTGGGTCGTCGAACTGGAGCGAAGCCTCGACCTCGCGCTGAACCGCCGGGCTCGCGCCGGCTCCATCCCGCTCGAGCGCCTCCCAGCCGTCCTCGAGGACGAGCGCCTCGCGCAGCTCGGGGCACCGACCCTTGACCTCGGCCAGCATCGCGCGGTAGTCGGCCTGGCGGAACCCCGCGGCGAGGATCAGGAAGCTGATGCCCGACTGGTTCAGGACGTACTCGAGCTCGGAGGTGCGGTAAGCGGGATTGATGTTGACGAGGATCGCGCCGATCGCCGCGGTCGCGTACTGCGTGATGACCCATTCGTACCGGTTGGGTGACCAGATGCCGACCCGATCGCCTCTTCGCACTCCCCGCGCCAGCAGTCCGCGACCCACGAGCTCGCACTCCGCCACCAGTTCCCGGTAAGTGGAGCGGTGACCCTGGTGAGCGACGACGAGCGCTTCGCGATCGCCATGACGTTCGGCGGTGCGGCGCAGGTTCTGGAAGATGGTCTCGCCCAGGAGCGGGGTTTCGCTCGCGCCGTGAACGTAGCTGAGCTCGCCCAATCGACACTCCATTGTGCGCCTCAAAAGGGAAAGAGCCAAGCCCTTGACACCCCCTGGCGAATCGGGCATCCTGAGGTCAATTCGTTCGGCGTCGAGTCCATCGCAGTCCGCGCAAAGGTTGGCCTCCATAAGTAGGCAACGGCCGCAAAGCGGCGCAGAAACCAAGAGCGTGTCACCCGATGGAACCCGGCCGAGGCGGTGTCCGCTGCAGGCGCCGCCTCGTTTTTTGGTGTGTGAGGCCATAATCTCCGCTCGGTGATCAAGGCGCCGGCAGCGAAACGGCTACCGGCGTTGGCCAACCGGCGATTCACCGCCTTGCTCCTGGTCTGGGCCGGCGTCCCGATCGTGCTCCTGTACCTGTGGCAGGCCTTGATCCAGCCCCTCGCCTTCGGTACCTACCTGGGCGATTTCCAGGAGAGCTACATGCGAGCGGCGGCCCGGCTCGCGGCGGGGCACGACCCGTACGACCTCTGCCAGACCATGGGCTGCCTCGAGCCGACCGGTCCGCAGTACGTGACCCCGCTGCCCCTGGCCTGGCTCCTGCAACCGTTCGTGGGGGTCGACAGCCACGTGCTCGCGGCGGCGGTCGTCGTCGTGCTGAACGCCTCGGTCGCCCTCTTCCTGTTCTCCATGCTGCGTGCGCTCCGTGTCGACGATTGGCAGCTGGCGGCGCTGCTGGTGCTGACGGCGCTGGCGTTCGAACCCACGACCGCGAACATCGTCGAGGGCCAGATCAACCTCGTGTTGCTCGCGCTGTCGGGCCTGTGGCTCCTGGCCTGGATGGCCGGCCGCTGGTGGGGAGGCGCCGCCCTCGGCGTAGCCGTGGCCCTGAAGTTGATACAGGCGCCTGTGGGGCTGCTCGTGCTGTGGGCAAGGCGATGGTCGATGCTGGCCGTGGCCGTGATCGCCGGTCTGGGTTTGTGGCTGCTGGCGGCCCCGCAGTACCTGTTCGAGTACCTGTTCAAGGTCGTGCCCGCCATCGGGGCCGGCACCGGGCTCTTCGAGAACCACTCGCCGGGCGGCACCATCGCCCGGCTGATCGAGCCGGACACCTTCTTCGCCGCCACGCGCGGTAGCCCGCCCGCGGCGCGGATCATCGCTGCCGTGATCGCGATTGCCGCGCTGGTGGTCACGTTCATCATCCTGCGTTCGCCGTCCCGGACCGCGACCGGCAGGGGCCTCGAGGCGGCCGCCGTCGTCGCCGTCACGCCGATAGTGGCGAGCTATTCGTGGGGAACGCACCTCGTGCTGCTCCTGCTGCCGATGCTGGTCCTGATCGCCTGGGCGGCGCGGACTCGCGACTGGACCGTGCTGGGGCTCGTGGCCCTGGGCTGGGCGCTCATCGGCCCCGGCCACCATCTCTTCCAGGTCCTCCTGGTCTCGGGCTATTCGAACCTCGTCGTTTTGAGGTTGATGGCGGAGTTTGGTGTAGTCGGAATCCTCGCCGTGTGGGTCGCCAGCCTGTTGGCCGCCCGCCGCGAGGCGGTCAGCGCACGGACTTGATGCGGCTCACCAACACCGTGCCCACGAACAAGAACAGGACCGCGCTCGAGAAGACCACGCGGTAGCCGACGTTCGCTTCTACGTGCTTGTTGAGGTAGTCGATCAGGGCTCCGCCAAACAACGGAAGGAGCGCCTGGGGAAACGTCAATGCGATGTGGAACAAACCCATGTCTTTGGCCGACTTCTTGGGATCGGGCAGCGTGTCGCAGGCCAGGGCCCAGTCGACCGCGAAATACAGCCCGTAGCCAATCCCGTACGCGATGCCTAACGCATACACAAGAGGCACCGACTTCGGATAGAAAGCGATGAAGACCAGTGCCACGAATCCCTGCGCCGCCCCGGCCAGGTAGACGAAGATCTTGCGACGGCGAATTCGATCGGAGATCTGACCCCCAAAGAACCCGAATGGGAGCGCGGTCAGGACCACGACCAGCAGCCAGTTGGATGTGAACTTGGCAGCATCCTCATTCGGCCCGAGCACCACGTCGCCGAAGAAGTTGACCAGGAAGTAGAGGACAACCGTGATCCCGGACGAGACCATGAGGCGGGTGAAGATGACCCATGCGAAATCGCCCTCATGCAGTGGCCGCAAGAATTCGCGCACCGACTCCGCGAACGGACGACTCGACGGCCGCTCGATAGGAACCATTCCTTCGCTTCGTGCCGCCCAGACCGTGGGTATGAGCGTGAGCGCGGCGACCACGCCCATGATCAAGTAGATCGCGCGATTGTGGGCCAGCAGGCTCGAGACCCCGAGGCCGGTGCCAATCCCCAGCTGGGTCATGGTGGCCAGGAAACCGCTCGCTTTTCCGACCTGCTGGGCCGGGACCACGTCGGGGACTATGCCTGCGTATGCGGCCTGTGCGCCGTTGAAGAAGAACTGGATGATGGCGTACCCGATGAGGATCTCCGGGTAGGTGTTGGCGGCCATCATGATCAAGAGACCGGGGAACGTGAGGAGGGTGCCGGCCACCATGATCGGCCGCCGCCGCCCAAACCGAGTGTTCAGGCGGTCGGACCAGGCGCCGACCAGCGGCGGTACGGTCACCGCCAGCAGGCCGCCGAGGCCGAGGGCGACGCCGATGGCCGTGTTCTGCGAACCCTTGGGGACCACGGAGTCGATCTGAGCCTGGATCAGGACCGTGGTCAGCGGTAGCCACAGGAAGTTGCTTCCGAACCAGAAGGCGCTGAGAGCGGTGTGCTGGAGGTTCCCGTAATGGGCTGGCGCCGCCTCCGCGCGGGCGATCGTTGCCACGTCGAAAGGCTAGTGGCCCGGGTCGGGGTCTGCACGAGAAAATTGTGGCATCGGCGGCCGGAGCCAAGGAAAGGGTGGCGCGGCGAGGAGCGCATCTGGATGCGTGACGATGCCGCGCCGGGCCCCATGACGCAGGCTTGGGCGCCAGAGGCGCCCGGCCGCCCAGGCCGCAAGGTTCCGTGAACGCCCCGGCCTGGGCCACTTGGTTAAGTAGGTTCCTCCCGCACTCCGAAAAGCGCTAGGCTTTGTCGGCCCCCATGCATCCTGTCCTTTCGCGCGCAAAAGAGGTTCTCATCGAGGTGCCGCGGCACGGCAAGCTCGCGTATTGCCTGCTGCGTGATCCGCGCGTGCCCACCGCGCCCAAGGCCGCCGTTTTGGGCGCGCTGGCCCTGATCGTGAGCCCGATCGACTTCCCGGCCTGGGTGCCGGTGCTGGGCGAGCTGGACATGCTCGCCCTGGGCGTGCTCGCGGTCAAGACGTTCATCGAGGCGTGCCCGGAAGAGGTTCGCCACGAGCACGAACGCGCGCTGGAAGCCGGCGAAAGCGTTTTCGATCGAGACCTTCAGGACACTGTCGCTGCGGCGCGAGAAGGTACGGGCAGGCTCGCCAACCGGATCCGGGCGCGCGTGACGCGCCGGGACTCGTATCAATCGGTATCGGAGGGCTAGGGAAAGTGCGGGTGATGCTGACCAAGGATGTCGTCAACGTCGGCAAGGCCGGCGATGTGAAGGAGGTCACGGACGGATACGGCCGCAACTTCCTCCTTCCCCGGAAGCTGGCGGTGCCGGCCCACAAGGGCGTCGAGGCGGAGGCAAAGCGCCTGCGCGACGCAGCCGTCAAGCGCGAGACGAAGGACCGCGTCGAGGCGCAAGCCCTGGCTGACGAGATCAACAACAAGACGGTCGTCGTCCGCCTCAAAGTCGGCGCCGAGGACAAGGCCTTCGGCTCCATCACAAACCAGGACATCGCCGCCGCTCTGAAGGCGCAGCATCGCGTCGAGATCGACCGGCACAAGATCGACTTGAAGGAGCCGATCAAGACGTTGGGCGAGCACGAGGTCGCGTTGAAGCTCCACCGCGACGTGGCGGCCCACGTCAATGTGATCGTGACTCAGGACCGGTAGGGCTTGGTGGACCTCGGCGGCCACCCAGCCCGTTCGGCCACCGCGGCCCACTAGTCATGGCGACGATCGCGCTCTCACCCGGGAGGGTGCCGCCCCACGACCTCGATGCCGAGATGTCCGTGCTCGGCTCCATCCTCCTCGATCCCCTTTCGATCGCGAAGGTGCTGCAGTTCCTCCACCCGGAGGACTTCTATCGCGAGAACAACGGCCAGGTCTACCGCGCCGCGCTCGACCTGTTCGCCGCCGGCGAGCCGATCGACAACGTCACGCTCGCGGCTCAGCTGCAGACGATGGGGATGCTCGATCGCATCGGCGGGCGCGCGCAGCTGGCGTCGATGCAGAGCACCGTGCCGACCGCGGCAAACATCGAGTACTACGGCCGGATCATCAAGGAGAAGGCGTATAAGCGGCGCCTGATCTCGGCGGGATCCAACATCGCTGGGTTTGGCTACGACGATGGGGTGGAGGCCGAGGAGGCGATCAACCAGGCGCAGTCGCTGGTGTTCGGCGTCGCAGACGACCGCGACCAGCGCGAACTTTCCAAGTTGTACGACCTGCTCGGGCCTGCGATGGAGCGCATCTCGCTGCAGATGGAGAGCGGGCAGGGGGTGGTCGGGGTGCCTTCAGGGTTCCACGACCTGGACCGCATGACCGGCGGGTTCAAGGACTCGGACCTGATCATCGTGGCGGGCCGCCCGAGTATGGGGAAGTGCCTGGCTGCCGACAGCATCATCGACGACCCGGCAACTGGCGAGCGGCTGACCATCGAGGAGGCTGTCCGTCGCCGTATGCCGACCGTTCTCGGCTTTGCGTGGGATGGATCCGTCGAGCCACAGGACATCCACGCCTGGGTGGACAGCGGTATCAAGCCTTGCTTCCGGGTGACGACACGAACCGGCCGTTCCGTCGAGGTCACCGGCCACCATCCCTTCCTCACCGTCAAGGGGTGGCGGCCCCTTCACGACATCACCGTCGGCGCTCGCATTGCCGTGCCGAGATGGGTCCGATGTTTCGGCAAAGACACCTCCA
>WNFC01002988.1_pt1 | contig 18226 bp, 25 predicted proteins | sample 5400541 | NCBI WGS metagenome assembly WNFC01 (sample SAMN13153342, study PRJNA577476) | soil metagenome | isolation source: 120 cm saprolite under Douglas fir tree site 2 hole 2 replicate 1 | place: USA:California | collected 2015-04-18
GTGTAAGGAGACAGAACGGAAAGATAATGGCTCAAGGACAGTCTTGATGTCGGCCTCAGGTCGGCTAGTGACGCATATACGCAGGTTCGGGTGAGTCGTGAGTCGATAAGGTCTTCCAGGAACACGAGGACTTCCTCGCGGGGAGAAGACAGCGCAGATGTGTTTGGACATTCGTCCAAGGCATCCACAATAAGGAAAATTGGGGCTTGTCCTGGAAGTTCCAGCAAGTCCTTCAAACAACGGACGAGTACATCGTCGCCGGGATCTTGAGAACCATTTTCGTCCTCCGAGTAGAGTTTTGAAAGAACGTCGCAGTAGGAATCGGATTGACGACAAAGCTGGACTAGCACAGATGAGAGCAACCCACGCAGGTCCTTCTTTTGATCCTCCCTAAAGTCATAATAGAATATAGCGAGTGATGCGAACCCGGTTTTCCGCATAGTCTCAGTATCCTGGATGATTGTAGAACTGGCCGACACCGTAAGTTCTCGAGACGAAATTATCGAAGGGTTTACGTACCAAAGTACACTCTTCCCTGCGCCAGCTGTGAAAGGGGAAATCCATCAGTCTTTGCAAAAGAGTAAGCGCTGGGCGGCAACTCACGTTTCCCATGGATCCATAGAAGGGGTCCGGATGCCCTCCATTCTGACAGCGTGTCACCTTGAATGAACCACACCCCAGTCCCGCTGTGCCGCGATCTGCGAGCGATGTTGTGATTTTTCCATGGATCGGGGGGAGAGAGCCAATTTCGAATATGTTGCTGCACATTGTCACCTGCAAGACAGTCACGATGATTCCCGGTAGCAATGACGAGGTAAGAAACAATTGACGTTTCAACCTGTTCATGTCGCTCGCCATTTGATGTAGGATTTCTAGCGCTCAGTCAAAAATGGAACCAGCTCGTTGTCGTCAACGAATCGTACCGAGGGCTTCCCGGACACCGTCAACAGATGCTTTTCCGTCTAGAGGGAAGGGTATTCAGCCAAGGACAGAGTACAAGTCGAGTGCGTTAGCCCACCGTCCATAACTACTCTCATATTCTGGACCAGACCGTGGACGACCTCGAGAGTTTGAGATACGGTAGTCCGAGCCTCGTCGTGCGTGAGTCGGTCCAGCCTCTGGAGGACCGCCTCGACCTCCTCCTCCCCGAAGAGTTTTCTTTACGGATTTGACTGCGTTGTGGTGAGTAAAAGGTAACACGTCAGCGAGAACGGACTCACTTGATCGGCCCTGCTTGAGTTCTTTGGTCGCCAGGGCGAGGGTGGACAACAGTTCGACCATTATCTGGACCACTATCTCGTTCATGGCGGGCGTAGGAGGGACCCGAGTATATATATCGAGAGGATTGAGAAAGTGTTCGAACGACTCGAGCAGGTCGACGAGCGCGTCATAACTACCAGTTAGGACGCACTCGTCGACCTGCTCGAGTCAATTGAAGCCTTGCCGTTGGTCATCTAGTTCACTTGGATGTCACAAGGATATGCATAAGTGACTTCAATGGACACATACAGCAAGTAGGATCGCAAGGCCAGCGTGTAGTGCTTTCACAGGTGAAAATGGCTGTAAAAACCGTGATGGCTGTGGAACACGCTGTGGGCGCCTTCTGACATACAAGACCAGTGATGTCGCCGAGAGAGGCGTTGGCAGAAAGTCCGGTTTAGAATTGATACAATATTCTTGAATCATTTCATGGTTCTATCGCTTCCTCTGAATTCCCTGAAGGTCTGTGCTTGACGTTGCAGAAGACCAGCGATGGACTCGACAGAGTGGCAACTCTGGAGATACACGGCGAGTGGATGTTCGGGCGATGTGATGCCAGTCTTTTACTCATAAGCCTGCAGGGCAGACTCGAAAGGCGTTTGAAGACGAGGGGAACCTGACTGGTCAGTCATATTGCGAGCAGGGAAAAAATAGTGTCTTTAGGAGGGGGGTTGGTTCGCTGTGAGGAAATGAAGGCGAGGCAGTAGGGTGTGGTGAGTAGACGGTCACGGTTGGGGCGAAGGCCAGTGCACAGCCTCATCGATGTCGATGTGTTCTAACTTCATCAGGAAAACACCATGTTTACTTTTCGTACTTTTTGTTACTTTTTTTAAATACTTTTTTGCAAAAAAGTAGAAAAAGTAATCCCCACTACTTTTCAAATTACTTGGCAGGTCGGCCAAAAAAGTAGCTATGTTTCAAAAGTAGATCATCTCGAAAAGTACACATATCTCGAGAAGTATACATATATCTCGAAATGTACACGTATATCTCGAGAAGTAGTCCCAATATGGGATAACTAGCAACGCGAGACACGAGTAAATGAAAAATTAGTATTTTCAACTTTTCCAAAGTAGCGTACTTTTGTTGAAAGCGACCCAATTTCCCAAAAAGATGAAAAAAGCACCTAAAAAGTAGCAGGGATTTCTTTTTATAATAAGTAGGTGGTACTTTCTGGTATCGTTACTTTTCTTACTTGCCGAAAGTGAAAAAAGCACGAAAAGTAAACACGGCATTTTCCTGATGCTCCCCCCAATGCGGCTGCAAGTCAATTGCCTGGACGCATGGTGGTGACTTGAGTGGGAGATTGTTGAAGATTGTGGTTCATGCGAAAGGGTGTGTCGGCCGTCTCGAAGGGAAGACGATGGCAACGAGACGTGGAGGGAAAAGAGAATGAGAATACAGCAATGTCCCCGATAGCTCGTGGTCCTCGATACGTGCTACGGTCAGGTAGTGCTACGGTACCGTGGCACAAGTGTGATCCCTTTACCTCCATCATGCAACCATTTTCTCTTTCGTTCATGATACAAAACACGGGATTCGCTCCCTCAGGTGTTAAAATTTAAAAGACCATTCGAGCAGTACATTCGACGATATATATAACGGAGCTACTATTTAGATAACGTGCATGTGTAGATACCGAGCCATGTTCATGATAACAAAATGATACAATGCGTTCAATGTCACTGTCAGACGTAAACAGTGTCCTTCGTTCAAGAGACCAGACCATGTCGGCGTAAAAGTATGCCCCACCTGTCATGATCCAAAGTTAGAAGCACTGCGATGGGACAGCGCAAGGCGATCACGAAAGGAACCAGGCGAGACGCACTCTTCTTTCTCGGACTCTAATTCCGTCAATCGCCGTTTGAGTTGTCTAAGAAGAAAGGTATGAGCTCGCGTCATCACGTCTCGGGATCGCGGGAACGTACGAGTTCTCCTTCGTGAACGCATTACGGCTCTCCTTGCTTTGGCGCAGGTCTTGCCTCATTGCGGCCCAGGCGTCCGTGTCAGGAAGGTGTGCATCGTTGAACATACCATCAAGCTCCTCGTTAAATGCCTACGATTGGAACATTATCTCGGTTGGCAGCTACACGGCTAATCAGAGCAAAAGTTTTACCCACCTCATACATGATCTCATTCTCTGTTGTGGCATCTGCTAGAAGACTCTTCACTAGTTCACATTGGCGCTTGGTACTCTGGAGCTCCACCCGAGCCTTTTCAAGAAGGCTGGCCTTCTGTGGCAGACAATCGGCAATTTGATGTGAGTGATGTTGCGGTGAGACTAACCTCCTTTAGGTCTGCTACTAGCAGGCCGATATCGACGGATAGCGCTTCCTGGTTCGATGCAGCGCGAACAAGGCTCTTGTCTGCCTCGGACACCGCATCCTCGATGGATTTTAAGAGATCTTCAGTCCGGACCGCGTCAGTACCGGCTGGTGCAGCCTCCCTTTGGTCTTTATGTACGGAACGTGGAGTCGCTTCTCCACTGCGCTTGCCAATGAGCTGCCGCATCTCTTCCATGCGCTCTTGCGCCGCCTTGCTCTATCAAGATGTGGCTCAGCACGGAAATGTGTCGTGAAGAGGATGGCCTATACCTTTGCTGTGCTATGCCTTTGTGGAGTAGGATGTGATTTTTGGAGTCTCAGCATATTGTCGTCACTGTCAGACTCTTGTGTCCACGCTGACGGCAGTTGCTCACTGTCCAGCTTGATGCGTTTCACGGCTCTTCTGGACGTTTCGACCTACGATAATGTCAACAACGTAAGAATGGCCCTAAAGGGAGCACTACCTCATCTTTCGTTGACTCAACGAGCCTTAGTAATTTTGGAACATCGACGTCTTCCCGAGAACTGGACGATGTTGCTGTCTTCTTCTGGCGCACTACAGGCGATACTCGTCGCGGTGACACAACTCGTCCTCTGATATTTGGTGGCGTCCTAAGTTGCGCTTTGCGGCTAGGTGACTCTCCGGTAGAATTCCGCAAGGAATTTTTCTTCTTGATTGACAGGGGTTCGATGGTACTCGGCGCCTTTTGTATACTATGGGAAATTACTCTGGCTGCTGCGTCCGTGTTTCCTGTCGGTTCAAACGGTTGCCTTCGGCTCCGAGGTAGAGGTGACACAGGCTTGGGGGGTGTGGCTGGTGGGCAGTTCAGATTGTGTAAAGTAGCCTGTAGTGCTGAGTCGAGGCTTTCGAAATCTGGTTCTGGGCTTGCTCTTGGGCTAGGCGGCAGAGGTGATGGACTTCGTGGACCACGCGGACGGTTACCTGAAGCTCTCTGTGATACTGTGCTTTCAGGTTGTTCATTGACTTCTGTAAGCGACGTGGGCCAAAACATATTTGTTGGTGTCGTTGACCGTTGGCTGAGGCCACTTCCTGAAGCCCGAGACGGCGGCCGAAATGGTTCAGGCGGATTATCTATGGCAGGTTCAGTATGTGAAAGAACGATAAATATGTAACAACCTTCATATATCGTGTCTTCGACTGGTCCGTCCCATGGAGGTTCCGTTGACCCTTTCGAACGCTGATTTTGACTATTGTGTCTCGCCAGCGCCAGGCGCATAGTAAGGTCCCACTCTGACTCATCCATATCACGCTTCTCTGGGACCATCTTACAGGCATCGTACGCGTCGTCGACGGCTGGGCTTTGCTCTCTCGAAAATGAGCTCGATACAGATCCCGATCGCGAGGTCCGGCGCTTGGGAGAGACATCTGGTTCACTTCCTGATCCTTTTGGAGATCTACTCCGACCGAGCAGTCGACTCGACCTCGACTTTTGTCTTGATGATCGGGTACCATCGAGGGCCTCATCATCCATACTAGAAATGCTGGTGGCTGCGGTAAGCGTTGAAGTGGAGCGCTGTGAGAAGCGCGTGAAGCTCCCGTCTGAGCTGCTTTGTGCGGAAACGGACGAGCGTGAAGCAGAAGATTTAGATCGTCGCGACCCATTGATGGTCCCACCGAAGATGTCCCCGCGACCGCCTCCAGGAAAAGCGTTGAAGAGGTTACGCGAAATAGCGTCTAGTCCGAAGATTGCTACACGAGAGCGACCGCTGACCGTTGGTGTTGAAGGAACAGAGTTTTTTCCCGTGCGGAACTTGAACAGGCCATATTGGTGAACTATAGCACGGTCATACTTACAGACGAGGTTCTAGGAATGAAAAACTCACTCGTATGGATCACTCGGTCATAGACCCTACCAATCTGTACAATGTCCTCCTCATTTTCTTCATTGGGATCACTAGAAGTGACTTTGTAGCGGGCAAGTGCTCCGGCTATAGGTTGAACCCGGATTGACACGAAAGGCGGGCCGTTTATCCCAAATGGTATAGGATCTGAGGTACCGAGTTCGTCAATGTGTACCACCACTTTCGTCTGCAGCAGTTCAATCATACAGTTTACTTTACCGGTACAAAGTGACCTTTACCTTCCGTGGTTCTTGTAGGAACGCAGTCCTCTGATAGACATTGAAATACACCCGAGCGTACGTGGTGCGGCCACCTCGGGATTCGACTTCCCTTTCCTCAGAACGCAAAACTACCGATTTACCAGACCGCGCACGAATGTTCGCCTGGGAGTGCCACAGGTTCTCCAGAAAACGCATCTTTTGTGTTTCCATTTGTTGTGGGTTGAAGTTGGGCGGGTGAGGAGGAAACACCACAGACAAAGGTCTGAAAGGTCGCCCGGACCACCTATCAGTCTGATCCTGCGGCGGTTTCTCCAGGTAAAGGTGAAAATCTTTCGGACGTCAGAATGCAGTGTTTTCTATGGAACGAGGGACATACCAGCACCACCCACATCCGTTGCTACCACGTCAGTGAGGTCAACCACCCCCTTGCAGCTCATCCCGCTCTTCTTCAGGCCAGATGGTACCCCACTGCCCTTCGCTATTTTTTCCAGTTGATCTAGCCCAGTCAAGACTTGTCCGCTCTTCTCGCCATTCCCGGGCCGCTTGACAATCATGAGCTTGTCGTCAAACAAAAATAGCGTACAATGCAAGGGTTCAAGTGTGGAACTGCCACTGCCCGATGCCGCTGAAGGAAGGCCCTCGATGAACGTATCTTCCACATCAACATAGTCAACTAGACGTCGCGAATGTGAGATCAGACCAGGCGGGAAACCATCAATAGTTGTGCGCAAGCAGAACATGACGCTGGCCCGCTTGGTTTCTTCGCCAATCTCTGCTTGAGCAATTTTGCTCGCGATTTCTACAGCTTCAACCAGATTTGCACGTTGTGGGTCTCCGGGAGACATGCGTTTGATCATCGTGTGGAGCATCAGAGTATAACGCGGTATCCGTTGCACAGGGTCCATTAGAAGTTCGCGTAACCCAATGCGGTTCTTGTTGTCCGCAGAAGAATACTTGATTCGCTACAAGGCGATGAGCACACCAACAGTAAAACTCAACGGCATTCTTACATCAATGAAAGCAGCAAAGCCTGACGATCTCCTGGACATTTCACGTTCGAAGATGGACTGGGCCTCTTCTCGCTTAACGTAATATTGCTTGTATTGTTCGAAGCCATGAAGGTCTTTGAAGTGACGTAGAACAACGTCACCAATATATCCTACAGTTTGTGGACCTTCGGGGGACACCATCTTTTCCAGATCAGCTAGCAGTGCCTCATTCACAGGTAGGAGGTTGTCGATGTTGCCAAACAAAGTGTTCGCATCGTACAACGATATAATGGCTGTATCCTTGCTGCGAGCAAATGTGCGTAGAGGATCCGCATAGTCATGTTTCAGAGTGCGAAGCCGCTTGACATAGGAGCGTTCTGTGGCCACAAATTCGTTGAGAATATCCTCAATGGCGGATGAGCTGGTCATTGGTTCCCTGAGGGCATCGATATTCTGATGATGCAGTAGCGTCAGTTTGTGGCGGCGTTAAAAGACCGATAGCAAGTCTGTAATGACAAATAGGGCGCGTGTACAACGCAGTGGGCACATAGACCGCATGACTCACAGCATCATCATCATCCCTTTCCAAGGACCTAGACTGCACCGTATCACTGTCGGATTGTGAACCAAGTGGTTCACCCAAAGATGCGAGGAGTTCTTGAACGTCTGCGTGAACGTTACACATCGTCGGCCATTATATGAGCAATTTTGACGAACCTTCGCTAATTTCCTTCCCCCCCTCGCTTTCTACAACCACACCGCAGAAGAATACGCGTCTGGTGACCGATGCCACCTTACAAGAACCAGATTGTTCCCAGTCATCGCCTGAGGCCAGAGGCACCGCCTTCCTGGGAGAAGCACTCAAAACCATAGATTCGAAACAAAGATACCCGAACAAAATTTAGCAGAAGATTAGCCCGACTTTGTCCGAAGATGAAAGGTGAAAATAGGACTGCGCGGGTTAGAGTCGAACGTCGTTCTTGTTGACATCTGTTTTGTCAATCTCGCGTTTTATCGGATCACGTGTCCGTGTTATCATCACATCACGTGCCTATCTACTACCTACGCACGCAATCTCTTGCGCGCCCTCTGAGCGACCAATTGCTTCATCCGCTTTCTCTTTTCAACCACTCCGGACTGTGAGTATGGAATGTGTCCCGGTTGAGCATCGTCTCTCTCATCCCAGTCCGGTACGTCTTCCCGAATAACGTCAGACGTTGTATCATGCTCCTGAGGAGTCCTGCTATAACATATCACAGCAATAAGCACGCTGAAAGTATCTGGCCAGCGGGCCACAACAACGAACCTGGCCTCGGTATCCCCATCATCTATAAAATTTTCTCTCAAATTCTCCTCTTCCTCCTCTTCACTCGTATCAGGTCCTAACTGCCCTTCCATGGCCGCAAATTGTTGGGCGAGTTCGAGTAGTTGGTCCCATTGCTGCGTCGCCGTCACTTCGACTTGCTCCAAGTCTTCGATATCGCTTGGTCTTCGACATTGTGGGCAGTTAATGTCTTTGTCGCCACCCAATTTTGACAGGCAACTGTTGCAAAAGATGTGCTGGCATGATAAGCTTATACGCTGGGTTACTGGGATGCTTGGAAAGTGTAAACGATGTAACACTGACCTGGAACACTCATTCAACTCTAGCACATTTATACATATCGGGCACTCTTCCCCCTCTTCCAACGACGGGGTCAAGATCACATGATGAAAATGCCGCAGTAGCTGAGGTCAACATGTATATTAATAAGTGAGGCAGTATGGGATTTGGTGGAATTACCTTTTTCATTTTGTGCTCGAGATCGGGTACACCATGTAGATGTTCGTCTTGTAATTCTTCAACATCTTGATGTGCTTCTTTCAGTTGAAGCTGTATAGTTTCAATGTTAAACCTGACCTCTCGTGGAGTCGAGCTGAAACGTTACTTGCCTGTCTTATCTTCTTACGGTCGAGAGCACGAGCCTGATCAAGTGTAAGAACGCCGCGCAACGCCTGTTTTCAATAGACCTCGATACCTTCTTCAACTGACGGACTTCGAGCTCCAACTCCTTCACCTTCATGTGTAGTAAGGAGTTGTTCTTCTCCCTTGACTTGATAGGACTTGGTTGGACGGATACATCTACCTCGTTGTGTAAACGGTCTATTTCTTGTTGCAGTCGTCTGTTTTTACGAAGCAAGTCTTCCTGAGTCTTCTTGAGATTCTGAATCCCACGTCGCAGTGCGGAAAGATGGCTCTGAATTTCTTACCACTCAGCCCCGCTAAATGGACAGTAACATGGGGCAGACAGACCTGCATGTCATCATTCAGCTCGCCTACATCCGACAACCGTGATCCCGACCCTTCACCCGGTTCACCTAAACTTGCATCGATTTTTGCTGACAATGATGACTTTTTCGCAGTGCTGGCGCTACGAGTAGTTGGCATAGTGAACTGTACCTTGAGTAGAGCGTGGAGCGTATCATAACCAGCCTTGACCTTGACCTAATATACTCTCTCGGCATTACAACACGCCTCGCTCTTCGCCTGCTATCGATTTATTCAAGTTTTATTCATTGCACGTTACGCGTTATGACTCGGACACACACCTTTATAAATTCAGTACTCGCTTTCTAAACCCGCTTCGTCTATGACATTCATCCGACAGATACGCATCGTAACGGATTTGCAGATTCACAGTATTCAACAACAAAACGATGTCGAACATCAATATCACTTTCCTGGGGACGGCCTCCGCACAACCTTCCCTCACAAGGAACCATTCAGCGCTTTCCCTCCGTCTCGACGGGGACGTCTGGTTATTTGATTGTGGGGAAGGCACACAACATCAAATCCAGAAGAGCTCAGTTAAGACGGGAAGGATTTCGAAGATTTTTATTACTCATACCCACGGTATGTCGCTGTTGGCTTCCATCATCCTCGCGAAGCATCTCTCACCATAAATTCAAGGGGATCACATATTTGGGCTAGTGCCACTGCTCGCTAGTCGCCTCAATGGGGCAGGGGGGATGGTCGATCAAACTTTGGACCCAAGGGCATCGGGAACCCTCGCCATGGAGGTGAGTCCTCGTCGAGTCATTGCGGCAGTGGGCCTCAGACAACCCTCAGCCCCTGGAGATATACGGCCCATCAGGCACTAGGGCATATGTGCGCACGGGACTACTGTACACGCACACTCTCCTTGGTGCCCCTTATGTTGTGCATGAACTGCAGTTCCCAAATGACCCGCCTGATCCGCTCGCCTCACTGCCGCGCCACGCTGCCGAGCTTCCTGGACGGGACATCCAGCAGGTTGACGGTATTTGGCCCGAGATCTACAAGGACGCAGCTTTTTCCGTGTCGGCTGCGCCAATCCTGCACTCCGTTCCTTCCGTCGGCTACGTAATTATGGAGGCGGCTGTACCAGGCAAGATTGATCCTACGCAGTACATCCCTCACTTGAAACGCACAGGCACGCCCATGTCGACTATGCGCCAACTGCAACAAGGGGAAGCTGTCGTGCTCTCGGACGGTACGATACTTCACGGACCCCCAAAACGTGCTGGGCGAAAAATTGCAGTTCTTGGAGATACATATGATCCAAGTCCTATTGCAGAGCTGGCTATGCACGCGGACGTGCTGATACACGAAGCAACAAACGCACACTTGCCGGGAGTTGACCCAGAGACAAAACCCAGTGACACATACAGTGTCGTCGAGGAGCGTTCAAAGGGGCGTGGACATTCGACACCCCAGATGGCGGCGCATTTTGCAGCACGCGTGAACGCTCGCAAGCTTGTTCTAAATCATTTCTCGGCAAGATACGCAGGAGATTATGATCCCACCACCCAGCACGGAGACCAACGACCGGCAGCGAGAGAGACGATGGAGGCGATACGAGCGCTTGCGCAGTCACATTTTGACGGTCCGGTCGTATGTGCGAGAGACTTTATGACCTTTGATGTGCAACACAACCATGGTGTTCAGTGAGGGACGCATGATGCCAATAGATTGTGGAAATTAGAGTGGCTAATCGTCTGGAGGGTCAGAAAGCTCGCTACTTTCATCGCTTGCCTCGCCTTCTTCGAGTTCTTCCCTGCGCGGCTTCCTCTTTCCCCGTAACGGCTCGCGTTCCTCAGCTAGCTCACCCATCTCGATGTCATCGTCCGAGTTCGATGGATCACGAATGACGATAGAGGGTGGCGCTGAGCCTGACGGATTGAAGTGCGACCGAGTGAGGCGTGAGGGTTGGACAACGGGTGCAGAGTTTCGAGATGGGACAAAGTTGTGTGCCCTGTGATTCAGAGTAGTGGAGGGAGGCACATCGTCTGAGGACTGACCATCTTTTTGACCCTTTTCTGTTTCACCTTCCTCGGCTTCACCTTCCTCAGCTTCCTCGCCCTCCTCCCTCTCACTGTCTCCATTGACTGGTACGAGAGCGGGGGATGATCGCGACACGTCCGCCTCGCTGGTGACCGCCTCCGGGTCTGGGGTGCCTGGATGAGATGGTTCTGCTTCGGTGTCTTTCGTCATGAGCCGTAATGAGCCAAGATCAGAAATGATGGACACGAGAGATGCCCTCTGCGACAGTAGATGACGGCTCTGGGCCTCCTGGTCTGCTCTAATCGCAGCCATGTCATTCTCGAGGAGTTGTATCGACCTTAGAGGGCGTCAACATGAGAGTACGATCGTAGACAGTTCGAAGAGCGCACCTCTCCAGCTCGGCGCGGCTAGGAAGAGTATTGATCTTCTCAGCAAAGCTATCGTATTCGATTTTTCGTCTGCGTTCCACTTGGGCATGTTCCAAGGACGTTTTAAGTTGTTCAATCTGGCCCTTAAGTGAACCGTGTTCATCCTCTACACAAAAGGACCATTGGAATGAGCAATTCGATTGGGAAGATGGTGTTGCCTACTCACCTATTCGCTGTCTCTCCCGGTAGTATTCCTCAACCTGTCGCGCCTCGGCCTCACACACCATGACAGCTTTCTTCAGTTGAAGGCTGAAAGAGGACAACTCTAATAAAAAGGCTTCTCGAGCATCTTCAACTGCTGAACTCGATTGATCAGAGTCAGGAGAGTCGACTGGTAAATAGGCCACGGTGGTGTAGTTGATGAACTTTTTAACCACGCGACGGAGAGCACGTTCGTCGTTTGTGATCCGGGAATGAATTATGGCATCTAACACCGATCAGAAAGGGGCCTTTATTCTCGAACATGGTAGAGAGACGTACCTTCCTCGTCTGGCGGGAGGGGAGCGATATTTGATACCATGACGAACACGACGAAAAGCCGAGGGCACGTGCGACCTAGGTCCGTCTCCGCGCCCCGTACAAATATTAATACCGTAACACCTGGCGTAAAGTGGCTCCTCCCTTTCCCCTCAGCACCGCGCCCACCAGCCTCTAGCCTTTTCTCATGTCGACCCAACCCCTCCTTCAGCGCACTGCCAATAAACGCATTGCCCTCCCCGTCCGTGTAGAGCCGAAGGTTGCCTTTGCCAACGAGCGCACGTTCCTCTCATGGCTTCATTTCACCGTCATCCTTGGCGGACTCGCTGTCGGTCTACTCAACTTTGGTGATAAGGCAAGTATCTATCGCGATGGCCCTGACCCAGCTTTTGTGTGAAAATGTACTAAGAGTGTACTCTCAGGTGGGCAAAATTAGCGCCGCAATATTCTCCTTCGTCGGTCCGTACACCCTTTACGCATGCAGGTGGGACCAGGATTAACAGCAGAGATAGCCGTCGGGATCATGGGTTATGCGTTGTATACCTACCACTGGCGTGCGAACTCAATTCGCAAAGGCGGTAGGGGACCGTATGATGACCGGCTGGGTCCCGTGAGTACCTTACGCCCCCTTGCATGACATGCGAATTTAAAACTCGTGGTTCTAGACACTCCTTTGCGCCGCCCTTCTGGGTTTGCCTTGTTCAAATCGTTCTCTTGAACTTCGTTCTGATTCACGCACAGTGTCAATCATAGTCAACTTTATTCTCCGGTTCAAGGACGGAGATTAGCCGTCCTGGCTACTTGTCTCAATTCTTTCTAAACCAAGCATGCGTGCAAGTCATATCCGAGAGCTACGAGCATCTCAACCTAGTCCTACAGCTCACGGCAGGGCACAGTTGATGGGGAGTTGTATTCGTAATTATTACGCAATGTATCCAGGAACTTCGTCTTTGTTTTCTCCCGGTCGCATTCACGTCTGCTGCTGTGATAAATATCCTTCTTCTTAGATGCCCTCAAGTGGCTGCATATACCCACCTACTGCGATCATGACGGGGATGCTCAGGGCTGCTATTAATGATCCAGCTCTATTAGAGAGCGAGAGAGCACGACAAATTATGGGGCCTCTGGTGAGTATCAAGTGTCAACATGGCAACGTGTCAACTGCCATCGCGGTGGAGCTCCGCGCGGCGTTATTACGGGGGCATAGAGGCAGATCGGTGCCGGTGAAACCACAGATAAGATACCTGATACCTGCGAAACCAATCGTGCTCGATTTGTTCTAAGACCAGAGACCAGTCTAGGTACTCATTTGCGGTCAAGTTGGTCAAGTTTTGTTCTGATCCAATAGGCACGTCCATCTTGCAGGGAAGCGGTACTCACCTCGCAGCCACGACTCGTCATCGTGTTGTCCCTCACAAGGAACGCGTGCCCGCAGCTCTCGCCTAGCAGGTATCTCGCATCTGATAGTGGAAACTTGAAACCACGCGTCGATGCTATGCTATTATCGCCTGCGGCCCGGCAACTGGTAGATGTTTTGTGTCATTGCGCATGCACGCAAGTGCGGCACATCCCTCTAGGATGCGCACAACTATGACATAGATGAAGATTTGGAGACGGTAGAAATTGAGGTAGACGCACAGCCTCGCTGGGGTGTCAAGTTGTGTTATAGGGTTTGTTGCTCAGCACTGAAAGGAATGTTGGGTTTTGTGATGGTTGACACCCGTGGACAATACAGACGATACAGTACCACGAATGAGTCATCCTAGGAGGTGGACATGCATGTACAGGTAACCAGGATAGACATGAGGATCAGAATTTATCATTCTATCATCAGGGCATACAGCTTATCGATTATCTCCGCCCGCTTTGTCGTGCGAGGCACCCATTCCACCCAACTGTCACCCTAAAGTTTAAACTTGCTGAGTAAACGCAGCATCAGTACGGCATCATAATATTGGGCAGTCAAGACAAACGACCCCAATTTTCGCCCTCATTATGGCCTTGCGTGAATTTGACATCTTTCTCCTCCTACCTTATCTTTAGCATACCGACGAATGGGGACGCCTGGGCAGGCCATCGACCTCAACGACCTATTCACTGACCCGGCGGCCAAGACGGGCGATGATGGTACGTCGCGGTATCGTGTGGATATTGCATCCCTACATTGACTTCGGCCACAGCCCAGGAAGATTCGGGGAAGGAGATGTGGAACACGTATATTGAAAAATTCAAAGAATATGACAAACGTATTTCCGACGCCTGGAAAGACGATGCAACCGGTCTTCTTGTGTTCGTAAGCCATAATCCACTGATACCGCTGTTCGTCGCAATGACAAAGTGGAAGACTGGTCTTTTCTCCGCAATCGTTGGAGCCTTTATCATCGAGAGCTACAAAAAGTTGTCCCCCGATTCTGGCGATGAGACGGTGGATCTTCTTAAGCAAATTTCAAGGCAATTGGCCGGTTTTAATGGCACCTACCCAAATCTGCCGATAAAGGAACCTCCGGGTCCCAGCACGCCCATCATCTTGGTCAATGCAATGTGGCTGATGAGCATTGTGCTTAGCATTACATCTGCCCTATTTGCGACTTTGCTACAGCAGTGGGCACGAAGGTATATCCAAATGCCGGAAATCCCGAGCTTGGTCACACATCGTGCGCGCGTCCGGTCGTCCTTGTTCCGCGGCACCCTAAAGTACAACATGCGTCTTGCCGTCGAGATAGTTCCGACACTCCTTCACCTCTCAGTATTCTTGTTTTTCACCGGCCTCGTGATTTTCTTTTTTACAATCCACAAAGCGGTGGCCATCGCTGTCTCTGTTTCCGTCGGACTCTTTGCCGTGATATACTTCGCGCTCACCATCCTTCCTTGCTTTGGCCACAGTTGCCCATATCGTACCCCGATGTCCGTCGTGTGGTGGTATCCATGGCATGCCCTCCTCTCCTTCGGGGCCCTTTGCCTTCGTTGGGTCGTGAGGCGACTTCATGACCGGCTGATTCCATATAATCTGGGTCAGGATGTGGACGTGGCGGCCTCACCCAAACAAGCCAAACTCCAGAGTTGGTACAAAACCTGTGAAGACGCTGTCAAGAAACATCGATACCGCCTCACTGCTGGCCTTGGAAAAAGCATCATCAAAGGAGCGCTAGACGCGCCGGTTGTTGTGGACCGCGAGGCACTCACTCGGCTGTTCGATCAGCTCACACTCGCTGACAAAACTGAGCTTCCAAAGTTCGTCGCCAGCATACCAAAGGATCAAATTGTCCACCTCATGACACCTCCCATCGAGTCCGGAAAAATTGTATTCCGTGACCAACTCACTCTCATACGAAACTGTGGAACAGACAGGGAACTTCACGAGGAGGTGCGCAAGCGCTGCCTCATGGTATGTTTGGAAGCTGTCCGCCATATCGCCAAGGCGTTAATCGTCCCCAATACGGCCCCACAACTGGAAGTGCTTCATGACATTCGAACTAACTTCGCGAACATCGGCCTTATGCGAGAAATATGGACCGATCCCTTGAATGATACCGCCATTCTCGTTACTTCGCGCTCCATTTGCGCATTACTTGCGAGGTGTCTCCTGCACAAAGAACAGCTCGAAGGGCCGGAGCTAGCTTGGCTAGAAGACATCATGGGGAGACCATCACACGAAATATTCAACTCTCGTGGCGACTTTGCCGTGCTGGATCCCATTAACCTTAAATCCTTTGTTTACAGCGTCCTTCCGCACCTCGAGGGCGATCTTCCGACTGAACATGATATCTCTTTCACAGAAACGCTCGCGATTCTCATGGACGCAGGAACACAGGCCCCCTTCAATAGCACAATTTTCAGCCACGGAATTTCGGACCTCATTCACCAGATGGAAGATGATAATGTAGCCAATAAATTACGCACAATGTTTCGAGATTTTCTCTCGCCACCCGCGCGCGCCTCCGTGCTCGCACCCACACCTGTACCGGTACCCACAGCCAACAGATGCCGCAGAGTATTCCGCCTTTTCTGCACACCTGAAACCCCACCTTGATCTTCACCTGCACTCACACCCACATCACAACCCTTAACGTTAAACGAATGAGACGAGATCTGTCGGATATTGACGGGTTCAACGAGAGGTTGGCCTTTCATTGTGTACCTTGAGTAGACATGGTATGGAGCGTCGCATCGAGGGCGTCGTACCCGTGGGGACGGGAAAAAGGGATATCGTTATGACCGAGTACAAATATGCCAACCTACTACAGTACATAACCAAAAACTCTGGATGATTTGCATTTCGTTTGACCCCATTATTTTTGTTGGTTGGGGCTTTCGGCTATCGTCTTCAGGAACCCGGGGACAATTACGACCGCGTTCAAGCACTACGGAGATATGGCATACAGTACTGTATGGATGGCGGATCGATAATCCCCCTTGAAACGTTATTGTCCACGTAATATATCTTCCCTCTTGACGCCTGCTTGCAGCCGCTGGGACATTGTCCTACAGCCGACGGCCACTTAATTGGCCCGTCAACGAGCGGCTGGGTGAAGTTTGACATATCTTATACGTGCCTATGCACGCCGGGCAAGTTTCGTGAGTGGGCGTTATTCGGGTTGTTCATCAAAAGGGCTAAAGGTCAAGATTAGTCAAATGAATTGTAATTATAAGGAAGCTAGCTCGCGGTCTTTGACTTGTGGAGTCCGAACGTGCCGGGGATGTATACGTTGCTGCCCACGTGGCCGTTACGACGCTTTTATGACCGGCATGGCAGGTTTACTGTAAGAATGTACCACCATGTTCGAAGAACTGTTCATCTCTGAGAAGGGGACACGGGCCGGCTAGAAGCCTACCCAGTGACGAACGGCACCCATCATGGCGTGGTGGGGGGGGGAGCCAAGACGGACCATCATCATCTTTGTTCCCATCATGGTTCATTCTTAACGACTGGCAACCTGGTTCAAATTTCTCTCTGTCGTCGTCCCATATTTGCCCTCACTCTATTACCTTGGACTCTGGCTGGCACTCGCCGATCTTGGGGCTATAAATTGCCAAAAGACTTGCTTTGAAAAAATGGGGCAATAGGGGGCACACTAATGGCGACATCGGCTGCATCATGGGCTCATTGGGAGCATGGCGATGTTGCAATGGTTCTACAATGGCGCACTATGGCTGGCTCGTTTGCTGGGGGATGCGTGTGAAAATATCACGTGGTTTTAAGGTTTTTTGTTTAATGGCCCGTGCGTGGGAAAGATAAACGGGGGAATGCAAGCGTGGGTTGGCCGAGCTCGGACGGCCGACGCCCGCTTCCTTCGCTCCATCATCGACCGGTGCGTTTCCCTGCTCGACTCGATCGCGTCTCCCATTTGGCTGAGCTTTCACTCTCGCTCGTGCCCTCATATTCTATGCTCTAAAGCTCCCTCCCTCCTTGCGTCCACACATTTCACACATTCACCCACCCCTCGGCCTCACAACTACCGCCCACCCTGGCTTCTCTCGTCTCGTCCCGCTCCCCGTTTGTCCATCCCCAGCCTCCACGAAGAGCTCAGGACGAGGATTTCATAAACCGCTCTCTCCTAGACTCTCTTGACGCTCAGGCTGACGCAGAGCCTCTCTCCTCCTCTGACTCGGAGGCTCCCAACGCCCCCTCCTTTGCTTCATCATTATCTGCCTCCTCTGTGGGTTCTCCCCAGTATCAGCCCAGCACAAGCCATCTTCGTCCAGACTCTCCGCATACGCATTTTGATTCATTCAGTCCTCCATCTATGGATAACAATATGCACTCCGACTTCGCTCCCCACCCAGACCTCGATCCTCAGAAACCTTCGAAGCTGGACAACCTGGTCCCTCCCGGACCTTATCGCACCAGCACTGCATTCAACGCGTTTTCGAATGCACGCAGTCGACAGCCTTCCCTCCCCGCCGGCAATGTCCACACGTTCCGCGACACCTCGAACCTCTCCCCGAATTACCCTATAGATATCTACGCAGCCACCCAGTCTATGTCCTCTCCACCTCACCAACCTGCTACCAGTACATTTGAGCATCTTATCCCCCGGAGCAGTTATGACTTTATCGGGGCGCCCCAAGGTCCCCCAGGTCTTGGCCAAAACAAGGCGCTCTTCAATAATGTTGATCCATTTGCTCAACAACTTCATAAGCAGGCTGGTCTCTTCTCGCCTGGTGCCCAGCAACAACAGGCACAGGCACCACCGCCCCAACAGCAGCTCAACGGCCTTCATGCGACTACCCAGGCATCGTATCTGAATGGCCTGCATCCGCAGCAGATGCAATCTCAGACACCATACGGGCCACACCTGCCGGCTAGCGTTTCCGCCCCCGCCGTCTCTCAAGCGAATCATGCCAATAACACAACGCAGCC
>WNFC01002989.1_pt1 | contig 18222 bp, 22 predicted proteins | sample 5400541 | NCBI WGS metagenome assembly WNFC01 (sample SAMN13153342, study PRJNA577476) | soil metagenome | isolation source: 120 cm saprolite under Douglas fir tree site 2 hole 2 replicate 1 | place: USA:California | collected 2015-04-18
TTGTGAATCCCTCTGCGACCTTGGATTCGAATCGTGCGCTGGGAAGGCCTTCCGGATTCTAAAGTTGCGCCGTCCACCCCGTTTCGATTCCAATCTTACGCGGTCCCGCTATCTTAGCGCCTATGGGGCTTGACCCGGGGGTCCATCCTCTTCGCCAGAAATTTTTGCGAAGAAAGATGGATTGCCGGGTCGAGCCAGGTCAAGCCCGGCAATGACGACAACCTCCACCGTGAGCTGCTCTTGCGGGCCGGGCCGCGATGCCGCAGAATCCGTTCGTCGAAATTTTTCGGATGCATGCGCTTGATGAAAGATCTCCGCCACTCCGTTCGCGCCGCCATCGTCGCCGCGCTCGCGCTGACCTCGATCGCCGGCACCACTGTCGCCGAAGAAGTGACCTATCTGATGTATCTCAAGGGCAGCGAAGGCCCGCCCGCGACGCCGTTCCGCGTGCTCTGGGACGTGCTCGACCAGGCCAATGCGCACATCATCATCGATCTCGGCGCCAAGTACGAACCCGCGCTGACCAAGCTCGGACTGGACCGGGTGCTGAAATACGACGCCAAGCGCGAGCAGTCACGGTTCGTCGTTCGCAATCCCGATCTCACGCACTTCGTGAAGATCGTCGGCACCTCGATCGTCAAAGGGATATTGGAGACAAGCCCGATCGCCGGCGCGTGGGCGCAGAAGCCGGACGCCGAGGTGAGGATGGCCGAGTTCCACATCACGCCGGAGCCGCATCCGGCGCGACTCGAGATCACCACCTGGCTGCACGTGAACTACCTCGCGCCGCAAAAGGCGGGATCGCCGAAGCCGCAGGACCTGATCAAGGGCGATCTCATCTTCGTCGGCCAACCGGAGCCAAAGCAGCCCGATGGTCCGGAGCCGCCGAGCAAGCCGTAAGCGCAAGCGGCCGGCGCCGCGCCCGCCGGGTCTCGGCTGCTTCATCTCTCCGTCGCGACACCAAGCTTCTTGTGGCTGCCGTCGCACATCGGCCGGCGTCCGGTGCGCTTGCAGGCGCAGAACCAGGCCTCGACGGCCGCTTCCGCCTTCCATTCGACCGGCGTGAAGCCCGTCCCCTTGTGCGAGCCGTCGCAGAACGGCTGCTTCTTCGAGCGCCCGCAGGCGCACCACCAGTAGCTCTTGCCGACCTCGACATCGACTGCGATCGGCTGCCGTCCGCCGATTTCGGGCTCCGTGCTCATGCTGTTGCTCCTCCCGCTTCCGTGGCAAGCCATGCCTCGCCGCACGCCTTGGCGAGCTCGCGCACGCGCAGGATGTAGCTCTGCCGCTCGGTCACCGAGATCACCCCGCGCGCGTCGAGCAGATTGAATACGTGGCTCGCCTTGATGCACTGGTCGTAGGCCGGCAGCGCCATCAGGTGGCGCTTGACGTTGCCCTCCGTCACCCAGCCGGCGGCGATGTAGGTGCGGCAGGCCTGCTCCGCCATCTTGAACTGCTCGAACAGCATGCCGGTCTCGGCGAACTCGAAATTGTGCCGGGAATATTCCTGCTCGGCCTGCAGGAAGACGTCGCCGTAGGTGACCTTGCGCGCGCCCTCGCGGCCGTTGAAGTTGAGATCGAACACGCGGTCGGCGCCCTGCACGTACATCGCCAGCCGCTCGAGCCCGTAGGTCAGCTCGCCCGAGACCGGCGCGCATTCGAAGCCGGCGACCTGCTGGAAATAAGTGAACTGCGACACCTCCATGCCGTCGCACCAGCATTCCCAGCCCAGTCCCCAGGCGCCGAGGGTGGGCGATTCCCAGTCGTCCTCGACGAAGCGGATGTCGTGGAGCCTGCAATCGATCCCGATCGCGGCGAGCGACTCGAGATAGAGCTCCTGAATGTCGTCGGGCGACGGCTTCAGGATCACCTGGAACTGGTAATAGTGCTGCAGCCGATTGGGGTTCTCGCCGTAGCGGCCGTCCTTCGGCCGGCGCGAGGGCTGCACGTAGGCGGCGTTCCACGGCTTCGGCCCGAGCGCGCGCAGCGTGGTGGCGGGGTGGAAGGTGCCGGCGCCGACCTCCATGTCGTAGGGCTGCAGGATCACGCAGCCGTAGTCCGCCCAGTACCTCTGCAGCGCCAGGATCAGGCCCTGGAACGAGCGCTCCGGACGCATGTGGGCGGGCAGATCGTCGCTCATCGCGCCGATGGTCCTATCGACCGCGGTCCGGAGGGTCAAGAATGCGGGCGGCGCCCGCACGGCCTGCCATGACGGGCGAACGATCCCTCGTTATGCTCGGCCGCATGCTCGTCGATCGCCGCTCGCTCCTCGCTCTCGCCGCCGTCGCGCTCGCGCCGACGACGGCCGCGCGGACGCAGGACGGGCGCCCGATCCGCCTCATCGTCGGCTTCACCGCCGGCGGCACCACCGATTTCGTGGCGCGGCTTCTTGCCGAGCGGCTCAAGGCCTCGCTCAGCGAGCCCGTCATCGTCGAGAACAAGCCGGGCGCGAACGGTGCCATCGCAGCGGAATACGTAGCGAAATCGGAGCCCGACGGCCATACGCTGTTCTTCAGCACGGTGGGCGCGCTCGCGATCAATCCGGCGCTGCGCAGCAATCTCGCCTACGATCCGGTGAAGGATTTCGCGCCGGTCGGCATGGCGGTCTTCAACTCGACCATGCTGGTGGTGGCGGCCTCGATGAAAGTCGATTCCGCGCGCGAATTCGCCGCGCTCGCCAGGACGCGGCCCGTCACCGTCGGCATCACCGGGCTCGGCTCGATCTCGCATCTCGCGCTCGAGCTGTTCCAGGCCGCCGCCGGCGTGAAACTCCAGGCGGTGCCCTATCGCGGCGCGGCGCAGGCGCTGACCGATCTGCTCGGCGGCCAGCTCGATGCCCTCCTCGGCGACGTCCCGACCGTCATGGCGCAGGCGAAGGCCGGCAAGCTCAAACCGCTGGCGGCGTCCTCGCAGGAGCGCTCCGACGTCTTTCCGGAGGTGCCGACCTTCCTCGAGCAAGGCTTCAGCGATACCGTGGCCAACCAATGGGCCGGCACGCTGGCGCCGGCGCACACCCCGGCCGCCGCGATCCTCAGGCTCAATGCCGCGTTCAACGCCGTGCTGAACGATCCGGATATCCGCAGCAAGCTCGCGCGAGCCGGCGTAACGCCGGCGCCCGGCAGCCCGGAGGCCTTCGCCCGCCATCTCGCGGACGAGTTCGCACGCTGGGGCCGGTTGATCCGCGAGAAGGGGATCAGAGGGGAATGAAGCTCTCCACCCGGTCATGCGCGGGCTTGACCCGCGCATCCATCTTCTTCGCGAGAAAGGTCTTACGAAGATTGGATGGATTGCCGGGTCAAGCCCGGCAATGACGGCCTTAACGTAGCGCCCAAGGGATCAAGCCCGGGGATGACGCTGCCCGCAATGGGCGGCGCGAGGATCACATCACCCGCCAGTCGCCGGTGCGCGGATCGCGGCGCAGCGTCGGCAGCGCCTGCCGCGCCCGTGGATCGATCGTCGCGGCCGCCTTCACGCGGTCGAGCTCCTCGTTGATCCGCCGGACCTCCTTCACCACCCAATGGATGACGGCACCGGCGCCGAGCGCACCCAGCGCGAGCTTGATGACGGTGGGGATGACGACGGTCGGCATGGACGCCCTCGCGTTTCTCGAATGTCCTCACAATCCGTAGCGCGCCCACAGCGCGCGCGCTTCCAAGACCGAGATGATCTCCTCGGCGAGGCCGGCTGGGCGCCCGAACAGCTCGAGCACTCCGGGCTGCAGCCGCCCGAACCAGTTGCGCGGCGCCGAGATCAGCGGAGTGACGACGTCCTCGCCGAAGCGCCCGCGCAAGGTCGAATGCAGATCGCCGATGGCATCGGCGAGGCCGAGCTCGATCGCCTTGTGGCCGGCCCAGTATTCGCCGGAGAACAAGGTTTTCTCTTGGCCCTTGAGCCGCGCGCCGCGGCTCTCCTTCACGAGCTCGATGAAGCCCTCGTGGATCTCCCGCTGGATGGCTTTGAGCCGCTCGACGTCGTCCGGACTCTCCGGCAGGAACGGATCGAGTATGGCCTTCTGCTCCCCCGACCTGTACAGCCGGCGCTCGATGCCGAGCTTGTCCATGATCCCGACGAAGCCGAACGAGCCGCTCATCACGCCGATCGAGCCCAGGATCGAGGAGGCATCGCAAATGATCTCGTCGGCGGCGCAGGCGATCATGTAGCCGCCGGACGCCGCGACATCTTCGGCAAAGGCGATCACCGGGCGCTTGTTCTCGGCCGCGAGCGCGCGGATGCGGCGGTAGATCAGATGCGATTGCACCGGCGAGCCGCCGGGCGAGTTGATCACCAGCGCCACCGCCCGCGCCCGGCGCATCCCGAAGGCGCGCTCGAGCGGGCGCGCGACAGCGGCGAGGTTGAGGCCGGGCTGGAGCGGGGTCGACCGGCCAACGGTCCCGGAGAGCCGCACCACCGGCACCACCGGGATGTCTCCGCGCAGCCGCTTCGGCAAGATCGGCTTGAGCATTTCGCGCGCGCTGGCGAAGAGCTGGCGCACGTGCTCGGACATGTTCTGATCGGCCATGGCGTTCGGTGCTCGCTTCTACGGCTATGATGACCGCACAGGCTACCTATTGGTTCCCGCGCGGTACGCGAACACCTTGGGCGCAAAGCCCGATCACCATTGCGTGATCCGCGATCGAGGCCCGATCCAACCGACCATCCGGGCGCCGCGGCGTAGCTTGGAGATTGCGCGGCCGCGCCGATCAGCGAATGTAGTCCATGATCCTTTGGTGCATCGAATCGGCAGCCTGGATCGCCATATGATCGAGGCCCTGGCCGGAGAGGTTCACGTTGGTGGCCCCCGCCACCAACGCGCCTCCGAGGTGGAAATTGACGGCCCGTATCACATTGCCCGGCACCGCGCCGTCCGAGAGCGGGTCAAGCGTGATCAGCAACGCGACGGGAACGTCGGCCGCCTCGAGCCGCACCGCCGTCATGATGGCGCCGCCGGCGCCGAGCGAATGGCCGATCAGCACGATCGAGCGAGCCTTCCCGCTGTTGTAGTCGCGGATGGCCGCGGCGGTGACCGTATCGGCCTCGTCGCGAGCATAGACGGTCGCGGGGATGCCGCGCCGGACGAGCTTGGCGGCGAGCGCGTCGAGGCCGACCGAGACATTGTAGAGGCCGCGCATCAAGTAAACGTGCGTTCCCGAACGGCTCTCCGCCGGGGCCGACCCGCTCGCGAGCAGGCAGAGGCACGCGACGAGGCAGAATGACAAGAAGCGAGGCAGTCTCATGCGTTTTCCGTTTTAGGCAGGGAGCATGATGCCGGGCCGGCGCGACCCTGCTCATTCCGCCTTGATGAGGGCCCCCTTGATGATCGGCGTCCAGCGCGCGATCTCGCCTTTCACCAGCGCGGCGAGGGGCTGCTGACCGCGCTGGGCCTTGTCCGGAATTTCGGTGCCGAGCTCGAGCAGGCGCTTCTGGGTATTCGCGTCATCGATCGCCTTGTCGAGCGCATCGGTGAGCGCGTCGAGGACCGGCTGCGGCGTCCCCTTGGGCGCGAACAGGCCGTTCCAGGCCGAGGCCTCGAACTGCGGGAGCCCGGCCTCCTTGAACGTGGGCACGTCCGGCAGCGCCGGATTGCGCCTGGAAGTCCCGATCACATAGGCCTTGAACGTACCGCTCTGAACCTGCTGGACGACATCGACGATGACATTGCACATGTAATCGACCTGGCCGCCGAGCAGCGCGCTGATGGCGGGCGCGGCGCCGCTGAAGGGCACCATGGTCGGCTTCACGCCGAGAAGCGAGTTGAGCAGCAGGCAGGTGGAATAGGTGATCGAGCCGACGCCGGCATGCGCCATGTTCAATTTCGCGGCGTTCGCTCTCACATAGGTTGCGAATTCCTTCAGGTCGTTCGGCGGAAAGTCCTTTTTCCCCACGACCAGGACCGGAAGGCCGGCGACCATGCCGATAGGCGCGAAATCGACTTCCGGATTGTAGGCGAGGCTGGGATAGAGCGCCACCGAGGTCGCATGCGTCCCCATGTTGCCCAATTCAATGGTGTAGCCATCGGGGTTTGCGCGCATCGCCCGCGTCGAGCCGGTGGTGCCGCCCGCCCCGACCACGTTCTCGACGATGAACTGCTGCCCGAGCGTGCGCGACATGTGCTCGCCGAGGATACGGGCAATGATGTCGGTCGTCCCGCCCGCGGAGAACGGCACGATGATCGTGACCGGCCGCGACGGATAGACCTGCGCCGTTGCGGGGCTCGCGCCGTTCATCGCGAAGGCGACGGCCGCGGCTGCAAGCAGGATCGCGCGTTTCGTCATCGTGGACTCCCATCTATCCGTCGGCCGGGCATCCCCGCGAGTTTCCCATGCGGCCGATGATCTGAAAGCTTATGCTACACCAAGAGCGGGCATCAATGGCCACTGCCATCGACCAACGCCGGCTGCACGAGAGCGGGAAGAGAGCTCCAGTCCGAGAAGGAATAGCGATCATGGACAGCCGAGAGACCCGGGCGTTCGCCGAGCGACTGATGCGCGAGGTCTGGGAGCGCTTCGACGCCGAGGCCGTGCCGCGCTTCTATCATCGCGACGTGATCGGCCACCACCGCAAGCAGCGGCTGACCTACGACGACGTCGTCCATCGCCTCGTGACGGACCGGCCGCGCTACGCCAATCCCCGGTTCGACATCGGGGACATCGTCGCCGCGGAGGACAAGTGGGCGATCCGGTTCGCGTTCACGGCGACCGGAGCCTCCGGGCAAGCGATCTCCGTGGAATGCAATTATTTCTACCACCTGAAAGCGGGCAAGATTTCGGAGTTCTGGCATTTGGCGGACATCGACTTCGACTACCGCGCGGATGATTAGTCTTACTGCGTCACGACGTTTGTGTTGCGAGTGCAGCAAGCGCCGGCGCCGAAAGCGTTGCCCTCTCCCCTCGTGGGAGAGGGCGGCTCAGACAGCGCAACAGAAAGAATGGGTGAGGGGGCCCCCTCACCCAATCGAGTTTGTTGCGATTGCATCGCTGCCCTCTCCCACGAGGGGAGAGGGCAAAGCTTTCCACAGCGCGTTTGCGGCTCGACCCGGCACAAGCGACGCCGGTCTCTCGAACGCCTCATGACGCAGTAAGGTTAGAGCATCAGTCCCGCCAGACGTGCTCCGCAATCACGGCAGCCGAGCAGACCATGAGCGCGACGCCCAGCGGCGCGCTCAGTCGGCGTCCCCAGGACACGTTCTTCTCGATCGCCATCAGCGCGCCCAGCACGAGCATCCACCCGACGCTGCCGGTGCCGACGACGAACATCAACAGCATGATGGCCCAGCAGCAACCGACGCAGAACATGCCGTGATGCAGACCGAGCAAGAATGCCTGTCGGTGCGCCGATCGTCCGTGCCAGTGCTCGTTGACGAAGCCGAACGGCGCTCGGCACTTGTCGAGACAGCGGTACTTGAGCGCGCTGAACTGGAAGGCGCCGGCTGCCGCCAGCACGCCGGCGCCGACGATCCAGCCGTTGAAGGTCAGCCAGGGATTCGCGGCGACAAGGGTATGCAGCAGGAGGTCGAGCGAATGCGCGGCGAGACCGAACGCACCCCAGATCGAGAGATAGCCCACGATCACCAGCGTCAGGAGCATGGCGCGGTCCCGTCGCGGCTCGATCAGCCGGCTGAAGATGCCAAGCAGCGGCAAGGTCGTGGGCAGCATCATCGCCGCGGTCATCAGCAGCCAGCCGCCGGCGTAGAGCAAGCCCGGCAGCACGATCGAGCCCGCCGGCAGCGCGCGACAGAGATCGGCGGCGAGCCCGCTATCCAGCCACTGGCCGTGATCGAGATAGCGTCCGTACGGGCCGCGCTCCCAGATGAGGAGGGTAACCCATGCAAACGCGATCAGGCCGCTGATCAGCGGCAGGAAGGCGCCGCGCCGTTCGAGCGTGATCGCTGCCACGCGCCGACTCCGGTGTATCGATGTGCGCCCGAGCCCGGAACGGTCGGGTCAGGCGTCAAATCGAAAGATGCTTTGAAGCGCGTTGTGGCCCTGCAGGTCGACGTCGATCCCGAGCGCCTTGTTCTTCGAGCGGTAGCGGGGCGCCTTGCCGACGAACACCGGCGCCCCCGGCACGGTCGAGAAGATCGTGTCGGTGAGAGTCGTTGCTCCGCCGGTGGCGCCTTGATAGGGCACGAGCTCGGCGTAGCCGACGTCGCCGATCTTGAGCGTCCCCTTGCCGCCCTCAACGTCGAAGGTGATGGGCGCGCGCTCGACCGAGACCACCTCCCCGATCAGCTTGACCAGATCGGCCACCGGACCGCCGAGCTTGCCGGTGTAGACCTTGAGCAGCGCCTCCTCCTGCTCCTTGCTCGCCTTCGCGTCGACGTAGATCGCGGCGCGCCAGTTGCCTTGAAGAATGTTGCCGGGGACGTGCGCCACGCAGGCGATGGTGATACCGGCGACGTCGACCCCTTCGACACTGCCCTTGTCGAAGCGCCAAGCCACGATCGTATCGCAGGTGCCGTTGTCGGGGTCCTCGCCGATCCAGCACGGGCACAGGACCCGACAATTGCAGACCTCCAACAGACGGCCTTCCAGATGATACGCCATCATGACCTCCCTTGCTTCCGCGTGGAGCGAACGCGCCGAGAGATGCTACTTCACTATGCCGCTCGCAGGAAGGGCCGATCCGAAACGCAGCCACGCAGGACGTCGAGCGATTGCCGGCGCCTGCGACGCGTGGGCGTCCACCCGGCGAGCCCCGGAGCTTCGGCGGCAAATCGCGGGGCGGCCGGGGAACCGGCCTGCGATCCATCGCAGGCCCCGCTTATGCCTCGCTATTGCTCCGGCTGAAGGATGCGGCGATGCGCGTGCATCTCGGCCATCACGCGAGCCGCCGTGACGCCGTGGGCGTCGCAAAACTTGCGGACGACCGCGGCATCGACAACCGCATCGCCGGTCAACGAAGCAAACAGCCGGCGCCAGCTCTCGGAATCGGGTTCAATTTCGGTCATGGTCGTCCTCGATCGCTCCCGTCGCCCGTTGGAACGGGCGCACGCCCCTGGCTCGCTGCCTGCCACGGCAGCCGAGGCGGCTAGACGACGAGCTAATCCAGCAAGCTGATTTGTTCTGTGAGCTACGTCACATCGATCACAAGAAACTTCGATTAGGCCCAAGGCATGCCTCCGGCGGCGGCACCCCGTCATTCCGGCCCGACAGCTTTCCGCGGCAGTCGCCGCCGAGACGCTCCGCTCAGAGGTAATTCGGTAAGGCCGCTAAGGACTTATCCCAATACCGCCGGGATTCAGAACAATTCAGATCTGCCCCAAGGACGAATCGTTTTGCCGGACGGCACAGTGATCCATCGAACGGACCCAAGCAGGTCGATGCTGCCTCGAGCCGAAGGGTGAGAGATCATGACCCAGCCCTACTCGCCAGGTTCGCAGTCGCCGGTCGTGCCGGTTATCGGACCGAACGTGCTCAATCTGACGGCATTTCGCAGCCCAACGGAGAACGTGCGCTTCGAGCACCTGCGGGCGCGCAATCAACGTGACCGCTCGCGAGAAATCATCGACTACTTAGCGGCGGCATTCGTCATCATGGCCGTGGCTTTCGGCCCGGCGGTGGCCTGGCTGCTGGTGGGATGAAGCCGGCAAAACTTTTCGGCATCACGCCCCCGCCCTCGATTTTGCTTGCGCGCCGACGAGGTGATCGAATGAGCCGGCGAGAGCTCCCTGTTGCAAGCGGGACGATCGCCTTCCTGATCGGGGCGGTCCTTCTTGCGCTTCCATCTTCATTGGCCAACGCTCGGCAGCCTCCGCAACCGAGCTGCGTCGGTGTCAGCAAGACCGAATATGACAGCGCCTACGAGGCTTTCACTTACAACAGGTTCGGATACTACGAGAGAACGCGCGAGGGGTGGCGGCGCTACTACTGGTACTGTTCCCTCTACGAAACGACCGCGGTGCAATGAGGTCTTGCAGGCGGCTGCCCGAGTCTCAAGGTGCCGAGAGACGGGGTTCCGACATGCCGCCGGCGCCGCATGCCCGGCATTTGCGAAACCCTTGCAGTGGTCGGAAACACGGGCGGGCCGTCGATCAATAACTCGTGGAAAATACCGCAGGTGAAGACGCGCCCCGCGTGATCGCTTATTGTCGGCGTCAATTCCGATTTTTGCGACCGTCCGCGGGATTGCACCACCACGGCCGGCGTCTTGGAAACGTGAGCTGAAGGAGAACGACCATGTCGAAGCTTGGCTGCATTCTCGCCGTCGCGATGCTGGCGGCGATGCCTGCTGCGGCAGAGACCGCAATTCCCGACCTGCGCGGAACCTGGAAAGGCGAGAGCGAGTCGCTCGTCCTGGGTGGCGGCAACCCGCATCATCCTTCGACCCAGGCGAACGAGCCGCAGCTCCGCAGCGTTCCCTTCACCCTGACGATCGACAAGCAGGACGGCCGCCGCTTCTCCGGCACCTTCTCGTCGGCGCGCAGCAGCGAGCAAGTCATTGCCGTCATCTCGCGCAGCGGCACGATCCTGCTGGCCGACGACGAAGGCTACACCAACGGGACGATGCTCGCACCGAATCGGATGGAGCTCTGCTATCTGCATGTGTCGTCCGTCTCGCGGATTGCATCCTGCGTGGAGCTGACCAAGCAGCAATAGTCCGGACCGCCGCGGCACCGCGGCCGGCCATGCGTCACCGGGGTCAACCAACGAGGAGCTGCGCATCGACCGGCACATGATCGAATTCGACCCGCGCGCGGCAATCGCATGACCTTCGGTCCGCAGAGAGCCCTTGCGCCGCATTGACTCGTCGCGGTCGCGAGCCGACGCTTGCGGCCCACCGGGGTTCCAGGGCCAGGCCAATGGACAAGCTCTTTCTGCTCGCCATGAATGGCTTGATCTGGGGCTTGATCATCGCGCTGATTGCACTCGGCCTCGCCATCATCTTCGGCCTGCTCGACATCATCAATTTGGCGCACGGCGATTTTTTCATGGTCGGCACCGTGCTCGCCTGGGCAACTCTGCAGACGACCGGAAGCTTTTGGCTTGCCTTCATCGTTGCTCCGCTGGTGGGCTTCATCCTGGGGGCGCTGATCCAACGATTGTTGATCCAGCCCATCCACAACGTGGCCGCGCTTTCGATCGTCGCCACGTTCGGCCTGTCGTTGATCCTGCAGGAGAGCGTGCGCATCACCTACGGCCCGACACCGGGCCGCATCCTGCCGCCAATTCGCGGCACCATCTCCCTGTTCGGCGTCGATTACGAGATCTACCGGCTGTTTGCGGCGGCGGTGGCCGTCCTCGCGCTTGGTGGCTTCTTCCTGTTTTTGCATCACACGCGGGTCGGCGTATGGATGCGGGCCGTGCGTCATGATCGCGACACCGCGGTGGCGATGGGCGTCCCGGCCGGGCGGGTCTATGTGCTCACGTTTGCCATCGGGTTCGCGCTCGCCGCGGTCGGCGGCGTCGTCGCGGCGCCGATCACCACCGTCGATTTCCGCGGCGGCGTCGATATCCTGCCGTTCTGCTTCATGGCGGTGATCATCGGCGGTCTCGGCAACCTGCCCGGCACTGCCGCTGCCGCGGTTCTGCTCGCCTTTCTCGAAGGCGTCATCCAAAGCGTCGCCGATCCGACCGTCGCCCGCATCGCTTCCCTGGTGTTGATGAGCGCGGTCCTGTTGCTGCGGCCGCAAGGTCTGTTCAAGGGACTGACGCGCTGATGTCGGCGGCCGCGATCCAACGTATCTTGCTGGTGGCATTCGCGGCGTTCATGCTGGCGGTGCCGTGGCTCATCCCGGCGCTGACCAACGGCTTCTGGGTGAGCGTCATCGCCGAAATCCTGATCTGGTCGTTGTTCGCGGCGAGCGTCAATTTGTTGTTCGGCTACGTAGGGCTGCTGTCATTCGGGCAGGCGCTCTATTTCGGCTTCGGCATGTATGGCGTGGCGATCGGCATTCAGGACCTGGGCCTTTCGTTCTGGCCGGCGTTCGGCCTCGGCATCGTGGCGTCCATGGCCATGGCACTGGTAACCGGCATCTTTGCGGTCCGGCTGACCTGGCATTACTTTGCGATCATCACCGTCGTGTTCTCGCTGATCTTCTATTTCCTCGCGCTCACCAACAAATGGCTGACCGGCGGCGACGACGGGATCAACTTTGCGCTGCCGCCGACCTTCGACGTCGGCGGCATCCGCATGAGTTTCACCGATCCGACGTTCCAGTATTTCTTCATTCTCGGCATGGTAGCGCTCTGCTTCTGGCTGATGCACCGCTTGATCGCGAGCCCGCTCGGCAAGGCTTTTCTCGCGATCCGCGACAATGACGTGCGCGCGTCGCTGATCGGCCTCAATGTATATCGGCTGCGACTGATCGCGTTCGTACTGGCGGGCTTCCTCGCCGGCGTCGCGGGAGCCCTGTTCGCGTTCTTCGGCCGCTATGCATCGGCGAGCTACATGTTCTACCACGTATCGGGCGAAGCGGTGGTGTGGGCGATCGTCGGCGGCGCCGGCACCTTGTTCGGGCCGCTCGTCGGCACGACGATATTCATCATCGTCCGCGAGATCGTATCGACTCATTGGGAGCATCATTCCCTGATCGTCGGGGCGGTCGCGATCCTGGTGGTGATCTTCGCGCCGAAGGGCGTGGTCGGGCTGTGGAACGATTGGATCGTACGCGTCGCCGAGCGCCACGCGACACCGCCCCGCGCGGCCGAGTTGCGGACCGAGCCATGAGCGAGCCGGTCTTGCGCACTGAACGGCTGACCAAGCGGTTCGGCGGACTGACCGCCGTGGACAACCTGAGCTTCAGTCTCGCCGGCTCCCGATTGCACGCAATCATCGGCCCGAACGGCGCGGGCAAGACTACCTTTTTCAATTTGCTATCGGGACTGCTGACGGCGGACGCCGGCCGGGCGTTCTTTCACGGCCGGGAAATCACCGGCCTCAAACCGCACCAGATCAGCCGACTCGGCGTCAAGCGGACGTTGCAGATCAAGAGCGTGTTCCCGCAAATGACCGTGGCCGAGAATCTGTGGATCACCGGGCACGCAGGACGAGGATTCCTGCATCCGTTCCGCGCCGCGGCGGCCGATCGGGTGACGCGTGAGACGGTGGAACGTACGCTCACGCAAATCGGTCTTTCGGCGCTCGCCAACCGGCAAGCCGGCACATTGTCGTACGGCGATGTGGCGCTGCTCGAGATCGGAATGGCGGTGATCGCCGCGCCACGGCTGCTTCTGCTCGACGAGCCGACCTGCGGCATGAGTCCGGCCGAGACCGAGCGCGCGGTCGAGAAGATCCGCGAGCTGTCGCGCTCGATCGACATCATCATCATCGAGCACGACATGGAGGTCGTGTTCGAGATCGCCGACGACATCACGGTGATGGCGCAAGGCGCCATTCTGGCCTCCGGCAGCCCGCAACAGATCGCCGCCGACGAGCGCGTGCGCGAGGTCTATCTCGGCCGCGACGAGGACGAGGACTACGTGGAGGAGGCCGTCCATGCTCAGGCTTGACGACGTGCACGTCCACATCGGCAAGCTGCATATCCTCCAGGGCGTGAATTTCGAGGTGAAGGCCGGCGAATGCGCGGCGCTGCTCGGGCGCAACGGCGTCGGCAAGACCACGACGCTGCGAGCGATCATGGGCCTGGCGAAGAAGAGCAGCGGCAAGGTGGAGTTCGACGGCTTCGATCTGGCGCGCTGCGAGCCGCACGAGATTCCGCGCCGCGGCGTCGGCTACGTCCCGCAGGGGCGAGGCATCTTTCCCAACCTGACGGTGCTGGAGAATCTGTGCATCGGGCTGTCCGTACGCCGCGACCCGGAGCGCGAGGAATACGTCTTCGGCTGCTTCCCGCGGTTGAAGGAGCGCCTCAAGCAATCCGGGAACACGCTTTCCGGCGGCGAGCAGCAGATGCTCGCCATTGCGCGTTGCCTAATGATGCGCCCCAAGCTAATTATCCTCGATGAGCCGACTGAAGGCATCATGCCGCGACTGGTGTCGCAGATCAGGCGCGAGATCCACCGCATCAATCAAATCGGCGTTTCCATCCTGCTGGTGGAACAAAACGTCGAGACCGCGCTGCGGCTGTGCCCGCGCGTCTTTCTGATGGAGAAGGGCACCATCGTCTACGACGGCGCCTCGCACGATCTGAAATCGCAACCGGAGATCGTGCACCGTTACCTCGGGCTGTCGAAGCGGTGAGAGAGGATCGTTTCTGGGAGAGGAGAAGACGATGAAGCAGGGAAAAATATCGCGCCGTAGCTTCCTGGAGACGGCGCTCAAGGGCGGCGCGCTCGCCGGCACCGCCAATCTGACGATCACCAAGGACCTTCTGGCGCAGGCCTCCGGACCGATCGTGATCGGGCACCATTGCGACTTGACGGGGGTCATCTCGTCCTGGGGCTTCTGGCACGACAAGGCCGCCAAGGCCGCGGTCGACCTGATCAACAAGGGCGGCGGCATCGCCGGCCGCAAGGTCGAGCTCGCAACCGAGGACACCGAATCCAATCCCGCCCCGGGCGCGCGCAAGCTGCGCAACCTGGTCCAGCGCTCCAACGCCGAGCTCGTGGTGGGATCCGTGCATTCCGGCGTCATGCTGGCGGCGTTGCCGATCGCGACCGAGCTCAAGACGATCTACTTCTCGACCGGCGAGGCAACGGAAGTTACCGGCTCCAAGGGGACGCGCTTCTCGTTCCGCACCGGGACCGACACATATTCGATCGCGGCCGCCAGCATGCCGTGGTGCGTCGAAAACCTGGGCAAGGTATGGTCGATCATCTACGCCGATTACGCCTGGGGCCAGAGCACGAACCAGGAATCGAAGCTGTTCATCGAGAAGGCCGGCGGCAAGGTGCTGACCAGCATTCCCGTGCCGCTCGATACCAAGGACTTCGTTCCCTATCTCGCGCAGATCCCGGGTGACAGCGAGGTCGTGCTGCCCGCGTTCATCGGTTCGCTGTCGGTGGCCTTCTACACCCAGGCGAAGGCCATGGGCCTCGAGAAGAAGATGAAGATGTTCTCGTCGTCGGCCAGCCTCGAATCGATCGATCCCGGCGACATCCAGGGCGCGGCCGAGGGCGTTTATTTCTTCGAGAACTTCCCGCGCATGCTGGCGCACAAGAACGATGAGTACCATAAGGAATTCAACAAGCTCATCGGCATCGACGACGTGTACTGCAGGGAGCTTGGCGGCACGCGCGTGATGGACAAGAGCCATGGTTGGCAGGCCTGGGAGGATATCTTCACGATCAAGGCCGCCGTCGAAACGGCCGGATACAAGACCCGCAAGGACGTGGAGGGCGTCATCCAGGCCCTCGAAGGCATGCAGATGAAGAATTCGCTCGACCATCCGCAGGGCGACAAGCTCATCCGCAAGCAGGACCATGCCGGCATCATCGACTGCTATATCAGCCGGGTGGAGAACGGGAAGTTCGAGGTCAAGCGTCGAATCCCGAAGGAGGATCTCGCCAAGAATATGCCGTTGCGGCACGACCTCTCCGCAATGCCGGTATGACGAGCGCGGCCACGGCGTCCGCGTCAATTCTCTGCCAGCGGCAGCGGCGCGGCGGCGCGCAGCACCGACTCGGCTTCCGCCGTCGGGCGCCCGGAGCGATCGTTGAGGACGAGGGCCGGCAGCAGCGAGAGCGGCGCGCGGCTGCCCTTGCTCGCGCGCACCAGGACGCGGATCGCCGGCGCTCCCGCGCGTCCGTGCACCGGCAGGACGGTGATGCCCCCAAAACCCCGGTCGAGCGCGGGGAGCACCTGCGCGAGGCCGTCGGCGCGCCAGATCGTCGTCAGCGTGCCGGCGGAGTGAAGGAGCCATGCGGCGGCGGCGACCCAGTCGCCGAGCGAAGCGGCCGGCGCCGCGTGCGCGGAGCGCCGGTCGGGGTCGGGTGAGACGTTCTGCCGCGCCGGATCGTTGAACGGCGGATTCATCAGGACACAATCGGCCGCGCCGGGTCCGAGGCCGGCGGCCGCGAACGCATCGGCCGGCGCCCTCACGTCGAGCACCACCGCCCGCGCGCGGCCGGCGAGCCCGTTGCGGACGATGTTCTCGGCGGCGATCGCGGCCAGCGCGGGATCGATCTCGACCAGCGTCACCGTCACGTCGGTCATGCGCACGGCCAGCGCCAGGCCGGCGGCGCCGACCCCGGCGCCGAGATCGACGGCGTGATCGCCGGCCCGGGCGCCGGTCGCCGCCGCCAGCAGGATCGCATCGTGCCCGACCCGGTGGCCGCCGCGCTGTTGCGTCAGCCGCAACCTTCCGCCGAGCACCGCATCGTCGGTCGTCGCTGGCCCGGCCGGCAGTGGCCGCAGCTCGTGGGCAAGGCCGGCGTCCTCCAGCAGCCGGCGCGCATCATCGATGCAGCATTCATTGACCAGGATCCGGCGCGGCAGAATGCCAAGCGATCCCTCCAGCACGCTCATGTTCTGGTCGAGCACGAGATGGGGGATTTCGGCGGCGTGGAGCAGCGCCTCGATGGCCGAAACCAGCACGGCATCATTGGTGCGGACAAGCTCGCGCATCTTCGCCCTCAAGGCTGCCGGCGGTCCGATTCCTCGCCGGGCGCCCGCTGCTCCAAATAGGCGATCAGCTTCATTTCCCGCCGGCCCCTGGTCACGGTATCGAGCACGAGACCCGCGACGATCGCGAGGAAGGCCAGCAGCATCAGGCCGGTCGACAGTATAGCAGTCGGGATGCGCGGCACGATGCCTTGCTCGAAATAGGTCACGAAGATCGGTACGGCGAGGGCGATGGAAGCGACGGCAAGCGCGACGCCGATCCCGGAGAAAAAAGCCAGTGGCCGTTCCGAGCGGTAAAGCGAGACCATCGTCGCCAGGATTCGCAGGCCGTCGCGCCAGGTGCTGAGCTTCGACACCGAGCCTTGCGGGCGCGCATAATAGGGCGTCGGGATCTCGGCCACCGCCAGCTCGAGCTCGAGCGCGTGCACGGCGAGCTCGGTCTCGATCTCGAACCCGCGCGACAGCACCGGGAAGGATTTCACGAAGCGGCGCGAGAACACGCGGTAGCCGGAAAGGATGTCGGTGAAGGTCGATTTGAACACCGAGGCGAAGAACGCCGTCAGCAGCCGGTTTCCGGTGCGGTGACCTGGCCGATACGCCGCCCGATCCTCCTCGACGCGCGCGGCGACCACCATATCGAGGCGGTCCGCGATGAGACGCGCGATCATGGCGGAGGCGCTCGCCGCATCGTAGGTCGCGTCGCCGTCGACGAGAACGTAGACGTCGGCATCGACGTCGGCGAACATTCGGCGCACCACGTTGCCCTTGCCCTGATGCATCTCGCGGCGGACCAGCGCGCCGGCGGCGCGAGCGACCTCGACGGTGCGGTCGGTGGAATTGTTGTCGTAGACGTAGATCGCGGCCGCCGGCAGCACGGCTCGGAAATCGGCCACCACCTTGGCGATCGCCGCCTCTTCGTTGAAGCAGGGCACCAGCACCGCGACCCGCCGACCGCGCGCGTCCCCGGCGCGAGCCGCCGTCGACGTCCATTCGCCCCCGTTCGTCACTCGTCGCCCGCGCGCATGAAACATCGCCCACGCGCCGGCGCACGCAGCGTGCATCGGCGCACTTGCCCCGCCACCATAGCGTTTCTATGCTTGCCCGTCCCCCGGTCCGGAGCGCGTCGCTTGGCCGTCATCGTACCCTTCGAAAGCCGTTCGCCCCCCAATATCGACCGCCTGGTCGACCTGGTGGCCGCCGACATGGAGCGCGTCAATGCGACGATCCTGTCGCGGACCGGATCGCAGGTAACGATGATTCCCGAGGTCGCCAATCACCTGATCTCGTCGGGCGGCAAGCGGTTGCGCCCGATCCTCACGCTCGCCATGGCCGGGCTCGCCGACTATGGCGGCGACGGCCACGTCAAGCTCGCCGCGGCGGTGGAATTCATGCACACGGCCACGTTGCTGCACGACGATGTCGTCGACGAAAGCGAGATGCGGCGCGGCAAGCTCGCCGCCCGCATGCTGTGGGGCAACGAGGCGAGCGTGCTGGTCGGCGATTTCCTGCTCGGCCAGGCCTTCAAGATGATGGTCGAGGTCGCCTCGCTGCGAGCGCTCGAAATCCTCTCGGCCGCCGCCGCCGTCATCGCCGAAGGCGAGGTGATGCAGCTCGGCTCGGCCAAGAACACCGCCACCACCGAGGACGACTATCTCGCCGTGATCCGCGCCAAGACCGCCGAGTTGTTTGCCGCCGCCTGCGAGGTCGGTCCGGCGCTCGCCTCGCGGCCCAAGGACGAGCAATCCGCCTGCCGCTCATTCGGCA
>WNFC01002990.1_pt1 | contig 18222 bp, 13 predicted proteins | sample 5400541 | NCBI WGS metagenome assembly WNFC01 (sample SAMN13153342, study PRJNA577476) | soil metagenome | isolation source: 120 cm saprolite under Douglas fir tree site 2 hole 2 replicate 1 | place: USA:California | collected 2015-04-18
CTGAATCACTCAAGCGCGTTCGAGCTCTTGATTGCCACGATTCTGTCCGCGCAGTGCACCGACGAGCGCGTCAACATCGTCACCGCCGATCTGTTTCGCAAATACCGCCGGCCCGAAGACTATCTGAAAGTTCCGGCCGTCGAGCTACAGCAGGACGTTCGCACCACCGGCTTTTTTCGCAATAAAACGAAATCGATCCAGGGCGCGTGCAAGATGCTCGTCGAGGAGTTTGGCGGCGAGGTTCCGAGAACGATGGATGAGTTGCTCCGGCTTCCCGGCGTCGCGCGCAAGACCGCGAACGTCGTGCTCGGCGTTGCTTACGGCATTGCGGCCGGAGTCGTCGTCGACACGCATGTCAGCCGTCTGTCACAGCGTCTTCGTCTAACGAAGCACAAAGACGCCGGCAAGATCGAAGCTGATTTAATGGAGCTGGTGCCGCGCAAAGACTGGATTATCTTTTCCCACCTGCTGATCTTTCACGGCCGCCGCGTTTGCAAAGCCCGCCGGCCCCTGTGCGAAGAATGCGTCGTGGAAAGACTCTGCCCGTCGTCTAGCTTGAAGAGCGGGAAGGTGCCGAAAAACTAACTTTCTTTCTTCGGCCGTTCGTTTGGCTTCAAGACTCGCTTCCGCAAGCGAATTGTCTTAGGCGTTACTTCGACCAATTCGTCGCCGGCGATGAATTCGAGTGCTTCTTCCAGCGATAGATCTTTCACCGGCACGAGACGCATCGCTTCGTCAGCGCTCGCGGCCCGCATGTTGGTCAGCTTCTTTTCCTTGATCGCGTTTACGTCCAGATCGACCGCGCGCGCGTTTTCGCCGATGATCATTCCTTCGTAAACTTTGGTGTTCGGCCGGATGAAGAGCGATCCGCGCTCCTGCAGATTGAACAGCGCATAGGTCGTCGATTCGCCCATCCGATCCGACACCAGCGAGCCGGTGCCGCGGCCCTTCATCTCGCCCATCCATTTGTCGAAGCGCAGGAAGATCGTATTGAGCAGGCCGGTGCCCTTGGTTTCCGTCAGAAACTCGCCGCGAAAACCAATCAGCCCGCGCGAAGGCGTTTCGAATTCGAGCCGCACCCGCCCCGTGCCGTGATTGACCATCTTTGTCATTTGGCCCTTGCGCCGGCCCATTGCTTCGGTGACGACGCCGATAAATTCGTCGGGACAGTCAACGACGACTTGCTCGATCGGTTCCTGTAGTTCGCCGTCGACCTTGCGCGTGATGACTTCGGGTTTCGAGACCTGCACTTCGTAACCTTCGCGCCGCATCATCTCGATCAGGATGGCGAGCTGCAGTTCGCCGCGCCCGGACACTTTGAACTGATCGGGTGACGCGGTTTCTTCCACACGAATCGCGACGTTGCCGAGGACTTCCCGATCAAGCCGCTCTTTGATCTGGCGCGACGTCACGAACTGTCCTTCGGTGCCCGCGAACGGAGAGTTGTTGATGCTGAAGATCATCGCGATGGTCGGCTCGTCCACGGCGATTACCGGCAAAGGCTGCGGATTGTCGGGAGTGGTGATCGTCTCGCCGATGTTGATGTCTTCGACGCCGGCGAGGGCGACGATTTCGCCGACACCGGCACTTTCCGCCAGTTGTCGCTTCAGACCTTCGAAAACGTAAAGCTCTTTCACCTTGGTCTTCTTGACGGCGCCTTCGTGCCCGGCGATCACAATCTCCTGGTTGCGGGTAATCTCGCCGGAAAAGATTCGCCCAATCGCCAAACGCCCCACATACTCGTTGTAATCGACGTTCGCCACCAGCAGTTGCAACGAATCGTCGCGCAGCGCTTGCGGCGCGGGAATCGTCTCGATGATTTGATCGAACAAGGGTTGCAGATTTTTCGATGAATCATCGAGCTGCTTCTTCGCCACCCCGTCGCGCGAGATGGAATAGAGAATGGGAAACTCAATCTGCTCGTTGGTGGCGTCAAGGTCGAGGAATAACTCGTAAATCTCGTTGACGACTTCCGCAGGGCGCGCATCGTGGCGGTCGATTTTGTTGACGACCGCGATGGCCGGCAGGCCGGCTTCCAAAGCTTTCCGCAAAACGAAACGCGTCTGTGGCAGACAGCCTTCGGCCGCGTCCACCAAAAGCATCACGCCGTCGACCATCTTCAAAACGCGTTCGACCTCGCCGCCAAAATCGGCGTGGCCGGGCGTGTCGACGATGTTAATTTTGTAATCGCCGTAACGCACCGAAGTATTCTTGGCCATGATGGTGATCCCGCGTTCCTTTTCCAGGTCCATCGAGTCCATCACCCGCTCAACTATGGTTTCGTTGTCGCGATACGTGCCCGCCTGTTTGAGCATGGCATCGACCAGAGTGGTCTTGCCGTGATCGACGTGAGCGATAATTGCGATGTTGCGAATCTTGCTGGGTTCCATGTGTTTGTACTGCCTTGTCGAGAAAATGCGCCTGAGGGTAAACGACAAGCATAGAGAGCGGGATGCGAAAGCACAACCTGGGGTAGAGGGACGTCGCTTATCTGAAATCACCAAGCGCGCGTTGAAACCTCTTGCGGATATGCACAAACGTGCATACACTTGCGATCGTGGGTTATGAGTGGGATCCGAAGAAGGCGGCCAGCAATCTGCGAAAGCACGGAATTGATTTCGCTGATGCTGCGACCGTGTTCGAAGACGAGTCGGCCCTGACCGTCGACGACGATGACCCGTAAGAGAAACGCTTCGTCACTGTCGGCATGGACGCGCTGGCGCGCGTATTGGTGGTTGTCTATACGTGGCGAAGGGAAAACATTCGAATCATTTCTGCGCGCAACGCTACGCCGAGCGAGCGGCGCGCCTACGAAGAGGGCCTATGAAGAAGGAATACGATTTCAGTAAGGGCAAACGCGGCGCGGTGGTTAAGCCCGCGCGCGGCAAGAGCCGAATAACTATCCGTCTGGACGAAGAGATTCTTAACTGGTTTCGCCGCGAGGTTCACAAAGCGGGCGGCGGCAACTATCAGACGCTGATCAATCACGCCCTGCGCGAGTACATCAAGAAGCGCCCAGAATCTCTGGAAGAAGTTGTGCGGCGTGTGGTGCGGGAAGAAGTGCGGAAGATTGCCTGAAGGAAAACTCAGAGGTCGAATTCTAGAGCCGAAACATGCGGGACCGACAGCGACCAAATCGGGACGATGATTTGCCTCAGAGTATTGAGGAGTATTGGCAGAGGTATGCGGAGGCGTTTGCCGCACCGCTAGGCGGAAACAGCCTGCTCGGAACTTTTGTGTCGAACCCTGCGGTCACCGGGGCTTATGCTGAAGCGTGGGTGCGCTCCTTGGCAGCTGCGATGGTATCTAATCTGACCATCTCCACTGGCGCGGTAATAAGGACAACTGATGTTGTTCAAGGTCAGAATCTGCGCAAGGTTCCTCAGAGTGATCTGATCTTTTGGGATCCAAGCGAGATGCCTGCCTTGTTCCGAAGCGGCGATTTTGCTCTTGTCCATACGCAGACTGCTCGGGCAATAATCGAAATAAAGCGCACAACGAGCAATGAAGGTGCGTTGCAGGCACAGCTTACAAAGCAAAGACAAAGATTGCTCAGCGAATACCGAAGAAATGTCTTGGGGGTTGTAGTGGCTCACCGAACGCCTCTTTTCGGAGAGGGCCTCGAACCAGCGTGGGTGACAAATTCTGATTCACGGTCCAATGTGCGAATAGCTCGTTTGCTCGACCAAAAAACATCAAAGCCTGATCCTGAAGGGATTTTCGCTCTGATTTACTTTCTTTCCCATGTTGCTCGACACCCGTCCAGCAGGGTGTCCAAGCAAAGGAAGCCGCGAGCCTAAATGCAGAAGGCCCCTATAGCACCTAAGACTGCCTTTCGGTTGCCAGATAAATCAAAGAGGCGGGCCGTAGCCCGCCTCTAAACGTCGATGTGAGAATCCAAGTTACCGATTCGGGCTCGCCTGAGTCGCCGGCATCCCCTTCATCGGGATCGGCAGTCTGCCATCAGCGCCCTTCGTCAACGCGATGAACTCTCGATCGGTGCGGATCGAATCAAACACCGCATCGACGCGCGCTTCCATCATTTCTTTCGCGCGGACGGAGTTGTAGCGCTCGTACTGATAGAAGTGACGACGCAATAACGCGAGCGCTTTGTCGCGCTGGCCGTTCTGCGCATAGATCGCGGCGAGGTTGTACGATGCGGGCATCAGGTGAACGTTGTCGCGCGCAATCTTCAAAGCTTCGTCTTTCTTTCCGTTTGCGGCCATGAAGACTGCGGCAAACACGAGGTTGTAAGGATCTTTCGGATCGAGCGCCAGCGCCTGCTGCGTGTACGCGTTGCCCTTGATCGGATCGCCTTCGGAATTCCAGTACACCGCGAGATTGCGATACGCGAGCGCCAACGGAAATTCTTCGACTGCGCGTTCCATCAACGCGAGGCCTTTCTTAAACTCGCCATCGTGAATCGTCATCTTGCCGAGCCCGTGCAGCGCGACCGAGCGCGAAAGCGGATCCGCGGGCATATTCAAGATCGTTTCAAATGCCGCGCGCGCTTTGTCCCAGGCGCCGATGTTGTGGCGATAATTTTCGCCGAGGTAGCGCAGAGGAGTTGGGTCCGCCGGATCCATCAAGTGGGCTTTCGTGTACAACTGGTCAGCGAGGACATATTGCGCATTCATTTCCGCAATCAGACCGCGCCGCATCGTCGTTTCGATCAAAGCGCTCTGGCGCGGCTCGAATACGGGAGCCGGAGACACGCTGGCGATCTCACCGGCGCCGAGATTCTTGAGCTGCTTGGCGGCTTCCTTGGCCTTCTTCGGAAACAGACATTTCTGATCAAGCACGGCGCGATAAATCTTGATCGCCGAATCCTTGTCGCCGGCCTTCACTTTGTCGGCGGCATCTTTCATCTGGGAGTCGAGCGCGCTTTCGCGTTGCTTCATTTGGCTGTCGACGACCTTTTCCACGTCGCTGACTTTGAGCTTGCCGTTTGTGTTCTCGACCCTGGTGACGGGCGTTCCGTCGGGCGTGGCCAGCACGGCGACCGGCAGTTTGGACTCGCCGACGAGCTTGTCTGCGTTCTGAACGTGAGTGTCCGCCAGTTCCATCGATACACATTGGCTGGCGTACAGGGACAGCGCGCGTGATTGACGCAGGCTGGAATTGTTCACCTCGTTATTCGAGGCCGGAAACCAGTAGAGCACCAGCCCCGTCGCCGGCGGATCTTTGGGCTTGCGAACCTTCCACGGCACGATGTATACGGGCGTATTCGAACCGCCGCCGCCGCCATTGTTGGACATGCCGCCGCCACCGCCGCCACCGCCTCCGCCGCAGGTGGCGAACGATGTCTGGATGAAAAATAGAGCGAGGAGAGCAACGGCGATTGAGCGAAAGAGTTGGTTTTTCATGGCGCGTGATTATAGCAGAGCAGGTTTCGAAGAACGAGCCTTTGATGCCGGAAGCTGGCCTCTCGGTTGGACGATGAGGTCAGAACCGGGAGCGGTAGCGACCGGGTCTCGATGGACCTGAAGGTCGACATTGCCAGGATTGTAACCCGGTCGCTACCGCTACCGGTACTGACTCCGTCATCGGCTGGGGGTTGACTTGGATGGTCTCAGTGAAATAAAAGCTTTGCCAATCAGTCTCGGACGAAAGAGAGGTCTTTATGCTGCGAACCCTGAACCGCCTTTTCTTCTCAATTATTCTCTTTTCATTAGCCGTCAACGGCGCGCGGGCCCAGTCGAAAACCACGGCCGATCCTGACCTGACCAAAGATCCGACACTCTACGTCGTCGGCTATGCTCACCTGGACACGCAGTGGCGCTGGGAGTATCCGCAGGTCATTCGCGAGTATCTGCCCAAGACCATGCACGACAACTTCGCGCTGTTTGAAAAGTATCCGCACTACGTTTTCAATTTCAGCGGCGCGAATCGTTATCGCATGATGAAAGAATACTGGCCCGAGGATTATGAGAAGCTGAAAAAATACGTGACTGCGGGCCGTTGGTTTCCCGCCGGCTCTTCGATGGAAGAAGGCGACGTCAACTCGCCTTCGGCCGAATCGATCATCAGGCAAATTCTTTACGGCACTCAATACTTTCGCCGAGAGTTTGGCAAGACGAGCGCCGAATATATGCTGCCCGACTGTTTCGGTTTTCCCGCTTCTTTGCCGAGCATCCTCGCTCACATGGGCCTCAAGGGTTTCTCGACCCAAAAGTTGACGTGGGGATCGGCGGCGCGCGTCGGCGGCCCGGGCTCGATCGAGAACACGCCGGTCGGTACTCCTTTCAACGTCGGTTTTTGGGAAGGCCCCGATGGCCGCGGAGTAATCGCGGCGTTCAATCCCGGCAGTTATACTGGGCAGGTCCGCGAAGACATCAGCAAGAGTCCGATCATCATTGATCCAAATGCGAAGAATAATCCCGTCGATTGGCCGGGACGAGTCGCCCTGAATGGAAAAGTAAGCGGCCTCTTCACCGATTATCATTACTACGGCACGGGCGACACCGGCGGCGCGCCGTCGGAAGCTTCCGTGAAAATGATGGAAGCAATCGTCACGAAGGGCATGGCGTCTCTGCCGGGGCAGGCAAACCCTGCGCAAGGACAGCCGTCCCCGCCGGCGTCACCCGCAGTACGAGTCGGCGACGGGCCGTTGCATGTAGTCTCGGCCACATCGGAGCAGATGTTTCTCGACATCAAACCCGAGCAGTTGTCTGGCTTGCCGCGATTCAAAGGCGAGCTGCAACTGACGAATCATTCGGCGGGTGGCTATTCGTCTGAGACATACCAGAAACGTTGGAACCGGAAGAACGAATTGCTGGCTGACGCGGCTGAAAAAGCATCGGTCGCCGCCGCTTGGCTGGGCGGGCGTCCTTATCCGCAGGATCGTCTGAACAAAGCCTGGACGCTAGTCATGGGTTTACAGTTTCACGATACCTTGCCCGGCACGCAGACGCCGAAAGCTTTTGAGTTTTCATGGAACGATGATGTGATCGCGATGAATCAGTTTGCGGAAGTGCTGACGAGCGCGACGGAATCGATCTCGTCGGGAATGAATACCGAAATGAAAGGCACGCCCGTCGTCGTTTACAACCCGCTGAACATTTCACGCGAAGATTTAGTGGAAGCTTCGGTCACATTTCCGAGTGGAATGCCCAAAGCGGTGCGTGTGCTTGGACCCGATGGCAGAGAAGTGCCGGCGCAGTTGTCGAACGGCAAAGTCTTGTTTCTCGCGAAGACGCCTTCCGTTGGCTACGCGGTTTATGACGTGCAGCCGGTCGACGCATCGGCAAACACTTCGACATTGAAAGTGACGGAGTCATCGCTGGAAAACGCACGGTATCGAGTCACGCTGGATCGGAATGGCGACGTCTCGAGCATCTTCGACAAGACACTCAACAAAGATATGCTTTCCGCGCCGGCGCGGCTGGCGATCAAGACCGACAAGCCGGAACAGTGGCCGGCCTGGAACATGGATTATTCAGATCAGCAAAAGGCGCCGCGCGCTTACGTCGGTGGCCCGGCGAAGATTCGCATAGTCGAGAACGGCCCGGTCCGCGTCGCCATCGAAGTCGCACGCGAAACCGAAGGCTCGAAGTTTGTCCAGACCATCAGCTTGAGCGCCGGCGACGCCGGCAGACGCATCGAGTTTGCCAACGTCATCGACTGGAACACGCGCGAAGCGAATCTGAAAGCCACGTTTCCGCTCGCCGCTGCGAACGAGATGGCGACCTACAACTGGGATGTCGGTACGATCCAACGCGCGACGAATGACGAAAAGAAATTCGAAGTCCCATCGCACCAGTGGATCGATCTGACCGACAAGAGTGGCAGCTTTGGCGTCACCATCCTGACGGATTGCAAGAACGCGTCCGACAAACCCGACGACAGAACGATTCGCTTGACGCTGATGCGTACGCCCGGCCTCGGCCCGCGCGCGGGTTATGGTGATCAGACGACGCAGGATTTGGGTCACCATGAATTTGTTTATGGACTCGCGGCGCACGCGGGCGACTGGCGCACCGAACAGACGGACTGGCAGGCGCAGCGTTTGAATCAACCGCTGATCGCGTTCGAAAGTTCGAAACATCCCGGAACGCTGGGTAAGAACTTTTCCCTGTTGGGCGTGAACAACAGCCGCGTCCGCGTCCTGGCGCTGAAGAAAGCGGAAGAGAGCGACGAAGTGATCGTGCGCGTGGTTGAACTCAACGGTCAGCCGCAGCGTGGCGTTCGGCTGAGTTTCGCCGCGCCGATTATTTCCGCGCGCGAAGTGAACGGCCAGGAGCTGCCAGCCGGCAAAGCCACAGTGATGAAAGGCGAACTGGTAACCGATCTCGGCGCTTATCAACTGCGCACGTTCGCGATTAAGTTAGCAGCGCCGCGCGCAAAGCTGGCGCCGTCAATCTCAGAGACCGTCGCGCTGCCTTACGATCTTTCCGCGAGCAGCGCTGATGGAGCGAAATCTTCACGGGGTTTCGATGCGGCCGGACGCGCGCTGCCCGCAGAGATGCTGCCGCGCGGGCTCGAATATGACGGCATTCGTTTCCAGTTCGGCCCAACGACAAAGGGAGCGGCGAATGCCTTGATCGCGAAAGGTCAGACGATCGCCTTGCCGCGCGGTGTTGTCAATCGTGTGTATGTCGTGGCTGCCTCGGCCGATGGCGATCAGAAAGCAACGTTTCGGATCGGGAACAAGCCGGTCGATCTGAACATTCAAAACTGGGGCGGCTTTATCGGCCAGTGGGATGATCGGCAATGGAAGACCAAAGAAGTGACGATTCCGCCGCGACCGGTGCCGCCGGGCACGCCGCCGGACATAGCGGCGCAGTTGCAACGTCCGCGGACCCGGACGGATCCGTATGGCGAGATGATTGGGATCACGCCGGGCTTTATCAAACGCGCGCCGCTGGCGTGGTTTGCTTCGCATCGGCACAACGCCGACGGCGCTAACGAGTATTATGCCTATTCTTATCTATTCGCTTACGCGATGGATGTGCCCGCGGGCGCCAGGACCCTAACGCTGCCGGTGAATGACAAGATTCGCGTGCTCGCAATCACCGCGGCGAATCAGCGCGGAAGGGTTTGGCCCGCGCAACCTTTGTACGACACGCTCGAACGGAAATGACTCGGTGAAGGTGACACCTTGGGGCTTCGTGGGTTTTTGTGTGAATTAGTGGATAGTTCTTTGACGGACAACCACGGACCACGAAATCACGCGAAACAGCACGAACGGAAGATGAACAGATTCAATTGAAAAACACCACCTTGGCAGCTCAATTAGCCTTAACGGTTTCGCTGTTGGCGGCGCTCGCGCCGGCGGCGCCAGCGCAGATCAGAATCACAATTGATCACAATACGGGCGCGGCGGCGACCGGCGAATTCAAATTCCCGCGCGTGCCTTCGCCGTTGAGAGACGATGCTGCGTCGCGTGCGAAGTTAACGCTGGTCGACGGACAGCTTGATTCCAATGGCGCTAACTTGAGCGCGCTCGTGGACGGCATGTTGCCCACGTCCGAGGACGAGCCGGGCGCAAATGTTTTCTTCAATGCGCGCAGTTTTGGCGGACGCTTTTGCCTTGATCTCGGCAGCGCGATCGAAATCGCGCAAATTAACAGCTACTCGTGGCACCCCAGCGCGCGCGGTCCGCAGCTCTACAAGCTCTACGCGAGCAACAGAAGCGAACCAGGACTCGATCTCGCGCCCAGGCGCGGCGTCGATCCGGCCACTTGCGGTTGGAAGTTCATTGCCACGGTCAGCACCATTCCCGAGCGAGGCGAAGACGGCGGACAGTACGGCGTGAGCATCACCGATCAGAGCGGCAGCCTCGGGAAATATCGCTATCTATTGTTCGATTGTTGGGTGACGGAAGCGGCGGACGACTGGGGCAACACGTTCTACAGCGAGATCGACGTGGTTGCCAAGAGGTGACGCAGCACATACCGAAACCGCGAGCAGTAGCGAGCGGAATAAGAATTCAACCCGCTCACGAGGGTCCCGTCTTTACTCCGCTCGCTAACGCAAGCGGTTTCGGTAACAGTGAATTGCTTAGAAGTCGCAGCCGTAAGACTTCATCGAAGTCTTCGCTTGCTCAGCCGCCTGTTTGCAAGCTGCGGCCAGACCAGCTTTGCCTTCCGGCGTGGTAGCTGCCTTGCGCCAGGAGTCTCGCAGCGTCTTCATGCTGGAGTTGAATTGGGCCCGGGCCATCTCCGGCACCTTGCCGTTGATGCACGCTTCGTACTTGGCGATGTAGTCGTCGCATTCCGGTACACCAACCTTGTCGCCAGTGGATGTGGCGCTGGTTGAGCTGGTGGTCGTAGTCTTGTTGGAATTGCTGGTCGTCGAATTGCTATTGTTCGTCGTTTCAGTCTTGGTGCAACCGATTAACACGAACGCGCATAACACGCAGAAAGCTAAAAAGGTTTTAGTCAGCATTGGAGAGCTCCTTGTCGGGTATTGGCGGAACTTACCTACCGCACAGTAGGAATGGAATTGAAAAGCGCGGAGATAATACACGGGAAGAAAATAATTTGATAGCTTTAATTTTTCCCCGCCCCGGCAATTGGTTTTGACGTTGCTGCCCGGAGGTGAAAGCCAGGATGGAACAAAGCAGAGTCAACGGCCGCAGTTGGGCGCTATTATTCGCGCGGCTGGTGCTGGGCCTGATCTTTTTCATGGCCGGCTTCTGGAAAGTCTTCCAATTGGGTCCGCTCCAGCACGCGCGCAAGTATTTCCTGCCGTTCGCCGATACCTTCCTGCCGGTGTGGTCGCTTTGGGCCGTCGGTGTCGCGATTCCGTTTTTCGAATTGACTGCGGGCGCGCTGGTGATCCTCGGACTGCGGGTCCGTGAAGCGCTGATCGCGCTCGGCCTGGTTTTGGCCATCGTCACCTTTGGCCATCTTTTGCAAGAGCCGCTTTACGAATTTCATACTCACGTAATCCCGCGCCTGGCCCTGCTCTTGTTCGTTCTCATGCTGCCGCGCGAGGACGATCGGTTTTCGGTGGATCATCTTCTGGCGCGGCAAAAATGAAAGCATGCTGCTGCATCGTGGGCGGTGGGCCGGCGGGAATGATGCTCGGATTTCTGCTGGCGCGCGCCGGCGTCGAGGTCGTCGTGCTTGAGAAGCACGCGGATTTTCTGCGCGACTTTCGCGGCGACACGATTCACCCCAGCACCCTCGAACTGATGCACGAGCTGGGCATCCTCGCAGATTTTCTCAAGCGGCCGCATCAGGAAGTGCGCGAGCTGGGCGGCCAGATTGGCCAGGACTTTGTCACGGTCGCGGACTTTTCGCATCTGCCGACGCACTGCAAATTCATCGCGTTCATGCCGCAGTGGGACTTTCTGGATTTTATCAACGAACAGGGCGCGCACTATCCGACTTTCAAAGTGAAGAAGCAAACCGAGGTGATCGACCTCCTGGAGACAGACGGACGCGTCGCCGGGGTGAAGGCGAACACGCCGGATGGACCGATTGAGATCCGCGCCGATCTGGTTGTGGGGGCGGACGGCCGTCATTCGATTGTGCGTGAACGCGCCGGCCTGGAAATCGAAAACCTCGGCGCGCCGATGGATGTGCTTTGGTTCAGGCTCTCGCGACGGCCGGACGACTCAGGTCAGACACTCGGCCGGATCGTCAACGGCAAAATCATGGTGATGCTCAACCGGGAAGACTACTACCAGTGTGGCTTTGTGATTCGCAAAGGCGGCATCGAAAAAGTGAAGCAGAGAGGCCTGGAATCATTTCGTCAGGAGATCGTTTCCATGGCGCCGTTTTTGAGCGACCGCGTGGGCGAGCTCCGAGATTGGAAAGACATCAAGCTCCTGACCGTAGTTGTCGATCGGCTGCGCAAGTGGTACCGGCCGGGGCTTTTGTGCATTGGCGACGCCGCGCACGCGATGTCGCCTATTGGCGGCGTGGGTATCAACCTCGCGATTCAGGACGCGGTCGCGGCCGCGAACATCCTCGCCGAGCGTTTGGCGCGCGGCACGGCGACGGTGGTCGATCTACAAAGAGTTCAGTTGCGGCGCGAGTTTCCCACCCGCATGATGCAAGCGATGCAAGTGTTCGTGCAGAACCAGGTGATCGAGAGAGTGCTGGGCAGCGAGCAGCAACTTTCGTTACCGTGGCCGCTAAAGCTTTTCAACCGTTGGCCATTCCTGCGGCGCATCCCGGCACGTGTGATCGGCATCGGTTTTCGCGCCGAGCACGTTCACCCCGTGAGATAAGTACTTTGGTGCCACCCCGTATGGCTCGGAAGTTCTATCTCACGGGGTGAAGACAGTTGGCAGTGAGCAGTGAGCAGATGGGGAATTACGCTAGTCTGCGCGCCCGAATTTGGTGTCTAATACATGTTGGGCGGATCTCATGACTCTTCACGAAGATGTCTTCACAACCGCGGCGGCAATTGAGGCAGCTGACGCAACCACCGAGCAAGCAATTGTCGATGAACTCGTGGCGCGCGGCTATGATCGCCTACGTGCCGAGGTTCTTGCGGTGTTTGTTCCCATGGGGTTGGCGCGCGCGGTCATCGCTCGCATACCTGCGAAATCGCCTATCCGCTTGTCTGAAATTGCGGTTGTGTGTGACTTCTACGGTGACCGACAACTAAAATTGAGACTTGCTGCGGTGCCGGAATTCGAAACAGCGCGCCATATCGGCGAGGAGACTTTTGCTAACGGCGTCATTCCTCGCGATCTCTTTAGTTCTGTCGTTGGATTTAGCGTAGAGTTGAAACTCATTAACCAAGTCTTGGATGCCGGCGAAGAACTGGACGGTTTGACAATCGCTGCTCCGCATCTGTTGCGCTTGGCTGACGCACCCGGTTTCGACGGTTGGTATGAAACCATCTCGTCGCGCGCTAACTGATTGCGAAGGTCGGATGTAATCGCCGCGCCTGGTCAACGCAGACGTTCGGTAGCCACTCGGTACAGAACCGGGAGCGGTAGCGACCGGGTTAACGACTCAACTTGCGCTATGAAGTCAGTACCGTCCGCGGTAGCGGATGGGTTAAAGACGCAACTTGAAGTCGACCGAGATTCATTCTGTCGCCCGCTAAAGCAGGCTCAGAATTCTTGAGGGGACGTGACCCCGGGTTACGCTCGCTGCTGCGCTCGCTCACCCGGGGCTACTATCTGCCGCCGCTCCGCGGCTCGTTGACGCGAACAAATGAAGTTGAGTTTATGATCACTGGTTTGCGCTTATTCACTGAGGCGCAACTCAACAAATCGCTATGAGTGCTTCACTAGACCGACCGAGTTGAGTGCTGGACCCCGTCGCTATCGCTCCGGGTTCTGTAACGAGCGCTTACCACCTACGGTCCGTAAACGTTCTGAAGGAAAGTCATGACCGCTGGTATCGTTACCTCCGGTCGCTCTTCCTGAGGAACATGCCCGCACTGCGGCACCCAAACCAATTCCGAATGGGGAATGTCTCGATGCAATCGGCGGGCGCATTCGGGGACGATGATCTTGTCATCCTCGCCCCAGATGATCTGCGTCGGCACTTTGATGTCGCCGTATCGCCCAGCCAGTTGAGGAAAGTTTGGCGGGATGATTTGCGCTCCGGTCTGCCACAACGCGTGACGCGCTCCGGGTAGCGACAGCGGGGCCGCGTAATTCGCAATTTGATCTTTGGTTATTTTCTTTTTGTCGTAGTAAGCCTTGCGCAGGACTGTGCACGCCGCCAGCTTGCTCGGAACAGTATGCGCCCCCACAAAGCCAACGACCGGCCAGCTCAGTATTTTGAGATAGAACGGAATGAGGTCCGTATAAGCTCCGGCATCGATCAGGACGATCGACTTGAGGCGAGTGGGATCGTGATCGGTGAACATCAGCGTCAAAAGCAGCGCGAGCGCGCCACCGAATGAATTCCCAATCAGTGTCAGGTTCCGCAAATCATGCTCGTGAATGAATTCGTAAATCAGATCCGCGTGGTCCTGAATCGAGTAATCAGTGCCGTAAACTTTCGGCGATTTTCCACAGCCCTTCAGGTCGATCGTGATGACCTTGTAATTGGCCGTCAGGGGCGAGCCGTCGGCCACGAAATTCCGCCACGAGTACAAGCTGGCGCCAAAGCCGTGGATGCACAGCAGCGGATTGCCATGCTCCTGACCGTGAATCTCGTAATACATTTTGACCAGACTGCTCATGGGAAGCTCCTTTGCGGGACTCTTCGAGGATTGACGCGGAGGTTAACACGGCCGGAGGCATAACTGACAATTGTTGTCCGGGAGAGTAGTGTCTTGGTTCTGTTTCGTGTGTTCTTGCGGATTACACCAGAACGATCCACGAAACCACACCAAATCGCACGAACAAATCCACTTCGTGTGTCTTCATGGATCATTTTGCACGGCAGTCTGACCTCTCAGAAATTAGGAGATTAAAACACTACCTCGGGGAGAGCGATCTTAATAGAGTTACTGGTGACTTTTTCGCGGGATTCCCGTAAGCTTTCGCCAAATCGCAGGTGAGGCATAAAGCAATGTATGGAAAAGCACTTCTTTCCGCGCTGTTGTTATCTTCACTCTTGCTTCCCATAAGAGGACAGCAACCGCAGCCTGCGCCATCGCCGGCGGCTTCGCCCACGCCACAGAAACCATCCAGCGATGAAGATCAGGACGTTGTTCGCATTACCACGAACCTAGTGCAGGTGGACGTCGTGGTAACGAAGGACGGCAAACAGGTCACGGATCTAAAGCCGGAAGACTTCGAGATATTCGAAGACGGAAAGCCGCAACGGATCACCAACTTCTCATACATTTCCAATGTTCCCGCCGGCGCATCGAACCTGGCCCCCCGGCCATTACCCAGGGATAAGAACGGCCCTCCGGTCGTTGCTGCCGCCGTCCGCCCGCATGACGTAAGACGCACCGTCGCGCTGGTCGTCGATGATCTGGGCATGTCATTCGAGAGTATGTCCCAGGCGAGAAGGCAAGTGCGGAAGTTTGTGGACGAACAGCTGCAACCAAACGATCTCGTCGCCATCATCCGCACCGGCGGCGAAGTGGGCGCGCTCCAGCAATTCACGACTGACAAGCGGCTGCTGAACAGCGCGCTCGAACACCTGAAGTGGAATCATTGCAGCCGGACCGGAGTATATGTTTTCGCGCCCGTCGGATCGCCCGGCGGAATCGGCTCATCGAGTGATCCCAACGCTGGTCCATGCGGCGGCCGGGTGATCAACGCCACGCTGAGCACACTTCGGTTCGTCCTGCAAGGCATGCGCGATTTGCCCGGACGGAAATCAGTAGTCGTGTTTTCCGACAACCTGCCGATCCAGCAGCAGGAGCCAGGGCCGCTTGTGCTCGGGTCTGCCAGGCCGGATGATCAAAGCAGCGGGTCGGGAACAGACAATCCCTTCGACAACTCAATCAGCTATCTGGCGCAACTTCAGAAGATTGCCGAACTGGCGATTCGCGCCTCAGTCGTTATCTATGCCGTCGACACCCGCGGCCTGCAGTACACAGGAATCACCGCGGCGGACAATTTTTCTGCCACGAGTTCGCGCGCACTGACGAATAGAATCAACGCAACCATGATGAATCGTTCTCGCGCTATGTGGGAGGGTCAACTAGGCGCCGATCTGATTGCCAGACAGACAGGCGGCTTTCTGATTCGCAACTCCAACGATTTTGGATTGCGGCGAGTGATGGACGATCAGCGCGGCTATTACCTGATCGGTTATCGGCCCGGCGATGAAACGTTCAACCGTCGTTTCCATCACATCAAAGCGCGAGTAAAAGGTCGCGGCCTGACCCTGCGCACGCGGGAAGGCTTCTATGGCGTCACGGAAGACGAGGCGCGTCCACCGGAAGTAGTAGCCCGCGATCAAATGGATCGCGCATTGATCTCGCCGTTCGGCGCAAACGACATCACGGTGCGTCTCAGCTCATCCTTTGCGAACGAGGCTGCGTCGGGATCGCTGCTGCGTTCGTTCCTTTATATCGACCCGCATAATCTTACTTTCATTGACCAGCCGGACGGGTGGCACACCGTTACGTTTGATTTGAGCGTCATCCTGTTTGGAGACAACGGCAAGGTGGTGAACCGGCAGGATCAAACGGGCACGTTGCACCTGAAGGGGCCAGCCTATGATCGCGCGATGCGCGATGGAATCGTCTATGGCCTTGATCTGCCGGTGAAACAAACCGGGACTTTTCAGTTCCGCGTTGCCGTGCGAGACCCGGCGACTTCCCGCATCGGGTCTGCCGGCCAATTCATCGAAGTTCCCAATCTTCGCGACAATCGGCTCGCGCTCTCGGGGATCGTAATTCATGGGTCCGGCGTTCTGCATGACCGGACGAACACCCAAACTCCTTCGTCGTCAGCCACCGCGCCCACCGCAGCAAGCGAACAGGCGAACGCCGCCGATGAAGAGATCAGCAACGGTCCGGGAGTGCGCCGGTTTCATCAGGGGTCCACCCTGGTTTTTGCTTATGCCATTTACAACGCGCTGGTCGATCAGGTTACGCATCAGCCGCAACTAACCACCCAGACACGCGTTTTTCGCAACGGCAAACTGATCTATGAGGTTAATCCAACACCAGTTGACGTTTCGCGTCAGCGGGATTCTCAACGACCAACGGCCGCGGCCCAGCTTCAACTCGGCCCCGAACTCTCGCCCGGTCAGTACGTGCTCGAGATCATCGTCGAAGATAGCCTTGCCAAAGAGAGGACCCGCACGGCGACACAATGGATTGATTTTGAAGTAGTGAAGTGAGTCTCGCCAAATCCCGGCGGGGCCGAGCATGAATACGTGGCCGTTTGCTCGTGCAAGATTCCGCAGCAGCTGGATAGGATCCCTAATGACGGCGCATCAAACGTTCGAACGGTCCCGCTCCTGGATGCATCGTATCCTGCTCAAGATTTTTTCACTGGCTCTTTTCGTGCCGCTTGGCGCCAGTGCGTTTGTAAGGCCTGATCAATATCAAAAGCCAGCAAGTAGCAGTCCTGCCCTTGTCTCAAAGAGAATCGTTGCTGCTAAATCGCATCGTTTTAGAATCCGCACCGTCACCGCCGGTGTCAATCTCAAGAATACTTCCGATCTTGCTACGGTCGAATCGGCAATTGAGTTTCTCCAGAGGGCCAGGAAGAAACTCGAAGATGAAGGCTACGAGATTCAAACTCTGCGCATCGCGACGCAGCCTTTGCCTGAGTATCTCCACGGCAAGTCGCGTGCAGAAGCGCTCGCGGATCTTAAGGCGATTGACAGACTGGTTGCTGCCCGGAATGTGCTAATCAGTATTGGGCCAGTCATCACCGATGATCGCCACGAGCCTGAGTTCGCATCATGGGCGACGCGGCTCGTAAAGGAAACAAAGAACATCAATTTCAGCGTCACCGTGGCGTCACCCGAGCGAGGCCTTCACCGTCAAACCGCACGCACCGCCGCTGAAACAATCGTAGCCATCAGCAAAAGTAGTCCCGGAGGTGAGGGCAATTTTCGCTTCACGGCCGCCGCAAATTGTCTTGCCGGTACCCCATTCTTTCCGGTTGCCTATCATCGCGGGCCTGAGAGTTTCAGCATCGGCCTCGAATCGCCCGGCCTCCTGCAAGAAGCGTTTGCACAATCCAAAGACATCGAAGAGGCAAAGGCGAAACTCAAGACGCTCCTGGAGTCTGAACTGGGCCCCGTCGAAAAGTTGGCGTTAGGAATTGCTCAGAATGAACATCGTCAGTACCTGGGAATCGATACCTCACCAGCTCCATCAAAGGACCGGAGCATTGGCGCAGCAATCGAGGCTCTGACGCGAGTTCCATTTGGGAGCGCTTCAACTTTGGCTGCGTGCGCGGCGATTACGGATGTGCTGAAGAGCTTGAGTATCAAAACCTGCGGCTATTCCGGCCTGATGCTGCCAGTGCTCGAAGATCCGGTGCTGGCTAAGCGCGCCGCCGAAGGGCGATACAGCGTTCGCGAGTTGCTGCTGTATTCGAGCGTGTGCGGCACCGGCCTCGATGTGGTTCCGCTGGCCGGTGACACGCCGGCGACTGAACTCGCCGCGCTGATTCGCGACGTAGCAGCTCTCTCGACCAAACTTCACAAGCCCCTTTCCGCTCGTCTCTTTCTGATCCCTGGAAAGAAGGCAGGAGAGCACGCCGAATTCGATAACCCTTTTCTGACCAGCTCGGTCGTCATGAAACTGGATTGAGGCATCGGGTCGCCAAGGCGCGACGAGACTTGACTTGAGCAAGGTGATCACAATTTGTGATCGCTCACGATTCCTCTTCTCGTTCAAATTCCGGCGATTCCTTTAGCCTCGTTCACG
>WNFC01002991.1_pt1 | contig 18220 bp, 18 predicted proteins | sample 5400541 | NCBI WGS metagenome assembly WNFC01 (sample SAMN13153342, study PRJNA577476) | soil metagenome | isolation source: 120 cm saprolite under Douglas fir tree site 2 hole 2 replicate 1 | place: USA:California | collected 2015-04-18
TCAAACCAGATAGAGAAGTCTTCGACACTGGAGACGTCATCGGCGGCAGACCATCGATGAACGGACCGTCGCCTGGTGATCTGCTCGAGCGCGCCGCGGAGCTGCGGCGGGAAGGCCGGTCCTTTGTGCTGGCGACCGTCGTGCGCAGCTTGCGGCCGGCTTCGGCAAAACCGGGCGATCGGGCGCTGCTGTTTGGCGAGGGGCGGACCATCGGCTGGGTCGGCGGCGGCTGCGTCCACACGTCGATCGAACGTGAGGCGGCGCGGGCGTTGGCCGATGGTGCGCCACGCCTGGTCCGCCTCAGCCCCGAAGAACGCGTCGAGGATGGCATCGTCAGCTACCCGATGACCTGCCATAGTGGCGGCACTCTGGACATCTACCTCGAGCCGGTGCTCCCGGCGCCGGAGCTGGTCGTGCTGGGCGAGTCGCCCGTAGCCGACGCGCTCGTCGCGCTGGGCGGACCCCTCGGCTTTCGCATTCACACCTCGCTCGAAGCCATTGCGACGCAGGATGCGTGGGTGGTCGCGGCGGCCATGAGCAGTGACGAGGACCATCCGGCTGTGCGGGCGGCGCTCGCCAGCGGCGTGGCCTACGTGGCCATGGTCGCCAGTCCGCGGCGAACACAGGCGTTTGTCGCCGAACTACGCGGCGAAGGGATCTCGGAAGAAGTGTTGGGTCGGCTCAAAGCGCCCGCTGGACTGGATATCGGTGCCGCAACCGGGCCGGAGATTGCCTTGAGCATTCTGGCCGAGATCGTCCAGCGCCGCCGCTCACGACCTTTAGCCGGGGCCGAACCGCCCGCATCTGAGATGGCGATCGATCCGATTTGCGGCATGGAAGTCGAAATTGCAAGCGCGAAGTGGACGGCCGAGCGAGACGGCCAGACGTACTACTTCTGCGCCCCGGGCTGCCGCCGAGCATTCGTCACCTCGAGCGCCGCGATCTAAGGGGCGGGCGCGGGCCCTGGCGCGTTGGCGGCTTGCTGGTCGGGATGGTCGTCGGCCTGGACCTTCCAGGTGCCGTTGTCCTGGACCAGCGTGTACACGTTGCGATCGCGCGCCTGTTCGGTGGTCCCGTCATCGAACGTCGTGCTCCAGGTCTCATAGACCGTCGCAGTCGCGGTATTGCCCGCGACCGAAATCTGGCCCCACTCCAGGTTGAGCAGCTTCACTTCGGTGACGCCGTTGTTGACCAGGTCCTGGTTGATGGCCACCTGCTGCTGGTAGAAGTCGGCTGTGGCGGTTGGAACCATGACGTTCGGGTCATTGGTGGCGATCGCCTGTGCCTGCGCTTCATCCAGTTTGCGGATGACATCCTGGATCGCCTGCTGCGTGGCGGCGTCCGCGGTTACGCCACCAGCCACGGCAGCCGCCGTGGGCCCCAATGCCTGGGCGGGCGCCGACGACTGGGCCGGCCGAGACAGCGTGCCAGTCGGCAAGCGTGTGACCGCGAACGCAATCACGCCGATGAGCAGAACCAGCAGGCCGATCGTGAAGAAGAGACCAGCACCTGGCCTTCCGCTCTTCTTGGCTTGCGGATTGTTTAGCTCAAAATCGGAGGTGTTACTGGGGAGCATGCGGCAGCGCGGGTCTTTCGGAGTACTTTAGCGCGAGCCGCCCGCGCGGTGGGTTAAGCGATCGCCAGGGTTCGGACTGTAGCGCGTTCGACCTGCTCCACGAGGTCGTCATAGTCGAACGGCTTCTGAATCACGCCAGCCGTCTGGTGCGCGTCCTGCTCGTTCATGAGCGTCCCATACGCGCTCACGACGATGACCGGGATGCTCATGGTCGAAATATCGCTCTTGAGCTCGCGCAGCACTTCAAGGCCGGACTTGGTCGGCAGCGCCAGATCTAACAGAACAGCATCCGGCGCGTGCTCGTGAGCCCGCTTGAGACCCTCTTCCCCATTTTTCGCCTCGATAACCGCGAACCCCTCGCCCGCAAGTAGCGCGGTCGTGATCGTGCGCGTCCACGGGTCGTCCTCAATTACCAGTACTGTCCGCTGGCCCGTAGCTGCCACGGTTGCTGTCCCTCCTGAGCGCTCAGCGACCAACGCAAATTGGTTGCTTGTGCAAAGGTAACATTCCGGTCCCAGACTGCCAAGGGGGCCCGAAGGCCCCCAAGGTTGATTTACCGGCATTTTTGTCAGCGTCGGGCGCTCAGGTAAGGGGTGGGGGAGTGCCGTCCGAGACGTGGTTGGTTGGATCGTAGCCCGACTTGGGGCTTCGGATGTATGGAAACTCGGACGAGAATCCCTTGCGGTTGGCAGCGTCGCCGACGTTGTTCTGGTTGTCGCCGTCGCCGATGCTGTTGTTCGGCTTCTTGTCTGGGAGACCGGCCACCGCCTGTACGACAGCGCCATATCCCTGGGCGATCGCGCGGACCTCGATGTCGACGACGTCGTCTTCGAGACGGCGCCCGTTCGGGAAGCCCGCCAGGTCACCCGCCAGTACGCCCAGCGTGTTGCCGGCACCGATGGCCGCCGTGGGCGCAACGGCCATGTTGAGTCGTAGCAGGTCCATTCGACGATTACCGGTAAACGTGAAGTTGGTAACTCCGGTCGGATTCCCAGCCGGCAGCTTGAGGCCCGTCAGGAGGATCGCGACGAGGTCGGTGCGACCGCTCTCGTCGATGGGCATGACTGTCCCCTGGAACAGGGCATTGATCAAGCCGGCTGGTTCGGGCTTCAGGTAGAACTTTTCGAACTGCCTGTCCTCGACTGGATCGGTGGCGTTCCAGCGGTCCTTCAGACCCATGGGTATAAGCACCTCATTGATGAGGGGCTCACCCAGGCGCGACACCTGCACCCAACCGCTGTCCGTGTCGTCGTCGGAACCATCGAGCACGCGCGTGCTCTTGCGGCTCGCGCTGGCATACACGCCGATGACGGAGTTGCGATTGTTGGGGTCTGTCGGGATCATGTGGTCGTGTGCGAGGTCGCTCTTGGGCACCTGCAGCACGATGCTATGGACGCTCAGACCAGCCACATCGTCGATGCCGTTGCTGGTCGGGCACGGACTGGCCGGATCGGGGCATGGCACCTTGTGCGCGAAGTTGAACGGACGCAGACCGAGCAGGTCGAAGATTGAGCCAAGGTCGACGAAGAACGGGTCGTCGCGCTGGCCAGCGAACACCTTGCCACCGTTGGGCAGATCGGTAATCGCAGCCTTGGCCAGGTCATCGTAAAAGGGCGTCGACCGCGGACCAATATTGACCGGCGGCACGAGTGCGTCGCTTTCGAGAACCTGGGCGTGACCCTGCTCGTCCACACGGGTGACGCTGTACGTCTGTGGGCGATTCCAGTTGACATAGGTGCCGTCCTGGAAGGAGATCGGCCCTGTGTTGTACAGGAACGTGTTGGGATTCACGACCCTGGTGTGGAAGCGGAACTGGTACGTGATCTCGTCGTGGGTGCCATTGCCGTTATGAACGTGGATCTCGTACAGAACGGAAGGGTCCCATTCGTAGAAATTGGGACCACCAGACGGCTCTTCGGCTGGAATGTAGTTGGCAACCAGCGTGACCGTATCTGTCTTGCCGGGGGTCACAAAGGCGTAGACATCGGTATTGTCGGCCGATGGATCCTTGCTAATTGACGGTGCTTCACGATGACTCGAGGCACCGACGGCGGGCGCGATCATGGTGCCAGCCAGGACGCCGACGGTGACGGCGAGTGTCCCGACGATGGCAAGCGGACGCTTCATGGGGCAAGCCACTCCTTTTTCCCAGCGAGCACGGCCAAGCGGAGGTGCCGGCCTCCCCGCCCGCGGCCAGACCGGATGCTGAGTATCCGATCCAAGCTGAACTACGTCGCAGCAGACGAACTGGATCAAATCTTGCGAAGCGACTTTTCTGGTGAGTAAGTCACCCGGGGGTGAGCAGGTCGTGAAGCGGGTCGAACGCGTCCTGGAGGAGGGCCTCGAACGGGTCGAGACTCCCGAAGCAGCGCGAGCGGTCGTCGCTCGAATCGAGAAAATGAGCGCCGGTCATACCGAGGCTGAGGTCGGCGAGGCGGCGGCGAATCAGACGGCTACGGCGAGCGATCCCGCGGATGCAGCGGCGCAGACGATTGAACGCGCGGCCGCCCAGCCAACGGCGACCGAGCGAGCCGTTGCGGACGTGCTGACCACGACGGCGGCCCAGAGCATTGCGCCGTCACCCGCGGCCGAACCCGTGATCGAAGCTGCCCAGGCCACGCTGTCGGACAGTGCGCCAGTGTCGCCGCGGGCGCGTCGGGGTCGACAACTTCTCAAAGACGCGGTGCTGCGGCGCATGGGCCCGCTGAACGCGCTCGATGCGCGGATCTATCTGGCGATCAACGATGGGCCGCACGCGGGCGCGCTCGATCGTCTGGCGTTGGGCCTGGCCATCATCGCCACCGGTGGCTGGATCTGGGTGATCGGCACGCTGATCGCCTACCTGGTGCGGGTCCCGCGCTCGTGGTTGGCGCTCAAGCGCTTGCTGCCGAGCGTGGTCCTGGCGACGTGGATCGTCGAATATCCGATCAAAGCATTCTTTCGTCGACGGCGGCCGTTCGCGCGCATCGTCGAGGCGCTGGTCATCGGCAAGAAGCCCGGCTCATGGTCGTTCCCCAGCGGGCACACGGCATCGTCCTTTGCCAGCGCGTGGATCCTGGCTTCGGTCTGGCCGAAGCGGGCGCCCGTGTTCTTCACCCTGGCCGGCATCGTGGGCTTCAGCCGTATCTATCTAGGCGCGCACTACCCCGGCGACGTCGCCTCAGGCGCCATCGCCGGCACCGTCTTATCGGCGCTGATTCGCCGCCTTCTTGCCCGATTGTCATCCTGAGGAACGAAGGATCCCTTGTCGCCAGCCGAGGAGTTCGGATCCTTCGTCGTGCCTCCTCAGGATGACATGCGATCCCTCAGGCTAACCGTTTTGCGACGGCGGCCTGTTGGGCCAGGATGAACTGGACGATCTGTTCGCGTTCGACGGCGCTCGGCTCGACGAACTGGCAGCCGATCTCCCATGCGTCGGCGGCGCTGCGCGGTGGCGCGACCCGGACGACCGTTACCCGCAGGCGCAGCTCCGCGCCCCCGCTCGGTGTCCCGAACACCATCTCGACCTGATCGAACATGTCCAGCTCTGTCGTGGTGGCCATGCGCATTCCGCCCGTGCTGAGATCGACGATCACGGCGGAAAACGGCTGGCGCTCCCCGCCAGCCGTAACCCGCTGCGCCTGGCTGGGCCGAATATCCACGGGATGCCGCACCGCGTCTCGGCGCTGCACGCGCTGCCACTCATCGACCGGTCGCAATACCAGGCGCGGCGGTTCTTCTGTCGTCGCGCTTTCGACCAGCGTCTCGAGCCTGTACAACGCGTCGCCTGGGCGTGAGAGCTCGACCACCACAGCCTGGCCTGGCCGTAGCGGAAAGAGTCGCAACTGCTCCGTCGGCCAGATCACGACCAGCCGGCTGGTAGCCGTATCTACCTGTTCGAGCTGTGTGCGCAGCGCGTGGACACCGTCATCACTGACGACGCGCAGGTCAAGTCGCTGATGAGGTGTCAGTTCTGGCGCCCCAGCGGGCTCGTGCGGCATCGATTGAGGCGTACTGGCTACAGCGCGATCGGGTGGCCCTGTGCTTCGGCCAGCACGCGCAGCCTGGGCCAGTCCACGCGGATGGAGTAGATGTATTGCCCGGGCTGCGACTCCTCGGTGCGCACTTCGGCGTAGCCCGGCCTGACCAGGTATTGGATGAGCACGTCGGCCGCGGCGTTCTGGACCTGGTCGCGGCTGTCGTACGGAACCTCGTTTTTGCCATCGGAACCGCTGCGAGCGCGGACATCGGCCATTGCCGACCGAAAGTCATCGAGCTCACGCCGCGCTTCGGCGAGCTCGTCGCGCTCGGCGCGCTGTTGGGCCTGCTGGACTTCGGCAACGCTGCGACGCGCTGTCGCCTGCATTTCCCGCTCGACCGCTTCGACCTCGAGTCGATCGCGGGTCAGCGCATCCAGCAACGAGGCGTACGCGCGTTCGTCAGATCGCCAGTCGAGAGCCCCGAAGCCGCTCAGCCACCGCTGAGGTGGGCCGTCTTGGCGGGCCATGTGCACGTATTCTCTTACAAGAAGCGTGCCGTTGCACAGACAAGGTGCCGGAACGGCTACATGCTGGGCGCGGACGGCGCATCGCCGGCCCGTTGTGCAGGGCCTGGTTCGAAGCTGCCTTGCTCGTGGTACACCAGCGGCTGATCACTCTCATAGGCGCGCACGCTCGGGGCCTGGCCAGTCAGACCAAGCGACGACCAACGCCTCGCGACCTGGTCGTACATCTCTTTACGCAACACGGTGCGCTTCGAGAAGACCGGCAGGTAGCGGTGCTCCTTGCAGGCATTGATCAGTGCCTTGGACCCGTATGGCCGCTCCTCTGGCGGGTTCTGGGTTGGATCCAGCCAGGTGCTCCAGGTATTGCGCAGGATGTCGATGTCTTCGATCGGATTGCAGCGCGACCCCATCGCCCAGATGACCTGGTCGATGTCAGTCGGATCGACGTCCTCGTCGACGGCGATGATCCACTTCGTGTAGTACGCGCCGCCCGGTACCTGCGCCGCCAGCGCGAGCGACTGCGCCGCGTGCCCGGCGTAGCGCTGCTCGAGACTCAGCACCGTCATGCCAAACCCACCCGCGGCAGCCGGGTGCGAGTACACGCCCTGGATGCCAGGTATACCCAGGCGATCCAGATCGGACCAGATGCGCGCCGCGCGGGCGATGGCGAAGAAGCCGCTTTGCTCGCACGACGGGTAGTCGGCCATCAAGGCATTGGTCAAGATTGGCTGAGAGCGGAAGTGGATGGCCGTCACATCGACCAGGGGTGCGCCGGCTTCGGGCCGCCCGTAGTAGCCCGGGAACTCGCCAAATGGCCCTTCGGACTTGATCGAGCCCGGTCGGATCTCGCCCTCGATCACGAATTCGGCGTTCGCCGGCAAGAGCAGATTGGTCGTTTTGCCGCGGACGACCGGTACCGCCTGACCCTTGATCCCGCCCGCGAACTCGTATTCAGACAGGTTCTTGGGAAATGTCTGCGACCCGACAACCATGAACAGCGGATCGATGCCCCACGCGGCAGCCACCTGAATCGATTCCCCGCGCTGCCAGGCGCGGGTGATGTGCAGCCGCGCGTCTTTACCAGGCGACAGATACAGGCCGCACTGGCGTGGGCCGTGGATCATCATGCGGTAGGTGCCCACATTCAGGTAGCCCGAGTCTGGATCGCGGGTGATGACCGCGTCGCCGGTGCCGGCATAGCGCCCGCCGTCGAGCGGCCAGTGCTTGGGGAAGGGCAGGCTGGTCAGGTCGATCTCGTCGCCGAGGAGGGTGTGCTCGAAAACTGGCGCATCGCGCGGAGCAACTTCTTCGGGCGGAATGCGCTGCTGCATTTTGTCTTTGACACGCCGAATCAGCTCGAGCGCTGGCGTATCGGGCGGCTCCTCCAGGGTCAACGCGGTGCGGCGGATACTCGGACCGAGGATGTTCCACAGGAGCCGAGCCCCAATCGGACTGGACTCGAAGCCAGCCGGCCATTCGAACAACACCGCCGGCGAGGGCGATTGCTTCGCGACGAGATACGTCACCGCGCCCATTTCTTCGATCGGATCGACGGGTTGATCGACGCATACCAGCTCGCCGAGCTGGTCGACACTGCCGAGCCACTGCCGCAAGTCCTGAATCATTGTGATGCCAACTCCGTGTAGTACGCCCACCGTCCAGCGGGCGAGGCGAGTTGTCCTTTCAGCGCTTGTATTTCCGCAGGCGGTATCACGCGCGGTTGTCGACCGAGCCGGGCGACGCGATAGTTGACCTCGGCCAGCCGCTCCAGGTGGATCGCGCCAAGCGTTGCCTCCTGCACGCTGCGCCCGACGCTGACGATGCCGTGCCCCTGGAGGTGGCACACGCGATGCTGTCCCAGGGCCTGCGCAACGCGACGGCCTTGAAGCGAGCTGACGATCAGTTCGGCGCAGGCAAAGATCGGCACGGGCTGCTGCTCGACGACGACTGACTCGACATGGAGCAGCGGCAGGATGGGCAGCTCGACGATGCCAAGCAGTGTGGCCATGGGTTGATGCGTGTGGACTACCGACACCACATCGGGGCGCGCCCGATAAATCTCGGTGTGGATGAACCGCTCGGATGGTGGCTCGTGCTCGCCCTCGACCAGCTGCCCGTCCAGGTCGATGACAGACATGTCTTCGGCCCGCATCGTGTCCATGCCGCGGACCTTTGGCGAGTGCTTCGGCTTGATCAGGACGCGCTCCGCGTCGAGCCTGACGCTCGGATGGCCAAGGTAGTCCGACAGGCCGAGCTTGTAGAGGATGTGGCAAGCGGTCGCCAGGAGCGCACGCTGCTCTTCAGCGTTGATCTGCGCCGCGGTCACGCGGCGGCCGCGCGCAAGGCGTCCACCGTGTGCTGCCAACGCGGCACGACCTGCTCAGGCGACTTCAGTCGAAAGGTCACGCCTGACGTGAGCGTCGCGTAGTCCGCCGAGTCCTCTTGCACGTCGTCGACCTGCAGCACGAAATACGCCAGTCGGCCCTCTGCGCCGAGATCGAGATCTGGGCCACGTTGGGCGTTGAGCCGCACGTAGTAGCCGTTGCCGTCGGCGATCAGGGTCAGCATGGCCCGCCCGGCGCGGGTGAGGTTCTTAGAGGTGCTGCTGTGCAGCCACAACCCGGCGCGCAGCGTGCGTTCATCCATGGCGACGAGCTCGCCAACGCTGAGCAGGGCGAGGTGCGGCCAACCGCCTTCGTCGGTCGTCAGCAGCAAGAACGTCAATCCTTCGCGGCTGGCCAGGTCCGAGCCGTCGAGCAGCCGACGCAACGAGTCTGGCAGCTGGTCACCGAGCGATCGAGTCATAGTCTGTTCCGGCGCATTGTAGCCTTGGGGCGTGCTCGAGCTTGCCCGCCGCGCTCCGAGTCGCACGTTCAATATGGTCGGTCCGCTGGTCGACCGACACGTCGCCGAGGGCCGCGGCGACACGCCCGCGCTGCGCATGGCTCAGCGTGAGCTCAGCTACGCCGATTTGCTGGAGCTCGTGAATCGCGCGGGCAACGCTCTGCGCGACTCGGGCATCGAGCCCGAACAGCGCGTCGCCATCCTGTTGCCCGACGGAGCCGAGTTCGTGGCCGCCTTTCTGGGGGCGATGAAGATCGGCGCGGTGCCCGTCCCGATGAACACCGGCGCGCGTCCGAACGAGCTGCAGCTGATGATTGCCGACTGCCGAGCGCGCGCGCTGGTGGCGGACGCCAGCCTGGTCGGGCCGGCCGAACAAACGCCGAGCGCCCAACTGCGGGCGGTGTTTGTCGTCGGCGGTGACGACGATCGGCGCAGCTTTCCGGCGGCCGTGCAGCGTGCATCACGTAGCCTCGATGCCTTTCCAACTGGCGTGGACGAGCCGTGCTACTGGCTGTACTCGTCGGGCACGACGGGCAGTCCCAAGGGCGTCGTGCACCTGCACGGCGACATGTTGGGATGCGTCACGCCGTACGCCGAAGAAGTCGTCGGGATCGAGCCAGACGACGTGACGTTCTCCGTTGCGCGGCTGTTTTTCAGCTACGGCCTCGTCAACTCGTTGTTCCTGCCCCTCCTTGCGGGCGCATCCGCGTTTTTGACACCTGAGCGGCCCGACGTTCGCCACACCCTGGAAATGGTCCAGCGATATCGGCCGACGCTGTTCTTCTCGGTGCCGACGTCGTATGCCCAGCTGTGCGCTGCGCTCGAATCCGCGGGGCGGGTGTTTGATGGCGTACGCCTGGGCATCTCGGCTGGCGAGCCACTGCCCGAACCTGTCTACAGGCGGTGGAAGACGTTGACGGGTATCGAGCTGCTGGACGGTCTGGGGAGCACCGAAGTCGGCTACATCTTCTGCTCGAACCTACCGGGGCGCGTGCGGCCGGGCTCGAGCGGGGTGCTCATCGGCGATCATCGGGCGCGCATCGTCGACGAGGATGGCCACGACGCAGAGTTCGGCGAGCTGTGGCTGGCCTCCGCATCGACCGCGCTTCAGTACTGGAACCAACGCGAGCGAACCAAGCGGACCTTTTGTGGCGAATGGCTGCGGACGGGCGATCGCTACTTTCGGGATAGCGACGGCTACTTCTGGTACCAGGGCCGCACCGACGACGTGTTCAAGGTCAGCGGCCAGTGGGTCTCACCCTTGGAGATCGAAAGCTGTTTGTTGAGCCACCCAGCCGTTCTGGAGTGCGCCGTGGTCGGCACTCCAGACGAGGCCGGCCTAGTCAAGCCGCGCGCCTTCGTCGTCCGCCGTGCTGGCACGCCAGTCTCTGACGCAGAGTTGCAAGCACTGGTCAAAGCCCGCCTGCAGCCCTACAAGTACCCGCGCTGGGTCGAGTTCGTCGACGAGCTGCCAAAGACCGCGAGCGGCAAAGTCCAACGTTTCGCGCTGCGCCACGAAAGTTGACCCAGACGGGACCCCACTTCCGCTGCGCGGGGCCGATTCCGCTGCGCGGGGCTGTTCTAATGTCTAGAGATATGCACGTCAGCGTCGTGCGTACCCTGATCGTGTCGCTGGTCCTGGCGGGGCTGGTGCTGGCGGTGCTTGCGGCGTTGACTGGCTTTCTGCTGGTGCTGGCGGTGGTCGTTGGCCTGGGGGTGCTCAATGTGGTCTATCTTCCTCGCGCGGCGCGCCGACTGCGGCTGCCCGTGGGCTGGCTGGCGCTGATGCTGATCCCGTTCATGATCCTGGCGGGCATCATCGTCGGCGGTATCGAAGGCGCCGGCTGGGGCGCAGGGATCTGGCTGGTGGCGATTGGCTTGCCGCGGGCGATTGGCTACGACTTGCTCCGCCGCGCGCGACGGCGGATCGAGGCGCGCGCGGTCTACTACGACGTGCGGCCGAATCCTAGGAGGCCGACAGTAGATCCTGGTGGACGCCCATTGCCACCCGCAAATGATCCAGGCCAAGGCGAATACGGCCCTTGACCGTGCCAATCGGCGCGGCGAGCTGGGCGGCGATCTCGGAGTGGCTCAAGCCGCCAAAATAGGCCAGTTCGATCGCCTGCTTCTGCTCCGGCGGCAGCGAGTTCATGGCCGCGCGGGCAGTCTCCGCGTCGACGTTCGAGACGGCCATAGTGGGTACGTCGCTGCTGTCCACGGGGTCGATGCCTTCGGGCATCTGCTGCGTGGGTCGGCGCTGGCGGGCGCGCAGGACGTCGATCGAACGGTTGCGGACCATCGACAGGATCCAGGTATGCGTCGAACCACGCGCCGGATCGTACGTGTGACCTGACCGCCAGGCCGACAGGAAGACTTCCTGGACCACTTCCTCGGCATCGCCGAGGTCGCCCAGGATGCGGTAGGCCAGGCCGATTGCCTGGCGGTTGTGCGCGTCGTACAGAGCCTCGAGCTGCGCCAGCTCGGGCGCCGGCGGCGGCGAGGTGGTCATGATTGGACCACCGTCGCCATGAACGGCGCGCTGGTCGGCGCTTCCTCGCGCCTGTGTTCTCTGGTGATTGCGACCGTGCTGCCGCGCACGTTGCCCGGCAATGGCACCTCGGCGTTACCCCTGGTCGTCGTACCCGCGGCGACCGGCTGACCTCCTTGGGGGATGATCCACGCCTCGTACAGGAATCCGGGCTCGGGGTCCGGCACGCCCTCCATGACCAGCTCGGCCGCGCCCGAGCGGCGGACGACGACGACCGCCTTGCCTGGTGCGCTGCCGGAGAGCTCGTAGGTCGCGACGGGCTGGTTCTCGTAGCTGTAGGCGCCGAAGCTGACCAGACCCACCACGAGCACGGCGGCCAGCGCGGAGACCCAAGGCGAGCGGCGCCACAGCGGGATGACGTTGGGCGGTCGTGGGCGGAACTGAATCGGCGCTGGGCCTGGTGCTACCGCGACAACGGCGTGGGATTGCGTTGCCGCCAACTCTTGGGCGGCGCGCTGCATCAGGCGCGCTTTGAAGTCGGGCGATGGGTCCATCGGCGGCGCGACCAGTGACACCGCCGCGAGTGCCTCACGGTCCAGTCGGACCATCACCTGACAGTGCTCGCACTGGGCTGCGTGGCGCTCAAAACGGCCCCACTCGTCGCCTTCGAGCACGTCGAGTGCCGCCAGGCCAGCGAGCTGCTCGAACTCTTCGCTGTGTCCATCGACCGGTGTGGCGGACATAGAGCAGCGTGAGGCTACAGCACTTGGGGCAGAGCCTGAGCAGTGATCACTCCACCAGCGATCACGATCACCAGCGCGCTCGCGACCGGCAGCAGGCGCGGCACGAGGCCGCCGTTGAGATTGATTCGACTGAAGAAGCCGCGCGCGTAGACCAGCAACAAGCCGAACCCGACCAGGACCGCCGCCAGGCCCGTGCTGAACGAGACGATCAGCAAGAGGCCGAAGAGCACGCGGTGCGCGGCTATCGTGATGAGCAGCACCATCAATGCCTCGGGGCACGGCAGCAGCCCACCCGAAACGCCCAACGCCAACAAGCTCTTCCAGCTCACCCGTTCAGGCATGGCGTGCGAGTGCGCCTTGCCGCCGTGCGCGTGCACCTGGCCAGCGGTATGAGCGTGATGCTCCGCTACCGCGTGATCGTGGTCGTGGTCGTGATGGTAGCCGTGGTCGTGACCGTGGGCCTCGCGGCGGCCGAAGCCGAGAGCCAACAGCAGTCGTTGGCCGAACAACCAGGCGCCGATGATGACGACCAGGAGGCCTGAGACGATCTCCAGGATGGGGTACAGGCGCTCGGGCAGGATGTACTGGGACAGGAACAGCGTGACCAGGCCCAGGGCGTAGACGCCCGCGGTATGGGTCGCGGTGACCGTGCCACCCAGGAACAGCGCGTGCTTGGCGGTGCCGCGCGAGCCGACCAGGTAGGCGGCGACCACAGTCTTGCCGTGGCCAGGCTGCAGGGCGTGCGCCGCGCCGAGCACGATCGCCACGCCGATGGCGAACAGAATAAACGCAGGGGTCAACTCAGCGCCGTTGGCCAGCTCGGCAAACGCACCGCGGGTCTTGTCGACGAGCCCGATGCCAGTCGAGGGCATCGCAGTGCGGGCCTTGTCGAGCACCCCGACGCCTGTTGGCGACAGGGACAATTGGGGCCGCGCCGCGGCCGCCGCGCCAGGGACGAAAGTGAGGCGCGCTTCGCGGACCGTGAGTGGACTGCTGAGCAAGTCTTCGGGATACTGCCGCAGCTCGTTGGTCGCGTCCCGCGCGGGTACGTTGGCTGCGTGGATCTCCGTGCCATCTGCGCCAGGCCGGGCGATGATCTCACGCCAGCCGATGCGCGTGGGGTCGTTGTCGTCGCGGAACACCAGGTCGACCGCGGCGCTGGGGTCTGGACTGGCGAGGTCGGCCGAATAGGCGGCCTCGAGGCGCAGCGTCTGCAGGCCGCCGGCGCCGTCGGGAAAGCTGAGCGAGCGCTGCTCCAGGCGCAGTGGAGTGACCATGCCGTTGAGTGTGAGCTGGAGGTTCTGGCGAATCTCTTCGGCGCGTTGAGTCGCGTAGGCCTCGGGGTTCGGGTCGATCCTGGGCTTTTCCTGGAACGTTGGGATCTCGGCCATGTCGAGCACATACACAATGCGCACGCGATCGCCCGCTGGCTCGACCCGCGCGTAGTGGTTGACCGTGAAGTTGCCGAGCGGGTGGGCGAACGCCACACCGGGGACCAGCCAGGCTGCCAGCAGCGCCAGAGCCGCGGCCAATCGCTTCATGGTCAGAGGCCTCCAAGATCCTGGCGTGCAATCGGGGCGGAGGGCACCGAGAACGCGGGATTGATCGCCAGTGCCTGGCTTAGCAAGTCGCGGGCGCGGCTCGTAAGGCCGGTGCAGCGGGCGATCTCACCGGCGTGAAAGAGCATCAGGGCATCGCGTGAACCCAACCGGAGAGCCTGCTGTGCAGAGGTCTGGGCCGAATCGCAATCGCCGCTCTTGAAGAGTGCCCAGGCCAGCGCGTCGGCGACGTGCACGCTCTGGCGTTTGGCCCATTCGGCCTGTGCGCGCGTGACGGCCTGGTCGGCGCGACCGTGGTCGGCGTCGAAGATGGACATTTCGAGGTCGGTGTCGACGCCGTTGGCGGCAAAGAGCTGGGCTTCGACGTCGACCAGCTTTTCTTGTTGGAGCGCATCCGCGTCTCGCCCAGCGGCCCGATAGACCTCCGCCAGGCGGATCACGAACTCGGGCTGCGGGACTTGCTGGGTGACCTGGGTGTAGAGCTGAATGGCGCGGTCGTAGTCTGACCGGGCGGCTGCCACGCGGGCCAGGCCAGCGGTGGCGTAGACATAGCCCGGGTAGAGCGCCAGGGACTGTTGGTAGGTCTGTTCGGCGGTGTTCAGGTCGCCCGTGTTGAAGTACAGGTGGCCGAGTTGGACGCGGGTCCATTCGGTGCCTTCGTTGCCTGCCGGCGCGGCGGAGACGGCCGCCTGCATGGCGGCGATGGCGCCTTTCATGTCGCCGTGCAATTCGCGGGCATACGAGACTCGCGCGTATGAGGTCTGGTCGGGTCGCACGTCGACCATCTTCTGAAAGGTCGTGACCGCGTCTTCATAGCGGCCGAGCTCGGTGTAGGCGTCGCCCAGCACGCCGTACGCGGCGGCCTTGTAGTCATTCGCGGCGATCGCGCGCTGGCCCCAATTGAGCGCGTCCTGGAACTGGTGCCGGGCGAGGGCCAGGGTGCCGAGTCCGATCAGCGTATCTGCGTCCTCGGGCGCCCCGGTGAGGGCCTGAGTGAGGATGCCGTCGGCGCGGGTGTAGTAGCTCGGATCACTCGTCTCGCGCGCCCGCTGGAGATACGCCAGGCCAAGCTGGGTGGCGCTCTTCTGGTCGGCGGGCTGCTGGCGCAAGCGCTCCTGGAGCGCGCCGATCTGGCGGTCGGTGGTCGAGACACCGCCTGGGACGACATCGCTAGTGCTAGCCGCTGCTGTCGCTCCCCGGCTGACTTGCTGCACCTGACGGGTGATGGCGGTGCTCGCCAGGAGCGCCGCCCCGAACAGCGCGGCCGCGAAAACGACCAGGGCGGGGATGCGCCACTGGCGCTTCGTGCTCATAGCGGTCAGGTTCAGCATCAGGCTTAGCTCCAGGTGTCGAGGGTGTCGGCTGCACAAAGGAGATACGTCGTGAACGGGGTCGCGGATCAAGCGAATTGCGCGAACAATCCACCTGACCGCGACCGCTAAAGGCGTTTAGGGCGCGCCCGTCGGGCTCGTGGCCGTGCCACCTGCCCGCTGGAAGCCCTGGTACGGCTGCGAGAGGTACGGGAATCCCGCGTTGAACGGCTGGGCGCTCTGGTTCACACCGTCGCCCAGCAAGTTGTTGGGCGCTTTGTTGAAGTCCGGGGTGAACGGCGTCGCGCCAGCCACCGCCTGGATGGCAATGTCGACCACGTCGTCTTCGAGTCGGCGACCATTCGGGTAGCCGGCGTTGTCGCCGCCCAGGACGCCCATGCGATTGCCCTTACCCAGCCCCGCGGTTGGCGCGATGCCCATATTCAGCCGCAGCATTTCTGAGGCTTGCACGTTCGCCGGCTGGTTCAGACCCTGAATGCCAGTCAGGAAGATGGCGACCAGGTCGTTGCGCGGTGCCGGCGGGACAGGCACGCCGTAGAGCGCTGTGATCAGGCCAGCCAGCTCAGGGTTGGTCACGGCGGGCAGGAACTGCGCGTCGCCAGATGGCGGCGTCGCGTTGAAGTGGTCCTTCATGCCGAGCGGTACAACCACCTCGTTGACCAGCGGGTTGCCCAGGCGCTCGATTTGCACCCAGTCACCGGTCTGATCGTCGCCGAAGCCGGAGTCGCTCAAGACGCGCGTCTGGCGCCGCCAGGTCGTGGCCCACACGCCAATGATCGAGTTCGAACCATCGGCCTTGGCGGCCGCGCCGTCTGTCGTCAAATTCGTGACCGGGATCTGCATCGCGATCGAGTGCACGTTGAACCCGTTGAACGAGTTGACGCCGTCGGTTGCCGGCAGTTGGACGACCTTGTGCAGGTTGTCGAGTGGCCGCAGCGCGAGCAGGTCGAAGACACCCAGGTCAAGGAAGAACGGATCGCCACGCTGGCCGGCGTAGAACCACCCTTCGCCATTCATCATGGCGGTGATTCCGAACTGGCCAGACACGCCGCTCGCCGAGTTGCCGCTGTCTTTGCCGTCGATCTGCGTCGGGTTGGAATGCGGGCCGATATTGACCGGCTGGACCGGCATATTCGCGCCGATCACCGTGTCGCCGACGCCGCGCACCTGCTTGGTGACGGTGGCTGTCTGCGAGACATTGAGGTTGGCGTCGCCGGCCCTGGCGTACGGGCCGAAGTTGTACAGGAACGTGTTCGGATTCTTGACCGTGGTCTGGAACTCGACGTTGTAGGTGATATCGGCCACGTTGTGGCCGGCCTGCGCGACGTGCAGCTGGTACCGAACCTTGGGGTCGAACTGATAGAAGTTCGGTCCGCCGGCTGGGTTTTCGTAGGGAATGGCGTTCATGATCAGCGTGACAAAATCGGGCTTGTCGGGGCTGACGAACGCGTACACGTCGGTCAGGTCGGCGTACGGGTCACCGGCGATCATGGGCGCTTCACGATGGCTGGACGCGCCGGCCAGGGGAGTGCTGAGGAGAGTCCCCGCCAACAGACCGGCTGTTGCGGCGAGGCCCCCAACGAGAGCGAGAGGACGCTTCACTGCTGACTCCTTCTAATCTCGATTCATTCTTCAGCTGCTGAAGCCGACCGACGCGTGTGGCCATGGCGCGCGCCGACGACCGGGCCGGGTGCTGAGTCCCCGAGTCCGTAGTGTGGGTACGCTGGCCCGTGGCTCTCGGATCAACGCGCCTATACTCTTTGCCACGCCCGGCATGAACAAACAGCATCTGACCTGGACCCAGATCGAGGACCTCGCGATCCGCCTCGCCGATCGATTGCCGACGACCTATGACGTCATGCTGGTGATCACCCGTGGCGGCATGGTGCCGGCCTGCATCATCAGCGAGCGCCTCAACCTGAGGAACATCCTCGTCGCGGCGGTGATGTTCTACACAGGCCAGGAACGGACGCTGGACAAGCCCATCTTCCTGCAATTTCCCGCCGATCCTCTGCTCAACGGGCGGCGGGTGCTCATCGTCGACGACGTCTGGGATTCAGGCCGCACGATCATGGCAGTCCGCGAGCGGGTCCTGGATACCGGTGGGATTCCAGAGACCGCTGTGCTCCATTACAAGCCCAGCCACACGACGTACTCCGACGTGCGGCCCGACTACTACGTCGACGAGACCGACGCCTGGATCGTCTATCCCTGGGACGTCGGCGAGGCGGCTCTGCCCAGACGGCTGCTCGAGTCGGTCTCCGAAGCCTGAGTCCGTACTACGCTGCGCGCTGCAATTGGTGGTGGTCCACCAGCAACGCCTCGTCGAACAGAGGCCGCGGCGTACCCAGGAGCTCCTCGATGTCCTCAGCCGGTAGAGGCTTTGAGCAGTAGTAGCCCTGCACGTGGTCGGCGCCCAGCTCCCGCAGGCGGACTAATTGTTCGGCATCCTCGACGCCCTCGGCGGTCGTGTTGAGCCCGACCGCACGCGCAAAAGCGATGATCGCCCCGATGACCGCGGTGTCTTCGGGATGCACCCCGAGTCCGTCGACAAACCCTTTGTCGATCTTCAACGTCTCAACCGGAAATCGCTTGAGATAGCCGAGCGACGAGTAGCCCGTCCCAAAATCGTCGATCGCCAGGCGCAAGCCCATACCTTTCAGTAGCCAGAGCGCGGCTATGTTCAACTCCGTGTCGCCCATGGCGATGCTCTCGGTGATCTCGAGTTTGAGCGCGCGCGGGTCCATACCCGTGTCGCGCAGGATCTGACTGACATCAGCCGCCACATCCGAGTGGTGGAACTGTCTCGCCGACAAGTTGACACTGACCACGAGCGATCGTGCCGCGCCAAAGCGCTCACGCCAGCTGACTGCCTGACGACAGGCCTGTTCCAGCACCCACCGCCCGATCGGAATAATCATGCCGGTCTCTTCAGCGATGGGGATGAACTCACCAGGCGAGACCAGCCCACGCTGTGGATGCATCCACCGGACGAGCGCCTCCACCTCGTCCAGGCGCCCGGTTTCGATTGAGACAATCGGCTGGTAGTGCACGCGCAGCTCACCGCGCTCGATGACCCCGCGCAAGTCGGCAGCAAGCTCCAGGCGCTCGCGGCTGTGGGTATCCTGGTCCGGGCTATACACCACGTAACCGCCGCGGCGGCGTTTGGCCACATACATGGCCACGTCGGCCTGGC
>WNFC01013348.1_pt1 | contig 18218 bp, 17 predicted proteins | sample 5400541 | NCBI WGS metagenome assembly WNFC01 (sample SAMN13153342, study PRJNA577476) | soil metagenome | isolation source: 120 cm saprolite under Douglas fir tree site 2 hole 2 replicate 1 | place: USA:California | collected 2015-04-18
CATGAGATGCCGATTGACTCTTCGGAGGTGGTGTAGACTCCGGTTCTGCCTTCACCTCGGTCTTTGGGGGACTACGCAGCGCACGATCTGCAGCAAGCTGGGTGCGCGAGATGGCAGGAATACCGTCCGTATTTTGTTGATATGTAGGGGTGATAGAAGGTGCGGGGGCTGGTTGCTCAACACCGCACCCCCGGTCTCTGGTCTGCGTGACCATACGCTGACACTCATTCAACTCCTTTGACCCGGGAGGAGTACCTGCGGTAAGTGAGGTCGGTTTTGCGATTTCGGACACGACCACCGGCGCTTGTGTAATTTTTAGAGGAGAGGTGACTGTTGGAAGTGGGGCGATGGGCACATCGTCCGCAGCAAGCTTATCAGCGGCCTCTGCGGCTGCTCTAAGTGTGCTACGTAGCGAAGATGAGGTGCTACTTCTGCGTGCTTGCAACGCCGCGGATGTGCGTGCTCGCAATCGGGCAAGGCGCCCACTCTCACGCTCCAAGGACTCAGGCTCTGATTCGGCCGACTGCTCTTGCTTTGGGAATCGGAGGTGAACCTGAATAGGTAAAGCATCTAGGTCTTCCGGTGAAGTGGGCAACCGGCGAGAGTTTGAAATGCCAGGTGGGAGAGAGGTAGCAAGGGTTGATGGAATTGGCGTGGTAGAGGTCGTCACGGGTGAAGTGGTGAAGTGTGCTGGCTTGGTAGGAGGGAGGTTGACAGGTACGCGGGGAAATGAAAACACGGAGGATGGTGGTAGGGAGACAGGACGACTGCTTCGAATCGAACTGGGAGTCTGCGGACGAGAGGGAGCAGAATAGAACGCCACGTCGCGGGACCATGAGCCGATCGAGGATACGGATGGGCTCCGTTTTTCGAGGGGTGGTAAAGGCGGGAGGTGCGGAGGACTTTCTGAACGTTTCTCCGCACCTTGATTTGTAGGCATGTCGACATGCATGACATGCATACTCTTGAGTAACGGCACGCCATCACCGAGATTTTCGGGCACCCCATCCAGTAAAGTTGCGGACACGAACGAACTGCTGCATGAGCGTGGTCGTGCAGGAGAACCGTTCGCCTTCCGTTCGCCATGCGTAGATCCCCCCGACGAGGTCGAAGAGGATGACAGTACGCTCGCACGGCTACCATACGGAGTCAACGAGTGCCGCCTCGTAGCCTGAGGCGACTCTACGTTGAACTGAAGCTCTGGTCCAGAGCGCGATTCAAGGAAGGAAAACGTGCCCGATCGCAACGCAAACACAGATTGTGAGCGGCGCCGCGCCTCGTAGCGTTGCATCTCTCTCACGCCTGGGCGTAGCGTTGCTGAAGTAATTGTCGCCGCGACCGGAAGCCGGCTTCCGGGAGAATATTCGTGTATCCCAAGGCCCATAGACGCTCCTTTCCGCAGTTGGGATGCATATCCTTGCCAACCACTTTCGCCAAATGGGGAGCCGAGTGCGGTCGACTTATTGCGCTGGTGCGTGATGAAGGTGGAGAGATCAAGCACCCTGGAAGACTCAGGGGTCGGTTCCGGAATCGCTACAGGATATTCGTACGCTGGATTCGTAAGTGTTGCGGTGCGATCTCGGAGGACGGAAAGCGGGGCAAAAGGGTCGCTTGGATCTGGCTCTGGGTACCGTACGGAGTAGGGAAACGGCGGGGGCGGCTTACGCTTGATACGGTGCGCGTTTGTATCTTGGTACGGTTCAGAGGACATGGCATCTAAGCAGGCAAAAACAACGGCAGCGATGCGCGGCGGGATGACACTTCAGCTTGTGAGTGTGAGAGAAAGAATGGGGGGGGTAGTGAAGATGGATTCATTGGAACCGAGGCTGGTTGAAGTAAGTTGCAAAATGAGGGGAAAACGTTGATATGGTGCGAGGTGGCCACGTTGGTTCAGCGTGGTAAGTAGCGTCAAGGCATCGGATCCATCGGCATCGGTCTTCTCATCGCATTGGGGATTCGAATCTTGCGGCATTTGCCGGAATGTAATAACATTTTCTCTCCTGTTCGCCTTCGTCATTCCTCAGAGCCCAATGAATGACAGAAATGTAAATCCTATTCCGAGTAATGGTACCAACTCGGCAGATGGGTCGAGTATTGAGGTCACCACCATCGCTGTGTACCTGAGCGACGTTGGAGGCCCGACGTCTATCGATGAATTACAGTAAGGACGCCCATGATAAAGGTGAGAACTCGGCTATGAGTGAAAATCCAGAAAAACCAAGAAAGGGAACCAAAGCTGCAATTTGAAACACTTGCTTTAAGGGGATGTGTTGTTCAGGAAACGGGTCGCTGTGAATCTAGCTACGAGGAACGGAACATGGATAATTGGTACAGCGTCCCAGGTGACACAGTTCACACGTCGACTTGTCACCTTGCGATGGTCGGAGCTCGACTTGTAACAAAAGGCGTTGGCGGGGAATGTGCAAATGCAGAGGGTCAAATTTACGTCTCGGCTGAAATGAAAGCCACACACGTACGCCGTGACCTCGAAGGATTTGGTTAAGTTTCATCTCCGTGCCCACCGTATCTCCGGAACCCCAAGCCCCCCGCATTCGTGTCTGGTTCGTACTATGTTCGGATATCCCACAAATAAGCGCGTCTTCCGAGATATTATTGGGTGGGGAATAGCCAGCGAAGGGAAGAGACTGAAGGCCCGGTGGATGGAAGAAAGCGGGGGCGAAGCGAGCTAGAGTCAACAGAAAACACGCGGAAGCGAAGGGGACGGTGTAGGAAGTATTGCCCGGAATTGAGCATATGATTGCAGTGTGAACTGAAATACTAGCGAGTCGACATTAACTCGGTAAGATAATAAGACCCCCGCAACACAACGTTTGGCAACGCGACAAGTTGAAGGGACGCAAGAAGTCAAAAAAATGGAAGATGGCCACTTCACACACCAATCGATCTTTGGGACAACTGGCCATCGTCGAAGTTTTGACGGCAGAGTGGGGTTGTATGCCAAACTGGCAAATTTAAGAAACCTGCCAAACGACCACACAGATGTCGAGATAACGGAACGATCAAACGATGGAACATTCGAAAGTGCCAATACTAGTGTGAATGTGCATGTTGAAACGTTGATCTATCCTTATAAAGTAAGGAGCACTAGACAGAGATACTCAGGCATACTTCCCAGAAGAAACTTAGCCACGAGGTTAAGAACAAACTGATTTACGATCAAAGTGTATCTCCGGTCATGGTGCATCAGATGTTTCGGCCATGGCTTGAAAGCGAAGGATCAGGACAGTGCTGTTCCCGTCATATTTTAACCAACGCATATGTCGTCAGACTTGGACAGAGGAACGAGTTGAGGACAGGAGGTTGTGGATATGCTTTTTGGTTTTTGGCTGTGAACGGAGAACATTGTAAGGCCGTCACATTGCCTCTTGTTTTTCATAGGACCAAAAGTGAAAACGTGGCAAGTGATTGTAGTGATGGTGCGGCGCTGAAAACCGGTTGTGTTCGTTGAATACCACGACGGCGCCATGAGGGTGAGGGTGAAAATAGCCACGCGAGCAGCTATGAAGTGATGGCGAACAACCTCTTGTCGTGTGCCGGGGTAGCTCAGCTGGGAGAGCAACAGACTGAAGTTCCAAGCATTCTGGAGGTCCCGTGTTCAATCCACGGTCCTGGCATTTTTTTCTGCACTCCTCATGACCTTTTTTTTTTCGTATCCAACGACATGTCTATCATGTGAAGATGTCTGTGATAAGCGCCAGGCGTTATAAACTACTGGCACTTGTGTACTTTCATTGTGCACCCACCGATGCGATTCATACGTCCCTAACCATCTTTCGAAATTTCTAAGACTGCTCAGCGTGTGGTCCGCCCTTCTTTGGCGGCCGCGCACCGAAGATGCCCGTCCCAACGCGCACAATATCCGCGCCTGCCCTCAGCGCGAGCTCGAAATCGTGCGACATACCCATGCTCAACAGCAATCTCCTCCCAGGTCCACCACCACCCTCCTTCGCATCTGCATCTTCTCTACCCGGACTCGGACCCGTCACTTCATTCCCATCCCCATCCTCATCCTCGCCCCACACCCCATCATCCGGCAGCACACGCAAAAGCCGCTCCCTCGCCCCCCTCAACACCGCAAAATCCCCCTCCCCACCGCCCGCCGCGCCGATCGTCATGAGCCCGACGAGGCGCAGACGCGGGCACGCACGAACGACGTGCGTCGCGAGCCGCGCGACCTCCTCCGCATCATCCCCGTCTGCGCTCGTGGTGGTACCCTCGTCCGCGGCTGCGACGATCCCGCCCTTGGTCTCCTCGCCCGACGTGTTGAGCTGTATGAGTACGCGGAGCGGCGCGTGCGACGCCGCGCGATGGCGGTTGAGCGCGTCGGCGACTTTGGTGCTCGCGAGCGTCTGGACCGCGTATAGATTCTCGATACCTGGCTTCCCCCCCAGCATCGTCGATATAAAAGAAAAAGTGGGGAAAGGGGAGGGGAGAGGAGGAAGAAGAGGAAGAGGAAGAAGAGGGAAATGCTCACCGGCGAGTGCTTTAGCCTTGTTCGACTGCACCGTGCCGATGAAGTGCCACCGCACGTCGCGAGGCAGCAAGGCGGCCTTCTCGGCGAGCTCGTGCGCGTAATTCTCGCCAAAGTCGCGTTGGCCTGCGTCGTAACATGCGCGCACGTCGGCTGCGGGCTTGTATTTGGATACGGCCACTAGAGTCGGCGTGTGTCGTGGCGAGTTGGACGCGGCAGCGACTCGGGTGCGGATCTCACCAAGGGCCGTGTGCAGCTCTGTGATGCGTTCTGAAGAGGGTAGGTGTGCAGAAGTGATGGGAGATGTCGATGTGGCACTCATGATCTCTGCGTGGGACTGATGGTGGATGGTGCGGATACCAAATGTTGCTACTCGCATCTCCCAGCGCCAGCGGGAGGGGCTTACAGAGAGCCGGAGAGTCGGCTGGAAGTACCCGAGTTACTACTCTCATTTTTTTTATGTCCGACACGCATGATCGGGCTCTAGGCGAATAACCACAAATGCTGTACAGTCAATAACACAAAGTACATGATAAGTAGACGTACAACATCGGCGTATTCAAATATCATACATAGGTTCGAAGAGGAACGGGAGAGACCGGCGCGCGCCTAGCACAGGGTCGGGGATGCGTGATTATATGCAAGGAGACTAATGGGAGTAAGAGGTGAGAGTTGGAGTGGGGTAGCGGTGGGTGCGCTTTGTGTAGTGAGAATGCAATGGAAGATGCTGACAAGTAGGAATACTAAACGCATGGTACAAATATCGGGGACGGGGGTCGAGACTAAAGAATCAGACAGCGAAACATAAGCAACGGTGGGAAGGGAGAAGGGGGGCAGGTAGGGCGACACTGTCAGTATGGTTTTAATAAGCACCTCATGTATGCAAGTACTTCTCGTTGAGGAGGTGGACCTCGCGCGCGAGGTATGCCCAATTAACGCAACGCGCAAGTTCCGTGCGCAAGCGTTCTGGGTCGCCCGCAGCACGTTCGTATGCGAGCTTCACCTCCCAACCACAGAGGTTGTATAACAAGCGCATGTTCGGCTGAATCAATACGCTCAGGCGGCGTGAGCGTACAATTAGGTAGGCCTCGATGAGGGAGATCCCGAGGCACTTCATGACATACGCGATGGTGACGGTCGCGCTGCGTGATACGCCTACGCGACAATGCACGAGCACTTTGCCACCTTGCTCACGCGCCCGGTCGATCCATTCACAAATCGGGGCCAGTTGGGGCTCGAGCGTATCGATTCCATCGTCGCAAACCCCCTTGATATCGAGAACCTTAATACGACCTTCGCGCTCCTCAGTGTACAGGCTACCCCGCCGTTCTGATCCTCCTGCCATAACGATAGAACTGGGCGCTTTTGCTGGGGCGGGCGTAACAACCGTACCGGCAGAGGAATCAGTAGGTGGAATAAGTGCACATTCCCCGACCGAGACCACATGCGTGATACCAAGGGCGTGGAGCATATACGCATTTGCTGCGTGGTTCCTGCGGGGATAATCCGATATCAGGAAACTAATACGCGAACGCAGAAGTAGATACGCACAGGTTTCCAAGGTACAAAAATGGCAATACTCGACTGGGAAAACTGCCATCAAAGCGCGGGTCATCAAACCAGACTTGATGGTCATCTACCAGCGATGGTAACAACGGACTTGTGCTTGCACGTGGCCGTCGCATCGATGCTATGGGGGCACTTCCCGTCTCATCATAGGATGCAGACATCGCACTTGAATTGACACCAGGATTGAGTGAGTTAGCACGCGCGGGTCCGGAGAGGAAACGACGTGGGGAGGGTAACTTTGCATGCCGATCACGTGCTAGCTTGCTTTCAATGGCCTTCAATAAGCGGACATCAGTCTCGTAGACGAAAAAGCTGCGTTTCTTCGAGACCTAGATTGAGAATCGTTCAATTTTCAGTGATTCTTGTGTACACCATCAGACTCACTTGGAGCTCGAGATACGCCTCCGGAAGGGCCATACTACGCATTGCCATGATCAGAGACAGAGCGAGTACACTGCTCTCAGTATACCCGTCTGAGCTCCAAATCAGTATCTTCGCAGGTCGCCCGAATCCGCGCTGCTGGCCAGGCTTCAGTAACTTCTCGAGGAATTCCAGGAAGAGAACCATTTCGTCAACAATAGGGAGCAAAGGGAACGGAATGTACACTATAGCCGCGGCATTCGGCGGAGGACGCGGACCCTTTCCACCGGAAGCTTGCCAGCGCCGCTCGAGTTCCATGAGATGCTCCTGGGCACTGTAGAGAAAGCCCAGAGCGGGTCGTGGTGCCCGAAGTCGACACTCGATGCAGACGTCATATCCCATCCCATCAGCAGGTGAGTTGCCTGCACTGTCCAGGAGATCGATTCCTCGCGCGGACGGGTTTCCAGGGAAGAAAGGCACATCGTTGACATTACCGAGGAAGACCTGACCTAGTCCATGGGTCCAGGGATGAAGGTCCACCGACTTGGGATCCTGGTCAGGCGAATGGAGCGTAAGGATCTCACTAGAGCGAGTCAGGTCCCGCATCTCGTCTTTCTCGCGCTGTGCGAAGTTGATCGTATGCGGGCCCACGAGAAGATGTCTCAGCTTGGCGCGTAACTCCGCGGGGGCGGCGTCGAGTACGAAGACGTTATATGGAATTCGCGAACCAGCGCGTGCTTCGACGGCTTGCTTGAACTTCTCAGCCACGGCGAAGGCTGCCCGGGTTGCACCACGGCGCGAGTAAACGACGACGTCGGAGAGGGTCGCGTAAATTGGCTGATAAATGGGAGCATTTGAGCATGACCAAAACAAAATTGGGTTAGGGAGAAGAGAAGGGTAAGCCGCTCCACTGGGAAACGCTAAACCGACCGATCGTCGCCTTGGGACAGGGGTCATAGTGGCGTAGCCTCTTTCCCTTTCGGGTATGTGGCGGCGGTGGCGCAGGAATGAACAATCGCCTAAATTGGCTCGCCTTACCGCATCATACGACGGGTAACGCTAGCGCTGACAGGTGACCACGGCCGGATGCAACGGCCACTCGTCATATCACGATTCGTGTCCCAAAAAACAGCAATCAAACTTCCCCGCAGTCACCTGACCCTTCGGGGGGAAAGAAGACGCCCATTTAGAAACTTGAAATGATGAAAGGTGCGACCCGCTCTCAGAAGGAAGGAAGGGACATATGGGACGAAATCAACGCGGGGAGGGTAGTGTACAACAAAATAGCCAACGAACACGTACCAGTTGGATCTCAAAATTGCGTAATGAGATGCCGTCGGGGACTCGCAGAGGGACAAACTCTGCGAATCCGTCTGCGTTGAGTTGGACGAGATCCCGAGGCTTGAAGCCAGAGGCGATGAGAGGGGCACTACGAGGCTGAGGTTCAGGGAAGGGCGGTTCGAGGGGCATACATGAGGGCGGGGGTGAGTCGAGCGAGGTGGCCGGGGTAGATGGTGTTGGCATACTAAGAGACTGGAAAGACGAGGCCGAACTAGACGAAGACGAGGTACTCCGGTCGCGAGCCACGGCCGTATTGGTATATATGCGTGGAGCACGACGTTGTACTGGGTGCATATGAGACCCACTATCGGGGTCTGGGGCATCGCAAGTGGGGTCGGTAGGTCTAGGTGAAGGGGGGGTTGAGGGGGGTGAGCTAGGCGCCTCTCGCTTGTGGCTGTGATCGAGGTCGAGGTCGGCATCAATGTCCATGTCCAGGTCCAGTGCAAAAGAATGACCCATGTCGCCATCATCACTCCCAGGCTCGTCATCAGAATCATCACTGGCGATGATGTCCGAGTCTTCAGCGTCGTCGCTACTACTCGTGTCGTCGTCTTCACACGCGACCCAAACGAGACCGCGGAAACGGGGTGGGATTACGGAGGTGTCAGAAGAGACGGAGAAAAAGGCGTTTTGTTGCTCATTGTCGCCTTCGAGACCGTGGAGGAAGGGGAAAAGGACGTGGTCGGGGGCATGGGAAATGGTGGCGGCGTGATGAATGGTCGCAAACTGAGAGGCAGTGAGGGCGCGGATGGGCGTATGCGGTGTGGGACGCGGGAGGAGGACAGGGAGAGATGGGAGAAAATCGGGAGGATAATTGAGGCCGTATACGACATTGTCGTCTGTGGAGGGGACGGATGGAGAGCTCATGTGTGGAGGTTGTGATGAAGTTATGGGAAAGAATGAAAAGTGTGGGTGGTTATGTGGTTTAGAGTGAGGTGGGAAAGCGTGTCTGGCTGGCCCGCAAGTTTGCATCTCAGATTGAAGTCGCGTTCTGTCTTATCATATCCACAACCCTTCGATCGCACGCAACTGCTGACGCCCACCATAGCGTCGCGCCCCTTCTACGGCATTCGCTTGTCGTGGCTCCTACCCCCGTCCCTGAGACATAATTTATTGTTTCCAAAGTCCGCCAGGATGTGGAGGGTGGGGGGAAAGACGAGGGGACGGGAGTACTTGGGGACGGTGGCCCCGTGATCGCGTGATCTAGGATCTCCCTACCCTTATCGCCCGTCTTCTCAGCCCGAGAGGCCGGCTCAGTTCGCGGGGACGCAGGCGGGGGACCCCAGATCTCACTCGGTCTCGCGGCATTCAATCGGCGCTTCTCTCCCCCCTTTTGCGCGCTCCAATTCGTCCCTCGAGGAGAAGAATGGAAAAAATCGCATTGACATTGTGCCAGAGCGTCACACATGCCGGCATTGTTTCATCCCTCACGGATCACACGTTCGTTCTGTCCTCAAGGAACACCCTACCACCGCTCTGGCCAGTTGGTCCATCTCATCATTCCGTAAGACCGTGATTCCAGCCCCCAATGGACTTGGTTCCATCCGTCCCTCCACCTTTTCATGTCTCGTTCAGCTCAACTCAACTCGACGATCACTTCCGTATACCTCCTGACCTTCCCACCTCCTTGGCGGACCGGTCCCGGCGTTCGCCGTCCTGAATTTTTGGTCCCCATGACTTGACCCAGTGGATGGTCCGACCGCATGGCCTCAGCATCACAGGCCTAGATCACTCCTAGATCAGACTCGTATACTCGTATACGGACTATGCCGCCCATCGCTGTGTAGTGAGAGACAGCCCAACAATGTAGTATAGCAGGAGGCGCCCCGGGCGTTGACATGTACACAGCGTCTGTCACTGGGTGAGTGAGGCGCAATCGCACGATGCAACGTGAGTCTCGTCACCGAATGTGCGACAGACGCCCGTGCCTCTGAGAGCGCCCTTCGCCTTTTTTGAGTTTTTTGACCACATTTTGAACGCAGTTGGTATGCCAGGGGCTGTGCATCCCTCGCCTCGTGGCAGCTAGAACCCACCTTCTCACCCCTCCAGGGCATAGCACGAGACCTGCGCGTTCCACACGGCGGACTCGGCTCCGCCCTTCTCCGAGGCCGCATCTCCACATACCGCCGCTTCCGACTTTTTTCAGCAACGTCACCCTTGATCTACCTTCTCACAGTCAATAAGGTTTTCTGTTGTTTCTCAGCCGGCAATCATGAGATTCATGTTCATGACCCTTCAGAATCGTCTATTATGAGAGGTACGTCCCTGTGTTCACAAGGAGAGGAAGGGAGGCACCGTAGCTCCACTGATGCTCAACTCCCGCTATTATCGGCCCAGCAAGACCTCCGAGGTCCACCTTTTCGCCCATTGAGGGTCTAGCTAGAACCCAAGGTCATATCGGCTTGTGGTGCACCACTTGTGTAGAGCCTATTCTACCTCACAAAACATCTGATTTCGTTCGCGTCTCGAATGGTCTCGAATGATCTCGAAAAAAAGTCTTTGGTGAAGCCGTAAGGCATGATAGGGAGTTTCGCGCAGAGCTGCTCTCATGTGCTGCCACGGAGGCCAGGGAGGGCGTAGCGACCGGAGTTCCCACACGCGAACGACCACCGCGAGAAAGTCTTCTATACGTACGGACATAAAGGCTTCCTCTTCTCCGCCACTTGATTTCTCATTCGAAGATTGCGTGGTATAACCATGGATATAACTCCCGAGGCCCATCGACGGTATCGGAGCTGTGTATAACTCGGCGCACAACTTTGGAGTCCATTTATCCATAGCGTGTCCATGTGATGATGCACTCACTCTTCACAGCAGCAGGCCTTATCTGCATCGCGGCCAACCCTATCTAAATATAGGCAAGCAATCACGCGAGGGTGTGCGTCTATGTCGACTCACTTCGCCCGCCGCAGTTTGTTTGTTCCCGCAGCAGCTTCCCGCAGTGTGGCGCCGCAATGCGATGGCGCGAGGGAGAGGACCAATCACTAGTAGCCCCTGTCATCGGTATCAAAAAAACAACTTCCCCAGTCTCAGTGATCAAACTTTGCCTAAGCAGCCCTCTCCTGAAATTACAAGCGGCATTCCAGAAATAGCTGTGTATGTGCGCGCCTGTCAGCGGGTCGTGCCGAGCGAGGGGGCTGGGGTCGTGCCCTTCCCCTTCATGAAGGGACGCCTCTGGGAGCCAAACGAGCGAATGAGGAGAAAGCGAGACGGGTGTGCGGCGGATATGCATGCATGCATTCATGATGCGTGATGCGGAAGGCGGTTGCTTGAGTTTGACTCTGAACTAAAAAAGTTGTTGATCAAAAGTTCCCAAGTTCCTCGCACGACGACGTACGGCACTGTGCATCGTTCTCTAGCAAGTCACTCGAGCCTGGCTTGTTTTTCCCCTCACTTTACGTTGAGAGGGGGCTGTGCTTACGCCACAGAACGCACGGCGTTGATGTCTGCCATCCCGCCACCACTGTAAGCAATATTCTACTATACTGCGAAACGTCTCATGCGAAAAACCCTCACCTGCTTCGGGAGACTCCTATCTGACATGACGCTGGAAGAGGAAAGGGGGGGAACGATGTGGCGGTGGATTCATGTCTGCGGGACGGCGTACAGGCGTATGTCTCGATCGAGTCCGAGTCTAACGACGACGCGCCCTCCCCAAGACAGACTAAGACAACGCTCGCAGTATTGTCTTTTTAGTCAGCCCCGTTATGATAGCAGGTATCATCTGACGAATGGACGATAAGCCGTGGATAGAGATAGCTCTGCGAGATTGACGAATGGTCGTGTTTCGTTTACGGCAACGGTTGGCGCCTCGACCGCGGGCATGATAGGCCACCCTTCTTCTCGTCGTCTCGCGTAGTACAATCATGAACCCGGTTTCACCATCGTTCGCACCTGACACCCCTGCTATGTATCATACCATTCATGTCGTGACCAAGAAGATCGCATGAGATTTTGGCACGGTGGCAGTTGCCTCTGCGGGGATAATGACACCGTGATCCAATGGCTGTTTCCTGATAAACCTGATGATAAGCGGCGTACCCCGCTCCACTATGCAGTTAGAGTTCAGGCCTGACGGCGAACGTGTAATGAAGGCTCACGCAGTGGCCCGGGCCCGTCTGCTGGGCTGGTGCTGTGGACACTGAGAACTTGAATATGCGGCGGGCGTACATGCCGACGATGGCCCGTACTAGTAGACCAGTGCGATTCACGTCTTCTTCCACGTCTTCTTCCCTCTGACATCCCAGAAGGTTGATCGTCTGAGCAGTCGAGCACACGCGCATCTCGTCTGTACGCCGCGAGGAGGGGTCATTGGAAGTCAAACGACACTTTACGTTGCACGGGGCTCTCCGAGTCCGTTCATCACCGCATCACCACACCCCCCGCTTCTCGACTTCTTCATGTGATCCCTCTTTCCCATGTCTTTAACGTCATTCGCGTTTCTCATGTTGAATCAAGGGGGAACGTCTTCCGACTCGGAGGTGTTCAGAGCCGATGCCAGCATCGTGGTAGATATGAGAAAGCGACTACACGAGATGCGGACCTCGGTACAAAATTCCGGACTATACATGTAAGCATAAGCACAGATATGAGCCCGACCTTATTGTCCGATCTGTCTACCTCCGCTTCCTGGGAGGGACAACGCACCTGTCCTTTTGATATTGTGTCACTGTCTCCACACTACCCCACCTACCAATCTCCTCTCAAAAATAGCCGTCTGACGGCCGAGAATGGAATCGGATGACGAAAGAAAAATGGAACCGTTCGCAGCCGCATGTACTGGAGTGAACACAAGATTATCTTAAAAGAGACAACTTGAATTGTCGACCTTTTCATTACCGACTGACTGCTGCAATCTCCCGAGATGAATGAGTTCATTCCGATAGCTCCCACAAGGCTGAGGGTGCGATCGGATAGCACGATCGAGCGGGTCTGCAAGGATGCAGAAAAACTGGGATGCCTACCTGAGCAAGTGAAACACACCACTGTATAGTTCATTCCAGCAGCCGCACCCTGTTCTCCATCGTAAATGGAATGACACATGTTCCCAGAAGAGAGTCGATCTGGATGCACCATCGTACCACCCACCGATTATTTCATTTCAGATCGGACTACATCCGCCTTTCCTCAAGATGCCAAGTCCGAAAGGTGATCTCACTGCGATTCGTAAGCGCGTAAGCACGACAGACGTGCGTCCAGAATGTCCGCAACTCGCTCAATCTTGCGAACGAGGGGATAACTGACGAGAGAAAGCCACGGCGTTGTCCGGATGAGGAGAAACGATTGCTACATGTGTGAAATACGAAGCGGAGGGCGCGGTGGAGCATAGAAGGAAAATGTCGAACACTCGAATTTGGCTTCGACGGCCTTAGAAGCACTTGGATCTCCTCCTTCTCTGCGAAGCTCGACGCAAAAGACGCGGATACCAAGGGAGGGCGTGCGGCAGCGACGAATGAGATTTGCAATTATTGCTTCAGACCGCCAGTTTTTCACGGTGGTATTTACGAGCGTTGACGAGGAAAATGACACAAAGTAGAAGTGGGGTCCTGTGTCTCGAGGACGAGGACTACAGTATAGACGGGACAGACAAGGACTGGGGGTTCTCAGGAGCAAGTCGAATCACCAGAACAGCCGTCTTTTCGCCCGCCAGGCGTGGGTCTCACTGGGATTTGTCATTCGTGTCACGGTAGAAAAAGAAAAGGGCGTATTACATAATGATGACATGATGACAAATGCTCAACCAGACTGATCGTTCCAGTAGCACCTTTGCGGCTAACTTTCACTTCCCTCTTTGCTCTTCTAATTATTCTCGTCGATGTCTATGAATCAGCTGGAATCACAAGTACATCAACCAATCTCCGGATACGCTGAATAGGTGACGTAGCGCTTCCGCCTCTTCCCTGTAATAGATAAATATTAAAGAGGGCGCCGGGCGGTAACTCTGAAGATAACTGCGTTGATTCATCGTCCTGGTAACTGTCTCTGAGATACCCGCAACGTGATTTGCCCCACTCCCCCAGTTCTCGAAACGGTTTAATTCTGCGCAGTTTCTACATCCGTGAGCTCCAAGACTTGAAGAAGCTGTACTAGGTCTGTTCCTTGGGGCCGTAGCGATATACCCTCAGGTCTCTTATCAGGCTGTCGTCCTATGTGTCACCGCTATTATTCACCGGAAACGGGGAATTTCGTATAGTCATTCAACATATTCGACCCTTGAAGGAAATTGTTATCATGCGATGTGCCTGCGTGGGGATGTGGGGGATAAGACATGATAAGGCACCGGGCTCCACTACTGTACCTGATTTGGCCCCTTTGAACAACACTAGAGTTTCCAGGAATGGCTTGAAGGCGAACGTTCGCTCCCCTGAAGCCAAACTCAACCGATCGTGTCCTAGGTCTCCATCACAAAATGCGTCAAACACGGAGATTACAATAAGGGTGGCGTCAGCTCTCCACGACCGGAAGACAAAGAGATCCAAGGAGCAGTCATTGCAGCCCAGGGCACTGTACTGAACTGAGGCCATCCATCAGGAGTAACAGTGAGTTTCGCTCTTGTTCCCGCTTTACATGTTGATGGGATCTTTCGAATTCATATGGAGACACAGAACGAAGACCGTCTCCGAGGTGGTATAAAGCTTTGCTCGTTTGATATCGCTATCGAAACACTTTTGCGCCTGGCTTGGGCCGCAGGGGTCCCTACACTGTCCCAACGCTACGCACACCATCGGCGAGGTTGTGGGTCTGATCATAAAGATGACCCCCACGATCTCGTTAATTGTCTGCGTGGCCCAGCCAAAGCTGAGCATTTGTTCCTCGGAGTTGTGCGGGCTTACGGTAACAAGCGTCGCTCATTTATCCCCCAGTTCGTTGGCAGTGAGAGTGTTTCATATATTCAATCCATTTTCACGTACGCCATCCTCGAGACACAGCCTTTCATCACAGATGTGGAGGGTTTGCATTAATTGGGAAAGTAAGTGGGGATGTACGCGTAGGCAGATGAATTGTAATGTGTCGCTTGCATGGCCCCAGTAGGCTGTTCAGTGAATGGATCGTAGTGTCGTCGATGACTCTATGCCTCTCGCCCGGCACAAGCTGCTTGATCAATTGAATCTGAACTCATGTCTGCCGTGTGTTCCGCCTTGGACCTCGGTGTTCGACCTCTCCGTCCACAGCGACGAAACCGCTAGGCCGACGAAGTAACGTCTACTACGGGGCTCTACCACAGTTCATCCTTCCAGGGGCCCTGGTTCAGAATCCTAGGCTCACTTTTACCGTTGCTGCTTCGGAGCTGGTCTTGCCCCATGGGGAAAAGCATCAACCCCCCCTGCTTCGTATCATTCAAGTATCATAGTATGTGATGTAGCAACAAGCGACCGGTGATTTGGCACGGGCGGGTCACATTCCATGATCCCCCCGAATTGATGGTATCGAATGGGGGTAACGTATGCGGAACCGAAATGAGAGAAGAAAAGAGGGTTGCCACATACGTCAGTGGACAACTCGCCTCCTACTGATACGTAGGTCTGTTGTCTTTACATTTCCTGGTTCAGGGCCATGCCTCTGGATAGCGCCATCGCGACGCTCCCACGCCTGGACCTATTCACACTTTTACTAATGTAGGGGCCGTGGAAACCTGTAGCCGCAACTTGGCCATCCACAGACATTATTGTGAACACACCATTCTCCCTGTGCATATAATTTTGGCAGTGACTGGCTATGGTTGTCTATAGAAAAGTGGATCGGACGGGGCCTGACCGTATACGGCCAGTTAACATTTATGGGCCTCCTGAGTCGTGCTGAGGCGGAATGTCTTAGTATTTTTGGAAATGTATAAAACGCAAATATAGATGAAGTAATTCTATGTGCTGCATGTCAGTCACACGAGGTGACAAAGACGTGAAATCAACCTACCCACTCAACATCTCGGTGATCGAACCTGGCCTTAGGGTTGTACTTTCCGCCTTCAACTTCGAAGCCCAGATCCATCCTGATCTTCACAGAACGGTGCACGCAGATTTTTTCACCATCTCGCGTTGGCCTCAAAAGTTCCCGTGGGCGGCCCAAGTTGACCCTGTTGGAGCGGGGGGAAATAGGTTTGTTTGGGTGGTCCCCCGCGGCGCTCTGACTTGTGTTGTGATACGGTACGTACGACCAGTAGTGCCTTGGCAGGCCGAATCCTTCGTACTGCCGCCGATGCCGCAAAGGGAGCCACTCGAGCATCCACCAGGCTTTGACGATGTCTAATTGGCCGTGCATCGGGCTCAGAGCGTCCCCGCGTTCCTCCTCGTCTCGAGTCGTGAAAGCTGGAACCTCAGCCGACGTGGGACTATCGTTGACTCGGACCGCACTCGTATCTACGAGAGCACCCATGACTCCCGTGCCCAAGGGCCGCTGTGATGGTCTTCCCTGCAAACCACGATGTATATCTGGATCTAGTTCAAGAGCTTCGAGAGCGTCTGGGAGAAATCGAATTCCTGTCTTGGTTCGGAAACATTTAAGGACCATCCAACGCAGTAAAATCCTAGCGAGGCTATTCCTGGTTTCGTTCAGGACCGATCCCCCGCCAACATCTACTCGATCATGGTCAGCCTGAGAACCAGGGAGGCTGCCACGGTATCAAGTGAATATACCAGAATGGACCTGTTGAGGACCTTGTGAATCATACCAGCTAACGCTCGAGCTGTATATGCGCCACGTGAGAAGCCAAAGATACATATCTTGTCCCTTGCGCGGTCTGGCCATCAAATGAGAAGCACGTCCCTCAACAAAGGAGCACCCTATGAACTCACAATTCTCCATCAAGAATTCATATCCACCTGTAGAGGTAGGTTAGGTCCAAGTGTAGGTTCGCATCAAGAAGGGCAATATACTCATGACATGGGCGTCTAGATGGTTAGCGATAACCACATTGACGTATTTTTGCACTCTTGCCTTAAGGGGCGTTACAATCTGTGGGACGGTATATGTCCCGATGCCAGGCTGCAAGGGCGCGCTTGAGATACCCTCGTATGTCGAGGTCACACGAACAGACCTGATAATAAACCATCTGATGGTTTCCGTCGTCCTGGAGAGCCCGAGCAGAACCGTACGACGTTTGTATTCTACGTGTGATCATTTAAAAAAGGGGGCTGCCCGAAAAAAGCATATGGAACGCGCATACATCCGCGTCGAACTGATCGCCAGTGCCATCAAAGCACAATACCAAAGTGCGCGGTATATGGTGAGATGTGCTCACGATATGGCGACGGGTATTGATGTGAGGGCATAGAGCTGGCCTTCTTTTGATAGGAGTTCCTGAAATGATACTGGGAATGCTGCAGATCAGGGGCGAAGTGGGGGACGTGTGAAAGGGTCTCACGGGCTTAGGCCCCGTGCGGCTGGCCAGCTCAACAACTGCAGAGTTCTTGGCCCGAGGAAGGCGTCCATAGCAAACGATTAGGCCTTAGATGCGGGACTGGCGCCTATACGCCAGATAGGACATTCTCGCCTTAAGCTGCCAGTGTGAGCATGCGCAGATGTCCCATCAAAGAGATTTAGACCCAACGAGTGTCCCTATTGACTCCGAACAGAATTTGGAACACGATAACGTGGGAAAAGCCAGAAACGGGCACCAAGGACCTGTAAGAGGTGGCACTATCAAAACAAACACCCTGTATCGGTGGATACAACGCCCGAGCCACATGATAGCCCTACATGTGTGCAGTTACTACACTTTGCGCCCCCAGGTTCAGGTAATTAGTACTATTTGGAGTGCATTCGGCGTACCCGTTGCGTGGACCGTGCCAGCCAAAAAAAAAAAACCTATCACGAGTTGCCGCGTGGCGCAAAGATGCTGCTCGGAACAGGCTTCTGCGAGTTGAAATCGTGATGTGAGTTTGACAGAAAGCGCAGGGGAGGAAACGTCCAACATCCCGTATGCGGGCGATGATACTACTATACTACTACTGTAGTACTAGTATTAGTAGCGCAGCCGTGGAAGCGTCTGGCTTAAAAAAAAAAAGATTTGCCCACATCACATGATCTGATCGCCACACTGGCACTTTCAGTTTCATCAAGTTTGCGGAAAAGGGGACCCGGGTCCCCGTAATCTCCACTAGCCAAAAATCGCCGCACCGTTCTGCACGGTGCGCATCGGATAGGTAACATTTCCCTGACTGGTCACGAAGCAGAAATCCGAACGGCGGCGGCGGTGGCGCAACTGACTCGGACCGGGAATAAAGAGGTATCATGATCATTTTGTTCCAGAGTCGATTATAGTACGCTTTTGGTATAGAACCCTATGTGCATATCAATCAGGAATCCTCCTGTTTTTCTCCCTTTGGGAATAGAGGTATACTGGTACCCCACCTGTCGCGCGGTAACTTGAAGGTGTATCTCCCACCAAGATGAGAGGGTGCCGATCCGCAAGTCCTTGCACTGCATCTCCACACATACATCGAACTGCGCTCGTCTCTAG
>WNFC01002992.1_pt1 | contig 18217 bp, 16 predicted proteins | sample 5400541 | NCBI WGS metagenome assembly WNFC01 (sample SAMN13153342, study PRJNA577476) | soil metagenome | isolation source: 120 cm saprolite under Douglas fir tree site 2 hole 2 replicate 1 | place: USA:California | collected 2015-04-18
TGAACCCGAGGCGCCCCAAAAGAGGGGCCGCGGAGAAGAACCCCAGCAGCCCCGTGGGCCCAGAGGGGGAGGGGGGGGACCCCTAGGCCCAACAACTAACAAAATCGTTTGCTTAACACCGCGCCCTGTTTCCACATTCCAACGGCCCCCCTACCACCTATAGACCCTTCAACACCGACCATTGTTAAAACGAGCGCCCTCGCCTTTATTTCCTGAGAATCATAAGATGGTAGTGCTCCACCTTCAACTCCGATTGAAGCGTAAAAAAGAGTTGAAAATTCAGCAACTTCGTGAGCCTTTTGTCGCGCAGAGTCCCACCTCTCCCACCTCTAGCGAAAAAGCTGGGACAAGCTTACCGCGATTTTGGCGTAAGCGGTGAAAAATTGCTGTTGGCTGTTTCCGGAGGCGCCGATTCCACCGCGCTGCTCCTGGGGACGGCGCAAGTCGCGCCGGCGCTGAATCTGCAACTGTCCGTCGGAACCGTCGATCACGGATTGCGACCCGAGTCTCCCGACGAGCTAGAACGGGTGCGATCCCTCGCGGCGGAGCTGGGTCTTTCCTTCCATTCCCGGGCGCTGACGCTCGCCGACGGGCCGTCGCTCGAAGCGCGCGCGCGTCAGGCCCGCTACCTCGCGCTGGAAGAGATCCGAAGCGAGGCCCGCTGCGACTGGATTGCCACCGCGCATACCGCATCGGATCAAGCAGAAACGCTTCTGATGCGCCTTTTGCGGGGGACTTCCCTCGGCGGGGCCTCTGGAATCCGCCCCCGCCGCGGAAGGCTGATTCGGCCGCTGCTGAGCTGTTCCCGCCGAGAGGTCGAGCGCTTCCTCGAGGAGCAGGGCGCCGCCTTCTCGGTAGACCCGATGAACCGCGACGTCAGATTCACCCGGGCCCGGATCCGGGCCGAGCTCATCCCGGCGGTGGAGTCGGCAGGGGGGATCGAGTCCGTCAGTCATCTGGCTGCTTTTGCCTCCATGGCGGCAGAGGACGCGGAGTATCTGGACGAGCTCGCGGCAGCGGCGTACGCCCGGCTGCTCCAGGCGCCGGGCAGACTGGATGCACCCGGTCTTCGCGCTCTGCTCCCGGCCCTCCGAAGGCGGGTTCTTGCCAGGCTGATGCTTGACGCCGGCGCACGCGTGGATCGAGCTGCCCTGGCCCGAGCGTTGACCGCGGTTTCGACCACCGGCCGGGCCACCCTGTCGCACGGCTTTGAGATCCGTTCTGCGGGCGGGATCGTTCGCTGCGTTCCCACCGCACCGACCACCGCCTTGGAATCCTTCCAGTCATTTAGCAGCGGTTGGGTCAACGACCCCGCCTCTGGCTTGCGAATCGGCTTGGCTGACCATTTGCCGGTAGGAATCAAATGCGACACCCTGGAGATCGGAGCGGCGCCGCTGCCCCTGTCCATCCGGCGGCGTCGCCCAGGGGACCGGGTGGGGCTGGCGCGAGAAGCGGGCCGGGCAAGGCTCCAGGATGTGATGGTAAATCTAAAGATTCCGTCCGAGGACCGCGACTCGATTCCCGTCATCTGCGACGCGGCTGGAAGGATTCTGTGGGTGATCGGCGTCTGGCCCCGCACGCCGCGGCTGGCTCCTCAGGGCGGTAGCGGCGGTGCAGGCGCAACGCGGTATCTGCTCGCGGAGAGAATCTCCGCCCCAGCGAGCGCGAATCTTCCCCGTTCGTTATAGACTGCGGTCGACGGGGCCGGGCGGGTAGGCGAGCGGACTTTGAATAGTTGAGGTTGTTTTGGTGTTGCTGATACCGTTTCCGACTCGAGTGAAAGGCGTCTAACAAGTGCGTTCGAGCTACAAGACGATCGGCCTCTGGGTCATCCTGATTGTCCTCTTCGTCGCGTTCTACAACTTCTTCTCGCACGGAACCGAAGAAGTAACCGAGCCGACCTTCACTGCGTTCCTCACCAAAGTAGAGGACAAGAAGGTCCGCAGCGTGTCGATCAAAGGCAACTCGTATTCGGGCACGATGACCGACACCAACGAGAAGTTCCGCACCACCGGCCCACCGGCGGATGCAGCGATCATGAAGCTGCTGCGTGATCAGGGCGTCGACGTCAAATACGAGAAGGAAGAGCAGAACAGCATCTGGCTCACCATCCTCAGCCAGTGGATGCCGGTGGTCTTCCTCTTCCTCTTCTTCATCTTTTTCATGCGGCAGCTCCAGGGCACCGGCGGCAAGGCAATGACTTTTGGCAAGTCGAAGGCCAAGCTCCTTTCCGAGAGCCACAACAAAGTCACTTTCGCCGACGTGGCGGGAATCGACGAGTCCAAGGAAGAGCTCGAGGAGATCATCGCCTTCCTCAAGGACCCGAAGAAATTCACCAAGCTGGGCGGGCGCATTCCCAAAGGCGTCCTGATGATGGGACCGCCGGGGACGGGCAAAACGCTGCTCGCCAAGGCCGTCGCGGGCGAAGCCGGCGTTCCCTTTTTCTCCATCTCCGGCTCCGACTTCGTGGAGATGTTCGTCGGGGTGGGAGCCTCGCGGGTCAGGGACCTGTTCGAACAGGGCAAGAAGAACGCTCCCTGCATCATCTTCATCGACGAAATCGACGCGGTGGGTCGACACCGCGGCGCCGGCCTCGGCGGCGGCCACGACGAGCGCGAGCAGACGCTGAACCAGCTGCTCGTCGAGATGGACGGTTTCGAGTCGAATGAAGGCGTGATTTTGATCGCTGCCACCAACCGGCCGGACGTGCTCGATCCCGCGCTGCAGCGGCCAGGTCGATTCGATCGCCGGATCGTTGTCCCCCGGCCAGATCTAAGAGGCCGAGTTGGAATCTTGGCCGTCCACACCCGACGGGTTCCTCTCGCGTCCGAGGTTGACCTCGAGGTAATCGGCCGCGGCACGCCCGGGATGACCGGGGCGGATCTCGAGAACCTCGTCAATGAGGCGGCGCTGTTTGCGGCGCGCCAGTCCAAAGAGCGCGTGGACATGGGCGACTTCGAAGCGGCCAAGGACAAAGTCCTGATGGGGCCCGAGCGCAAGTCGATGATCATGTCCGAGAAGGAGAAGCGGATCACCGCGGTCCACGAAGCAGGCCACGCGCTTCTGGCGAAGCTCCTGCCGGGCTGCGATCCCCTCCACAAGGTGACGATCATTCCGCGCGGGCAGGCCCTGGGATTGACCATGGCCCTTCCCCTGGAAGACAAGCACAACCACTACCGGAAAGCCGCGCTGGATCAGATCGCGATGGCGATGGGTGGGCGGATTGCCGAGGAGTTGGTGTTCGATGAGATGAGCTCTGGCGCGGCGAGCGACATCGAGCACGCGACGAACCTGGCGCGAGCAATGGTATGCCGGTGGGGGATGAGCCAGAAGCTCGGCCCGCTCGCCTTCGGCAATCGCGATGGGGAGGTCTTCCTCGGGCGAGACCTGGCCACCCGGCCGGACTACTCGGAAGATACCGCGCGTCAGATCGACATCGAGGTGCGGGAGATCGTCATGTCCTGCTACGATCGGGGCAAGAAGCTTCTCGTCGACAACATGGAGACCTTGAAGCGAGTCGGCGAATCGCTGCTCGAGTACGAAACGCTCGACGCCGAGGACGTCAATGTGCTCCTCGCGGGAGATTCGCTGACCCGAGCCAGGCCGCCGCCCCGCATCACCGCGCCGCCCAAGCTCGAGAAGAAGGAAAAGCGGAAAATCCTCGACGCTCTCGAGGGACTTCCGAAGATGGAGCCGAACAAGGCGTAGTTTCGCCGCGGCTCCCGTCCCTCTTTCTACTTCACCGCAACGGCTGGCGGGTTGCCTTAACGCGCATCGCTTTGTACTTTCGCTAGGGCGGATGACGACGAAGATGGCTTTCCAACTGAGCGCGAAGCGGCCAGAAGAGTCCCCAGCGACTGCCCGCCTGTTCGGCACCGATGGGGTCCGCGGCGTGGCCAACGTGCATCCGATGACCGCCGAGATGGCGATGGAGCTCGGGCGCGCCTTGGCCTACCTGATCCGGAACGGGAAACACCGGCATCGGGTGGTGATCGGCAAGGACACGCGGCTGTCGGGCTACATGCTGGAGCAAGCCCTGGCGGCGGGAATCACCTCGATGGGAGTGGACGTCGCACTGGTGGGGCCGCTGCCGACGCCGGGGATAGCCAACATCACCACTTCGATGCGCGCCGATGCGGGCGCGGTGATCTCGGCCTCGCACAACCCCTACCAGGACAATGGGATCAAGTTCTTCTCGCGCGACGGCTTCAAGCTCCCCGACGAAGCAGAGCTGCAGATCGAAGATCTGATCTTGAACAAGACGATCCATCACCTGCGTCCGACCGCGACCAAAATCGGGCAGGCGGTTCGACTCGAGGACGCCCGAGGGCGTTACGTCGTTTTCTTGAAGAACACCTTTCCGCGGGAGCTGACGCTCGAGGGTCTGTGCATCGCGATCGATTGCGCCAACGGCGCCGGCTACAAGGTCGCGCCGGCAGTCCTCGAGGAGCTCGGCGCCAAGGTGATCGGCCTCGGCATCCAGCCGGATGGCAAGAACATCAACGCCAAGTGCGGCGCAATGCACCCGGAGAATCTCGCCAAAGCGGTGCTCAAGCACCATGCGAACGTGGGCATCGCGCTGGATGGCGACGCCGATCGGTTGATCGTGGTGGACGAGAAGGGAAAGATCGTCGACGGCGACGCGATCATGGCGATCTGCACCGGGCAGCTGGTCGAACGGGGTGAGCTGAAGAAGAACACCCTGATCGCCACGGTGATGAGCAACATCGGCCTGGATAAGGCGGTGGCGCGCTGGGGGGTCAAGGTTTGCCGGACGCAGGTCGGCGACCGCCACGTCGTCGAAGAGATGCGCAAGCACGGCTACTCCCTCGGGGGTGAGCAGTCCGGCCATGTCATCTTCCTCAACCACGCCACCACCGGCGACGGAATGCTGGCTGCCCTGCAGCTGCTCGCGGTGATGTGCCGCAAGCAGAAGCCGGTCTCGGAGCTCGCCTCCATTTTTGAACCGGTTCCCCAGACGTTGCTCAATGTGGTGGTCAAGCAGCGCCGGGACCTTGGCGAGTTTCCAGAAGTCTTGAAGGCGATCCGGTCGGTGGAATCCAAGCTTGCCGGTTCAGGGAGAATCTTCGTGCGATTCTCCGGCACGGAGTCGAAGGTCAGAATCCTCGTCGAAGGTCCGGATCGCTCGCGCAACGAGCAGTACGCGAAGGAAGTTGCCGAAGTGGTGACCCGATCGCTCAATCCGTGAGCGGCGCGCCGGCCTTAGGCTCAACCTTGGACACCACCTGCCAGGGCGACGCGATCAACCGCTGCTGGGCGAAGCCGGGCGTTTTCGTATAGAAAGTGTCAGATGGGACAGCGGCTTGGAGTCAACGTCGATCACGTTGCGACTTTGCGGCAGGCGCGCAAGGCGAACTATCCTGACCCGGTCGCCGCGGCAGTGCTTGCCGAGCTTGCCGGAGCCGAGCAGATCACCGTTCATCTGCGCGAGGATCGCCGCCACATCCAGGATCGCGATTTGAAGATCCTCCGGAGCACCTGCCAAACCCTGTTGAATCTGGAGATGGCGGCGACCCAGGAGATGGTGAAGATCGCCTATGAAGTCCGTCCCGATCTCGTCACCCTGGTTCCCGAGCGGCGCGAGGAGCTCACCACCGAGGGAGGCCTGGACGTGAGCGGCCAGATCGAAGCGCTTCGAAAAGTGGTCAGGACGCTCCACGACGCGGAAATCCGCGTTTCCTTTTTCATCGATCCGGATCTCGAGCAGATTCGCGCCAGTCACAAGTGCGCTGCGGACCGGGTGGAGTTGCACACCGGTCGCTACTGTCATGCCCGCCAGAACGAGGAGAGGGCCCGCGAGCTGGGCCGGGTCGTCGACGCGGCCAAAACCGCCTCCAAGCTCGGAATCGGCGTCGCGGCGGGCCACGGGCTCAACTACACCAACGTTCAACCGATCGCCCGCATCCGCGAAATCGACGAGCTGAACATCGGACATGCGATCGTCGCGCGCGCCGTCCTGACCGGTTTTGAGCGCGCGGTGGCGGAAATGCTCGACTTGATGAGGGAGCCGGGGTGAGAGATGGCGGTGGCCGGACTGGGACTCGACGTTTGCTCCATCGCTCGCATGAAGCGGCTGATCGAGGGGCCGCGCGGTCAACGCTTCATCGAGCGGGTCTACAGCCCCGCCGAGCGCGATGCCTGTGCGAGGAGGGCTGATCCCGCCGCCGCCTACGCAGCGCGATTCGCGGCCAAGGAAGCGCTGATCAAGGCGCTCGGCGCTCCCGAGGGATTGCGCTGGCAAGACATGGAAGTCGTCCGCGATCGCGGGGCCCCGGCATTTCAGCTTTCCGGCCAGGCTCAGACGGAGGTGCAGCGCCGCGGGGCGGAGGTCCATCTTTCGATCACGCACGATGCCGGCGTCGCCGCGGCAGTCGTCCTGCTCGACGAACGACGATGAAGCTCGCGGTCACCTCGGAGCAGATGGCGGCTCTGGAGCGGGCGGCAGATCAGACGGGCACCCCCGCTTCGGTACTGATGGAAAATGCGGGGACGGCTCTCGCCGATGAAGCGACCCAGTGGGCGGCCCCGGCGGGGCATTTCGCCGTCCTTTGCGGACAGGGGAACAACGGCGGCGATGGACTGGTGGCGGCACGCAAGCTGGTGCGGGCCCGCCGGAACGTCACCGTCGAAGTGGTGGGTGGGTTCGACCGGCTGAAGGGCGAGCCGCTTCGCAACCTCGCGCTGCTGCGCGCAGCCGGGGTTTCTCCGGCAGACTCTTCGACGCAGCCGGCGATGGGACCCGGCGATGTGGTGATCGATGCCCTCTTTGGCACCGGCCTCAACCGCGCCCCCGAGGGGAATCATGCCGAAGCGATCGGCAGGATCACCCGCTGGCGGGCGGCCGGGGCCAAGGTAATTTCCGCCGATGTCCCCTCCGGGCTGGACAGCAACACCGGGCAGGCATTCACGCCTTGCGTCCGCGCCGACGCGACCGTCACTTTTGGCGAGTTGAAATTGGGACAGGTTCTCGAACCCGGAGCGTCTCTTTGCGGACAGCTCAAGCAAGTGGCGATCGGTTTGCCCGACCCGAAAACCGTTCAACTTCCCGGACCGATGGCCTTTCTGCTCGAAGAGGCGGACGCCCGGGACCGGGTACCCTTGAGGAACGCCGACTCGCACAAAGGGACTTATGGCCACGTCCTGATCGTTGCTGGAAGCTGGGGAAAGGCGGGCGCTGCGGCTCTGTCGGGACTGGGCGCGCTCCGAGCCGGCGCGGGGCTCGTTTCGATTGCCACCAGACCCGAAATCGTGGCCACCGTGTTGTCGCGCGCGTCGGAGCTGATGACCATCTCCTTAAGCTCCGAGGGGCCACTCGGTGCGAAAGATCTCGAGCCGCTGTCGCGAGCCGCCGGGGGCAAGCACGCCATCGTCGTCGGCCCCGGTATTCCGGTGGGCAGCGGCACCCGCGCTCTGCTGACCGCTTTCTTGCAGCAGACGGACACGCCGTGCCTTGTGGATGCCGACGGCCTGAACGCCTTCGGGGGAGATCTGGAGGCGCTGCGTGGAGCGAAGGCGCCTCTCATCCTCACTCCCCACCCCGGAGAGATGGCGCGCCTTCTGGGCACCAGCACGGCGGAAGTCCAACGCGATCGGATCGCCGCGGTTCGCTCCCTCGCCGCTCGAACGAAAGCCGTTTCGGTGCTCAAAGGGGCGCGGACGCTGATTGGCCTGGAAGACGGAACGGTCTACGTGAACCCCACCGGAAATGCGGGGATGGCGACCGCGGGGGCAGGCGATGTGCTCTCCGGAATTTGCGGGAGTCTGGTCGGTCAGGGACTGTTGCCGATCGATGCCGCGATTTGCGGAGTCTTCGCGCACGGGCTGGCGGGTGACTTGATCGCCTTGCGAACCGGGCTGGCCGGTCTGATCGCCTCGGATCTCCTCGAGGGCCTTCAGGCGGTCTGGGTTCGGTGGCGCCGGTGACCGCGAGCGAGCGCGTCGCCGAGTCCCAGCGCTGCTTTCTCAGCCATTCGGCGAACGAGACCTTCGCGCTGGGCGCACGACTGGGGCAGTTGCTCGCGCCGGGGGACTTCATCGGCCTGATCGGAGACTTGGGCACCGGAAAGACGGAATTCGTTCGCGGGGTGGCCCAGGGCGCGGGGGTTTCCGCGGCGGAGGTGTCGAGCCCCACGTTTGCGATCATCTCCGCCTACCGGGGGAGAATTCCGATCTACCATGCCGACTTCTTCCGGATACGCGACTACGACGAGGCGTACGCGACCGGCTTCACCGATCTGCTGGAATCGGACGGCGCCGTTCTGGTGGAGTGGCTCAACCGGGTACCTCGCGCCGCCCCGCGCGAGCTGATCCTCTTGTCTTTCGAAGATCTCGGGGGAGAAGAGCGCCGCATCCTGGCCTACGCCTACGGAACCCGTTACCAGCACAGATTGCAGACCTTGATCCCTGACGCCGGAAGCTCCAAGCTTTAGGCCGTGGGGAGGCTCGGGATGAGCTCGGAGAGCCTCCAGCTGTTTAATCGAAACTGGCCTGCCCGCCAGCTGAGTCGCAGAGCGGCTGTGGGTCGGCCCTGACCACGGCGACACCGCCTTTGATTACCCAGCGAACGTGATTGATCGCCAGGTGGTAGGGCAGGTGCCGATAGCTTCGGCAGCCGAAGACCACCACATCCGCGGTCCCGCCGAGGGTCAGGCGCCCAAGGTCAAACCGCCGCAGCGCCAGCGCCGCGCCTCGGGTGAGCCCCCAGTAGGCTTCGGCGGGGGAAAGGCCGTTGCAAAGGCAGGAGAGGCCGAGGGTGAGAGCCAGGTTCTCGCTCATCGAAGAACCCGGGTTGAAGTTGGTGGCCAAAGCCACGTTTACCCCCGCCTCGATGAGTCGCCGGCCTGGGGCGTACCTCCCTTGCCGGAGAAAGAGCGAGGAGACCGGAGCCAGCACCGCGGCGACATTGGCCTGCGCGAGCGCTTCGATTCCGGATTCGGACACATGCTCGAGATGATCCGCGGACGACGCCTGCAGCTCCGCGGCGAGCTCCGCCGTCGCCAGATCGGCCAGTTGATCGGCGTGCAAACGCGGGATGAGACCGTGGTTTGCCCCGGTCCGCAAGACTCGGCGAGCTTCTGCGGCGGTGAAGGCGCTCTCGTCCACGAATGCGTCGCAGAACCTTGCCAGGCCTGCCTCCGCCGCCGCGGGGATGATCTCCCGGAGGCAGGCATCGACGTAGCGGTCGCGTTCCGGTTTCAGCTCCTGAGGAATCGCATGGGCGCAAAGCAAAGTGGCCACCAACTCCACCGGCTGCACGTGGGAGAGGCGGTGGATGGCCCGAAGCATCTTCATCTCCTGGCTCAGGCTTAAGCCGTAGCCGCTCTTGACCTCGGCGCAGGTCACCCCCTGTTCGAGGATCGTCCAGAGCCTGCGGCGCCCCAGCTCGACCAGCTCATCCTCGGAGGCGGCACGGGTGGCTTGCACCGTGCTCGCGATGCCGCCGCCCGATTCTGCAATCTGGCGATAAGTCGCCTCGCCGCAGCGAAGCTCGAACTCCCGGCTCCGCTCGCCGGCGAAAATGAGATGGGTGTGCGGATCGACGAAGCCTGGGCCGACGAATCCACCCAGCGCGTCAATCACCTGAGTGCGCGGTCCCACCCCGTCGGGAGGAAGATCCGCGGCGGGTCCCAGATAGGCGATCTGGGCGTTCGACACCCCCAGCGCACCCCGGGGAATGGGGCTCAATGCCTTTTCGGCGGGTTGTCCCGGTTCTCCCTGGACGGAAAGGATCTCGGAGGCGTTGTGGATCAGCAGATCGAATGAGGCCATTGCCTTCAAATCGTGATTCCGGGAATTTTGACGCCCCGGTCGTGAGCCACCTTCACCGCGTCCTCGTAGCCGGCGTCGGCGTGGCGAAGAATTCCCATGCCCGGATCGGACGTCAGCACCCGCGCGATCCGGCGGCCCGCCTCTACCGTTCCGTCCGCCACGAGGACCTGACCTGCATGGAGGGAGTAGCCGATACCCACCCCGCCGCCGTGATGGAATGACACCCAGGCGGCGCCATTCACCGCGTTGACCAGGGCGTTGAGAATGGGCCAATCGGCGATCGCGTCCGAGCCATCCTTCATCCCTTCCGTTTCCCGGTAGGGCGAGGCCACCGACCCGCAGTCGAGATGATCTCGCCCAATCACGATCGGGGCTTTCACCTCGCCGCGGCGAACGAGGTCGTTGAACACCAGGCCGGCCTTGTCCCGTTCACCATACCCAAGCCAACAAATCCGCGCCGGCAATCCCTGAAAGGCCACCCGTTCCTGGGCCAGCGTGAGCCAGCGCTTGAGCGCGGGATCATGGGGGAACAGCTCGATCATCGCGCGGTCCGTCCGCCGGATGTCCTCCGGATCTCCGGAGAGCGCGACCCAACGAAAGGGTCCTTTGCCCTGGCAAAACATCGGTCGGATATACGCGGGAACAAACCCTGGGAAATCGAACGCGTTCTCTACGCCGGCGAGCTTGGCCTGGGCGCGAATATTGTTGCCGTAGTCGAAAACATGGCTTCCGGCGCTCGCGAAATCCAGCATCGCGCGGACTTGCACCGCCATCGAGTCGCGAGCCCGGCGGACGTACTCGTCGGGGCGAGCCGCTCGAAGGCCCGCCGCCTCCTCGAGCGACAGCCCCTGGGGAATGTACCCGTTCAAAGGATCGTGCGCGGCGGTCTGGTCGGTGACCAGGTCCGGGCGGAGGCCGCGCTTGAGCAACTGAGGATACGCGTCGGCGGCATTGCCAATCACCGCGATCGAGCGCGGCTCTTTTTTTCGGATCGCGGCAGCGCACCAGGCAATCGCCTCGTCGAGGTCTTTGGCAATCGCGTCGACATAGCGGGTGTCCAGGCGGCGCTGCGCACGCGCGGCATCGACCTCGATCCCGAGGAAGACGGCGCCATTCATCGATGCGGCAAGCGGCTGCGCGCCCCCCATTCCACCCAGCCCCGCGGAGAGGATCAATCGACCGGCGAGGTCGGCGCTTTGAAAATGAACGCGCCCCGCCTGGGCGAAGGTTTCGTAGGTCCCTTGAAGGATTCCCTGGGTGCCGATGTAGATCCACGAACCGGCGGTCATCTGGCCGAACATGATCAGCCCCTTGCGCTCGAGCTCGTTGAAATGCTTCCAGGTGGCCCAGTGTCCGACCAGGTTGGAATTGGCGATCAGGACTCGAGGCGCCTCGGAATGCGTCCGAAGAACGCCTACCGGCTTGCCCGACTGCACGAGGAGGGTTTCCTCGTCCCCCAATCCGCGGAGGGTCGTCACCAGGCGATCGAAGCACTCCCAGTTTCTCGCCGCCTTTCCCGCGCCTCCGTAGACGACGAGGTCTTGAGGTCTTTCGGCGACCTCGGGATCGAGGTTGTTCATCAGCATCCGCAGCGCCGCCTCCTGAACCCAGCCCCGGCAGGACATCGAAGACCCCCGGGGCGCTCGAATCTGGCGATTCATCCGTTCCTCCTCGGCCGCAATCACCAGATCCTAGGCCGGCGGCCGATTGGAAAACAAAGGCTGTCGTGCTACGCAAAATTCCTGGGGAGGCCGCATGAGTCGGCGTCAGATCCGCGTCGTGGGCGCGATGCTCGAAAAAGAGGGTGGGCGCTACCTGATAACGCAGCGCCGTCCCACGGCATCTCTGCCGCTTCTTTGGGAATTCCCCGGGGGCCGGGTTCAGGAAGGAGAATCCGACGCCGAGGCGCTCGCCCGCGAGTTGAACGAAGAAATGGGGGTGCGGGTTCGGGTAGCCGAGCAGGTGATGCACCTTCGCCACGACTATCCCGACTACGAGATCGACTTCCGCGTTTTTCGCTGCAGCCTGATCCCCCCGGGAGGTGAGATCCAACACCTCCGGATACACGACCACCGCTGGGTGACGCTGGCGGAGATGAGCCAGTACGAGTTTCCCGCGGCGGACGCTCGGACGCTGGAGAAACTGCTCGACCTGGACCACTGACGGCAAGCAAGCGAGCAATTCGCTTCGGGACGATTAATCTATTGTCCTGTTGACCAGGTCGATCGGGTGACCCAGGTTTGTCGTTCAACCGAAAGCAGTTGCGATGAAGCCAAAGATTCCAAGCAGTTTGAACCCGCGAGGGAAGAAGTTCGAAAAGGGCTCCTCCGGTCAGAACTCCTTATTCCGCCTGGGCTCGCCGCTGGCGTACATCGTGCTCCTGCTCGTCGGATTCCTGCTTTTTCGTACTGTTTTCCAGGATGCGGGCGTTCGCAAGGTCGCCTACAGTCAGTTCAAGGAAGCAGTCGAGAAGGGTCAGTTCGAGCGGGTGCAACTGGCCAATGATTGGGTGAAGGGGTTCCTGCCCGAAAATACTGCGGCGGCGCCGGCGCAGACCAAAGGCGTTCGAAGCGAGCCCGCGACCACTCCTTGGTTGGCGAACCGGGTGGCCGGGGATACCGATCTCGTGAAGCTCCTCGACCAGAAGCACGTCCCTTACGAGGCCGTCCCGAGCTCAGCTTTCGGAGAGGCATTCTGGATCTGGCTCGTGCCCATTGGCCTGGCGTTCTTCTTCTGGAGCTTCATGATGCGCCGTCTTACCGGCGGCCTTGGGCAGGGACCCCAAAGCGTGATGAGTTTCGGAAAGACTCGCGCGAAGATTCATGCCGAGTCGGACACGGGCGTGGGCTTCAAGGATGTCGCCGGCATCGAAGAGGCGGTGGACGAGCTTCGCGAGATCGTCGAATTCCTCAGCACGCCCGAGAAGTTCAGGCGCCTCGGGGGTCGGATTCCGAAGGGCGTTCTTCTGGTGGGTCCGCCGGGAACGGGCAAGACCCTCCTCGCCCGTGCCGTCGCCGGTGAGGCGGGGGTTCCCTTCTTCTCCCTTTCCGGTTCCGAGTTCGTCGAGATGTTCGTTGGCGTCGGCGCGGCGCGGGTCCGCGACCTGTTTGCCCAGGCCCAGGCGAAAGCGCCCTGCATCATTTTCATCGACGAGCTCGATGCGATCGGAAAGAGCCGCAACGCTGGATTCGCCGGCGGACATGATGAGCGCGAGCAGACCCTCAACCAATTGCTGGCGGAGATGGATGGGTTCGACGCCCGGGTCGGGTTGATCATCCTCGCCGCCACCAATCGCCCCGAGGTTCTCGACAGCGCGCTTCTACGCCCGGGTCGTTTCGATCGGCAGGTATTGGTGGACCGACCCGACAAGCGGGGGCGCGAGCAAATTCTACAAATCCATGCCCGCGAAGTGAAACTGGGGGCCGACGTCAATCTGAAATCGATTGCCGCACGAACCCCGGGTTTCGTCGGCGCGGACCTGGCCAATGTGGTCAATGAGGCGGCGCTGCTGGCGGCGAGGAAGAACCACGATGCGGTGATGCGGTCGGACTTTGAGGAGGCGATCGAGCGCGTCGTCGCAGGTCTGGAAAAGAAGAATCGGCGGATGAACGAACGGGAGAAGGAGATCGTTGCCCATCATGAGGCGGGCCACGCGGTGGTGAGCTGGATGCTCCCCGACGCCGAACCGGTCCATAAAGTTTCGATCATCCCGCGGGGTCTGGCGGCGCTGGGCTACACGATGTCCCTGCCGCTGGAAGACCGATACTTGATGTCCCTCGACGAGCTCAAGGCGAAGATCGCGGGAATGATGGGTGGGCGGGCAGCCGAGGAGATTTTCATCGGCGAAGTTTCGACGGGCGCTGCGAACGACTTCAAGCAGGCCACCGAGATCGCGCGGATGATGGTTCGCGAATACGGGATGAGCGATGCGCTCGGTCCGGTCGCCCTGAGTCAGGACCGGCCCAGCCCTTTTCTCCGCGGTTCTTTTACATCCGACGGGCGCGACTACTCGGAGCAGACCGCGCGCATGGTCGACGAGGAGATCAGAAGCATTGTGCAACAAGCGCTGGAGACCGCCCGCTCGGTGCTGCGGGAGTACAAGGACAAGGTCGACGCCGTGGCGGCGCGCTTGCTCGCCAGCGAGGTTGTCGAGGAGGAAGAATTGCGCCACCTGCTCGGCCCCAAGGCCACCGTTCCCAGGCACCACCCGGCGAACGGCGAGGAAGAGCCTTCCTACTCGGAACCGCCCGGTGCGCAGAACGGACGCACGCACGCCTGATCGATCCTCGCTTTTGAGCTCCTTAGACCTCAGCGGGCGAGCGCAGGTCGCATTAATACTGTGATGTGGATCAGGAATTCGGCCCCAACTATCTGGCTCGCAAGGCGCTCTTTGCCAAGGGTCTGCGGCAGGGGCGCCTGACGGTGCAGGAGATTGAGGCGGCGCTTCCTTCGGGTACGTTGACCGCGTCGGAGAGGTGGCTGCTCTACTACTCGCTGCGCGCTTCCCAGGTGGAGATCATCGACGAGCTCAGCGGAGAGGTTGATCCGGGTTTCGCGCCAGAGGACGCGAGCCGGATCTAAGACGATGGAACCGGGCCTGGCCCTGGTCGTTGACGTTGACAGGCACCCCTCCCTGTATACGTTGCCCGACGTCGGGTAGGTTCTTCCTATGGACGAAATTGAGAAGGGGCAGCAACCGGCGCAGGCGGGGCAGGACCGTGATGACGAGAACGTCCTGCGAGTGAACGACCGGCGGCGCTTCGATCCAGCCGGGAACCCTCGCGGCGCAGATACAGAAGGTCCTTCCAAGGCGGGAGCGATGAATAAGAGTGCGGAGCAGGCTTCGCAGGATGCGGGTCAGAAGACGCCCAATGGCTCCGGAACGGAGCGTGCTCAGGGTGAGGCGGACAACGAGGCCCTTCGCCAAGAGCTGGAGTCCTCGCGCAAGCGGGTGGATGAGCTGGCGAGGGCATTTCAGGCCCTGAGCAATGATCGCGAGGAATTCAAACAGAGGCTCTCGCGAGAACGCGAACGGCTGATGGACGTCGAGAAAGGCAACGTCGCCCAGGCGTTGCTGGAAGTGATGGACGAGTTGGATCTCTCGCTTCAGGCCGTGGCCAACGATCAGTCTCCTTTCGCTCAAGGGGTGCGCCTCATCCGCGACGGCATCCTCACCAAGTTGCAGGGGCTCGGAATCGAGCGAATCGATCCGCTGGGACAGCATTTCGACCCCAATCAGGTGGAAGCGGCGGACATCGAGATCACCGACGATCCGTCACGAGATCAGAAGGTTGTCTCGGTGACGCGCGCCGGATACCGGATGAAGGACCGGGTGATCCGGCCTGCCCGGGCGAAGATCGCGAAGTACCTGAAACCTGCCCAGGCGTAACCGCTCCCTTGGTGCGAAGAGGCCGCTGAGCTAGCTTTCGGGAAGATGCTGCTACTTCGTATTGCGGCGGTTGCGATCTGCTGCTCCGCCGGGTTTGCCAGAGCGCAGGGAAGCGCCGCGGGCGCCAGGCTCTGGCGCGAGCGATCCCCCGAAGCCGCGCCGCTGCCGGACTTCGTTCCACCCACGTCTCTCGCCCCGCTTATCCGCTCGGTCAGCCGCAGCGTCGTCAATGTCAGCACCGTCGGCGTGGCAGAGCCCGCGGACGGCGGCGAAGCGGAGTCGCTGGGCTCCGGCTTCATCATCAGCTCCAGCGGCTATGTGGTGACCAACAATCACGTGGTGGAAAAGGGGCAGCAGATAGCGGTGAGGCTGGAGGACGGGCGAGAGTTCTTCGCCGAGTTGATCGGCCGGGACGCCTCAACGGACGTCGCCCTCCTCAAGCTCAAGGGAAGCGATGTCCGCGATCTGCCCTACACGTTCCTGGGGAACTCCGACAAGCTCGAGGTCGGCGACTGGGTGATGGCGATTGGAAACCCGTTTGGGCTCGACCATTCCGTTTCCCAGGGCATCATCTCCGCGAAGGAACGGGTGATTGGCATCGGGCCGTTCGACGATTTCATCCAGACCGACGCGTTGATCAACCCCGGCAATTCCGGGGGCCCGCTCTTCAACATGCGGGGCGAAGTGGTGGGGGTGAACACGGCGATCATCAGCCGGGGACAGGGGATCGGTTTTGCGGTGCCGATCAACATGGTGAAGGATCTGCTGCCGAACCTCCTGGTGAATGGTCACCTCGAGCGGGGGTGGCTGGGGGTGAACATCTACGAGGAACAGCGCACCCCGCAGGGCTCGAGCAAGGGTGCGATCATCAAGGAGGTCTTTCGCGGCAGTCCCGCGGCGGCGGCGCAGATCAAGCCGGGAGACCGACTGATGGCAGTCAACGGCCGGCCGGTGGAGTCCTATCTGCAGTTGCTGAGGCGAATCGCGTTTCTTCCACCCGGATCGAAAGTGAGTCTCTCGCTGATCAGCGGCGCCATTGCTCGGGAGGTACACGTCCGGCTTGGCCAACGCCCTCCGGCGGATCCCGCTCAAGCAGGTCCCGACCACAGCGACAGCCTGGGGATGGTGGTTCGAGACGCGACGCCGGCGCCTTCATCCGAGGAAAAGCAGCCGCCAAACCGCGGCGTCGTGGTGTCGACGGTCATCCCCGGTGGCGCCGCGGCGCAAGCAGGTCTTTCGGTGGGCGACTTGATCACCGAGGTGAACCGGCGGCCGGTCCAGGACCTCCGCGCCTACGAAGCGGCGCTGGAGCGCACCGGAAGCGACCGGCGCGTCCTCGTCCGTTTCCAGCGCGGCGAGGCAGTCAAGTACGTTGCCTTGAGCCTCCACTGAGAGACTTCTTCAGGGCCAGGAACCGACAATTTCGCCCGTTCGCCCGTTCGTCACTTGCAGCGCATTGATTCGGGACTTGATCCCGCGAATTCTCTCTCCTCGCTTTCGCGGCAGCGTCCAGACATCCTGGGGAGTGAAGACCACTTCGACCCGCAGCTCACGCCCGGTGATGAGCCGCTGAAGTCTTGTGGCATCCCAATCTTCCGGTGCCCTTCTGCGCATCGTCAGCAGCGGCAGGAGAGGGTTTCCCGCGTTGTCCGTCTGCTTTGGCGCGCCGTGCGTCACCGCGTAACGTCCAGCGGCGAAGAAGGGCGTCAGCCGCAGCTCGTACTCCCTGCTCGCCGCGTCGAATCTTCCGGCGGAGAGAAGCCGCGCGCTATCGTCGCCGAGCATGATCACGAATCGCCGACCGTTGGACGTCTCCCGAAACGAGATTGCCTGCGCGTGGCATCGCGGTCCGCTTCCCGAATCGCAGTCGCCGATGTACTTCTCGAGGAACGAGGACAGGTTGCCCAGCGGATCGGCGGCGCTGCGCAAAGCCGCAAACTTTGAATCGCTGCTCGCCAGGGCGGGCAGGGCGATCCACATCGACAGAGACAAAAGGCTCAAATTCGCGCTCCTCGAGATCTAAACCGGAGGTGGTTTCAGGTAGATATTTTGACTACATTAAACTACTCGATAGCATCCGGCTTGGAGGGCGATACCGTGGACCAATTCGGAGGGCAGGCCGTGGACGAGCGACGCAGGAGCCTTCGTTTCGACAAAGTGTTCACCGTCCACCTGGGAACGCCCCAAGGCGTCACTCGCGGCGTCGGCCGAAACATCAGCGCCCAGGGAATGTTCGTGGAGACGCAAGAGCCGATGCCCCTGGGCGAGAGGGTGAGCGTCACCTTCTCCGGGCAGGACGGCACCGAGATCACCTGCTTTTGCGAGGTCCGATACCAGGTCGCTCTTTCTTATGGGAAGAAGGATGGAAACGAGGGCTTCAGCCGGGGGATCGGCTTGAGAATTGTGGCATACGACGTCCGCGAGGACCAGCCTGCCCCCTCGTTCGCGATGAGGGAACGCGTGCTGCACTGATACCCTTTTTCCCGTCGGCTTTTCGACTTGCCTATTGCGAGAAGCCCTCGAGCTGGTAGTGCGCCTCGATGCGCTTGAGGGCCAGAATCATTGCCGCGCAGCGCATATCGACCTCCTTGCCGATACAGAAGCGGCGGCTGTCGTGCATCTCCGTTTGCCTCGGCACGTTGCGCGAGATGTCGCGGATGATCCTCCAGTTTCGCTTCATCCCGAACTCGAGCTTCCGGTTGACCTCCGCTTCGCTCCAGGCCTCCATCCGCTTGTTCTGGATCCACTCGTAGTAGCTGACCGTCACGCCGCCGGCGTTGGCAATGATGTCGGGAATCAGATCGATGCACCGGCGGGTGATGATCTTATCCGCCTCGGGTGTGGTCGGACCGTTGGCGCCCTCGGCGATCAGCCTTACTTTAAGCCGTTCCGCGATCTCGGCGGTGATCTCCCCGCCCAACGCCGCCGGAATGAGCAGGTCCGCCTGGATTTCAAAGAGGTCCTTCTTATTGATTCGCTGCGCCCCCGGGAAACCGAATACGGAACGCTTCAAGTTCTTCGGATCCTGCACGTACGAAA
>WNFC01002993.1_pt1 | contig 18216 bp, 14 predicted proteins | sample 5400541 | NCBI WGS metagenome assembly WNFC01 (sample SAMN13153342, study PRJNA577476) | soil metagenome | isolation source: 120 cm saprolite under Douglas fir tree site 2 hole 2 replicate 1 | place: USA:California | collected 2015-04-18
TGCAGCTGGTCGAGGCGTACATGAAGGAGCAGGGCCTGTTCCATTCGGCCGGCGCGCCGGAGCCGGTGTACTCGGACACCCTGTCCCTCGAGCTCTCGACCGTCGAGCCGAGCCTGGCCGGGCCGCGGCGGCCGCAGGACCGCGTGGCGCTGCGCGATCTGCCCCGGAACTTTCATCTCGCGCTCCCGGCGCTGGTGAAGCCCGCGTCGCCGGTCGCGCCGGCCGTGAACTCGGGCCGTTGGGAGGCCGAGGGCGGCCACGTGGCGACCACGGTGGAGGCGCCGCCCCGACGCCGCACCCATGTCGATCTCCGGCTCGACGGCGTGGACTGCGAGCTGCACCACGGCTCCGTCGTGATCGCGGCGATCACGAGCTGCACCAATACGTCGAATCCATCGGTGATGATCGCCGCCGGGCTGGTCGCGAAAAAGGCAGTGGAAAAGGGTCTCAAGGCTCAACCGTGGGTGAAGACCAGCCTCGCGCCCGGCTCGAAGGTGGTAACGGACTATCTCCAGCAGGCCGGCCTCATGCCGTACCTCGAGCAGCTGCGGTTCCACCTCGTGGGCTACGGCTGCACCACTTGCATCGGCAACTCGGGCCCTCTCCCCGAGGCGGTGTCCGCTGCGGTCGCCGAGGGGGAGCTGGTGGTGTGCGCGGTGCTGTCGGGGAACCGCAACTTCGAGGGGCGGATCCAGCAGGAAGTGCGGGCGAACTACCTCGCGTCCCCGCCGCTGGTCGTCGCGTACGCCCTCGCGGGACGGATCGATCTCGATCTGCAGTCGGAGCCGCTGGGAACGGGCAAAGACGGGAAGCCCGTCTATCTGCGCGACGTGTGGCCGTCCGCCAAGGAAGTAGACGAGGTGATCCGCACGGCCGTCAAGTCGGCGATGTTCCAGAAGGAGTACAGCGAGGTGTTCACGGGCGACGAGCGCTGGCGCGGGCTTCCCGTCCCCGCCGGCGATCGGTTCGCCTGGGAGCCCGACTCGACCTACATCCGCCGGGCGCCGTACTTCGACGGCATGCCGCGCACCCCGGCGCCCGTCACCGATATCAGGGGCGCGCGCGTATTGTGTTTCCTGGGTGACAGCATCACCACGGATCACATCTCGCCCGCGGGCTCCATCCGCAAAACCAGCCCGGCCGGCCAGTACCTGATCGCGCACGGGGTGAAGCCGGAAGATTTCAACTCGTACGGCGCGCGCCGAGGCAACCACGAGGTGATGGTACGCGGCACGTTTGCCAACGTGCGCCTCAAGAACCTGCTGGCACCGGGGACCGAGGGGCCCGTCACCCTGCACCTCCCCGAGGGCGAGCAGATGACGATCTACGACGCCTCGGTGAAGTACCAGGCCGAAGGCGTGCCCCTCATCGTGATCGCGGGGAAGGAGTACGGATCAGGCTCGTCGCGCGACTGGGCGGCCAAAGGACCGCGGCTGCTCGGCGTGCGCGCCGTGATTGCGCAGAGCTACGAGCGGATCCACCGGTCGAACCTCGTGGGGATGGGAATCCTGCCGCTGCAATTCCTGCCCAACGAGACGCCGGAAAGTTTGGGGCTGACCGGAAAAGAAGTGTTCGAGATCACGGGACTCGCTGCTGTGCTCGCGGAAGGATTTCCGCGCGGCAAGGAGCTGGTGGTCAAGGCCACTCGGCCCGGAGGTTCGAGCGCTGAATTCACCGTGACAGTGCGAATCGACACGCCACAGGAGTTGCAGTACTACCGGCACGGGGGGATCCTCGAGTACGTGCTGCGGCAGCTATCATCGCAGCGCGCGCCTTGACACATGTTACGGTCGTGTCTAGAGTGCGTATCAGAACCTAAGAAAGTGGAACCCAGGATGCATGACGCGGTGTTGAACTCCAATTGCCGCTGGGCGAGTCCCTGAGCGAGCCGGCCCGTTGGGTGGCACCGTCGTGTGCCAACGCCCCCCTCCGGAGCTGTCCCCGGTGGGGGGCGTTGATTTGGTATCGACGAGTGAGGAATGACTGATGAAGCGATATCTGCTGGCAAGCGACTTCGACCAAACCCTCAGCTTCAACGACTCGGGGATCATCCTGAGCGAGCTGTTGGGCATTTCCGACTTTCGCGAAAAGACCGCCGGGCTGTCCCGCATCCATTTGGTGCAGCAAGGGGCGGAGCTGGCGTATCTGCTGCTCCACGACCCGGAGTACCGGCGGGTGAGGAAGGAGCACCTGGTCGAGGTGGGTAAGCGGGTTCGTCTGAAGCAAAACCTGAGCCTGCTGCCGCGCCTGCTCGGCGAGCTGGACGGGTACGACTTCGCCTTCTACGTCATTTCCGCCGCTCCCCAGGAAGTGATTCAGTCGGCGCTGGACGGAATCGTCCCGCCGGACCATATCTACGGGACGCGGTTCCGCTACGACCCCACGTCGGGCGAGATCCAGGCGATCGAGCGGGTCACGGCCGGATACGGCAAGGTGGCCCTGCTCGAGGAGCTCCGCGCGAAGCTGCCGGTGGGCCACGACCGGGTGATCTACGTGGGCGACGGCAGCTCCGACATTCACGTGATGCTGCACGTCAACCGCTTGAACGGACTCACGATCGCCGTGTCCGAGAACAAGTACCTCGCGCAGATCGCGAAGCGCACGGTGCTGAGCGACGACGCGGTCAGCGTCCTGGTCCCCATCCTGGAAGACATCGTCGGCATGGACGCGAGCGGCATTCACGCACTGTTCGAGTCCCGCGGACTGGTGCTCCAGGAATGGGACAAGGTGCAGACCGATCTCCTCACCATCCGGGAGACGGACGCGGCGCCGCCGATGGTTGCGTGACTCGGGGGTACGGGCATGCCTGATGCGGTCGGGTGGCTTGCGACGGCCATCTTCGCGATTTCCTACTTCTGCAAACGAACAACGACGCTCCGCCGCGTCCAGGGACTCGCCGCCCTGGCGTGGATCACTTACGGAATCTTGATCCACTCCCTCCCGATCGTCGTGGCGAACGTCATCGTGGCCGGCCTGGCCTTCGGGTCGTCGCTGTGGCGACGGCCGGCCGATCAGGGCTGATGGCCGATTGCCCGCACCCGGGCTTCGAGCGCGAGCCGCTCGAGTTTCTCGATCGGTAGGGCCAACAGCAGATCGATTCGGCGACTCAACAACAGAAACGCCGCTTCAAACGCCTCCCGCTTCGCAGCCTCGTCGCCCGTGACCTCGGCGGGGTCCGGCATGCCCCAATGCGCCATGATCGGCTGGCCAGGGAAGATCGGGCACGACTCCTTCGCTCGATCGCACACCGTGACCACGAAGTCCCAGGACTCCCGCTCCAACCCGTCGATACCGCGAGGGGCTTGGCCCCGCCAGGGCACGTTGTACTCGCGGAGCGTCTCGATCGCGTGGGGATTCATGCGATCGGCGGGGCGCGAGCCGGCGCTCTCGGCGTGAAATCGCTGTCTGCCCTTCCAGTTGAGCAGGGCCTCGGCCATCTGGCTGCGGGCGGAATTCCCGGTGCACAGAAACAGAACGCGGAACACGTCTGTTCGAGCGGTCACCGTCTGCTTGATCTCGTCGCCGCCCATAGGGTCACCTCTTCAAGTGCAGCAGGCCTGAACACAGCTCCCGGCGTGCTTCCCCGGCTTCACCTCGGAAGCGAACTCGCCGATCTCGTCGAGCGCGTCGCTGTTCAGCGCGTAGTACACCCAGCGGCCATCTCGTCGATCGCTCACTATGCCCGCGTCTTTCAGCGTCTTGAGATGGAAGGACAGGCGTGACTGCGCCGCATCGAGCACACCCTGCAGCTCGCACACGCAGCGCTCACCGTGTGACAACAGGCGCACGATCTCCAGCCGGGTTTCGTCCGAGAGCGCGTGGAACCGGCGGGCCGTGCGGCGGACGTTGCGAAGCGTTGTGATGGGCATGAGCATTAATATATCAACACAAGTTGATGTATCAATCGACGCGCCGCGACGGAACGGGGTATAAGGCCGACCATGCCGCGATACACCGTAGCAGTCGCCTTCGCCATGCTGGCGGGAGCCGCGTGCCCTGGGGGGCAGTCTCGGCAATCCCCCAACGGCGCGCCGGGCGCCCCGGCGGCGTCCGCCCGACCGGACCCCGCCTTCGCCGGGACCACGGCACGGCTTCACCGGGTCCCCCCCGGGTCCGGTGCCCCGGCCGCGATGCTCCGCTCCGTCACGGCTGCCACGGCGCGCGGCTACGATCGCGTCGTTTTCGAGTTTGCGAGTGACAGCGCGCCCGGCTACCACGTCGAGTACGCATCCGGTCCCGTACGCCGATGTGGGTCGGGGGATGTGGTGTCGGTGGCGGGCACCCACCGCCTCGTGGTGCGCTTCGAGCCTGCGCGCGCGCACGACGACCAGGGCAATCCGATCCCGCAGCAGCGCGAAGTCGCGCTCGAGCTGCCAGCCGTCAAAGAGATGAAGCTGGTGTGCGATTTCGAGAGCCAGGTCGAGTGGGTTATCGGCGTCGCCGGCGCCAAGCCGTTCCGTGTGTCGGAGCTCACGGGACCCGCGCGACTGCTCCTCGATGTGAAGCAGGGGACATGAGAAAGGCGCAGCTGGCGGTGCTCATTCTCTTCGCCGCTTGCCGCGAGGCTCCGGTCGAGCCCTGCTCACCCACGCGGCTCGTCGTCGCCCAAGGGGCGCAGCCGGCTGCCCGACGCTCGCCCTTCGACTCCGTGTTCCGGGCGGCCGGCGCCGAGTTCCACGTGCCGCCGGCATTGCTCGCGGGGCTCGGCTGGGTCGAAACGCGCTGGCAGATGGTAGAGGGGACGGAAGAATTCCCCGGGCGCGCTCCGGCGTTCGGGGTTATGGCGCTGCGGGGCGCGGCGGTCGAGCGGGGAGCGGCACTCGCGGGGGTGCCGGTGGAGGCGGCGCGCCACGATCCCATCGCGAACATCCGTGCCGCCGCCGCGTTGCTCGACTGGTATGCGCGGGAGGCCGGCATCGACCGGACCCGTATCGAGGCATGGTCCGTCGTCGTGGCCCGCTACAGCGGCATCGAGCTGCCCGAAGGGCGTGCGGCGTACGCGCGCGACGTGGATCGCGCACTCGCGCGCACTGCGGCCGGGCCGAGCCTCGCGCCCCCCGCGGCACCGGGCGTCTGCCCCCCGCCTCCGGCGACCGGAGCGCCAGACTACGCGCCGGCCGCATGGCGACCGTCGCCCAACTTCGACCAGCGGGCTTCTGATTCGACTGGCGCGATCCATCTGGTGATCATCCACACCTGCGAGAGCAACTACACGGGCTGCTGGAGCTGGCTCGTGAATCCCGTTTCGCAGGTGAGCGCCCACTACGTGGTGAACGAGGACGGAAGCGAAATCTCCCAGCTCGTGCTGGAGCGGAACCGAGCGTGGCACATCGCGGCGCTGTACGACTGTACGCTGAACCGACGCCACGACTGCTGGCTCGACGGAGCCCAGAGCAACCACTTCACGGTGGGGATCGAGCATGCGGGCTTCGTGTCGCAGGATTCCTTCCCTGGCGCGCAGCTCGAGGCGTCGGCGGCGCTGGTGTGCGACATCACCCGCGACCGCGGTGTCCCGCGCGACTGGCAGCACATCGTGGGGCACGGGCAGCTGCAGCCGGCCAACCGCACCGATCCGGGACCCCACTGGCCGTGGATCGCGTACGTCCATCGGGTGCAAGCCCAGTGCGGGGAACTGGTGGTGGACGATTCGGCCGAGTTCAACGATTTGGGCGTAGCGGCAGCGGCGGTGCCGGCGGCGTGGCCGGCTGCGGACACCACACCCGACTTCTACGGCGGCGGTTACCATTGGGCGCCCACCCAGCCGGATGCGACGGACGGGGCGGTGTTCTCGTTCCAGGTGACGAGGGCGGGCCCGCGCACGGTCGACGCGCGCTGGACGAGCGGGTCGAACCGCTCACCGCTGACGGCTTACGCCGTCATCACCTCCGCTGGCGACACGATCGCCACCGTGACGGTGGACCAGCGGACTGGCGGCGGGAGTTGGCGCCAGCTGGGGACCTGGACGTTTCCGGCCGGATGGAATCGGGTCGTGCTGCTGCGCCGTGGCGCGAGCGGCTCGGTGGTGGTGGCTGACGCCGTGCGCGTGCGTTAGTGCGCAGTGCGGGCGACCGGCCGCAGCCGTAGATAGACCGCCAACCCCAGCGGCGTGCGACGCCCGTACACCGCGGCGAGGCTCGAGGGGACGAAGTTCACCGATCCGCGCACGCCTACACCCGCGCTCAGTCCCGCGATATCGGCGACCGTCCGCAGGTACCCAACCGCGACGGCGCCCATATCGTACTCAGTCGCCGGGGGAGCGGAAATCACCAGCTCCTCGGCGCTCTTCGTTATATACTCCGCACGCCCGAAGATCGCGTTCGTCCCATCGAGGTCGAGATTGGACTCGAGCGCGACGCTATTCGACACGCGTCCGGAGCCGAGCGGGTCGTTCGCGCCCCAGATCAGCGCGCTCGCCCACCGTCCCTCCTTGCCGAACCCCTGGGTCGTAAGTGCGGAGGCTCCGAACCGGTGCAGTGATTCATCCGGGTGCAGCGCCTCGGGACTCTTGAGGTAGGCGTACCATCCCGACACGCTCCAGCGCAGCCCCGGGTTCGCCGTCAACCGGACGCTGTAGGAATCGAGCTTCCGGCCGGAGTAGTCGAAGCCCGTGCGTTCCTCGTCGGGCTCCCGGCCGTTGAACCACGAACCCTCGAGCTTTACCGCACGCGTGAACACCCCCGCCGTCGCGACACCGAACGTGATGTGCGTACCGTCCTGCCAATGGTGGGAGATCGGGGCGAGGGGATCGTCGGCGGCCGAGGGCCGGTGCGGGAACGCGACGGGCCCCAACGCTGGCTCGCCGACGGGCGCGAGATAGAGCGAGAGCGCGAGATTTCGGGCCACCGGCCGCTCGTACAGCGCCGCAAGCTCCATGAAGAGGTCGTGCGGATGTTGGCGGTCGTGCACGGGAACACCCCGGTTCGACTCGCCGGTCTGGAGCAGCAGCGGGTAGCCGGCGGAGCCGACGCTCCAAGGGTCGGTGCTGAGCATGCCCCGGAGGTGAAGTTCTCCACCGGCGAGCGGGCGGCTCGCGTCGAGCATCGCCCAATCGAGCAGGGCCAACTGGTCGTCGCCCCTGGGCCCGCCTTGCCGGTCATACTGGAGAAACGCGCTCCCATGGAGCATCAGCGTCCACGCTCCCAGCGTCACGTGGGAAGCATGCATCGGCGACGAATCCGGCAGCCAGGACGTCCCCGATCCCTGGCGCGTCTCCGGAATGCCGAGCGGCGGCTCGCTCATCTCCATCGAATGTTGCATATGCATCTGCGCTCGGAGCGGCCACGTCGCGCAGGCGACGAGCGCCAGCAACAGCCTTCGCATATTCGATCTCCTCAAGCCAAAGTCGAGCGCGCGCCGTTCGTACGGCGCGGACACACTACACGCGGGATGGTCGACTAGGCTTGAGGAGGTGGAGCGAGCGGCGGAGCGAGATAGGAGATCAGCGCGGAGCTCGGTCCCGCTGAGACCAAGCGCGACGCCGCCCGCGGCCCGACTGGGATGCTACGCCACGCTGGCGCGACGGTACCGCCCGTCGGGCAGGTGCCGCCGGTCGCGCAGCCGGCATCCGAATGGCAGGTGTCGTGCCCTGCCGACGCAGCAGTCAGGGTCGCGACGTGAGAGCTGTGCTCGGGGGCCGCTGCGTGCGCGTGCATCGCGCACGGCGCCACCGCCCTGGCCATGAACGATACACACATGGGCAGAGCGCCCCCCTGCGCGGCAACCGCGAGCGCCGCGGCGGACGCGAGGCATCGCACCAGTGTCGGATAACGGCGACCGCCTGTCATCGGGTCAATTATACACCGGCAGCTACGCCGCGGCCGCGCCCCAGCAGCTGGGCGTTGATCGCCACCACAACGGTCGATGCCGACATGAGCACTGCGCCGAGCGCGGGCGAGAGCAGGATCCCGGCGGGAGCCAGCACCCCCGCGGCGAGCGGGATCGCGACCGCGTTGTAGCCCGTGGCCCACCAGAGGTTCTGCACCATCTTGCGATAGGTGGCTCGAGCGAGTTGAACCAGCGCCGGCACGTCCCGCGGATCGGAGCGTACCAGCACGATGTCCGCAGATTCAATGGCCACATCGGTGCCCGCGCCGATCGCGATCCCGACATCCGCCGCAACGAGTGCGGGTGCGTCGTTCACGCCGTCGCCGACCATCGCGACGGTGAGGCCCCGTCGCTTCACCTCCTCGATTTTCGCCGCCTTCTGGTCCGGTAACACCTCGGCGAAGTAGTCGTCCAGGCCGAGCTCGGCGGCGACCCAGCGAGCCACGGTGGCCGAGTCGCCCGTGAGCATGATCGGCTTGATGCCCATCGCCTGGAGGCGTTGCAATGCCTCGCGCGAATCCCGGCGGACGATATCGGCGAGGGCGATGGCTCCGACCGGTTTTTCGTCCACCAGGACGAACACGACGGTCTTCCCCTGCTCGGCGACGCGCGCCACCCGTGCGTCAGCGGCGGCCAGGCCGTGCTCATTGAGAAAGCCCGGACTCACCACCTTGACCGCGATGCCGTCCACCGTACCCTGCGCGCCTTTCCCTGGGATGGCGGCGAACCCGTCGGGCGCCGGATACTGCACGGCGCGTTCCCTCGCCGCCCGCACGATCCCGGCGGCGATCGGGTGCTCCGAGCGGCTCTCGAGCGCGGCGGCGAGGCGCAAGATGTCGTGCTCGGACCGCCGGTCGAGCGGTACGATGTCCGTGACGCCGAAGCGCCCCTCCGTCAACGTGCCGGTCTTGTCGAACACCACCGCGTCCACCTCGCGGGCCCGCTCGAACGCGGAGCGGTCGCGGATCAGGAGCCCCTGCCGGGCAGAGAGGGCGGTGGACACCGCGACGACCACCGGTACCGCGAGGCCCAAGGCGTGCGGACAGGCGATCACCATGACGGTCACCATGCGCTCGAGCGCGAAGCTGAACTCGCGGCCTGCGCCGAGCCAGGCAACCAGCGTAAGCGTCCCGCCGCCGATGGCGATGAGGGTGAGCCAGAGGGCAGCACGGCTTGCGAGATCCTGAGTGCGGGAACGGGTCTCCTGCGCCGTGCGCACGAGCTCGATGACCTGAGAGAGGTAGGTGTCTGCACCCGTCCGCCGGATCTCGAGGGTGATCGCGCCCTCGCCGTTCACGGCGCCGCCGATGACCTCGTCGCCCTCGCCTTTCTCCACCGGCTGGGACTCGCCGGTCAGCATTGCCTGGTCGACGCTCGTACGGCCCTGAACGATTCGCCCGTCGGTCGGGATCTTTTCGCCGGGCTTCACGAGCACCCGGTCACCAGGCCGCAGGTCATCGATCGGGACGTCTTCGACGGAGCCGTCCGCCCGGACGCGATGCGCCTCGGCCGGGAGCAGCCGCACGAGCTCTTCGAGGGCCCGCGAGGCGCCGAGCACCGAGCGCATCTCGATCCAATGGCCGAGCAGCATGATGTCGATCAGCGTCGCCGTTTCCCAGAAGAACACGCTCCCTGGGAGCCCGAAGACAACGAGCGCGCTGTAGACGTAGGCCACCGTGATGCGAGCGCGACGAGTGTCATCATCCCCGGCAGCCTCTTCCGGAGCTCGTCGATGAGACCGGTGAGGAACGGCCAGCCGCCGTAGAAGTAAACCGCGGACGCGAAGCCGAACTCGACGAAGCCATCGCCTGGGAACGCCAACGCCCCCCGGAGACCGAGGAAGTGTTGGATCATCTCGGACGTCAGGAGCACCGGAACGGTGAGCGCCAGCGACACCCAAAAGCGACGGCGGAAGTCGTCCACCATGTGGGCGTGATGGGACGGAGCGTGGTCTACCGGCGGCCGCGCTCCGGTATCGTGAGCCGCTGAATGGTGATCGTGAAGATGGTCGTCGTGCGTGTGCATCTGGGTTCGCTGCGGTGACCTGGATGCGATTAGTGAGTCTCGAACGTCACTGTGGCCCACTTGGACTCGTAATCGAGTCCTCGCCCGGTGGCACGCACCATGTGCACCAACTTGACGTACCACCTCCCCGCCGCGTCGAGCGTCACCTCGGCAACGCCGTCGGGGCCGGTACGGGTGCTGCGCTGCGCCAGCATCTTGCCACCCGCTTCCCCACCCCACAGCACCATCTGGTTCGCCACCGGACGGCCGTCCACCAGGCATCGCACTCGAAGCGGCCTGCCGCGGTCGAGAGTGTAGGGGTTTTCCAGTGGGACGATTTCGGCCGGGTAACCGAGCACCGCGTTGAAGTCGTTGCTGCGACGCTGGCCCACCTGGAGCACCGCCTTCACATGCTTGGAATACCGCTCCCGCGCAGCTTTGCCGAGCTCGTGGTCGCGCCGTCGTGCCTCGAGCACATCGGGGATCCCATCCTCTTCCAGGTAGGCATTGAAATCCTCGGCCCGAAGGTCGATCTCGCGTGCGCGAGTGGAGACACCGACCACGTACGTGCCGGGCGCACCCAGGGCAAGGCTGAGCAGGCTCGTGCTATCCGGTCCGCGGCTCCACGCCGTCGCCGCCCGAAGCGCTGTCCGCCCCCCGGGCGAGACCGCGCTGATGTCCGCGATTCGCTCCGGCGCTACGAACCCTTCGCTCTTCGTGAATGTGCCATTCAGGACCATGATCCGCGCCCGCGCCTGCGGTTCCAGGAAGTACGTGTCGAGCTTGAGGAACAGGTCGTGAGCCAGGGCCACCGACGCCAGCAGGAGCAGCACGCCGGCGACGAGCGCCGTGACCACCGCCGATTTCATGTAGTGTGAATAGTATGCGCCGAGCCTTGCTCCCGCGACGCAGTGGCGGGATGTTCCGGCTCATGGTGCAGCTGACCCGCGCACTAAACCTGTTCGCGGCCATCGCCGTCGTCGGGAGCGATGTCGCGGCGCAGGGCCCGGACGCGTGGCGGCCTCAAACGGTGCCGCTCTTCGGAGCGAGCTATTCCCCGGATATCGGCCTGCTCCTGGGCGCGGGCGTCAGTCACACGCGGTATGGATTCCGCGCGCTGCCTCCCAGCACGCAACTGCTCGCAGAGGCCGCCTACGCCACCAGCGCCAGCACCTACCGGATCGACGTGGCAGGTGAGTTCCGGCGGCCGCTGCTGCCGGCGATTCTCTACATCGAGCTGCGCGCCTCTGGTCTCGAGCTGATTCGGTTCTACGGAGTAGGCAACGAGACCGACGGCTCGCAGGCCGACAGCGTGTATCGGGTGCGCCAGGACCAGGTGCTCATCGCGCCGCGCGTGGCGATACCGCTCACGCCGCGACTGCGGCTCACCGTAGGATCGTCGTTCAAGTACGCTCACACCCCGATCGATCCCGGCACAGTGCTCGCCACGACAGGTCCCTATTACGGCACGGGGGACTTCGGTCAGGTCGGCGCAAGTGCGGGGCTCGATCTAGACACGCGTGACCACACGATCGCGCCGGCTCGCGGCCTGCGTGTGAGCATCGTCGGGCAGTGGCATCCCGCCGTCTGGGACGCCGTCCACCAGTTCGCGAGCGTCTCGGCGGAGGCGGCGACCTACCTCTCGCCAGGTGACCCGCCATCCGCGACCCTCGCCCTCCGTGCGGGCGGCGCCGCGGTGACCGGGACCGTCCCGTTCCAGGAGCTCGTGTACGTGGGGGGTGGCACCACGGTTCGGGGCTACGCCGAGCAGCGGTTCGCCGGACGGCGCGGCGCATATGGGAACGCCGAGCTACGCCTCTTGGTCGGTCGCCTGCCGTTCGCGGACGTGGGCATCTTGTGCCTGGGGGACGCGGGACGGGTCTGGATCCGGCGGGACTCCTCGGATCGCTGGCACGCCGCGGCGGGCGGTGGGCTGTGGCTCGCCTGGCAGCACCGCCGTGACCGCACGCTCTCGATCGCGGCGGCCAGGAGCCCCGAGCGCACGGCGATCTACGTCCGCTTCGGGTTCATGTTTTAGGGCCGTTGCGGCGCGTAACGCCAGGTTTTCCCTTCAGCCGCGTTACTCGATTCGGCCGTGCGGCCTCTTTAGCAGGGAAGCCCCAGCCCCGGGCGTCGAGCACGCCCCCAATCGTCCACAACCCTCAGCTCGAAACGGCGGACGCGATCTTGTCTTCTAGCGCAGCGCGCCTGAAGCACCGATGGAGCCGCGACCGTACCGCGCCCGTCCTCCGTCCGATAGCGGGTGTCGACGTCACGGTGATCATTCCGGCGTACAACGAAGCCGCCAGCGTCGCCGACACGATCAAGAGCCTGCAAGCCCAGACCACGCCGCCCGCCGCGATCATCGTCGTAGACGACTGCTCGACCGATCAGACGGGCGAGGTGGCCCGCGTGCTCGGCGTCGTGGTGGTCCGACCGCCGACGAACACCGGCTCCAAGGCAGGCGCTCAAAATTTCGGACTCCGTTACGTCCGTACGCCGCTCACCGTTGCCGTTGACGCCGATACGATCCTCGCGCGGGACGCCCTGGAATCTCTGCTGCCCGCGTTCCACGATCCGGCCGTCGCGGCGGCGTGCGGCTTCGTGCTGCCGCAGCGGGTGCGCAGCGTGTGGGAGCGGGGACGCTACATCGAGTATCTGTTCGCGTTCACCTACTACAAGCGGCTCCAGGAGTATTACGGAAAGCCGCTCATTTCCTCTGGCTGTTTCTCGATGTATCGCACCGACATCCTGCGAGCTCACAACGGCTGGTCGAACCGAACCCTCGCCGAGGATGTCGACCTGACCTGGAGCCTGTACCAAGCGGGCCATGCCGTGCGCTTCGTGCCGGAAGCCGTCTGTTATCCAATCGAGCCTCGCACCCTCACGCTGATGGGAACGCAGCTGCGGCGCTGGTCACACGGGTTCGTTCAGAACGTCAGGCTCCACTGGCGCGGGCTTCTCGCCGTGCCCTATCTGCGCTCGGCTGTGGCGGTCGCTTTCTGGGATGCGACGATCGCCGCCGCGGTTTACCTAGTGCTCCTGCCAGTCCTCGCGCTCCTCCTCGCGAGGCCCTGGATACTGGTCGGGTACGTGATCGATGCCCCTGCGGTAATCGTGCCGGTCCTCGCCGGCGCCGCACAGCGACGAGAGATCCGCCGCGCGATCGCGAGCATCCCCGCGTTCTTCGTGCTGCGAACCGTCAACGCGGTGTTCTTTCTGCGCGCGGTCTGCGCCGAGCTGCTGCTCGGTCGCTCGCTGCGTGTGTACGAGAAGGGGCACTGACCATGACGGCCGGGCTGCCAGGGACCGGGATCGGGGGGATGTTCTACCTGCTGAGCGCGCTCGCGACGCCCCTGCGAGAAGGCTACTTGCGGTTGCGAGGCCGCCGGTCCCGGGGGTGGGGCCTGGTTGCCGCGCAGACGACGCTCGCGAGCGCGATCCTCGCGGGCTTATGGGCGACGGGCTGGCTCCTGGGCCTCGCGCTCCGCGCGTCTCATCGCGTCTTCCCCGCCGCTGCCACGTTGGCTTCGGGCAACCTGCTGCCCGCCGTAGCGTTCCTCTTCAGCGTCGGGACCCTGGCCATCGTGCTCCTCGGCGTCGAGATGTTGCGCCTGTGGGTCCGCCGGCGGCCGGATCCCGAGAGCACCATCGACGAGTACAAAAGCCGGCGTGCCGTCGCGGCGGGCGAGCGCCGGAGCCGGATCCTGCCCTTCGTCCTCGGAGCGGTCGTCGCGGCATACGCGCGACCGGCGGCCGCGCAGGGTGCGACCCTCGCCACTAGTCATCTCGGCCGCGCGGACTCGGCGTACACAGCCGGGGATGCGCGGGCCGCCGCGCAGGAATACGCCGCGGTGCTCGCGGCCGACCCGTGGAACTCCCACGCCACGTATCGCCTCGCGCAGCTGCGCCGCCATGATCCCCGGTTGGCACTGCGGCTGTTCCGCCGCTATGTCGCGCTCGAGCCGTCGGACCCATGGGGGTACATGGCGGTGGGGGAAGTGCTGGCGCGCACGGGGCGCTACGGCGAAGCGCTGCGCTACTATGACGATGCGTTGCGCCTCGCCCCTGGCGAGCGGGACGCCGTGGTGGGTCGCGCGCGGACCTTGGCGCGAGCGCGCCGAACCGGTGCCGCCATCGTGGTCTACGAGCGGTGGCTCGCCACCCATCCCAAAGACGCCGAGGTACGACGCGAGCTGGTCGCAGCGCGGGTGGCGGCCGCCCCCGCCATAACGCCCCTGGTGGGCGGCAGCCACGACTCTGACGGGAACACCACGCTCCGGCTGGGCGGTGCAGCCGAGCTCGGGGCCCCCGGGCCGGTACGGGTTGGGGTGCGGGCGACCCGCGAGCGGGTCGGCGGCGCGGTGACCCACGTCGGGCTCGACGAGCTCGCGCTCCGTGCCGCGGCCCGGCCCAGCGGCGCGTTGCAGATCGAAGCGGAGGGGGGAGCGACCCGGGTCGACGCCGTGGGCGGTGCGGGGGCGACAATCACCCCGACGGGCCAGCTGCGTGCCCGATGGCGCGATCCGATGGGCGGACCGGCAGTCGATCTCCGCGCGCGGCGCAACGTGATCGACGCGAGCCCTCTCCTCGTGACGAACCGGGTCGTGCGAACGGAGATCGGCGCCATTATCGAGGTGCCCGTCGCCAGTGGACTCAAGCTCCGCGGGATTGGCCGCACCGCCGCGTTGAGCAGCTCCTTCGACCTCAACCACCGGACCACCTTCGCCGGTGTGGCGGCGGTGGCTGTGACGCCGAGTCTCGAGGTGTCGGGCCAGGTCCACGAGATCCGCTACTCCAGGCCCAGTAGCGCGGGATACTTCGCTCCCCGGCTCATCCAGATCGCGCAGGTGGGATCGTATATCGAGCTCGAGACCGCCCGGTCTTTCGTGCTCGCGTTCGATCTCGGCGCAGGCGTGCAGCGCGTGGCCCAACAGGGTGCCGCGCTCGGGCCCTGGCGTCGCGCCTTGCGATTCTATTCGCTGATCGCGGTGCCGTTGGCGCCGGGGCGCGAGCTCCGGTTCGAGCTGGACGGCGACGATTCAGGCGTCGCCACCGAGTCCGCGACGACCGCGCAGTGGCGCTACGTCTCGATGCAGCTGTCGCTGCGCGTAGCCCTGCCCTGACGCCCCAACGGCCGGACCCCTGAACTCCGCGCCCTCCCCGGCGTATACAGAGTGGCGTAACTTCCCGACCCCCGACCCCCGGACGCCTGAGGAGCATCGCATGCGCATCGCGTCGTTCAGCATCGTCATCATCCCTCTGCTCGTCGCCTGCGTCGCTCCGACCCCGGGTGCGGTCCGTCAGGGGCCCGACCCCGTCTCCACGCGCTACATCAATCCCGGCACTCTCGCGGCGCTGCCCGGCTTCACGCACGCGGTGCGCATCGGACCGACGCTGTACGTGTCGGGTGAGGTCGCGCTCGATTCGACGGGCCGGCTGGTGGGTCCCGGCAACCTGCGCGCCCAGGCCGGCCAGGCGTTCGCCAACCTGGCGACCGTGCTGCGGATCGGCGGGGCAACGCCGGCCGACGTCGCCAAGCTGACGATCTACGTGGTGAACTACTCGCCCAAGGACCTCGATGCCATCCGGCAGGCGGCGCCGGACTTCTTCCCGCAGCGGAACCCCCCCGCGGGGGTCGTGATTGGCGTGCAGTCGCTGCCGCAGGAGGGGTTGCTCATCGCGGTGGACGCGACGGCGGTGGTGCGAGCGATGATTCTGCCACGCGACCAGCGTACGGTGGAACGCCCCTACTAGCTCACTTCCCGACCAGCCCCGAAAAGAACGGCAGCACGATCGATACGGCGATCAGCAAGATGATGATCCATTCGAGCAGCTCCATGCGCTGCGTCGCCGCCCGGTCCGCCAGCTTTCCGTAGATGCCGTCCAGCGTCTGCAGCTTGCGCGTGATGCTCACGTCCCACTCGGCCAGGTGGAAGCGGCGCGACACGTGGCCGTACACCCGCGTGAGAAACTGCTCGCCGATCAGTTTCAGGGCATTCGTCACCTGCTCGAACAGGACCGCGGCGTCGAGCTGCAGGCGTCCCAACCGTTGGAGCGGAAGTCGATAGGGACTCGGCAGGAACCGCCGCAGACCGGGTGAGCGGCCGAGCAGGCTGTAGGCCTGCTCCAGCGCTTCATCGAGCTGCGCGTCCAGGTAGCGCATCTCCAGCAGCTGTGTGTTGGCGAATTCGATCACCGCCCGCACATCCTCTCCCTCCGGGTCGAACAGCAGCGTCACGTCGGTGTCGATCAGGGTCGCGTCGTTCGGTCCAAACGAGAGGCGCGACGCGAGGGCGTCGCTCACCTCCTGCTGCGACAGGGGGCGTGACTCGGCGCGCAGCACCTGGGCCACGGTCTGCGCGTACTCCGTCCACAGCATGGACGCCTCGAGCGGCTCGGTGAAGGCCTCGATCTGGAACACCACGTAGTCTTCGACGAAGTCGGCGAGGCGGGACCGAAGCGCGGCGTCGCCGAGTGCCTCGACCAGCTGCTGCACGCGGCGCCGGGAATCCGCCTGGAGCTGCTCGTTGCCGTACAGGATCGTGCTCAGCCCAGGGAGGTCGCTGAGCGGGCCCTGGAGGGGGATGGGGTAGCTCACGGATACGGCGCCGAAGTCGTACAGCACGAACTCCACGTACGGCGCCGTAACGTGGTCGCCCACGGCGAGTGGCTCCGCCGGCTCGGTCACCCGCAGCGGAGCGGGGTCATACTCGAAGAATGCCGGGGCGCGCCGCTTCTGCTTGACGGTCTGGCGCTGCGTCGCGCTCGCCAGCCGCCGCTCCGCCGCCGCGAGGTCCAACGCGTGCGCGACGTCGTAGGCGAACAGCACGTACCCGGTGCCTTGGGCGATGATCGGCGAAGCCATCCGTCAATCCTCCTGCTCCAACGCTCACCCCACCGCCGGCACTTGCGCTAGGCCGGCCCCTTGCCTTCCCGTGCCACGGTCGGTGTGGCGAACGCCGGCGCTGTCAGCAAGGGAAGTCCCAGGTGCTCACGCGCCCGGTTCAACGCGTCGTCGATGTTTCCGTGAATATTTTCCTCGCCCAGCTCGTCGTACAAGCCGGAGCGCTCGAGGGCGACGACGGGTTGGGCGTGCACGTCGGAGAGCAGCACCAGCGAGCCGTCGCGGCGGCTGCGCTGGACCAGATCCCGCAACGCATGCAGCCCGGTCGAGTCGATCGCGGGGACGTGTCGCATCCGCAGGATCAGCACCTTGGGCCGGACCGCGATGCGCCCCAATCGCTCCCGGAACGTTTCCGCCGCCCCGAAGAAGAACGGCCCGGTGATCTCGTACACCTCCACCCCCGCCGGCACGACCCGCCGCCGCACCGCGTTGGGATCGTTCTCGAAATCGTCTTTGGGATCCTGCAGCTCGTGCGTGAGCACGCTGATGTTCGTCACCTCCGCCATGCGGCGCATGAACAGGAACGCCGCCAGCACCATCCCCACCTCGATCGCCACCGTCAGGTCCCACAGCAGGGTCAGGAGAAACGTGGTGAGCAGCACCGCCACGTCGCTCTTCGGCGCCCGGAACTCGGCGAGAAACGTGCGCCACTCGCTCATGCTGTACGCGACCACCACCAGGATCCCTGCCAGCGTCGCCATCGGGATCAGGCCGGCCCAGCGGCCGAAGAACAGGGTGATGACGAGCAGAGTGACCGCGTGCGTGATCCCGGCGATGGGCGTCCGGCCGCCGTTCCGGACGTTCGTCGCCGTACGGGCAATGGCGCCGGTGGCCGGGATCCCGCCGAACAACGGCGAAGCGATATTGGCGACCCCTTGCGCCACGAGCTCCATGTTCGAGCGGTGGCGGCCCCCGATCATGCCGTCCGCCACCACCGCCGACAGCAACGACTCGACGGCGCCGAGCAGTGCGATCGTGAACGCCGCCCCCATGAGCCCAGGGATCTGTTGGAACGAGACCGCGGGAAGCGAGGGAGCAGGCAAGCCCGCGTGGATGACCCCGAACCGGCTGCCAATCGTGTCGACCGGCAGGTGCAGCAGCTGCACGGCTGCCGTCGTGACGATGAGCGCCACGAATGGACTGGGAATCCGCCGGTTAAGTCGGGGCCAGAAAACGATGATTGCCAGCGTGGCGACCGAGACCGCCACCGCCCACGGGTTGAGAGAGCCGAAATGCGCGGCAACCGACCGCCAGCGCGCCAGGAACTCGGCGGGCACCGGGCCCTCGAGCCCGAGGAAGTCTTTCACCTCCCCCGAGAAGATGATCAGGGCGATCCCGCTCGTGAACCCGATGGTGACGGGGTACGGGATGAACTTGATCGCCCCGCCCAGCCGCGCGAGGCCGAAGCCCACGAGGATGACGCCCGCCATGAGGGTCGCCATGGCGAGACCCTCCACCCCGTGTCGCTGCACGATGGCGTA
>WNFC01005594.1_pt1 | contig 18214 bp, 18 predicted proteins | sample 5400541 | NCBI WGS metagenome assembly WNFC01 (sample SAMN13153342, study PRJNA577476) | soil metagenome | isolation source: 120 cm saprolite under Douglas fir tree site 2 hole 2 replicate 1 | place: USA:California | collected 2015-04-18
TACTCCCCGGCTAAACCCGCAACCGCTCGGCGGAACCTAAAACTACTTCTCCGTCAACCTAGACCCCTTCCTCTACTGCAAGATCAACCCTCGCGTCTCTTCGCAGCTTCCGGAAAACGGTTTTTTCACAGCTTCAAAGACACGAGAAATGGGGCACCCGGTTGGTAGTTCTGACCCAGAGATCAATTCAGGAAATAGGTTCTGTAGAGCGTGTCTCTCTGCACCGGCTTAAATCCGGCGTCGCGGATGATGCGGCGGAGTTCTTCTTCGGTGGTGCAGTTGGTCACGCCGGCGGCGCGGACCACGTTTTCTTCCAGCATCACGGAGCCGACGTCGTTGCCGCCGAAGCGCAGGCCGAGTTGGCAGACTTTCAGGCCCTGGGTGACCCAACTTGACTGAACGTTCAGGAAATTCGTGAGGAAGAGCCGCGAGATGGCCAGGTTTTTCAAGTATTCGACGGCGGTGGCTTCGTCCCACCTGCGGCCGCCGAGCGCGGTGTTTTGCGGCTGGAATGTCCAGGGGATGAACGCCGTGAATCCGCCGGTTTCTTCCTGCAAGTCGTAAATCGCTTGCAGGTGGTTGACGCGGTGCTCGTGTTTTTCGCCGACGCCGAACATCATGGTGGCCGTGGTGCGCATGCCGAGTTGGTGCGCGGTGCGGTGCACGTTGAGCCAGTCGTTTGTCAGGCACTTCAGGCGCGCGATGCGGTGGCGGACTTCGTCGTCCAGAATTTCGGCGCCGCCGCCGGGAATGGAATCAAGGCCCGCGTCGCGCAGCTTGGAAATTGTGTCGCGAATCGAGAGGCTGCTGTACTCAGCGATGGCGATGATTTCAGACGCAGAATAACAATGGAGATGGATTTTGGGGAAGCGCTGTTTGATGCCGCGCAACATGCGCTCGTGCCAGTCAATCTTCAGGTCCGGATGCAGGCCACCTTGCATCAGCACTCCGGTGCCGCCGAGTTCGACGGTTTCGCGAATTTTTTCGTAGATGGTATCGAACTCGAGGATGTAGCCCTCTTTCGCCTGCGGTCCTTTCAGCGGACGGTAAAACGCGCAGAAGGTGCAGTACTCAGTGCAGAAGTTGGTGTAGTTGATGTTGCGATCAATGATGTAGGTGGCGACGCCTTCAGGGTGCAGCTTGCGGCGCACGGCGTCGGCTTCCATGCCGATTCCGATCAGGTCGTCGGAGGCGTAGAGGTCGAGAGCTTGCTGTTTGGTCAGAGACATGGTGGACAGACAATTCTACTTCATGATCTGTCATTTTCATGGTGTCATTCCGGTCGGCTTCCAACCGTGCGAGCCTGTTGTACTCGGGGCGGCATCGGCGCTGCCGAGGAAAGCAGGTTCCTGTCGGCCTGCGGCCGTTCGGAATGACAGAGCGTTGTTAGTTGCTTATATCAAGGCCGGTTTCGCGTCGGCAAAATGGAGTTCGGGGACGCGCGGCAGCACGCCACATTCGTATGCGTAACGGTAGAAAAGTCGCAGGCCGTCGAGGCAGTCTTCATCCAAATAATAATGAATGTTGGTGGTGAGGTATTGGCGGACGTCTTCTTCGCTCAAGCCCAGTTTCGGTGCCCATGTCCGAGTGATGTGCGCAAGGGTGGCGGGCATCAGGCCATGGTCGCGGGATTCCTGGAAAATGGCGGCCAGGTCCAGGCGAGAATCCTTCGTCGCATCTTGCCGGACCGCCCAGAAGGCGAACACGAACGGCTTACCGGTGAAGCGGTTCCACTCCTCCGCCAGGTCCCAGGTTCTGTACTGCGAGCGATCCACTTGCAGGGCGGGATCGCCGATCAGCAGGCAGGCGTCGTGCGTGGCCAGCATGGGATCGAGATCTGGGGGAAGGGAACTGAACTGCCTGCCGCCGCCCCAGTATTTTTCAAACAATACGCGAGTAAGGGCCACGGAGGTCAGGGAAGAACTGTCGAGCGCGACGGTGTTGATGGCGTCCAGCGGCTTATGGCTGACCAGCAGGATGGAGCGGACGGCATTTCTTGAGGCGATGCAGACTCCCGGCAGGATGGCAAGATTGGGAATGGTTGCGTAGGCGGCGGAAGGGATGATTCCGATGTCTGCCGTTCCGTGTTCCAATTCCGCAGCACACCGGGAGGGCAAGGTGTAAGCGATGTCGAAAGCGGAGCCGGCTGGCCCGTGCTCGAAGTCCCACATCAAGGGCGCAGTGTTTAGATAAGAGATGGCGGAAATGCGAAGACGGGTCATTAGAATCGGCCACTGGCTTCTAGCTGCTAGCTTCCAGCAAACTTTGGATGCCGCGCCTTTCTGACGCGGAAACAAAGCGCTACGCCGGGCTGTCCTTTTTCTGCGCGACTTCGATGCGGGCTTGCGCTACCCGGATCTTGGCGGTTGCGCGCGAGAATTCATCTGCCGTCTGCGCCGATTTTATGGACTCCTCGGCGCTTGCCAGGGCGCGCTGTGCTCTACCGACGTCAATTTCATCGGCGCGTTCTACGGTTTCTGCGAGTACGGTCACGCGGTCTTGCAAAACTTCTGCAAATCCCCAGGCAACTGCGAAGCGGTGCGACTGGCCGTTGGCGCGGTATGCGATCTCGCCCGCGCCAAGTTCGGTGATCAGCGGCGCGTGGCCAGGAAGAATTCCGAGATATCCGTTCAGCCCGGGAATTTGGACGGACTCCGCGTTGTCGCGGACGACCATTTTCTCGGGAGTTACGATTTCGAGTTGGAAAGAATCAGGCATAAAAAACAGCTCTTAGCTTTTAGCTGTTGGCCGTTAGCTCTAGCCCACTCAAGCCGGTTTGGCTAAAGGCTAATAGCTAATGGCTAAGAGCTTCTTACGCTGCCGCTTTCGATTTCTCGGCGGCTTCGAGAACCTCGTCAATGGTGCCCTTCATGTAAAACGCCTTCTCGGGAATCTCGTCGTGCTTGCCTTCCACAATCTCCTTGAAGCCTTTCACGGTGTCGGCGACTTTTACGTAGCGGCCGGGAGCGCCGGTGAATTGCTCGGCGACGTGGAAGGGCTGCGACAGGAAGCGCTGGATCTTGCGTGCGCGCGTTACCGTGAGTTTCTGCTCTTCGCTCAATTCGTCCATGCCGAGAATGGCGATGATGTCCTGCAGGTCTTTGTAAGTCTGCAACGTCTTCTTCACCGATTGCGCGACGTCGTAGTGTTCTTGTCCGACAATGCGCGGGTCGAGAATGCGGGAAGTCGAAGCCAGGGGATCAACCGCGGGATAGATTCCGATTTCGGTCAAGGCGCGGGAGAGCACGGTGGTCGCATCCAAGTGCGCGAAGGTAGTTGCAGGCGCGGGATCCGTGAGGTCGTCGGCAGGGACGTAGATCGCCTGCACCGAAGTGACGGATCCTTTCTTTGTCGAGGTGATCCGTTCCTGCAACTCGCCCATTTCCGTGGCCAGGTTGGGTTGATATCCTACCGCGCTAGGCATGCGTCCCAGCAGAGCCGAAACTTCCGAACCGGCCTGGGTGAAGCGGAAAATGTTGTCAATGAAGAGCAAGGTATCTGCGCCTTCAACGTCACGAAAATATTCTGCGACTGTTAACCCGGTGAGGGCTACGCGCAAGCGGGCGCCCGGTGGTTCGGTCATCTGGCCATAGACCAAGGCGGCCTTTGATTCCTCCGGCTTGCCCGGTTTGATCACCTTCGACTCAGTCATCTCGAGCCACAGGTCGTTGCCCTCGCGGGTCCGCTCACCCACTCCGGCAAATACGGAGAATCCGCCGTGCTGCTTGGCAACGTTATTGATCAATTCCTGGATGATGACCGTCTTGCCCACACCCGCGCCGCCGAATAAACCAATCTTGCCGCCCTTCAGAAACGGCTGGATCAGGTCAATCACTTTGATACCGGTTTCGAACATTTCCGCGGTCGTCGCCTGTTCTTCGAACGAAGGCGCAGCGCGATGGATGGGATGCCGCTCTTTGAAAGCGATGGGGCCAAGGTTATCCACCGGCTCGCCAATCACGTTCATGACACGGCCGAGGGTGCCGGGGCCTACGGGAACGGAAATCGGTCCACCCTGGTCGATGGCTTTCATGCCGCGGACCATGCCGTCAGTGGCCTCCATGGCGACGCAGCGCACGCGGCCTTCGCCGAGATGCTGCTGCACTTCCACAATTACGTTAATTTCTTTGGGGACGGTAAAGCCATCGCTGACTATGCGAAGGGCCTGGTAAATCGGCGGCATGGTCGCCTCGACGAACTGTACGTCCACGGCGGGACCGGTGATTTGGATTACTTTTCCGATGTTATCTGACATGAAAGCTTCTAGCTCCTAGCCGCTAGCTTCTAGCGTGCTCTGTCGTGATGGCAGCAATCTTTTTATTTAACGAGTGAACGTAAATTTCGCTTGTCTTGCTAGAAGCTAGTAGCTAGCAGCTAGAAGCTTCTTTTCACGCTGCTGCTCCACTCACAATCTCAATAATTTCTTTGGTAATTTTCGCCTGGCGGGCCCGGTTCATGGCCAGCGTCAGCGCGTCAATCATGTCACTCGCGTTGCTGGTCGCCGATTCCATAGCCGTCATGCGCGCGGCATGTTCGGCGGCAACTGACTCCAGCAGGGCATGAAGAATCTGTATGCCAACATACTTCGGCAGCAGCGAGCGAAATAGCTGTTGCGGCGGCTGCTCATAAATGTAATCCACGGGCGCCACGGCAAAGGCGGCAGCGTGGGCATCCACTTCGCGCGTGTCCGCGGGACGAATGGAGACCCCTGCGCCTTTGGCGGCTTCGAGGGCGCGCTGCTTGTCTTTGAGCTCCATTCCCTCTGCCTGGGCGATTTCAGGTGCGCCAATGTGCTCGATGGGTAACAACTGCTCCACCACCAGACGCTGCGCAATCACGGACTTGAACTCGTTGTACACGATGTAAACCGAATCAATTTCCGCATTCGCGTAGCGCTCGATTAGGCGATCGGCCAGTTCCGCGGCCAGCGAATATTCGACTTTGTTCAACACGCCCACCTGTTCGCCGACCAGAGTCGTACGCGGAGGCACGGTGGAATCGGCCTTCCTGGGTTCCACCTGCGCGAATCTGCGGCGGAGAAAATCGCGACCCTTGCGGCCAATGGCCTCAAGTTCAATGTTCTTCCCGGATCTCGATTCGATGAAACGCGTCGCGGCTTTCAGGATGTTGGCATTGAAGGCGCCAGCGAGACCTTTGTCACCGGTGACCACGATCAAGAGCACGTTCTGTTCATCCCGCTTTACCAGAAGGGGATGAAGAATTTCTCCGGTCGCGGAATCGTAAACATCCGCTCGCGACACCAGCGACTTTAAAACGTTGGTCAGCATCTGCGCATAAGGACGCGCCGCCAAGGCACGCTCCTGGGCGCGACGCAGTCGGGCCGCAGAAATCATCTTCATGGCGCGGGTGATCTGCCGCGTGTTGATCACGCTGCGAATGCGGCGCCGAATATCGAGAATGTTTGCCATTAGAACAAGCTTCTAGCTATTAGCTCCTAGCTTTTAGCTAAACCCTATTCAACCTAATACCAACTGCAATCCCTTTTCCTTCTGCAAAGGTCCAATGCCACGGATTGCTAGTAGCTAGAAGCTAGTGGCTAGTAGCTACGGCCTGCTGCTCCGCCACGAACGCCTCTTTGCATTCTTTGATCAGCTTTTTCATTTCGGCCTGGATGCTGTCATCCAGAATCTTCTTCTCCATAATGGTGCGCAGCAGGCCGGGGTTTGCCGACTCCACGTAACGGTATAACTCGGCTTCAAAGTCGCGTACTTGCTCGACTGGCATATCGTCGAGGACGCCGCTAGTTCCGGCAAAGATCATCAGGATTTGCTTGGAAAACGGCAGAGGCGAGAATTGTTTCTGCTTCAGGGCCTCGACCAGGCGCTGTCCGCGATTGAGTTGTGCCTGCGTAGCTTTGTCCAGGTCGCTGCCGAATTGTGAAAAGGCTGCCAGCTCACGGTATTGCGCGAGATCCAGTTTTAGACTGCCGGCAACCTGGCGCATCGCCTTAATTTGGGCGCTGCCGCCGACGCGGCTGACGGACAATCCCACGTTCACCGCCGGGCGAACGCCCTGATTGAACAGGTCGGTTTCCAGATAAATCTGGCCGTCGGTAATAGAGATGACGTTGGTCGGAATGTATGCTGACACGTCGCCCGCCTGAGTTTCGATGATGGGCAGCGCGGTCAGCGAGCCGCCGCCGTTCTTGTCGCTCAACTTGGACGCGCGCTCCAGCAGGCGCGAGTGGAGATAGAACACGTCTCCTGGATAGGCTTCGCGGCCGGGCGGACGGCGCAACAGCAGCGAAATTTCGCGGTACGACGCGGCGTGCTTCGAAAGATCGTCATAGATGACGAGCGCGTGGCGCTTGGTATCGCGAAAGTACTCGCCCATGGCGCATGCCGCATAGGGAGCGATGTACTGCATGGGAGCGGGCTCGGAAGCCGATGCCGCGAGCACGATGGTGTAATCCATTGCGCCGTAGTCAGAGAGGATCTTGACTACCTGAGCAATGGACGATCGCTTCTGCCCGACGGCGCAGTAAATGCAAATCAGGTCGTTGCCCTTGTTGTTGATGATGGTGTCAATGGCAATCGCGGTTTTTCCAGTCTGGCGGTCGCCGATGATGAGTTCGCGCTGGCCGCGGCCGATGGGAATCATGCTGTCGATCGCTTTGATTCCGGTCGCCATGGGCTCGCGCACCGGCTGGCGATCAATGACGCCCGGCGCGAGGCGCTCGAGAGCGATGAACTTGTCGGTCGAAATCGGACCCTTGTCGTCGATAGGCTGGCCGAGCGCGTTCACAACACGGCCGATCATGGCGTCGCCGACGGGGACGCTCATGATGCGTCCGGTACGCTTAACCTCATCGCCTTCTTTGATCTCGGTGTATTCGCCGAGGAGCACCACGCCGACCTGATCTTCTTCCAGGTTCATGGCGATGCCGGCGAGGCCGTGCGGGAACGAGAGCAGTTCGCCGGCCATGACTTTGTCCAGGCCATGTACGCGGGCGATGCCATCGCCGAGGGTGAGCACGGTGCCGACTTCATCCACCGCAATCTTGACTTCGTAATTCTCAATCTGCTGGCGGATTAATTGGGTAATTTCGTCTGCTTTGATTTGCATAAATTCAGCTCTCAGCTGTTAGCCTTTAGCTCTTAGCGTTGCTCCGCGAACTTTGCGGCGTTTCTTTGCGATCTTTGCGGTTAAATGCCCTTCGGTCGGGCAGTCCAGTCTGGCTCCAAGCTAAAAGCTAAGAGCTAGCAGCTAAAAGCTGCCTCATCCTCTCCAACTGTCCCTTTACCGAGCCGTCGTACACGGTGCTGCCTACGCGGGCGATTGCGCCACCTAGGATTGCCGCATCCTTTGTATAGCTAGCGCGGATTCGCTTGCTGGTTACCTTTGCCAGATCTTGCTCGAGTCGTGTGCGCTCTTCGGCGCTCAACTCGCGTGCTGTGGTTACTTCGGCTTCGGCGAATCCCAGGCGCTGGTTCAGTTCCTGCGCGAACTGGGTGACGATTTCGCTGATGAATCTTGTACGGCGATGATCAATCAGCACAGCAACAAAATTCCGCACTGGGCGCGAAATCCCCGCGCGCTGCACGATGCTGTCGAGCACCCTGCGCTTTTGTTCGGCGGCGATCGAAGGCGCGTCCCAGACTTCGCGAAGGCCTTTGTTGTCCCTCGCAAAAGCCGCCATCTGCTGCGCTTCGGCCAGGGTCACCGCGGGATCGAGGCGCATAGACATGACTACGTCAGCGAAAGCCCGCGCGTACGTGTTGGTGACAGTCGCCATGAATTAGGAGATCACGCTTTCTTCCCCGGGACGCCATCGCCCGAAAGCTCTTTTGCGAACCTGCGAACCAATGCTTGGTCGGTGGGCGCATCCACTCGAATCTGCTGGCTGGCCAGCGTGACTGCCAGGTCGGCGGCATGTGCGGTCAATTCGCGGCGCGCAGCTCGCGCCGCCGCGGCAATCTCCTGTTGGGCCGACTCGATAATCCGGCGGGCATCTTCCTCGGCGGCAGCTTTGATCCTTTCCTCTTCCGCGGCCGCGCTGGCTTGGGCGGTTGCCTGCATCTGTTCGATTTCTTCGCCCAGACGGCCAAGGCGCGATTCGATTTCGGAGAGGCGGCGATTGGCGTCCTCGCTGGCGGCGCGTGCTTCAGCGAGGGATTTCTGAATTGTGGCGGTGCGACTGCGGAACATCGCGGGTAAGTTTTTCTTCGAGAACCAAACCACCACGCCCGCAACGATGGCAAAATTCAGTACCACGGCCAGCCAGTACGCGCCGTCTATGCTCAGTCCGGTAATTTTGGAAAGCAGTTTCACTGAGGCAGAGTGCTTGAACGGGGTGGTTTCGTCGTCGCCTGATGTTTCCTTGGATTGGCTGGAACTCGATTGGTCGGAAGTCGATTCGCTGGAAGGCGAAGCGGAAGCCTTCTGCGCGGACGAGTCTGCGGGCTGCGATTCAGACGACTGCGCCAACCCAAATACCGAGAGTAGGATTGCCGCGGCCAGCAGCAATCCGAGCTTCCTGAGTCTGGGCTTTCTGAATTTGGCGTAGCTTGTCATCATCATTAGCCACCCGCCTGCGCCAATGCCGGCGCAAGCACGATGCGGATGATTTCCGACGCTAGCCGTCCGGCCTCGGCTTCCAGCGTAGTCTGGGCCGTCAGCTTGTCCTGTTCGATAGCCGCCCGCGCCTGTTGCACCTGTGCATGAGACTGAGTTCGAGCTTCGGCGAGCGCCGCCTCGCGAGCCTTCGCAGCCAGCGCGCGGCGCGCTTCCTGGGCTTTCAGAATTGCAATCCTCGCGTCACGCAACTTTTGTTCGTACTCGGCAGTCCGCTGCTCGGCCAGGGCAATGTCGGCCCGTGCCTTCTCGATTGCACCCTGCGTGCGGGCGTGCCGCTCGGCCAGAACCCGCATCAGCGGCTTATGGACGAGCACCGTGTACAGTCCATACAGCAAAAGAAAAAAAATAATGGTTGGGACGGAACCAAGCAGTAATTCGCTTATTTGTCGGAACGTTTCATCCATTATTGTCTGCTAGGTAGTGACCGGGCGAAAGGTCGCTTTCGAATGCTCAGGAACCATTAAATTTAGCAGTTTGCGAGGATTAGTGTCAACGAACGCACGGTCCGGAAATCGGCCGTTTCGAATTAGCGCAGACAAATCTTGGCGCGATAACTGTTCCCAAAATCATACGGATTTTACTGTATCGACGGGACGGTGCTTCGTTCGATACCTTACAGAAGTGCCAGCCCATACCGAAGCCCGCATTCAACAGCTTTGTACCGAGGCCCTAGCGGTCAAAACTCAATCCGACGTGGATCGGGTTATCCCAGAACTGCGGGCTGCTCTCGAGGAACATATTTCCCTGGCGAAATGTTCCCTCGAACTGCAGGCGAGCGCGTTTGCCCTTCTCAACGGATTGACCAGTAAAAATTCACCAAAGGCTTGATTCCGAGATTGCAGCAGACTGAAAAGTCAAAACAGCGCACGCACCTCGGATTGATTCTTATCCCGCAGTGCGTTCCTGGCTGAGTTTATCGCGGAAATCGTCCAGAGTAAAAAGCGGAATATAACGCGCGATTTTGGCGCGGATCTTGTCGCCGCCGCCTTCTTTGCGGTCAACGAGTGTGATTGCGGCCACCACTTTGCAACCCGCTTGCCCCGCGTCTTCAATGGCCTTGAGCACCGAGCCGCCAGCGGTGACAACGTCATCCACGATCACAACTTTAGTGCCCGGCTTGGGTGCATTCTCAATCAGGTTCTTGGTGCCGTGGGTCTTGGCTTCTTTGCGGACGAAGAAACCGTCGATGGCGAGGCCGCGCTGCCGCGCCTTCATCATGACCGCGACGATGATCGGGTCGGCGCCGTGGGTTAGCCCGCCGATGGCGAGCGGTTTTTCGGGGAGTTCCTGAATCACGTCGAGGACGGCGTCGCCGACTAAATCAGCTCCTTCGGAGTTGAGCGTGAGCCTTCGGCAGTCGAAATAGTGGTTCGACTGCTTTCCGCTGCTCAGGGTGATGGGGCCGAGAATGAGGGCGCGTTCTGCCAGTAGAGCCCTGAGCTTCTCGCGGGTGGATTCTTTGGTCATCGTAATGTTTAGGATAACAGTACTCCGCACACTGTTGCCCCTATCGAAACCGCGAATGAGCGGGCACACCTGACTGCCTGCGCTTGCGAAAAACCCGGGAGCCAGGAACTGAATCTAACTCTGGTTTGCAATTTCCCGGCGCAAGTCTTCCCAAATGCTTTCCGGCATGGAGAGGAAAGTTCTGACTACCTCGGGGTCAAACTGGGCGCCTGAACAGCTCTGGATTTCTTCTCTCGCCGCGCTGATGGACCTGGCAAAACGGTATGGCCGGTCGGAAGTCATCGCTTCCAGGGTGTTCGCCACTGCGGCAATTCTTGCGCCATGCGGAATCTGCTCGCCCCTGAGTCCGCGCGGGCATCCTGTACCGTCATAGCGTTCTTGATGGCAATACACGATCTCTGCTGCCTCTTGCATGAATGGGACCCGGTTCAAAATCTGGTAGCCATGCTGGCAATACTGGCGCACGACAACGACCTCGTCCTCGGTCAGCGCGCCAGGTTTCCGTAGAATGGACTCGGGAACTGCGATCTTGCCGAGGTCGAGGAGGAATGCGCCGCGAGCGATCACCTTGATGAGGTCCTGATCGAGGCCCGTCGCTCTGGCGATGGCTATGGAGAACGCAGTGACCCGCTTTGAGTGAGCAGCGGCCGAGGACGCCTTCAAGTCGAGCGCATCGCCAAGAAGTTCAAGAGCTATGTCGTAGGCTCTTTCCCCAACCGCTGGGCGGCCCTTCAATCGTATCCCGCGCTGCTCCAAGGCCCGGCGAACCGCCGCCATGAAGGCCTCTCTCCTGAAAGGCTTCAGGAGGTAATCGCAAGCTCCAGCCCGCATAAAGTCGAGAGCTACAGAAAGGTCCGGTGACCCGTTCATTATGACTACCGGTACGTCGGGGTACTTGGCCTTGGCGCATTCCAGCAGCCTGGTGGGATCGGGTCCCACGGTCGGACTGCATAAAATCATTCCGATCTCATTGTCCGACTCGAGTATGGCCAGGGCTTCCCGATCGTTGTTGGCTTTCCGGCACAGATAATTTGCGGAGCCCAGCGCGGCAATTAAAAACTCGCAAATGAGATCGTCGTCCACGACGAGGATGCGTTCGGCCATTGTCCTCCCGGATGCCAAGCTGGCGACGAAAGAACCAGCATTATGCTGCCTGGCCCTTCACTTCGACGCCCGCCCACTTTTCCAGCAGCAGCAGGGTGGCGGCGTAGTCGAGGTCGGCGTGGCCGTCTTCGATGGCCATTTCGTAAACCTCTTCCACGGTTTCGAGGGCGGGGAGTTTTACGCGGACTTCTTTAGCGGCGTCGAGGGCGAGGCGGATGTCTTTGCGCATGAGGCGGAGGGGGAAGTTGGCGGAAAAATCTCGGCCCAGAACGAACGGGGCTTTATATTCGACTACGCCTGACTTGACCATTGAGGCGTTCACCAGGGGGATTAACTTTTCCGCTTCCACGCCCAGTTTGGCGGCCAGGGTGAGGGCCTCGGCGAATCCTTCATAGATGAGCGCGATTTGCAGATTCATGACCAGCTTGGCGGATTGGCCTTTGCCCACCTCGCCCATGCGGAAGATTTTCTTGCCCATGGCGGCGTAGAGCGGCTTCAGGCGCTCGATGGTCTGCTCCTCGCCCCCGACGATGAAGAGCAAGGTGCCGCTTTCGGCAGCGACCTTCGATCCCGTCATGGGTGAGTCCACGTACTGGGCGCCCTTGTGCGCGACCCGTTCGGCGAATTTGCGAGTTGCCGAAGGAGAAATGGTGCTGGAATCCACGACGATCATGCCTTCGGTGAGCGACGACCCGACTCCGTCCGGGCCGAACAGTACGTTTTCAACCGCGGCGGTGTCGGAGACGGCCATCCAAACGACTTCGGCGCCCAGCGCCGCTTCTGCAGGAGATGCGGCGGCTCGCGCTCCCTCGACCTGCTTGCCCGCGGATCGGTTCCACAGCGTGACCTCGTGTCCGGCTTTTACAAGATTGGTGGCCATCGCCTGGCCCATGATTCCCAAACCTAAGAATGCAACTCGCATTGGCGTACTCCTGCTTCTCGAAGAAGAACAGATGAATTAGAACTGACGTAATCGCGGTGGGTCAAGCAAATGATTAAAATAAGCTGTTAGCTGTTAGCTCTTAGCTTTTAGCCTGGAGCCTCGGGGCGGAGATGGCTCCGGCTAAACGGCATTTAACCGCAAAGGTCGCAAAGGAAAGCCGCAAAGTTCGCGGAGACGAGCTAAGAGCCAAGAGCCAAGAGCCAAGAGCTAAGAGCTGATGTTAAAACAAGCACTCAAGAATCCGGCCCTGCGCAAGCGGGCGCAGCAGTTTGGGAAGCGGGTACGAGAGTCCGCGGTCAAGCCGCGCACCGGAGAATCGCACAAACCGAAACTGGTCTCGAATGGCGAGATGGGCGTGACCTTTATTGGGCACGCCAGTTTTTTTGTGCAGGTTGGCGGCGAAAATATAGTCATTGATCCGAATTTTGCGCGCTGGCTGTTCGTGCTGAAGCGGCTGCGTCAGCCGGGAGTGAAAATCAACGATCTTCCGCCGATTGATCTGGTGCTGATCACCCACGCGCACTTTGACCATCTGCACCGGCCGTCGCTGCGCGCGATTGTGCAGCACACCAAACGCTGGCGCGGATCGGCTCCGACGGTGGTAGTGCCGGCGAATGTTTTCGACCTGGTTTCGGATCTGGGATTTCGCGACGTGGTCGAGCTGAACTGGTGGAGCAGCTATCGGCATCGCGATGTGACCATTACCCACGTACCCTCGCGGCACTGGGGGGCGCGCGTTCTACGAGACGCGCATCGCGGCTATGGCGGCTACGTGATGCGCGGCGGCAAGCATTCGGTATATCACGCAGGAGATACCGCCTACTTCTCCGGCTTCCGCGAAATTGGGACACGTCTTGCTCCCCAACTGGCGCTGCTGCCAATCGGCGCCTACAATCCACCTTCGTTTCGCAATGTTCACGCCAGCCCGGCTGATGCTACCCGCGCCTTCCTCGACCTCAACTCGCGCTGGATGGTCCCCATGCACTACGGAACTTTTTGCCTGTCGCAAGAGCCCATGGACGAGCCTTTGCAATTGCTGGAAGAGGAGGCTACGGCGGCGGGGGTCAAAGAACGGGTGCTGGTCTTGAGAGAAGGCGTCACCAGGATTTTTTGACATTTCCTTAACATTCTCTCGAAAGTGAAAGCTGTTCCCCGCTGGATTTCATACTCTGACTCCGCACCTGACCGTCCGCGACGCCGATAAGGCACTGGAGTTTTACAAGAATGCGCTGGGAGCCGAGGTCCAGAGTGTGGCGCGTATGCCAAATAGAAAGATAATGCATGCAGCGCTGCGCATCCGTGATTCGATGCTGATGTTGAACGAGGAGTTTCCGGAATACGGCGGGCTTTCCCCGCTTTCGCTCGGGGGAACAGGCGTGACCATTCACATTTACACCGAGGATGTGGACGCGGCATTCAATCGCGCGGTTTCGGCTGGCGCGGAAGTTAAGATGCCGGTCATGGACCAGTTCTGGGGCGACCGTTACGGCATGGTCGCCGATCCATTCGGACATAAGTGGTCGCTCGCGACCCATACAAAGGACCTGTCGCCGGAAGAGATGCAGCGGGCCCAGGACCAAGCCATGGCCAAGATGCCCCCACCGGCAGAAAAAAAGAAGACCGCTTAGGCAGCCAGCAGGATTCTGAGGTCGCGCAGATTGTTTCCTGTGGGGGCATCGGCTAGTTTTTCGAAAAATGGGTAGGCGTTGAAGGCGGCGAGGTGAATGGACGCGTCGAGGCCGCGGGCTTTGGCGCGCTCTAGAGTTGTTCCATCCACGATTGCGCCTGTGGCAGGGCTGTTGCCGTCAATGCCGTCGGAGCCGGCGCTGAGGATGCAGATGTTCTCGCCGGTGATTCTTTCTGCACAAAGCTTTTCTGCGCAATATAAAGCAAACTGCTGATTGCGGCCGCCGATGCCGCCGTTTTCGACGTGAACCGTTACTTCTCCGCCTGAGAGCAGGCAGACTCGCTCATGTTTCTGCCGCAGGTCGTGCAGCCGCTGCAACAGATAATCAGCTGCTTTTGCATAGTCCCAATCGTCGCAACTGTTGTCTATTTCGACGACGAACCCCTGACGCCAGGCTTCTTCTGCGGCGGCCTTGAGTAACGCAGCGTTCGAAAGGACTGTCCACCAGCGGGTGCGGCTGAAGGCGGGATCGTCTGACTTTGGGGTTTCGTCCAGCGCGTGGCGCTCGAAGAGTTCTTGCACGGATGGCGGGAATTCCATTTTGTATTTCGTCACCAGCGCGTAGCAGTCTTCCGTGGTGGTCGAGTCGGGCATGGTGGGGCCGGAGGCGAGGGCATCGGGAGTGTTGTCGGGAACGTCGGAAACGAGAATCGAGACTTGGTGCGCGGGATATGCCACCTGCGCCAGGCGACCGCCTTTGATGGCGGACAAATGCTTGCGGATGGCGTTGATCTCGCTAATCGGCGCGCCGGAATGTACCAGCACGCGATAGGTAGTGGTGAGATCGTCGAGAGAAATCTCGTTATCAATCGGTTTTTCGGCTGCCGCGGAACCGCCGCCACTGATCAGGTAAATCACCAGAGAAGCTTCGTTCATGGCGTTGAGCGACTTCAGCATGGCGTCGGCGGCGCGAATGGATTCGGCGTTGGGCAGCGGATGTCCGCCGAGAAAGTAACGGAAGCCACGAATTTGGAACTCAGGCTCGACGGGACTGGCAACAATGCCCTCGAACCTTGTGCCCGCTATTTCGTGCAGCGCGACCAGCATGGTGTGCGCTGCTTTGCCGATGGCGATGACGAACACGCGGCTGTAGGCATTGAGGTCGTAGAGGTCTTCGCAGATTCGGAGAACGCTGCGCTCGCAGTGCAGGTGACGCGCGAAAGCCTGACGGATGCTGGATTCGCGGAGGGCGTGGTCGAAGATGTGGCGCGCGATTTGCTTCATCGGACCGTATGTCTGACCCACGTTTCAATCGCGTCGCGCATTTCGCGCAATCTGCCTTCGAAGAAATGGTCCGCGCTTTCAATTATGACGAGTTTCTTCGGTTCGGGCAGGGAATTCACCAGCGCCTCGAGTCGGGCGTGAGCGCCAAACTGGTCGCGGCTGCCGCTGACGAAGAGTTTGGGTTTGTGGCATGACTGCAGGAAATTCAGTTCGTAGCTGCGCTCGTCCACCGGATTCAGGGGCACACCCAGGCCGATCACCGCTTTTGCTCGATCGTCTGGACATGCGGCGCGCAGGCCGACCGCGGCGCCGAAGGAGAATCCGGTGAAGATCAGGGGGAGATGGAACTCGCGATCTAGCCAGTCGAGGGCAGCGCGGACATCATCGGTTTCGCCTACTCCGTGATCGTGTTCTCCCTGACTTAGGCCGGTGCCGCGGAAATTGAAGCGGAGCACGGGGAATCCGAAACTGTTCAGGGCTTTCATGGCGTGAAACACGACCTTGTTGTGCATAGTCCCGCCGAACATGGGATGAGGATGGCAGACCAGTGCGGCGTGGGTTGCGTTCGCGGCGCCGGAGTTGAGCAGGGCCTCGAGGCGCCCGGCGGGGCCGTCGAGGAAGAGGGAACGAATTGCGCTGGCTGGGGAATTCATGGCAAGGCGAATGTCGCGACTAGATTATCGCAGGCTGGGTGAGTGAATAGGTTTAATGGAGGGGCGCGCGTCTCGCCCGCCAACGGGCGGTGACGCCCGTTGCTCCACGGCCGTATTTGTTATCCTCGATGCGCATGGACGTAGTCTCACTTACGCGGCAGTTTGTGGACATCGAGTCCATTAGCGGGAACGAGGGGGCGGTCGGGCATTTTCTCGCGCAGGAGTTGCGAAGCTTGGCTTACGACGCGCGACGAATGGTCGTCGAAGGCGAGCGCGCCAATGTCTATGCGACTTCGCCGCAGGAGCCGAATCCGGCCGTGGTTTTCTCTACACACATGGACACGGTGCCGCCGTTCATTCCTTCGTCTGAGGATAGTGATCGTGTGTATGGACGCGGGTCTTGCGATGCCAAGGGGATTATCGCCGCGCAAATTGCTGCAGCCGAGGTCCTGAAAGAAGAAGGCATCTACGTCGGGTTGTTGTTTTTAGTCGGCGAAGAGCGCGACAGCAGGGGCGCGAAAGTTGCGAACCAGCAGGCGAATGAGTGCAGATTTCTCATCAATGGCGAGCCGACGGAGAACCGCGTGGCCATTGCATCAAAGGGATCGCTGCGAGTTCAACTCACGGCGAGTGGGCGCATGGCGCACTCGGCTTATCCGGACCTGGGAGAGTCGGCGATTGACAAGCTGATCGAGGCGCTGCACCGGTTGCGCGCGATGCCACTGCCTTGCGATCCGGAAATTGGGCCATGCACGTTGAACGTCGGCACCATCGAAGGCGGGCGCGCGCCCAATGTGATTCCGGACCATGCCCGCGCACAGCTGCTCTACCGATTGATCGGGCCTGCCGAGCAGCTGCGGCGCGAGATTGTTGCCACCGTGGGCGATTTGGCCGAGGCGGAGTTCACGCTGGACATCCCGGTTGTCCGGCTGCGCACGTTTGAAGGCCTGCCCACCATGGTCGCAGCGTTCACCACTGATATCCCCGCGCTCAGCAACTGGGGCCAGCCACTGCTGGTCGGGCCGGGATCAATCCACGTTGCGCACACCGAGGGCGAGTACCTGGAGAAGAAGCAGTTGCATGAGGCGGTGGAGTTGTACTGTGAGGTCGCGAGGCATTCGCTTGGGATCCGCTGATTAGTGGGCGCGTTTCCCGAGAGCTCTAACGCAACGGCTGAGATAGAATCGGTGGCGAGGAGACGACGATGGCATCGGTACTGATCACTGGAACAAGCAAAGGGATTGGTTTTGAGGCGGCGCTGGCCTTTGGCCGCGCAGGCCACACAGTCCACGCCACCATGCGCAAGCCGTCGCAGTCTCCGGAACTTGCGGAGATCGCTGCGCGGGAAAAGCTGCCGATCATTGTCTCGGCCATGGATGTGGACTCCGACGAGTCGGTAAGCCGAGCCATCGCAAGCATTCAAAAAGAACACGGCCCGATTGATGTTCTGGTCAACAACGCCGGCGTCGAAAAAACGGGGTCGGTGGAGGAGCTGTCGCTGGCGGACTTCCGGTCGGTCATGGAGACCAACTATTTCGGCGCTATCCGGTGCATTCAGGCGCTGGCGCCGCACATGCGACAACGGCGGAGCGGCTGCATCATCAACGTGACTTCGGTGGCCGGGCGCATTGCCAGCGCCCCGATGGCGCCCTACACTGCCTCGAAGTGGGCGCTGGAGGCTTTGAGCGAAGCGTTGGCGGGCGAGATGAAGACGTTTGGCGTGCGGGTGTTGATCGTGGAGCCGGGCATTATTGATACCGCCATGGCGCGGCGCATTGGCGTCCCGGCGAACCCTTCGCCGTACCGACAGCGCGAACGTTTTGCGGCAATGTTCGCGGCCGCGCTGAAAAATCCGGTGCATCCGTCGCTGGTTGCGAAGAAAATTCTTGAACTCGCGGAGGGCGACACCTGGCAACTTCGCCATCCCGTGGGGCCGGACGCCCTGCAGTTCCTCGCGTGGCGCAGCGGAATGACCGACGAAGCCTGGGTGGATCTGAACGCCGCCGACGACGAGACTTGGAACCGCACGCTGAAGCGTGATTAGTAAAAAAGGTCTAGGGTGAAAAGTCAGGGTCCCTCTTGGGCTAGTTTCGAGTCGAAAATCATCGAGACTTTCCTATCTTAGCAGCGCCGACGCGCACCACAGCACCGGAGCTTGGCCGTGGAAATCGCCGGTGCGGCGGGCGCGGTCGAGGTAGTAGTCGAGATTATTAATTCTGCCGGTGCCTTCGCAGACGCTGGTTACGTCGGCGTTCTGGTCAATATAGCCGACGAGGGCTAGCCATCCTTTGCGGGCGGCGGGGCCGTAGGTGGCGGGGTCGAGCCATCCGTTTTTGACGCCGGTGATCATGGCGAAAGTGAACATGCCGGTGGCGGACGATTCCGGCCATGCTTCGGGATGATCGATGAGTTGTCGCCACATCCCGTCTTTACCCTGATATTCCAAAAGCGATTTCATCATCTTGCGATATGCCTCGAGAATGCGGGCGCGGCGGGGATGGTTGGCGGGGAGCGAGCGCAGCAACTCGGTCATGCCGG